>Ga0302325_10019011_pt1 | contig 14466 bp, 10 predicted proteins | sample Palsa_T0_2_FD_201948 | JGI IMG/M metagenome (GOLD analysis project Ga0302325, IMG submission 201948) | Peat permafrost microbial communities from Stordalen Mire near Abisko, Sweden - Palsa_T0_2 | ecosystem: Environmental > Terrestrial > Soil > Palsa > Peat permafrost | place: Sweden: Abisko... | reverse complement strand
TTCGTAGCCATTCATCTCCGGCATATTGATGTCAAGCAAAATCAAGTCCGGTGGTTCCTGCTCCGCCGCTGCCAACGCCAGGCGGCCTCGTGGAAACGACCGTACCTCGTACGCGTGCTGGCGGAGTATGTCTTCCAACAGTTTGAGGTTGGCGGGATTATCATCCACGATCATGATGTTGCCTTGATGAGGCTGCGACTGAATCCTTAGCGGCGGCATGCTTCCTCCAGCAATCGCGTCAAGGCATCGTATTCGTACCCGTCGGCAAGCTCCTGTAGAGCGTGGGCGGATTCGGAATTTCCAGTCTCGGGTACTTTGAGGATCAGCTTATCCAGTAGTTTCTTGTCGCCGCTCAAAATCGCATCGCGGAGTTCTTCGACCAGCTCCCGCGGTAGTTGCCCGAGTCTCTCCGCACTTAGGGCCGCCACATCCGCGACAGGTTGGTCTTCAGCCTCGCTCGTTTCCTCGTAGTCATAAGCAATCCTCAGAAGGATGCGCATCTTCTCGAGTAATTCATCCTCATGGCAAGGCTTGGCCAGGAAATCATCGGCCCCGCTTTGTGAGACGGCCAGACGGTCCTCATCCGTGACGTTGGCTGTTAGAGCAATGATGACCGTCTCTCTTCCCCGAGGATCCGCCTTGATTCTTCGAGTAGCCTCCAGCCCATCCATCACCGGCATTTGCACATCCATCAGAATCAAATGCGGGTTCCATTCCTCCCAGTTTCGGATGGCCGCCTCGCCGTTATCGGCGACGCGCACGGAAAAACCAATAGAGCCGAGCAGTTTCATCAGCCAGTTCCGGTTCTCCAGATGATCTTCCACCACCAGGATTCTGGGAACTTCCGGTCCGGCGCATATGCCCTGCACTCGGCGGGAATCGCTCCGCGTGACCGCTATCCCTGCGTCGCCGCGTTCGAGCGGGATTTCCAACCGGAATATCGATCCTGCTCCGGGGCTGCTGGTAACCGTGATGTCGCCTCCCATCAATCGCGCGTATTTGCGGCTGATGGCCAGCCCCAAGCCCGTTCCCTCCTGACTCTGAAGACCACGCCTGATCTGGCTAAACGGCTCGAACAACATCCCTTGTTCCTCGTCCGAAATGCCCGAGCCGGTGTCCTCAAACCGCGCTGACAGCCACAGCCGCTGGCGGCTCCCCTGGGTCACAGTGACGTGATCTACAGCGACGTGTTCCAAACTGACGTAAGTCAAAGTCACGTGCAGCTTGATCTCGCCGTGTGCGGTAAACTTGATAGCGTTTCCCAGAAGGTTGATCAGCGCCTGGCGCAGCTTACCCTCGTCCGCCACAACGTATGGCACGGATTCCCCATCCACCAATATTTCGAACCGCAGCCTCTTTGCCTCAGCCCGCAAGCGGAACATCGTTGCCAGATCGTCCAGTAGCCTGGAGAGGCTGAAGGTCGTCGGATTGAGCTCCATGCGGCCGGCCTCGATCTTGGACATGTCGAGAACTTCATTGATGAGGCCTAGCAGATGCTCGCCGCTTCGGCCGATGATCTTGAGATTGGCTTTGGCGTCCGCACCCAGGCCGGGATCCCGCAACATCAGCTGCGCATAACCGAGGATGGCGTTCATTGGCGTGCGGATTTCGTGAGACATGGTCGAAAGAAACGTACTCTTGGCCCGGTTGGCGGCATCGGCTTCCGCCTTGGCTTGCGATAACTGCGTATTGGTGTGGTAAAGCTCCCGGTTCGCGGCTTGCAACTTCTGCGAGTTGTGGAAAATCCGAGCCTCCATCTGCTCCAAACGTACGCGCATCCCGGTGGCGTCGCCCTCGGGCTGCGGCCTCTGCCGCATGAACTCGGTCACGTCCTCCACGTGATTGATAATATATTCAATCCGGTGGTCCAGCCCGAATACGGGGGCATTGATCGGGCTCCAGTAACGCTCCTCATAGGCGCCGTTTGGCAGGCGTATATCAAATTTCATGATGGCCATGGTGTCTACGCTGCCCGTCTGAAGCACACGGTCCATGGAGGCGCGCAGGTTGGCGCTGCTGTTTGCAGCGGGGTCATCGGGGTTGTCGGGGAAGGCCTCAAAGAGGCCAAGACCGGCGAGCACATCGAGGGTGGTCATGGTTGCCTTAAGGTAGGCGTCGCTCGCGGTGACGATCTTGAGGTCGGGCGTAAGCACCAGGTAAAGGCCGGGCAGCGACTTGAAGAGGTTTTCGAAGACCACGCGGCTGCGGCGCAGTTCGTACTCGGCAGCCTTCTGCTCCGTGATGTCGCGCGCGGTGGCATACACCAGGCCCTCTTCGACCACTGGCTGAGCCTGCCACGACAACCATCGCGACGAGCCGTTCTTGCACTGGTACCGATTCTCAAACTGCATCATCGGCATGCCGCGGCCGAGATTCTTCTGCTCAGCGCGGGTCGCCGCGCGGTCGTCCGGGTGGACGAAATCGAGCACCGGCCGCGACATCAATTCGTCCGTCGTGTAGCCGAGCATCTTGGTGAAGGCAGGGTTCAGGCGCTTGAAATACCCGTCCATGCCGGCGATGCAGAGCATGTCGGGCGAGCTGATGAAGAACCGATCGCGCTGGGCCTCCGCCTGCTTGCGCTCGGCAATCTCTTTTTCCAGCTCTTGATTAGCGGCTGTCAGTTGCTTGGTCCGCTCGGCCACGCGCCACTCTAATTCGCCGTGGGCCCTCTCTAGCGCCTCTTCCGCATGCTTGCGCCCGGTGATGTCTTGCAAAAGCGCCACGAAATAGTCCACCGAACCGTCCAATCTACGGAGGCACTTGAAGGAAATCGTGGCGTGAATGATTTGCCCGTCCTTGCGGATGCACCTTTTGTTTATTGAATAACCGTCGGCCTCACCGGCTATGACAAGGTTAAAATTACGGACGTCGGCAGCCACATCGTCCGGGTGGGTCCACGCATCCCAGGTCATTTGGAGCAACTCGCTGCGGTCGTAGCCTAAGATGCTGCAGATCTCGTCGTTAACCTCCAGAATGCCCTTCGCCGGCGACGTGACGGCCATGCCCACCAGCCCGAGCTCGAAGTAGCGCCGGAAGCGTTCCTCGCTTTTTCGCAGCGCCTCCTCGGTCCGCCTCCGATCGGTAATGTCTTGCACCATGAGAACCAGACCGCTTGGCGAAGGGCACACGGTCTCTGCCACCCACTTGTCGAATGGCGCGTAATACTCGTCGAATCGAACGGTCACACGCTCATCCACCGCTCGGCGGCAGGCCGTCTCGAACGGCGTGCCGGCGAATCCTGGGAACACTTCAAAGCGCGTCCGGCCCAGCATTTCTTCACGCCCGCAGCCGCTAAGCCGCTCAGCCGCGGCGTTGACGTAGGTGTAACGCCACTGCCCGTCGACGACCAGTACGCCATCGGAGATGCTCTCCAGAATCTCAAGAGCGCTCTGTTCCGTCATTTGACCTCCCAGCGCGTTTTCGTCATCCGCTAGCGGCGGCACGCTTCCTCCAGCAATCGCGTCAGGGCATCGTATTCGTACCCGTCGGCAAGCTCCTGTAGAGCCTGCGCGGACCTAGCATCTTCAGTCTCGCGCATCTTGAGGATGAGTTTATCCAGGAGTTTTTTGTTGCCGCTCAAAGTCGCAGTACGGAGCTCTTCGACCAGCTCCCGCGGTAGCGGCCCGAGTATCTCCGCGCTTAGGGCCGCCACCCCGGCAACTGGTTGGCCTTCGGTCTCGTCCGTTTCCTCGTAGTCATAGGCGATCTTCAGAAATGTTTGCATCTTGTCGAGTAGCTCGTCTTCGCGGCAGGGTTTCATAACGAAATCGTCCACTCCGCTTTGAGAGACTGCCAGACGGTCATCATGCAGGGCGCTGGCTGTCAGAGCAATGATGACCGTTTCTTTTCCCCGAGGACTCGCCCTGATTCTTCGAGTAGCCTCCAGCCCGTCCATCACCGGCATATGCACATCCATCAGAATCAAATGCGGGTTCCATTCCTCCCAGTTTCGGATGGCTGCCTCGCCGTTATCGGCGCCTCGTATGGAAAAACCGATGGAGCTGAGCAGTTTCATCAGCCAACCCCGGCCCTCGGGATGATCGTCAACGACCAGGATTCTGGGAACTTCCGGTCCGGCGCGTATGCCGACAACACGGCGGGAAACGCTCCGCCTGACAGCTACACCGGGGTCGCCGCGTTCGAGCGGGATTTCCAACCGGAATATCGATCCCGTTCCAGGGCTGCTGGTAACCGTGATGTCGCCTCCCATCAATCGCGCGTATTTGCGGCTGATGGCCAGCCCCAAGCCCGTTCCTTCCTGACTTTGAACACCGCGCCTGATCTGACTAAATGGCTCGAACAACATCCCTTGTTCCTCACCGGTAATGCCCGAACCAGTGTCCTCAACCAGGGCCGACAGCCATAGCCGATTGCCGCTCCCATGGTCTGAAGCGACTTGTTCCAAAGTGGCGTGGTCCGAACCGGCCTGTGTCAGAGTGACGTGCAGCTTGACCAGGCCGAGTGCGGTGAACTTGATGGCATTTCCCAGCAGGTTGATCAGCGCCTGGCGCAGCTTACCTTCGTCCGCCACAATGCACGGCGCCGATTCCCCATCCACCAACATTTCGAATCGCAGGCCCTTCGCCTCGGCCCGCAAACGGAACATCGCCGCCAGATCGTCGACCAGGCTTGAAAGGTTGAATGTCACAGGATTGAGATCCATGCGGCCGGCCTCGATCTTGGACATGTCGAGAACTTCATTGATGAGGCCTAGCAGATGCTCGCCGCTTCTGCCGATGATCTTGAGATTGGTTTTCGCATCTGCTCCAAGGGCGGGATCCCGCAACATCAACTGGGCATAACCGAGAATAGCGTTCATCGGGGTACGAATTTCGTGAGACATGGTCGACAGAAACGTACTCTTGGCGCGGTTGGCAGCCTGGGCTTCCGCCGCTGCATCTTCAAGCCGCCGCTCACTTTGCCGCAGCTCGCCGATCAGGATCTGACGGCGTACATTCCCCCTTTGAATAGCGATGGTTGCGACAAGCAGCAGCAGGAACAGACTGACGCCGCCGAGGATAGTGATCAGACTACCTTCGCGTTGGCTCGATCGCGCCTGCTCCGAATACCGGGTCAGGCGTCTGCCGGCCGCAGTTTGGATCTCCCGGCAGATCCCCCGCACCCGGTCCATCACCGCTCTCCCCCGATCGGTACGGACGACAGCGAGAGCGGCATCGATGCCTCTACTCTGGCGGAGTTCAATGGTGCGCGCTAATTCCCCAAGTTTTTCCCTGACCAGCGGACCTAAGAGCTCGATGCGTTCGGCCTGCTCCGGGTCAGCCGTGGTCAGCGCTCCGAGAGACTTCAATAGCACCGGGATGTCCGCACGCGCTTGACGGTACGGTCCCAGATAGCGATCTTCTCCGGTCAGCAGAAACCCTCGCTGTCCCGTTTCCGCGTCCGTAAGCGAAGAGATGAGCGCGTTGATTCCGGTCACAACTCGCTCCGTCGCCTCGATTTCATAGGCGTGACGGCCCAACGCAGTCGAGCTGCGATACGAGAGCAATCCGATCAGAAGGACCACCGCGAGAGCGAACAGCAACGTAAGCCATTCGCGAGAGTGAAGGCTTACTGGCGAGACCTCGTGTTTCATGTCCTTCTCTCTCGCCCGGCTTTCGGCCGGCGTTCGTCGTGTTCGAAGACTCGCGCGGACTTCGAAGAAGCCTGAAAGGCGGCTGCAGGCAAGATTGCCTCCCCCATAACGAGCGACTTACTGATTCTTGCGAATCTCTTCCAACCGCTTTTTCAAATACTCGTCGTACTCCTTCTTCAACGCCGGGTCTTTCGGCGTGCTATAGATCTCGCTTGACTTATACTTACCCGTTGCGAACATCTTACGAGTCCACTCGTCGTGTATGTGAACCACGTCGGCGTTATCGACGGTTTGCTGCACCAGTTGCGGAGGGATGAAGTAGATGCCTTCGGGGTCGCCAAGCACCATGTCGCCCGGCATCACGGTGGCGTTGCCAATGCGCACGGGGACGTTGATGCCGGTGATGGTGACATTAGTGATGAAGCTGGGATGCGCCTTGCGGAAATACGCCGGCATGTCCATATCGGAAATTCCCTCCAGGTCGCGAACGCTGCCATCCACCACAAGGCCCGCGCATTTGGCGGACTTCATCATGTAGTAGAAAAGGTTGTCGCCCACGATGGTGCCGCCATCGGTCTTGCCGAAGAGATCGACTACCAATACGTCGCCAGGCTGGAGCATATCGAGAGCGGCCTGATTGTAGAGACGGGGGATGCCCGCCGCTTGCGCCTTCGCGTTCATGACGGCGTCCAGATCGGGGCGCGCGGGCATGAATTGGACGGTGAAAGCGCGCCCCACCATTTTCTTTCCGGGGTGCAGCGCCTGGAAGCCATCTTCATATTGATTGTGGAAATTGCGGTTAGGCAGCACCGCGAATGCCTCTTCCATCGACATTCCCCTGGCGCGCTCAAGCAGGGCGTCCGGGACCTTTGGACGGCCGTCGGGAAAGCGTTCGAACGGGTTCTGCGCGGTGAGCGCGATCATTTCCTCCTTGCTCAGCTTTAAGGTTTGCGCGTGGGCGGTGGGCGGCGCTAACACGGCTGCCGAGGCGGAGAGTAAGAGCAAGGTTGTGAGACGGCGCGGCGCGGCACGCACTCCGTTTGCCGACGCGCGCGCGACACGCATTCCGCTTGCTGACGCGTGCGGCTCTGATCGGAGCCACGACCGTGAGGGAGTGGTCTTTGCTGAATAGGGAATCAAAGCGCGAGTCATTATGTGTTCGCTCCTTTTCGATGTGGAAACTGTCAGAAATTTGCCTTTCCATTTTGCAGGGGCAACCTGCGCATCGCGCAGCGGAAGAGAGCCGGCTGAAAGCCGCCTGCAGCCAGGATTGGCTGCCCCACTAACTCCACAGGCGGTCGTTCGAGCGATCCGTATTCCATTGCGTCGTAGGTTCCATGAAGCCCGGCTCGAGTAAGTGCTGCTTAGCCACATCCTCATTCAGCGTCACTCCGAGTCCGGGTCCATTGGGCACCGTGATGAAGCCTTTGTTGACGATCGGCTTTTCGATTCCGTTCGCCAGGTCGCCCCACCAGGGCACATCCACCGAGTGGTTTTCCATCACCAGGAAATTCTCCGTGGCCGCCGCGCAATGCACGTTCGCCATGCACGAAATCGGCGTCCCGGCGAAGTGCATCGCCATGGCAACGCCGAGCTCCTGCGCCTCATCGCCAATCTTCTTGGTCTCCAGAATGCCGCCGGATGTGGCCAGATCGGGGTGGATGATATCGACGGCGTGAGCCTTGCATAACTCCAGGAACGGCTCCTTCAAATAGATGTCCTCACCAGTCGCGATCGGAATATTCACCGCGTCCGAAATCTTCTTCAAGAGATCGGTGTACTGCCAGGGAATCATATCTTCAAGCCATGCGAGATTGTACTTCTCCAGCTCCTTACCCAGCCGGATACAGCTATTCACGCCGATGTGGCCGAAGTGGTCGGCCGAGAGCGGCACTTCCATCCCCACCTGCTCCCGCACCGCCGCAACGTACTCGCCCATCTTCTCCACGCCTTTTTGCGTGATCTCGATGCCGGTGAACATGTGCTGCGTGCGGTCGCCTTGTCCCAGCGAGACGCCTTCCGGATGAGTCACGGTTCCGGGGATATTGGCCACCAGGTCGACGCCGAGGTCCATCTTGAGCCATGTGAATCCCTGCTCGTGGCGGGCCTTGAGGCGTTCGCCGAATACCTTGGGGTCGGGCGATTCGGTGGTGTCGGCGTAGCAGCGTATACGGTCGCGGAACTTGCCGCCCAGCATCTGGTAGATGGGCACGTTGTAAGCTTTGCCGGCGAGATCCCACAGAGCCATTTCGATCGCGCACACTCCGCCGCCCTGACGCGATTGCCCTCCGAATTGCTTGATCTTGCGGAAAACCTTATCCACGTTGCAGGGGTTCTCGCCCAGAATGCGGCTCTTCAACTCCAGCGCGTAGTTCTTGCTGGCGCCGTCGCGCACCTCTCCCAGGCCGTAGATGCCCTGGTTGGTATCGATGCGGATCAGCGGACAAGTCATAGGCGCGCGCGCGATGACCAGCACGCGCAGATCGGTGATTTTCAGGTCCGAGGGCTTGGAGTTTGTGTTGACGTTTTGCGGATGCGCATCCAGAAGATCGTCCGCCCAAAATGCCGCGCCCATTGTTCCGGCCGCGCGCTTGAGGAAGGAACGCCGGCCGTTTGAAGCAGAGACTTGCCGCTCCGCCATTGAAGAGCGCCGGCTGAAAGCCGGCGGCAGCCAGGATTGGCTGCCCCACAAAGAATTCTTCATGATTAGTTTCCTTCTATCTATGCGCTTAGCGCCGCCTGCATCATAGCGCGGGCGTAGCCCACATTGAAAGCGTAGGCGGCGTACCCTCCGCCGCCCGGGTATTGCGACCGGAAGTTGGGCTGCGCACGGTCGTAATCGATACCGCGCGGGTGCTCGGGATAAATCAGGCGCGTGTACTTCTGCTTGACCAGCTCTTTCATTACCGCGAACATGTTGTTCTCGCCTTCGTCGATGAAGACCTCCGAATACCGTTCGTACGGCTTCTGCACTTTGACGTTGCGGAAGTGCACGTGATTGATGCGGTCGCGCGACGCAAAATAGCGGCACACTTCCACCGGGTCGTGCCCCATTTCGCGGGTCACGCCGCAATCGAAAGTGATGCCATTCGATGGGCTCTTCACGATTTCGATCAGCTTCTTCCAGCCTTCCACGCTGCCCATGATCTGCTGCGATCCGCGGCTGACGGGCGCCGGTGGATCGTTGGGATGCAGCGCCATCCGGACCCCGGCCTTCTCCGCTTCCGGTATCACCGCCTTCAGGAAATAAGTGATGTTGGCCCACATTTCGTCTAGCGTGTGAGCGCCTTCATTGGGAAGCGCCGGAAGGTCCTTGAAGGCCGTCTTGGTTCCGTTGTTGTCTACCTGGCGCGTGTAATCGAAGCCGGTCCACCCAGCGCCCGCGCGGCCGGTTTCCTCAAAGTAGCCCTCCATGGCGCGGTGCGCATACCAGTTGTATTCCACCACCGGCAGCCCGGCCTTGCCCGCCGCCTTCACCGACTGGATCACCTTCGCGATGTCTTCATCGCGCCCCGGCTTTGCATAGATGGCGTTATTGAAACCGGCGATCATGCAGTTGCCAAGCGTCAGCCCATTCGCCTTCAGCCGGTCGATCTGATCTTTGAGGCGGGCTTCGTCCCAGGGAATCTGGCCGGCGCTGCCGATGACGTAGTTCACGCCGAGCTGTTTGATTCGCCGGGCCGCTTCTTCCTCGCCGCCAGCAGGCGCTCCACCGCGTCCGAAACCGCCGGCGCCGGCTTCGAGGCAGATTTTCGGAGTATCCTTGCCTTCAAAATGCGGTTCCGGCATGGTAGCGGCCCGGCCCGTGGGCGCCGCCGGAACCGCCAAAGCCGCCACTCCGGCGGCCTGCATCAACTTTCGTCGAGAAACCTTGCTATCCACGTGGAACCTCCTGCTGTGGTGGGGTATGCTTTAGCTTGCCGCGTACCGCGATGGCAAGCTACCCAGATTTCAGCAATGCCTTCATATAACCGAAGCCGTAAGCCGTCTGCGCGTTGCCGCCGCCTTGCATCCCGGGCGAGTGATCCAGAATCACGATGCCGTCGAAATTCACATCGCGCAGCGCCTTCATGATCTTATTCATGTCGTAATAGCCGTTATCCAGCTGGATGGTATGCGTGGCGGCTGCGGCAGTGTCTGCGAGGAGCGCGGCGCCCAGCGCTCGACCCAGTGCTCCACCCAGGGCCAACTTCCCGAATTCCTTGCGGTCGGTGGTACTGGAAACCACTCCCTCACGGTCGTGGCTCCGATCAGAGCCGCGCACATCAGCAAGCGGTTTCCAGCCGGTCGGTTCCACAATCAGCCCCTGATGCCAATCGCCGGTACGGGCAAGGCGCGGCGGCGCTTACGAATGCCGGCAAAATCGAATTTCGCCTCCGATATCGCCACGCCAGCCACTTCGATCCTCGAGAGATCGCGCGTGCCCACTCCCGCATCCTCGGCCAGCCGCAGCGTGCTATCGCACCGCTCGAATGGCGGCGTGCCGCGATCCGCCATCGGGTCGAACCCCATCAGCGCCATCGATACGGCGTCGATGTTTACGGGATTGGTTCCCGCCACCAGCAAGCCGGGTGCGGCGGGCTGAAGGTCCTCGCGAATCCACGGGCCTTCGCCGCCGGTCATGGTCTTGATGCCGTCGATAATCGCCAGATGAATGGGCCGGGCCGATATCAGATCGACCACGGTCCGCGGCACGCGATAAGTATCTTCGCGCGGAGAAGACGGATCTTTTTCCTGCGGCGCGCTCTTGGACGGCCCGCGATTGCCTGCGTGAATCAGACCGCGCCCGCCCTTGGGAATGAGCGACGGCTCGTCAACGCCCGCGCCGGTTCCGTAGACCGTGCAGGGGGTCAGGCCGAAGCAGTTCTTCATCGACAGCGTCACGCCCGCGGTGGCGTGCTCTTTCATTTTCGCGATGCTCACAAAGACGTCGCAATCTTCGTAGGAGTGATTCAGGTCGAACGCCGGAAACATGTAGCCGCCATACGGCACGGTCATGCGCGAATACTTCTTACCCTTGCCGAGATAGTTGGTGTTCTCGAATTCGACATTCCGCGCGGCGCTGAGAATGTCGCGCGGTTCCCAATTCGCGCGCAGAATGTATTCTTCGACGGGGTCCGCGGTGGCCCACGGGCTCTCCAGTATGCGAATGCGAGTGGCGCCCGCCGCGCCCATCAGATGCACCGCCGCGGCGATCACATGCGGATGAGTATAGTGCGTATCTTCGAGGGGGAGGTGGCCAATCCGATAGGTGGGCGCGCCCGTCAGGTTGATTTTGATGGCGACCGTCTTGCCTTTGACCAGCCGCCCCAGCCCGCCCAGCTGGTCGAACATCTTCTGCATGGTTGGCACCAATTCGGCCGCTTCATAGGTTTTGCAGCGAGCCACCGCGACGGGCGTCGCGGGCGCGACGGCAGCACGCCCCAATCTGGAGCCTGCCAGATAAGCGCCGGATACGGCTGCAGCCGCATTCGATAACCATTTTCTGCGCGTGTAATTGCAGTACATATTTCGTCCCTCCTCGTCTCGAAAACACCGGCGGCAAGACCGCCGGCGCTACTCTCGCCTACCGTCGGCGTTACTCCAACTCCAGGGCAACGTATTGAGGCACTTGCGGCAAGTGAACCTCAATTGCATCCTGATGGTATTCGGTTTCTATTGTCTCAACTGGGCCATCCGGCGTCCAGGCCTTCACTGCCTTCCAGTGTCCGGCGATGCGCACACTGGCGGCATCCGGCCCCCGGTTGGCATAGAACAGCAAGTGTGCCACGCCATGCTTGCGGTCCGCCGAGGTAGCGTAGAACGAGCCCGTGGCGCCGCCATTCCAGAAGCGCACCATATCGTAGCGATGGCTTACCATCACCACGGAGTCGTTCGCCCATTGATAAGGATCCCTAGCCGGCGTTTTCGCCAGCGCGATTCTTCCCTTCCCCAGCGAACGCGCCACAAAGAGCGGACCCTCGTCGTCCGGTTTAGCGGCAGCCCCCGGAGCCGCGCCCCAACTCGGCGAGGCTATTAACGCGCCGCCCGCTTCCACAAATCCCAGGATTTGCTTTCGCAGGTTGGCCTCAGGCTGCTGCGCATCGGCATAGATCACGGCGCGCAAGCCTTCCAGATCCGGCGCTTTATCCTTAGGCAAAATGCGGTAATGCTGACCGGCGCGCGCCAAAAGATTGAGCAACTCCCGGCTGAAAGCTTCGTTGTCGCCGGCGAAATCGGAGATCACGCCCACTACCGCGGCCGCCGAATAGCCCGCCCACGCTTTGCGCTGCGCGAAGAACGATGCCGCAGCCACCGTTCGCTTCCAGATCTCCAGCGCATCGGGGCGTCGCGCCGCCAGACCGGCAGCCAGCTGGTTATCGAGCGAGATCACCCACCGTCCACCATAGGCGCCACTATCCGCGACGCCGATCAAGTAAGCTCCCGCCGAAGCGCGGAAGTTCTGCGGGGGAGTCGCAGTCACCCAGACCGCTGTCTGGGGATGAAGCGCGCCTGCCAATTGAATCTGCCAGCCGTTGGAATCGACCCAGGGATCGCCCGTGGGACCGGCGGACGCTCGCCCCGCCATTCTTACTCCCGGCCATTGGCCCTTGACCAGAGTCACTCCGGAAGGAGCCTCATCGGGAACGCCGATCCGCAGACCCGCCTGCTGCGCCTGTGTCCGGACTGACTCGAACTGGTCGCCTTTTTCGATCAACAGATAATCGATGGCAGAGCCCTTGATCAGATCGAGAGCGGAGCTATCCGTCCACGCGGCGGGCCACCGCATCGGAGTCCAAGGCGCGGTCATAGGGCTAGGCTCCGATCACGGTTTTAACTTCTTCCAGTTCGCCAGGCAGCGTTCCGCGGTCTCAAATTCAGGGAACCGGCTGCCTTCCTGTTCGATGAGGTAATATTCAACGCCGCCTTTGGCTTCAGCCGCCGCGAAGATCTTCGTCCACGGCGAGTCGCCTTCGCCGAACAGAACGCGGTAGCCCTTGTCCGGGCCGGGCGCCCAATCCTTGCAGTGAATACAGCGGATGCGGCCCGGATTCGCATCGATCCACGCCACCGGGTCGTAGCCTGCTTCCACGCACGTGCCCACATCCAGTTGCAACATCACTTCCTTCGGAGTGTTGGCGGCGAGAACCTCCATCGGCCGTTTGCCATCGATTGCCACGAACTCCGGCTCGTGATTGTGATATCCCGTACGTAATCCGGCGGGCTTGAGTTTTTCCGAGGCCTCCGAAAGCTGATCGGCCACCTTCCTCCAGCCGTCAAGGCCAACCACTCTTCCGGCGCTGGCCATCACCACATATTGCGACCCAAGAATCTTGTTCAGCTCCATCGCTTTCGGCAGGCCCTCCGCGGTGAACGATGGCTGGTTGTTGTGCGTAGAGTTACACCGGATCCCTAAGTCATCCATCAGCTTGCGCATGTCCTTGGCCTGGTCGGGTGTCCAATTGAAGTAGGGCGCGAAAAACTCCACCACTTCGTAGCCCATCTTGGCGACCGCGCGAACCGTAGCGGTTGGGTCTTTGGCTAATTCGCCGCGCACCGAAAACATTTCGAGGCCAACCGGAACGTGTTTGGCCGCTGAAGCGAAGGTGGTCAAGGAAGCAGCCCCTGACACGGCCAGGAAAGACCGGCGGGAAATTGCACTATCGGGTAACACGATAGGACTATATCACGGCGTAAGGCGACAGTTAACAGGTTTCACGGGTGTATTACGGTGTGCGCCGATGGTGGGGCGCCTAAGATCGGGTGAAAACCGGGCTTCATGCGGCTGCCGAAGCGCCGTTTACGTTACGTTTACATGAGTAGCGTATCTCTATATAAGGGCCGCCGGAAGCGGCCGCGGACCATATCCGGCATATCCAATGAGCAAAGTACTGATCGTCGATGATGATCCGCATATTCGGGAGCTGGTCCGCATCTTCCTGGAGCGCGAGGGTATCGAGGTCCACGAAGCCGCGGATGGCGTGGAGGCCCTCGCGAAACTCGAGGCCGTCAGAGCCGATATGGTGATCCTCGACGTCATGATGCCCAATATGGACGGATGGGAGTTATGCCGCCGGCTGCGGCAGTCCGGCGATTTCCCTTTGCTCATGGTCACCGCCAAAGGAGAGACCAGCCAGAAGATCAAGGGATTCCAGTTGGGAACCGACGACTATCTGGTCAAGCCGTTCGAACCTGTGGAACTGGTGGCTCGGGTCAAAGCATTGCTGAAGCGCTACCGCATTGCCAGCTCGCAGACGGTGGAGATCGGCCTGTTGGCGATGAACCGGAAGACGCACGAACTGACGGTCAACGGTCAGTCCCTGACTCTCCCCCTCAAAGAGTTTGAGTTGTTATTCAAGCTGGCCAGCCATGCGGGCAAGACTCTCTCTCGCGATCAGCTTATCGAAGATATCTGGGGCTACGATTTCGAAGGTAATGAGCGCACTCTTGACGTACATATCAACCGGCTGCGCGAACGGTTCCCATCCGAACACCATTCCTTCCAGATACGGACGATCCGGGGACTGGGTTACCGCCTCGAGGCTCGTATATGAAGAGTGGCGCGCATATGAGGATGCCGCGGGCCGTCCGGCACTCACTTCGCGTGGCGGCCTCGCTGGCCGTCCTGGTAGCCTCATTGACGATCGCCTTTTATGCGACCGCCTTCGTCTACCAGCGTACCGGCCGCCCATCCGCGGTGGTGGTCCAGATCGTCAACACTCTGCTCGGCATATTCGTCATGGTCCTGTTCGCCGTGATCGCCGGAGTGTTATTCCGGTTGCGCAGCCGAGGCCCTTTCGCGCCCATCATCGACGCGCTGGAGCGCATCGCCAAAGGAGACTTCAGCACCCGGCTAGATAACCGTCATGCGAAGCACGGAGCCGTCGGCGAGT
>Ga0302325_10019008_pt1 | contig 14467 bp, 8 predicted proteins | sample Palsa_T0_2_FD_201948 | JGI IMG/M metagenome (GOLD analysis project Ga0302325, IMG submission 201948) | Peat permafrost microbial communities from Stordalen Mire near Abisko, Sweden - Palsa_T0_2 | ecosystem: Environmental > Terrestrial > Soil > Palsa > Peat permafrost | place: Sweden: Abisko... | reverse complement strand
TTACGCAGGCAGGTTGCATACGTCCTCTCCGACAGGGTCCCATGCGGCCCGGCCACAGACGGTTCCGGCCCCTCCTTATGCGGAGCCGGAGGCCATGAGCCACTGGCTCCCGTCACCCGGTGTAGAACCCGGCAGCGGCTCAGCCGACCGAATCGCCGCTCACTGAAGCGCCGCTCACGATGTCATCGCCCGCGGAATCATCGCGCGCCGTGCCGTGGCCCGCGGAATCATCGCGCACGGGCCAGCAGGCGGCCAGCAGGGCCGCCCTGCCGTGCAGCTTGACCCGCTCGCCGCGGCCCAGCGACCGGGCCAGCTCAGCCTCGGCCTCCTCCACCCGCAGCCACACGTCGTAGGTGACCGGGCGAATTCCGCGCCGGGCGAGCGCCTGTTCCAGCGCCTCGACCCGGGATCCGGCTGGCGGCGCCGTCGCGTCCGGGTACCGGAGCACGCCGGGCCGGGGCAGCGGCGCATCCGCACCCGCGGGGACGCCGGCCAGGTCGGCGAGCAGGCTGCGGACGGTCTCGGCCGCATCGGACTTGTTGGTGCCGATCACGCCGGTCGGACCGCGCTTGAGCCACCCGGCCACGTACTCGCCGGGCAGTGGGCGCCCGTCAGGGCCGAGCACCCGCCCGGCGGCGTTCGGCACGACGGCGTTGCGCTCGTCGAACGGGACGCCGTCCAGCGGGACGCTCTGATAGCCGACCGACCGGAGCACCAGCTGCGCGTCAAGGGTCTCCAGTTCCCCAGTGCCCTGGAACGCACCGCTCCCGTCGAGGCGGGTGCGCTCCAGCACGACCCCGGTGACCCGGTCGGTGCCGGTAATCTCCACCGGCCGCAGCCAGAACCGGATGGTGAGCGTCCGCTGGGGACCGTCCTGCGGCCCGCCGGCGGTCTCCGCACCCTCCCCGGCTGCCGCGCCGTCAGCGCGCTCCCCCGCCGCCCATTTCCTGATCACGACCATGTTGCCGCGGACACGGCGGTCCGACTCGGCGAGCGACGCGCCTTGGCCGGTCCCGTCGAAGGCGTCCGGGTCGGCCTCGGCGGCCGGGACGATGACCTCGACGCCGGGCAGCTCACCCAGCTCACGCAGCTCCTTGGTGGTGAACTTGGCGTGCGCGGGGCCGCGCCGCCCGATCATGTGCACCTCACGAACCTTGCTGGCCTGCAGAGCCTCCAGCACCGGCTGGGGCACGTCGGTGCTGTGCAGGTCGGCCGGGTCCCGGGCCAGGATCCGGGCCACATCCACCGCGACGTTCCCGACGCCGATGACCGCAACCGACTCAGCGTCCAAAATGAACGTGCCGGGCCCGACGTCCGGGTGCCCGCAGTACCAGTTGACGAAGTCGGTGGCCGCGTAGCTGCCCGGCAGGTCCTCGCCCGGAATGCCGAGCCGCCGGTCCCGCATCGCCCCGGTCGCGTAGACCACCGCGTCGTAAGCCGACAGCAGGTCGTCGCGGGTCACATCCTCGCCCAGGTGCACGCCGCCGAGAAACCGGACGTCGGGGCTTTCCAGCACCCTGCGCAGGTACTCGGCGATCGACTTGATCGACTTGTGGTCGGGGGCCACCCCGTACCGGACCAGGCCGTAGGGCGTGGGCAGCCGGTCGTAGACATCCACCCGGACCCGCACGGGCCCGTCCGGTCCTTCGAGCGCGGCCGCATGCTTGACCAGCGCCTCCGCCGTGTACAGCCCGGCCGGACCGGACCCGATGACCGCGACCTCCAGCACCTTCATGCTCTACACCCTAGGCACTTGCTATGCCTCGGGATTCTCGCTCGCGGTGTCGGCTCCCGCCAGATCTCGTTCGGCTGAATTGCCCGCCGCCGGGACCTCAGGGCCGGCGCGGCGCGCCACCGCCTCGGTGATCTGGCGGGCCAGGTGCTGCGGCGTCAGGCCAGCCGCAGCGAGCACCTCGCCCCGGTCGCCGTGCTCAAGGAACTGCTGCGGCAGGCCGAAGGTCTTGACCGGGATGTCGACGTCGCGGTCGCGGAGCAGCCGGGACACCGCGTCGCCGTATCCGCCGACCCGGCCGTTGTCCTCGACCACAGCCACCAGCCGGTGCTGGCGAGCCGCAGCCACGACGGCCTCGTCGACCGGCTTGGTCCAGCGGGGGTCGACGACCGTGACGCCGATGCCGTGATCGGCGAGCCGCTCGGCGACCGTCAGGCACATCAGCGCCATCGGGCCCGCGCCCAGCAGCAGCACGTCCCGGCCGGTACCCTCGGCAGGCTCGCGGAGCACGTCCATCTCGCCGAGCTTGCCGGTAGCCTCCACCTCACCGCCGACCGTGCCCTTGGGGAACCGCACCACGGTCGGCCCGTCGCTTACCGCGACCGCCTCGTTGAGCAGTTCGACGACCCGGGCCGCGTCCCGGGGAGCGGCGATCTTCAGGCCGGGCACGACCTGCAGGATCGAGCCGTCCCACATTCCGTTGTGGCTGGCGCCGTCGGGCCCGGTGACTCCGGCCCGGTCCAGCACCAGCGTGACCGGCAGCTTGTGCAGCGCCACGTCCATCAGCACCTGGTCGAAGGCGCGGTTCAGGAACGTCGCGTAGATGGCGACCACCGGGTGCAGCCCGCCGAGGGCCAGGCCGGCCGCGCTGGTCACCGCGTGCTGCTCCGCGATGCCCACGTCGTAGACGCGGTCCGGGAAGGCGCGCGCGAACGCGCCCAGGCCTGTCGGGTGCAGCATGGCCGCGGTGATGGCGACCACGTCCGGGCGGCGCCTGCCGATCTCCATCAGCTCGTCGCCGAAGACCTGCGACCAGGTCTTCGTCGGCGCGCCGGGCACGACAGCGGCCCGCGGGGTGCCCGGCACCTGGTGCAGGCAGTCATCCTCGTTCTCGACGGCCGGGCCGTACCCGAAGCCCTTCTGGGTGATCAGGTGCACCAGCACCGGGGCGCCGTAGTCCTTGGCCCGGCGCAGCGCCTGCTCGACCATGGCCTCGTCATGGCCGTCGATCGGGCCCAGGTACTTGAGGCCCAGGTCCTCGAACAGCACCTGCGGCTGCAGGACGTCCTTGAGGCCCTTCTTGATGCCGTGCAGCGTCTCGTACACCGGCGGCCCCAGGACGGGGGTCCGGGACAGCGTGGTCTTGATGTAGTCCAGGACGTTCTCGTACCGCTGGCTGATGCGGACCGAGGCCAGGTTGTTGGCCAGCCCGCCGATCGTCGGCTGGTAGGAGCGCCCGTTGTCGTTGACCACAACGACCAGCCGGGAGTCCTCGGCCACCGAGATGTTGTTCAGTGCCTCCCAGGCCATCCCGCCGGTCAGCGCGCCGTCCCCGATGACGGCGACCACCGCGCGGTCGGTCTCGCCGCGCAGCTTGTACGCCTTGGCCAGGCCGTCGGCGTAGGACAAGCTCGTAGAGGCGTGCGAGTTCTCCACGAGGTCGTGCTCGGACTCGGCCCGGTTCGGGTAACCGGACATGCCGCCGCGCTGGCGCAGCGTGCCGAACTCGGCCTGGCGGCCGGTCAGCAGCTTGTGCACATAAGCCTGATGCCCGGTGTCGAAGACGATCCGGTCCCGGGGCGAGCTGAACACCCGGTGCAGCGCGATCGTGAGCTCGACAACGCCAAGGTTCGGCCCGAGGTGACCGCTGGTGCGGATAACGGTCTCGATGAGGGTGTCGCGGATCTCGCCCGCCAGGATGGCCAGCTGTTCCTGGCTGAGGCCCTTCAGGTCTTCTGGGCCTTCGATAGACTCCAGCACGGTCACGTTGGGGCGCTCCTCGGGTGGGACGGCAATTCCCAGAGTCTATTTGCGGCACTCTCCGGGACACACGCGACACCCGTTCAAAGGCTGACGTGCGTGTCGCCTAAGTCCTGAGCCGATGCCGTGACACGGTGCTGCTCCCGCCGCTGGCCTGGATACTGGCCTGGATATAGGTATAGCCGGCCAGCGCGGCGGTGATCGTCCGGCGGTTGGGACGTGGGGAAGGTCTCAGCTGAGGTGCGCGGCGGCGGTGACTTCGGCCACCACGGCGGGTCCCGGCTCCCAGAGGGTGGCCCGGTCGGCGTCCGGCCCGGCGGCCTGGCCGATCGTCCGGACCGGGATGACGTCGGCCATGTGCCCGTCATGCCCGATGCTGACCACCGGGCGGGCCAGCGGCCGCGGGTCGGTGAGCCGCCAGTGGTGGGCATTCGGCCGGGCCCATTCGCCGCAGTCGCAGCTCTCGCCCCGCGTCGCCGCGGAGCACACGTCGGCCAGCGTGACGACAGCGACAATCCCGCCGATGGCCGCGACCGGGTCGCCCGGATCCCAGCCGGTGAACCAGAGGAGGGGTTCCTCGGCGGCGAGGAGGTCAACGTGCATCGAGGCGTAGATGGCCAGCCGCCCGCGGTAGGACGGGGCCCAGTCGCGGTTCTCGACCGGCTTCCGGCCGCGCGCGATGGCCCAGGCCCACGGCTGGCGCACGCTGAGCAGCTGCACGTTTCCTCCCACGACCGGCTCAGCAGGGCACCGTCGCCCGTCTACCGGTCTCGTGTTTAGCCTGTGAATATTTGTACTCTGCTGGGGCCTTATGGGATTGGGACTCCACGCAGAAACAAGTTATAAATTCCATCGATGTCACTTAGCGCAGCCGGCCCGCGGATTCGGCCGGGACAGCGCACGGACCGGTAACTTTGAGTAGTTATGCGCCTGCGTGTCGTCGACAGGCATCGCCTGATCCGCGGGGCTGCGGCCCACGAGGGTGCTGCCGGCGCCGACGCCATCGATGGCCTCGGTGGTCTCCGTAGCCTCGCTGACCGGCAGAAGCTTCGCCCGGCCCGCGAACAGGCCGACCGTCAGCTCTACGCCGCAGATGAGCAGCAGCAAGATGACCGGAACCGTCCACCCCCCGGTGGACGCGCGCAGGAAGCCTACCGCGAGCGGGCCGGCCGCCGAGACCAGATAACCGACAGATTGCGCCAGCGAGGACAGCGACGCGGCGGTGGCCGGGTCGGGGGCTCGCGCCATGGTGAAGAAGATGGCCAGGCCGAGCGCCGCCCCCTGGGCCGCGCCGAGAATCAGCACCCAGACGGCGGCCGACCCGAGCGGGGCCCACAGCGAGCCCGCCAGGCCGCCCGCGGTGACTCCCACGACCGGGACGACCAGCAGCCGCTGGTCGGTGGCGCGCTGCGCCAGCACCGGGTTGCTCAGCGAGGTGAGCAGGTTGCCGAAGCCCAGCACGGCCAGCAGGGTCCCGGCCGCCGCCGCGCTGTCCCCACGGTCCCGGAACAGTTCCGGCAGCCAGGAGATGGCCGCGTAGTAGAGCAGGCTCTGCAGGCCCATGAAGGCGGTGACCTGCCACGCCAGCGCGTGCCGGTGGACACGGGCCCGCGGGCGGGCTGGCCCGGTGCGAGGCTGGGCCGGGGGACGCGGCACCCGGCGGCGGTAGCGAAGCTGGGTGATCCAGATGAGCGTGGCGGCCACGGCGGGCAGCCCCCACAGCCCGAGCGTCACCTGCACCGAGCCGCCGGTGGCGTCGTAGAGCGGCACGCTGATCAGCGAGGCGATCACCGCCCCGGTGGACAGGCTGGTGAGGTACATGCCAATGAGCAGCCCGGCCCGGGCCGGCCAGCGCCGCTTGATCATGCTCGCCAGCAGGACGTTCATGATGGCGATCGCGCCGCAGGCCACGATGGTGCCGGGGAACAGCATCGTGCCGGGCAGCGCGCCGCGCAGCAGCAGCCCGGCCGACACCAGGATGAGCGCGCCGAACAGCACCCGCTCCTCCCCCAGCCGGCGGCTCAGCCAGGCCGCGAGCCCCGAGACCGCGCCGAAGCACAGGACCGGGGTCGCGGCCAGCAGGGTCACCGTGGCCGGGGACAGTCCCAGCCGTTGCTCAAGTTCGGGAAAGATCGGGGGCAGGCTGGTGATGGCGGCCCTCAGGTTGAACGCCAGCGCCGCGATCGAGATGACGAGCAGTGCGGTTTCCAGCGACCGCCGGCCGGACCCGCGCGCGGGCGGCCCGGTGGCCGGCTGGCCGGCCGCTGGTACGGCCGACTCGCCCGCCGCCGGAAGATTAGCCATCAGCAACTAAAACTACCGAACTGCCCGACCGGGTGGGAGATGGCGGCCCGGGCCGGGACTGCCGTACGGCCGCCTACGGCAGCAGCAGAAGCTTGCCGGTGGTGCGGCGGCCCGCGAGGTCTTCCTGGGCCCGGGCCGCCTCGGCCAGCGGGTACGTGCCGCCGATCCGGACGTCGAGCAGGCCCTCGGCCAGCCACCCGAACAGGTCGCCCGAGCGCCAGAGCAGCTCGTCCCGGTCGGCGACGTAGCTGCCCATGGTGGGCCGGGTCAGGTACAGCGAGCCCTCGTAGTTCAGCCGCTGCGGGTCGAACGGCGGCACCTGGCCGCTGGCCGCGCCGTAGAGCACCATCATGCCGCGCGGGCGCAGCGCGGCCAGGCCGTCGTCGAAGGTCGCCTGGCCGACTCCGTCGTAGACGACGTCGCAGCCGCGGCCGCCGGTTACCTCGGCCACGGCCGCGCGGAACTCGCCGTATCCCACCACGTGGTCGGCGCCCGCACGCCGGGCCAGGTCCGCCTTCTCGCCACCGGAGGTAGTCGCGACCACGATCCCGCCGCGCTGCTTGACCAGCTGGGTCAGCAGCAGCCCGACGCCGCCGGCGGCGGCGTGCACGACCGCGACGTCGCCCTTGCGCACCGGGTAGGTGCTGAAGCACAGATAGTGCGCGGTCAGACCCTGCAGGATCACGGCCGCCGCGACCTGCAGATCCACGCCCGGCGGAACGGGCACGGCGCGGGCGGCCGGGACCGCCGCCTGCTCGGCGTAGCTGTGCGGCACTCCCGCCCAGGCCACCCGGTCGCCTGGTGAGAACTCCGTGACGCCGGCACCGACCGCGGTCACGGTCCCGGCCCCTTCGGCGCCCGGGACCACCGGGAACTGGGCGGGCTTGTAACCGCCAACGCCTTCGCGGGTGTAGATGTCCATATAGTTCACGCCGACTGCCGCGACCTGGACGATCAGCTGGCCGTGCTGCGGCTCCGGCGCGGGCTGCTCGACCACGCGCAGGACCTCGGGGCCGCCCAGCTTCTCCACGACGACCGCGCGCATGCGCACCACGCTCCCTAGCTGGAAATGCACCCGCGGCAAGATGTGCCCGCCGTCCGGCCTCCCACCATAGAGGGCCCGCCGGCAGCCGGCCACGGGACATGTGGCGGACCAGCCCGAGCATCCTTAGCACGCCGCCAGCACGCCGCCCGGGTCAGTCGATCGCATCGCCGGGGGGCAGGTAGTGCTCGCCCGCGGGCACCTTGCGCGACTGGAGTTCCGCCCAGATCTCCTCCAGGTGCGAGGGCTGGCCCGCGGCCGGGCTGGTGCCGCCCGAGACGGGCACCGTCACCCCGGCCAGCCGTAGATGGCCCAGCCCAGGTCCTGGGCGTCCGCAAGAAGAACCAGCTTCTGGGCGTCCCGTAGCGCGAGTGGCAGTAAGCGCCAAGAGCCACCACCGTTGACTTGGCAAGCGCTTGACCTGTGGCCTTGTCGGCTCCGGTCCGCCGCATTAGCAGCAGTATTGGCAGCAACTCTCCTGCCTGGCCGCCGCAGAAGCATTATGTGCCGTGCTCTCGGAACCCCTAAGGCAGCGTGGGTGGACAGGCCTCCGGGCCGAGGGCCACGGTCGAGCATCACGGGCAAAGGTCGTTCGGCCCTGGCCGCGGCATGCGGCCCAGAACTGGACGATATGAATGCCGTCATCACAGCCGACCGTCGTGGCGGGCGTGCGAGGGACTCAGCCGCGGTCGAGGAGGGAGCGCAGTACGTACTGCATGATGCCGCCGTGCCGGTAATACGCCGCCTCGCCGGGCGTGTCGATCCGTACCACGGCGCGGAACTCCCGCCCGTCGGCGGTCACCGTCACCTCAGCCGGTATCTGGCCGAAGTTGATTTCCTCGATGCCGGTAATGTCGAACGTCTCGTGCCCGGTGAGCCCGAGCGAGGCGACCGACTCCCCGGGCTTGAACTGCAGCGGCAGGACGCCCATGCCGATCAGGTTGGACCGGTGGATCCGCTCGAACGACTCGACCAGCACCGCCCGGACGCCGAGCAGCGCCGTGCCCTTGGCGGCCCAGTCACGCGAGGATCCGGAGCCGTACTCCTTGCCGCCCAGCACGATGAGCGGGGTGCCCTCCTCGATGTACTTCCGGGCGGCGTCGTAGATGCTCATCTGCTCGTCTTCGGGCAGCTTGGTGGTGACCCCGCCCTCGGTGCCCGGGGCCAGCAGGTTCCGCAGCCGGATGTTGGCGAACGTACCGCGGATCATCACCTCGTGGTTTCCGCGGCGCGAGCCGTAGGAGTTGAAGTCGCGGCGCGGGACGTCGTGGTCGGTGAGGTACTGCCCGGCCGGGCTGTCGGTCTTGATCGCACCGGCCGGCGAGATGTGGTCGGTGGTCACCGAGTCGCCCAGCAGGGCCAGCACGCGGGCCCCGTGGACGTCGGTCACCGGCTGCGGCTCATCGGGCATCTCGTCGAAGTAGGGCGGCCGCCGCACGTAGGTCGAGTACTCATCCCAGGTGAACGTGTCACCGGCCGGGACGTCCAGGCCACGCCACCGGTCATCGCCCCGGAAGACGTCCGCGTAGTCCCGCGAGAACATCTCAGCGGCCACCGCGTCCCGGACGACCTCGGCAATCTCCGCGGGCGACGGCCAGATGTCGCGCAGGTAGACCGGCCGCCCGTCGCTGCCGGTCCCGATCGGGTCGTTCACCATGTCGACGTCCATCGAGCCGGTGAGCGCGTACGCCACCACCAGCGGCGGTGAGGCCAGGTAGTTCATCTTGACGTCGGGGTTGATCCGGCCCTCGAAGTTCCGGTTGCCGGACAGCACGGCGACAACCGCGAGGTCACTCTCGTTGACCGCGGCGCTGATCTCCTCGGGCAGCGGCCCGGAGTTGCCGATGCAGGTCGTGCAGCCGTACCCGACGAGGTTGAAGCCGAGCTTGTCCAGGTAGGGCACGAGGCCGGCCTTCTCGTAGTAGTCCATGACCACCTTGGAGCCGGGCGCCAGCGTGGTCTTCACCCAGGGCCTGCGGCTCAGCCCGGCCTCGACGGCCTTCTTGGCCAGCAGCGCCGCGCCGACCATGACGGACGGGTTGGAGGTGTTGGTGCACGAGGTGATGGCCGCAATCACGACCGACCCATGGTCGATGGTGACCTTGGTGCCGTCCTCCATCGTCACGTCCGTAGGCGTGGAGTGAAGCGTCACCTCACCCTCGGCGGACGGTTCGGCGGCCTCCTCCCGCACGCTCTCGCCCGGCTCCGTGGCCATGGGGTCGGAAGCGGGGAACGTGTCGGCCACACCGTCGGCGGTTTCCGGCACCGAGACGTAGTTGGCCAGTACCTCGCGGAAGGCGGTTTTGGCGTCGGAGAGCGCCACCCGGTCCTGCGGGCGCTTCGGCCCGGCGATCGACGGCACGATGGTGGCCAGGTCGAGCTCGAGCTCCTCGGAGTACACGGCCTCGCGGGACGGGTCATGCCACAGGCCCTGCTCCTTGGCGTAGGCCTCGACCAAGACCACGTGCTGCTCGGGCCGGCCGGTCAGCCGCAGGTAGGCCAGCGTCTCGTCGTCGATGGGGAAGATCGCGCAGGTCGAGCCGAACTCGGGGCTCATGTTGCCGATCGTGGCCCGGTTCGCGACCGGGACCGCGGCCACCCCGTCCCCGTGGAACTCGACGAACTTGCCGACCACGCCGTGCTTGCGCAGCAGTTCGGTGATCGTGAGCACCAGGTCGGTCGCGGTCGCGCCGGGCGGCAGTTCCCCGGTGAGCCGGAACCCGACCACCTTGGGGATCAGCATGCTGATCGGCTGGCCGAGCATGGCCGCCTCGGCCTCGATGCCGCCGACGCCCCAGCCAAGGATGCCGAGCCCGTTCTGCATGGTGGTGTGGGAGTCGGTGCCAACGCAGGTGTCCGGGTAGGCGCAGAGCGCGCCATCCGCGTCGCGGGTCATGACCACCCGGGCCAGGTGCTCGATGTTGACCTGGTGCACGATCCCGGTGCCCGGCGGTACCACCTTGAACTGGTCAAACGCGGACTGTCCCCAGCGCAGGAACTGGAACCGCTCCTTGTTCCGCTCGAATTCGAGGTCCACGTTGCGCTCGAACGCGTCCGGCCGGCCGAACACGTCGGCGATGACCGAGTGGTCGATGACCAGCTCGGCCGGGACCAGCGGGTTAATCTTGGCGGCGTCGCCGCCGAGGGCGGCCATCGCCTCGCGCATGGCTGCCAGGTCCACCACGGCCGGCACCCCGGTCAGGTCCTGCATGATGACGCGGGCGGGAGAGAACTGGATCTCGGTGTCCGGGTTGGCCTTGGGGTCCCAGCCGGCCAGCGCGCGCACGTGGTCGGCGGTCACGTTCACGCCGTCCTCAGTGCGGAGCAGGTTCTCGAGCAGGATCTTCAGGCTGAACGGAAGCCGCTCGGCGCCGGGCACGGCATCGAGCCGGTAGATCTCGTAGGACGTGCCCGCGGCGGTAAGCGTCGCGCGGCTGTCGAAGCTGTTTCCGGTCATCGTCCTGAGCCTCCTCGCCCATGCCCGGTGGGCCCGCCCCAGCGTTCGGCGCCTGCTCCGGGCTGCGTCTTCCTCTGTTCCCGCTGGTGTTCCCGCTGCGTCTCAACCTACAGTATCTCGATATCAAGCTATCTAGCAAGGGCACAAGTTACTAATCGGTAGCACGCAGGGCAACGATCAGCACGATACTGAACAGGACTGACCGGGAGCCCGCCGAGGATGCGGGATGGCACGGACTCCAGTAAGGGGCGCCGGACGTGCGCGGCCGCGGGGTGATTCAGGACCTTTTCCGCGGCCGCGTACTCGGCACTGCGGGTCAGCGCAGGAGCGCGCCGCCGTCGACGACTACCTGGCTGCCGGTCATGTAGGACGCCATGTCCGAGGCGAGGAACAGGACGACCTTGCCGATCTCGTCCGGGTCGCCCATCCGCCGCATCGGCAGCGTGGCCAGGAAGGCCTCCATCATCGCGGGGTCCATGTCACCCTCGGCGCCGGTGCTTACCTGCGTACCGGGCGTGACGATCCCGCCCGGGGCGACGGCGTTGACCTGGATGCCGTACGGGGCGAGCTCGAGCGCCACGTTCTTGGTGAAGCCCCACACGCCGTGCTTGGTCGCGTCATAGGCGGCCAGCCCCACCATGGACGGGTGAAGCGCGTCGATGGACGTCACGTTGATGATGTGCCCGCCGCGTTCCTGCGCCTTCAGTTGCTCGGCCACGCGCTGGGTGAGCAGGTAGACGCCGCGCAGGTTAACGGTTATCACCCGGTCGAACGTAGCCGCCGTGAGCCCGGCGAGCGGGACGTTCGGGTAGATCCCCGCGTTGTTCACGAGGATGTCGACGCCGCCAAACAGCCGCACCGCGGTGTCCACCACCTCCTGGACGTCGGACTCGTCGCCGACGTCGGCGCCAATGCTCTCCACCCGCAGCCCCGCGCCGGATAGTTCCTTGGCGGCGCGAGCCGCTTCTTCGCGGTTGATATCGGCGATGAGGACGCTGGCTCCCGCCTCGGCGAGCCGCCGGGTGATCCCGAGGCCGATACCGACAGCGCCTCCGGTGACGATCGCCGCCTTGCCTGTCAGATCCAGAAGTTCGGTCACTGGCTTCATAACGACATCTCCTTCAGAGACCCTTCCTTCTCATTAGTCACGCTAGGCACGGACAAGGATCAAGGCAGAGGCTTTCGTCACGAGCCGGTCCCGCCGCTGCGGCGCGGCGCACCGGTGACCTGCCCCATGGCGTCCGGCCAGCCAGAACAGCTGTCATCAGGCGCTGTTTTCCGCTGTTGAGCGGTGCTGTTGAGCGGTGCTGTCGAGCGGTGCCATACCGGGCAGTCCTCCGGACAGCGACGCTCCCCCGGGCTTACATCAGATGCGCGTAGACGACGATGTTGTCCAGGTACTGGCCGGTGCTACCCGAGCCTGCGCCTGATCACCTGCGGCGATCCGTTCGACTCCGGCACCGCCGCATATGCCCAGCAGGGCGACATTCTGGCGCCGTGATCCAAACGTTGGACGCGTGTAGCTGAGTTGGAATGAAAATTGATGTGCGATTCTGTAAGCCGAATCGATCCTAGGCGGTGACCTACGGAAACGCCGCGCACAGGGCGACCGGCCCGGCGGCTGGCCGGCGACACGCGCTGGCGGATCAGCGGACGCCGTAGAACATGCGGCGCCAGAACCGGCGGCTGCCCAGCAACCGGATCCGGAGCCGCAGCGGAAGGCGGCCCGAGGGCTGGTGAATGCACCGGCCGGTCCCGCCGGGCAGCATACATTCGCCTGCGCAGTTACCCCAGCAGTGCCGGCAGTGCCGGGTGACAGACCGGTCCACTCCCCCATGATGTACCGGCTGCGACGATAGGGTCGAAGCGCGACGCCCGCGGCCGAGGAGGAGCCCGCGGACGGCAGGGACGCCCGCGGGCCGTCGCGGCCGAGGAGGCACCGACCGCATGCGTTTTGCGATCAAGACACGACCCGAGCACACCACCTGGGCGCAGATCCGTGACGTCTGGATAGCCGCCGACACTATCCCGCTGTTTGAATCGGCGTGGAACTGGGACCATTTCTATCCGCTGTCCGGCGACCTCAACGGGCCCAACCTTGAGGGCTGGACCACGCTCGCCGCGCTGGCCCAGGCCACGAAGCGGATCCGGATCGGCTGCCAGGTCACCGGCATGATCTACCGGCATCCGGCGGTGCTCGCGAACATGGCGGCGGCCGTCGACATCATTTCCGACGGCCGCCTTGAACTGGGGCTCGGCGCGGGCTGGAACCAGATGGAATGCGACGCCTACGGCATCGAGCTGCCTCCATTGCGGGAGCGTTTCGACCGGTTCGACGAGGGTGTCGAGGCCATCGCCTGCCTGCTCGCGTTGGAGACCACGACGCTGGCCGGGCAGTACGTGCACCTCACAGACGCGCGGTGCAACCCGAAGCCCGTCCAGCGTCCCTCCCCACCGATCACCATCGGCGGCCGCGGCCGGACCCGGACGCTGCGCACCGCGGCCCGCTGGGCCCAGCAGTGGAACTGCCTGCCGGAGAGCCTCGACGAATGGCGTGACCTGAAGCAGGCGCTGATCGCGCACTGTGACCGAATCGGCCGCGATCCAAGCGAGATCACCTGCTCGGTGAACGTGCGGGTTGACCCCGATACGGGGATCGAGCCTGCCGTCGCCCTGGCGTCGGCCTACCGTGACGCCGGCGTCGACCTGGCCATCATCAACCTGCCACACGGGGTCAAGCCGGACTTCCTGGCGCCGCTCGCGGACGCGCTGGCCGCGCTGGCCTGAGCCGGGCTGAGCCGGCTGCGCTCAGCTGTCGCCGTCACCGCGGCCTGGGTCGCCGGGGCCGGGGTCGCCGGGGCCAGGCTCGCCGCGGCCGAAGTCGCCGGGGCCGGGGTCGCCGCGGCCGGGGTCGCCGGGGCCAGGGTCGCCGCGGCCGGGGTCAGTTGCTGTGGGGCTGGTCCGGCTGGTCCGGCTGGGCGGCGGGCACCTTGCCGGTCCCGATCCCGGTCTCCTTGAAGTAGTCGCTAATCAGCTCGCGCTGGCGCTGCTGTAGCTCGTCGAAGTGTTTGTCCACGTTGTCGTCGCCGATCGCCTCGACGGTGAGGTAGAGATCCTTGATCTTCTCGAGCTTCTCCTTGGAACCCTCGTGCGCGGGTTCACCGCTACCGGCAGCCGGGCCACCCACGGTGACGGTGTCCTCAGCCAGGACCGTCCGGGTGCGGGACAGCTCGCTGTAAGGTGTCAGCTCTGCTGGGAGCGCTGCCGGATCGGCCAGGTCGCTGAGCTTCGGCTGCGCGGGATGCGGCTCGAACGGCCCGCGGAACGGCTCGGTCTGGGCGCCGGTGTTGGGATCGTGCGGCGCAACGTACGGCTGCGGGCCGCGCCCGGCGTCGTACGCTGGCAAGAGCTCAGGCTGGATGTCATTCGCCGTCTCGGGCTCGGCGGCGGTGGAAGTCGGCGTTTCCGGCGCACTGACATACGCAGGGGCCGGCTCATCGGCTTCGGCCACGGCAGGCGGCTCGTCCCCGCTGGCCTGGTCGTCATCTGAGCCGGAGAAGTAGGCAGCGGGGTCCTCGCGGTAGGTGTAGGTGCCGCCAGGCTCGGGCTCGCTGTAGCCGGAAGCGCCGTCGGGCTCCACGTACTCCACCGGGCCATCCGGCGTCACATACTGCACCGGGCCATCCGGCGTCACATACTGCACCGGGCCATCCGGCGTCACATACTGCACCGGGCCATCCGGCGTCACATACTCCACCGGGCCATCCGGCGTCACATACTCCACCGGGCCATCCGGCGTCACATACTCCACCGGGCCATCCGGCGACACATACTCCACCGGGCCATCCGGCGTCACATACTCCACCGGGCCATCCGGCGTCACATACTCCACCGGGCCATCCGGCGTCACATACTCCACCGGGCCATCCGGCGTCACATACTCCACCGGGCC
>Ga0302325_10019006_pt1 | contig 14468 bp, 17 predicted proteins | sample Palsa_T0_2_FD_201948 | JGI IMG/M metagenome (GOLD analysis project Ga0302325, IMG submission 201948) | Peat permafrost microbial communities from Stordalen Mire near Abisko, Sweden - Palsa_T0_2 | ecosystem: Environmental > Terrestrial > Soil > Palsa > Peat permafrost | place: Sweden: Abisko... | reverse complement strand
CTTCCAAAAACTCATCCGCAAACTCTTTCTGTTGCATCAACTCGGCGATGACCCCATCGGCGACGTACTCTGGGCTATGAAGATAGTACACCATACTCTCAGCGCAGAATTTGCGGAGTGGAGAAGTGAGAGGAGTGTGTTGATAGACCGATGTGATCATTCTGGGCTGTGGGAGCATATTCAAAACGGCAAAACCATCCTGAATGCGATCCATGACCTTGTTCCGAATTTCCCACTTGACTTGATACTTTTCAAGGAAGGCATAGAGCTGGCACAAATGGTTGACTCGGATAGCCTGTTTACCAGGGGTCATCGCGCTGGTAACAGCCGGAGCATTGCGGGAGTACAAAAACTCGACGAAGAGCTTGAAGATTGCAGGGTCCTCCTCAGTCCAGACGAGGAATTGTCCTGGACCCAGTGGCTTATTGAGCAAGGTGGATATGTAGTCACTTGTGCGGCAAATGAGATCCTTGTGTATGGAAAACTTTGTTGCCAATTTGCCAAGTCCGATCTGGATAATCTCTGAACCCATTTCACTGGGGCAGGTCGCGTCAGATGGTTCCTAGAAGGTGATTTGGAGGCGCTTACTCGCTGATCAAGGTTTCTTGAGGTGAGCTAGAACGACGAGCCAAGACTACAGCTCCTGCGTTGACATTTTCTTTGTTGGAATCATTCTGGATAAGTCGTGGCCGAAGGTGAGCCGGCGGTTGCTGCACGACGCGTCAGAAAAGGGGTAGATCGGAAGAGAAGTTGGGAAAACACTTACAGACATTTCGAGAAGAATGAAGGAGAACTTCACTGCCTTTGGGGTGCGGGAACTCTATGTAGTATTGATCGTGCGCAGTTGGAAGAGAGAAGGGGAGAGGAAGAAGAGAGCAACGCATGGAGGGAGCCCGAAGCGACCACGTGATGTTCACTGAATTGCCAGATGGATGTTGACCGCCCCCTTTTACTTCATGTCTTTAGTATATTTTCTGAAATAAAATGCATTCAGATTTGGTTATTCATAGCAAAAGAAGGTCCTGGTATCCCAAGAACGGCTCTCCTTCGTCCAGCAGGATAGGTTGAAAGCCATGCAGTGTTTAATCACTTGAGAGTGATGGTAGAAGTTGGCTTATCAGCAGCATTTGACTCTTCTCAAAATAATACGTTGTCTGAACCTGAATGTTTTTGGAAAAAGAGTCTCTTAAATTTTGTTGAATATTCTTTTTGTCCTATATCCAGTCCTCTATATATGAGATTATCCTCCCTTAGCTGGAACACACTTCACGCAATACATTCTTCACAAAATCTGCATTCGACAGATTTTTTCTCTATAAAAGTTGTTGACCTGTTTGGATCTTTGTCTTAGGAAACAGAAGGCTCCTCACTTCTTTTGTTTTCTGTAATAATAACGGCGCACAACTTCTGCAAAAGGGACAATAATCTATGAAAAGACTAGTAGGATTAGGATAAGAGTAGTTTAATGATGTTCTTAGAAGGTATTGGTTGGGATGCTTTGAAGAACTCACCACCTATAACGTTGATCTCCTTGACGACTTCATCAGTAATACCCATGAGTTCGGTCAGCCAGCGCTACATTTGGAACCCCATGTAAACCAAACAAAGAAAGATAAATGGCAGTTAAAAGAAACAATGTGCGTAATTCTCTTGAAGAATATCTGAAACCTGAACGAGATGGGGTATAGCTGCGCAAGATGGCCTTGAGACATTGTTATAGAGCGTGTAAGAATTTTGGAATATAGTTGTCACTTTAAATTGTGGACCTATCTTTTAAACTTTCGCTTCTTTCTAAAGAACCTTCAGAGTTTCAGATTCACTGAAAGAAGATAAACCTCCAAGTGCACCTCCCCGGTTTCCTATTCCTTTTAATTGAGTGCCCAACCTCTGTCAATTTTACACCACCAACAATCACGACCCAAAGCAACGAAATCTGCAAACATGCTTTCCTCAGCTCCTCGGCTCCTCGGGGCGTACGTTCACAGCCTGTTTCCAACTCCGTAATGACAGCTAACACATCCCAGAAACCTCGGTCAAGACCTCGTCACCATCTACGTCGGAAAGAAGCGCAAAGAGTTCATCATACACGAGAAGCTCATCTGTGACAAAGCCGAGTTCTTCCTCAAAGCTTTTACCAGACCTTTCCAGGAGCGGAATGGAGTCATGCACCTTCCCGATGAAGATCCTGGTTCATTCTCCTTATTTGTGGATTGGGTCTACCGTTCTACGGTCCCTCATTGCAATACTCGAGACCACTTTGTCAACCTCTTCAAGTTGTACGTCTTTGCAGAAAAGATGTACTCGAATGAGCTGGCCAATCGAACTATGGATCGCATCCGATTCACAGAATACCACAACCCCAAAGCGAGAGTCACCGTCCCTCTCACCTGCTATGTTTATAAGAATACCCCCGAAGACTCGCCATTACGACAATATTGCATCCATGATCTTGCATATAATCTTTGGAATGCCAAAATTGAGTCCACAATTCCCGACAATCACGATCTGAGACCCATTCTAGAATGCAGTCAAACCCAGAACGACATGGTCCTCGATTTCTTCGGCTTCCTACGCAACAATCCCACTGGTATGGATAATCATACTGAAGATTCGGATCTGTCTGGTAAAGAGTGCGAGTTCTTTTTTTGTAACTTTCACCGCCACAGCATCAAGGAGATCTGCTACACCGCTAGATCCGCCATTGACTCGCAGAATTGGCCGACAGGTCAGTCAATGGATGATTTTGGAGATTTCTCGTATTGAAGATTGAGGGTAAGTTTGGTAATTTGGATATTGGAAAGCTACAGGTGAAGATATGATTGGTTTTAGGTTGATGCTCTAGGGATGGAGAAATATTTGAGCTCCAGGGATGCAGCGTCTTCTCGGCGAGAAATTTAGGGATCAATATTGGGAATGGCACTAGGATATTACAACAAGAGGTTTTCTGGAATACCAACAGAACTGAGGATGAAGAAAAAAAAAATTGAAACGAGGCAGTTGCATATTTTACTAGTTCTAGATCAATCAATCTCCGCCATTTTAGTCTTCTTCACTTTGATGCTATGACTCTTCTGCACTTTGATTACAGCCTGATAATTTCCTCTGATGCAAGTTCTCAACTTTATTCAGAACTCGAAATGCTTCTCTGAACTTCCTGTATAGAAATTTAGGGATTATATTGCTGAGCTTCCAAGACCGAGCTTGTCCCTTGCTTTCCTTTACACTATCTCCTTGGTCTCTCAGCTGCTTCAAAGCTCTACAACTCCGATGAATGTCATAAGCTCTCTCGAAATTTAAACTCACTTTCAAGCCGTTCATCACTTCAAATCCCAAGTTTGTTTGGAAGTGAATAGAATTGAACAGCAAAGTTCAAAGCTCCTTTAAGGTTTCGTTGGATCGATCTTCTTCGTTCGACTCGATCCTTCTACGACAGACCAACACTCCGAAACGATACCGAGAGTTATATCAGAACTTTAAAGAGTGGTGAAAGTGAGGCCGCGGAACAGATCGCACAAGTTCTTGAGATCGTAGCCATACGTTTAGGCAAGTAGGTAATCTCCCCCCCCAAGGCAATGTCCATTCTGATAGAGACACAGATCGAAGACCAGGTGTCGATATGTCTCCCTATTGGCTGCTCAACCGCAATGCCTGGGATAGTAAGTACTCACGTCATACAACCATTCAATTAGATGTGACTTAAACAGTGCTCTTGGAGATGAAATAGTCACACTCTACGGTGACAAGAAGCGCAAAGAGTTCACCGTCCACACGAGGCTCCTCTCCCCCATTAGGTTATTTGACGAGGTATTCACATTTGAAGTTAATGACCAAAGTACCAAGTATCTGGGAGAAGAATCTCCGGAGGCGGTTAGCCATTTTCTTGACTGACTCTACCACGATACGATTCCCAATGCCATTCGGACCATTCCCAATACAAATTCCCGAAAGTACCTCGACAGCTTGTAAAATTACAACCTTTACGTCGGGGGAGAAAAGTTGAAGTGTTCTAGATTAATGGATAAGACAATGAACAAGATCTAGGACGCCTCCCTCCACTACGATAAATATATCGACATGAATAATTTTCTCAATATCTACCAGGAAAAGAGCGATGGCTCACAGTTGAGATATTTTGGCGTCTGCCTTTTCATCCACAAGAAGTGGAATGACAAGAACAAACTACGAGATACACAAAATGCTCCTCAGAACCGGACTTCGCACGAACGAAACACCAATCAGACGCCCTTTCTCTATGATGACGAGATCGAGGAACTATGGGCAAAGACAAAGGACAACCTTGACCTTTTCAGAGGCGTCTTCAATGATTGTCAGATATTTACCAGCTTGGATATGCTTGACCCACGGGAGCGGGACGAGGATTGCGAGAATGATCGCTGCTTTCATTGCCACTCGAATAATAATCCATGCCGCCAGCCAGATGGCAATGTGTTTCCGGAATGGGTTGATGATGCTTCCGCAAAGTCTCAAGAGGCTTGAAGGCATATCAGGCGTTGCTAATATGAAAGAGGGCTATGCCAAGCGGGAGAGATTACTGGATTCATTGAGCACGATAAATTAGCTTCGGGGAAACGAAACCTGGCCTAGTCTGAGAAATACTTAAAAACAAAAGCATTCACTTGCCTCAAATGCAAATCTTTTGAGCTCTCGTGGCACATTTTATGTGATGAAACTGCAAAGTGATATCACAACATTTTCAGTTGAAGTTCTCAGGTCATGGAACACCCTTCCTAACATCCTAGAGCTGACTTCCAGTAAATGATCCATTTTCAGTGAATATTCGCGAACGTACTTGATCTCAACTTCCAGAACTTCCTCGACCCTTCCTGCTCCTCAACTCATCCACCACCTCCTCGACCAACCACTTCTCAAGTCTAGGATTCACACTATCTTTCTAGATCCACGTGGAAAGATCGAAGGTAAGCTTTCATTGTATTCTCTGAGAAAATGAGAGACTGATTTGAATGTTGCAAGTGACATCCCAGAAACATTCTTCTCAGAGTTCATCATCTCTCGGCCTCGAATTATCCCTTCACCATGACTTCTATCACCAAGGTTTCCATCTCTGGGTCCCCACCAGCAGCGGAGCCTCTTGAGCCGTAAGTCTTCGCTTCCAGACAATGCATGCATTGAAACTAACACAATATGTAGAAGGCTGGGCAAGGATACAGTGACGATTTACGTTGGCCCGAAACGCAAAGAGTTCATCGTCCACAAAAAGCTGTTATGCGAGTCTGCCGATTACTTCAAAGGAGCGTTCACCAGGGACTTCAAGGAGGCACGCAAAGGCGAAATGTACATGCCCGAAGATAGTCCTGGAGCGTTCTCACTTTACGTTGACTGGCTCTACCGATCTGCTATCCCGATGGCCAACACTGAAGATCACTTGCATAATCTCTACGAGCTCTATTTTCTCGCAGAGAAACTTTGCTTGGTCGTGTTAAAGGACAAGACTATGGATTCGATCCAAGATATGGCTCTAAAGTACGGCTTAAAAGATGAGCTTATCACACCGGAGCTGATCACGAAAGTTCTGAATAACACGTCAACAAGACAGGATAGGCTAAGATCCTTCTGCGTTTGGCAGATGGTCTTCGTTTATACCAAGCGATCCCTGGACGAATCCGAAGAAGGTGAAGATAGTGAGAGCGAGTACGAGTCGACCTTTGCTGAGCCAGGTTCTATTGTTTTGTTGAAAAAGGACATGAGAAAGGTATTTCAAATTGGCAGGAATAACTTCAGGTTCCTCGATGATTTCGTTATAAGGCTCTCGGGTCAAGCACAGGTCGGCACCAATAACATAATAGATCCCCGAGAGCGGAACGAGAAAGATGCAGACGATCGCTGCTACTTCCACTGCCACAAGCAGTCTTTCAATTGCCGTCCTAGCCAAGATGCAGAAGCTGGTGGCTCATTCGTGCGAAAGGTTGAGGGAAATGGGAGTGTCTGAAGTCGATTGGATGAATGACAATGAAATGGATCGAGGAATTTCTTGGCAAGACGGTTGCTGAGCTATGATCAATAGATCAATAGAGCGAATAAACATCACCCTTGCAAAGTCTACCTGCCTCAGCCTCCGTGACGCCCTGAACTAATTGTCATCTTAGCGCAAAAAGAGAAGACTTGTTCGCATTTAGCACTCATCGTAGGAACTGCTATGAAATCAAAAGCCATTGTTGCCAATTAAGGCCATTCGAATTCCCTACCTAGATCGCCAGTAATCCATAATGCCTATTTGACTAACATACTCTTCAAGGTAAAGCGTTAATTGGCCCTTCCTCGTGGAATGACGACGGGTCGGGTTCGCCGCACCACTTGGTTGAGTATATGTGCAAGATAATCGACAGGTTTGGTGGCTTCCTCGGGGAGTCGGGGGATTAAGGTCTCTGTATAATAGTCTCTTGTTTATACTACGTGGACCTATGATTAATTATTATATTTATGATAATAAGTTATAGTGGTAGGTGCGATATGGAGTTTTACAGTGGATAAGGCCGTATAATTCAAGCTTTAAGGGCTCTAAATCGCATTAATTATGCCCTAGAATAGACTCCAAAATCACAAAATTTAATGCAATGAGCTGATCAGCTGCTTATAAGCCATAGGATATTTAACTGACTGACGCCACCTCTCGCTGATTAGCTATTAGTACTGGCTTATTTCGACTGGCTTATTAGTCCTTCTGAAGATAGACAGATGCCTCGTTCAGCTCTTGGCCCTCAAAAAATGGGAGTCGAGAACTTACCAAGTCTCTTTTCCATCGAAAGCATTCTAGCTCCAAACTCCCACATCGCACGCCCATCACCCCGCTCCAATTCTCAAAATTCCCCACAAAGCAAGTCCAAGTCTCTCCACTCACATTCTTTTTCTCCTCAAGGCAATTGCTAGCTTCCCGCTCTCATTTTCCACATTGAGCAACGTTGCAACCAGAGATGCAAAATGAATAAGTGACAAGACTTGAATCCGAGTCGCCGAGCCCTCTTCAAGACGATTCTTTCCCCAACCGCCGACCTCGCCAACGAACAATCTCCCAGCTTCGGCGGTATATCGAGTCTTCTGGAATTACCCACAACTCAAGGTAAGCTTCAGCTTCAGGTCTAGCCAAGAATACAGACTAATCGGTAGCTGCAAGTCAGAATCGTCGTCACCTTTTAAGACAAGAATTCTTTCACCATGGGCATCCAATCCCTCAGAAGTGCCACTCGAACCGTAAGACCGTCCACAAGTTCTCACACTAACTTTTGCACAGAAACCCAGGAGATGAACTCGTCACGATCTACATTGGCGGTGCCTTCAAGAATTTCGTAGTCCATAAGTTGATCTGTGAATCGGCCGAATATTCCGACCAAGCATTCAACGGCCGCTTTATCGAGGGTAGGAAAGGAGTTATGGACTTGCCCGAGGACCACCCTGGAGCTTTCTCGCTGTTCATCTAATGGCTCTATCGGTCGACCATTCCCATACGCAATGATCAACGACACATCGAGCACTTATATGAACTCTACTTCTTGGTTGAGAAGCTGTGCCTCGCTTATTTGAAGGATTAGACTATGGACTGTATCCAAGACACGGCCTCGAGGTATGGTTTGGGTAACGAATTGATCACGCCGGTATTCCTTCAAAACATTCTCGAGAAGAATTCTTCTAAAATGCTTGGGCTCCGACAGTTCTGCCTGTATCTTATGGTCTTTGTCTTGGTTTGGGCTGGGCATTTTATGAACCATCTGAGGATCATGACGAGGACGAAGAGTTTGATGAAGGCAAAACGCTATATTTGAAGAAAGCTGCAAGCAGATCTCAAAGTGCTCTGAGAGGTGATCCGGAATGACTTGAAATTCTTCCAGCACTTTCAAACCGACTCCTCCTTGAAACCCAAACGTCGGCAATCGGCCAGACCTGAGAACGCGAGACGAGATAAACTCATTGGATCGGTGCTAGTTCCCTATCCACGAAAATGCCTATAATTGTCGTCCTAGCTAAGGCCATGAAAATGGGCGCTGAAGTTGTCGTAGACGGGGCAAGTGGGGCAGGAGCTTAGAAGGGATCATGATTGTTCGAGGAGAGGATGGACAATATCATAAGCAGCGTGTTTTGAAGCAAGGAGATATTGGTTTGTACTTTAGAGGGGTAGAATCGACCCGGAAGAAAATAAGTAAAGTATAAAAGAGTCGAATCGACCCTGAAAGCCAAAATAAAAAACACCCACAATACCATTGAACTTTGAAAAGAACCACAGGTTCTTCTCAAATCTCTCTCCGAAAGTGCAGACTCATTAAATGACTCCTTACAGGCCAACTTGGCTTTCTCATTCTACCAGCACTTGCCGCCCACTTCCTCTCAATTATAAATCACGTCAAAACCACACACCCCATTTACGCACCAAGCATTCATGAAAATCCTTGCATTCAACTCATCCCTCACTCTCAAAGGAAAGGTCTAGTAACCCTCCCCTGTCCATCCCAAAACTACCTACAAACCAACCCCCCCCCAAACCATTCCATTCCATTCCCTTCCCCAAAAGCAAGACCGTAACGCCACCAACACCACCACCATCTATCTATCTTATGTGCTCGCTCGCTCGAAGCCACCATTTGCCATTGCCAATTTCACGTCCCGCCAAGTGTATTACGTTGTGTCTGTTTTGCTCATCCCCCACCCCGCCATATGCACGCTCAAAGCGCTCCGCTCAGAAACAAGGAAGAGAAGAGAGAAGAAGTGAAACACCGGGAAGGAAAATGTTTTATGATTCGCTAACAATTGAATAAACAAGCAAGCTAAGCCAGCCAGCCCGCCTGCCTCTACGGGACATGATTTCGTTGGTTCATTTCATTCGTCGCGAGTGGAAAGAAGCTCTGGTGCCGAACCCTGTGTATTGGACACCTCCGTCATGCGGTGGTGTTGGGAAAGGCGTCTATGTCGAGATGAAAAGGAGAGAAAGGTATCGTATCATTTTCGTGTATATGTATGTTGCCGTTGCTTGTGTCTGATTTGTAAAGCCCCCGCTGTCCGTCCAAGATAAAGCCTGCGCCATAGAATCTAAATCTTTTAGATGCGAGTTTGAATGGAGGTATTAAGGACTGGTTGGTACAGTCATCTCCACGTCTTCGGGATATGCCATATCTGCTGGCATTGCGCCTTGTCTTTGTGCGATTACCTCCCGGGCGTAGAATTCTACGAGCATGGTGCCGTATGCTTCTAATTCTTCAACGGGGACGGAGAGCCGGAAGTCGTTTAGGAGGAGGAACTGGAGTTCGAGGTGGTTTAGTTCTGCTAGTGGGAGACCGCCGACCTATAAACTTTGTTAGAAATTGGTGGGATTGTTGGAAAAGGGGGGGACTAACCTTTGCATATCTGGAGTTCGTGTAAAATACATCCGAGAAGAACTTGCTGGCGCATGTAACCCCTGCGATAACCAATCGGTGGATATTGAAACTATCAACCACAAAGAAGTGGGATAGGGGGAACACGGGGCTGCCATCTGAAGCTGGAGCGTGAGTATATTGCGCATTTTCTAGGTCTGTTTGTATCTCCGGTATGCTTCTCGACGAAGGTGGGCTGTCTGCTAAATCTGAGCCTTCAGCTGAATATGCTGATGATGGCCTGGAATTCTCCAGGTCCATAGGTTCCCTACTTAACGCCTGCATGGGAGCTGCATTGACCCGCTCCGTCATACGATCAAAGTACACCAGCAGACTCAGAAAAACTTCATAGGTCGTCGGACAATACTTGTGTATGCGGCTCAAATAACTCAGAATGGTGATGCTTGGTACATTCTTTCCATGAAATGCAAGCACACTTGAAGAAAGTCCAGTCATATTAACACTGTCGCCAGACGGTAAGGGTCGGTGCAGATTCTCATGCTGCCGATCGTTTGTCGTTGTAATTTTTGTTAGAAGCCCCGCTACCATCTCAATGATATCTGTGATAGGCATCCCACTAATCTCGTACTTCAATGTAGGATCATCTGCTGTCCTCCGTCGCCCAGATTGCCCTCTATAGCTTAGGAATTCCTCAGTGGCAAAACTTTGGATGTGTGCCAGATCTCGGACTTTGATTGTATTTCCTCCATATTTCTTCACATCGTCCAGGGATCTAGCTGAACTGGTCAAAGGAAGGTAGGAGTTCGATGGAGAGGAGGTTGTTCTCGTTCTCAGATCTAATGGTATATTGTACGGGGGTGGCGATCGCTCAAATGGTGCAGAAGATTGGGGGAAGTTCTCCTGACTTGTGAACCGTTGTCTGGTTGTGTATGGATCTGTATTGGGACTGGAGCTCGACGGCGGTGACGGCGGCTCCGTCTTCACAGATGAAGTTCTGTCCGCCACAGCTGCGGCAGGTTCTCGAGGTACCGCCCGTGCACTGGTGCTAGGAGGAGGTGTTCCTGCAGCTACTGAGGTTGGCTCAGGTCGAGGGCTTGGAGGAGGTTCGGCTCGTGATCGAGATTGCTGTCGATATTGGGGTCCAGTTGGAGAGAGCTGTTGTCCAGACCCTCCTATCATCGTATGATGGGCGTGGTGAAATCGCGAGGAGTCTGATACGAAATCACTGATCACCGCAGCCATATCAGCCTGCTATTCGAATGGACGTTGAGAGATACTGGTAGGACGTGATTAGCTTTGGTCTGGTGGCTTCTGCTTCGGTGCGCGACGAAGACAACGGGACATGTAGGAAGAAGGAAATATTCGGGAGATTAGAATGGTGAATGGGAGTTCGAGTAGATTTTGTTGTTTGCCAAGGGTGAAATCGAGGTTAATCAGTCACATTGATCTGTCGAGGCTGTGAGCAGCGGCGAACTTTACAACCAACGGCTGGCCCGGGTTCACTTGATGAATTGTGGGATGATCACGCGGCTCTTGGCTTCTCGAAATCCCAATCCTTTGCAGAAGCCTTTAGGGTGCTCGAATCATAGACGGCGCGTGGATTATTTGATGTCGTGGGGGTACCTCCACAGGGCTTATCTTTAGAAAAAAGACGGGAACAACTTACCTGCAGCATTAGAATTACAGAGAAGAGAGACCCGGGCTTGTATGCAACTCCTGTGAACGCGAGACCCGAGTGCCTGCGGTGGTCGTCGTCGATATCGCGATGAATCGTTGGGGTGATGTTTCTTGGATCTAGGTAGCCTCCGTCACAAGTGCTTAATGGTCCACCAAGAAAGTTGCGCCTGTGCCTAGCGATCGTTGAACGAGGCGCAGAATGACGAACAACCAACCAACCTGGCAGAAGGCGAATGGAGTGCGGTGGATCTAGCACCACTAGGCAGGACGAATAGGAGGCACTGCAATACAAATGATCGGCCGGGTCGATATATTTATTGTCTTCAAAGTTCAAACAATGCAAGAATCAAAATAATATATCCACGCGGTCAGACTGTCGAACGGATGCAGATGCAGAAAGCAGGAAATAAAATTTCCTGGGATGGACCGGAGGAGACTTCTGGCAGAATCGCATTGGGGGTCGGGGGCTTGCTCACTCAAAACGCTTCCACTGAGCCGTTGGATTCAAGCCAACAGAATATCGAGAGGCTGACACGAGGCCCGAAAGTCGTGATTAGGAGGGCGAGAAGGGAAAGGGGCCCGATGTTGAGGCTTCCCGACTTCCACGGTGTCTTGTGTAACTACTGGACGATCCGTGCCGGACTAGGATTCCTAGGAATCTCTCGAACCTCTCATGTACCCTGGCACTGGGAGGTTATTTGGAAGTTCGAACGCGTGCTCGGCGTCGGGAAGATTTGCTTTTTCCTTGTCGGTACAGTCCGTGGTACAATCCGCACTGGACACATTTTCATCACTGCATCCGAGTACTCAGCCCAAACAGGGGCTTAGGGCCACATCATTACTGTAACACGTATTTGACATATTGTAATGCATATTCCGACGGTAGATCTTTAAATAATATAAAATAATAAATTAAAACAAGTTTTTTTTTAAAAATTCTTTTTCAATTCTTTTTATTAATATTAAATTAGCTTATTTATATAATTACATTATATTTTATTTTATAAAACTAAAATAAAGGCTAAATTTTAGCTTATAGCTTTTATATTACTTATATCGGTTAAATCCTCTTTATTCTTCCCTTTTCAATTTGATAATTTTAATCTTTTTTTAATATATATATTAAGCCCTTTATATTTAAAGCGTTTAAAACCTAGAAAATAGCAAAAGTTATAAATATAAAACATATAATGCTTTTAAATTTACGCTTAATATATAATTATAATCAAACCCCCTTCCATTTTTTTTTAAAAAAAAAAAGTAATAAAAAGGCTTATAAATATAAAGAAAATAATAGAAAAATAATATAATACCTTCAATGTTTATTAATACGTTTAATTCTTATAAAAAAGAATCGTAGAATGCGTATTATTAAACGCGCATTGCAATATAATATGGCCTTAAGCGCTGTATCGGCCTCGGTACCGAGGGCCATCCCTTCATCCTCACCGCCGCCTCAATGAGAAATATCGAATACTCTCTTGTCGACTGCTGCTGCAACCCCGCCCGGAACAACTATTGGCCACCAGAACACCATGCCATTAATGCTCCTTTCTATGGTACAAGTACATTTGCTTATTGGTGACGCACGGTGTAATTCGTATCTGGCAGATACAAATGTCTGTTTGCGCCCTTCTTGGTTAACACCACCATTCTGATAACACCGCCAGAGCTTCCATCCCATTTAATCGCCTCTTGCAGTGCTCCCTTGACGAAATTAACAGCCTCTGCTTCTTCCATTCCCTCCTTCCAGTTGGCGTCACAGTATCCGTAGATATAGGTTGATCCCGATCCACCGATAGCGTATGATTGCTTGTGTAATGATCCTCCCAAAGGTATCGAGTAGACTTGACCTCCGTGTCGCTCGTCCCAGCCTGCAATAATCAAACCAGCACTATCCCCATTAGCTTCCGCAATACCCAGTCCAGTATTCCACCCTTACCTCAATCTATCCTTATTCTCGTAGCACAGCTCTTGAAACATCGCTGCCGCAGTTTGGGTCGTGGGTCGTCTGCCATTCATAATGTCGTACATGCCTAGCTGATAGTGAACGATATCTGCGACTGCCTGTGTATCTGCAGCTGATCCTGATCTACAGCACCAGATGGTATCGTGGACTTGTGTAAGCTTGTCGGTGACTCGGTTGGCAATGTATGCTCCAGTCGTGGTTCTGCTGTCTGCGCCTGTAATCGATCACCATCAGTCTGCCCTTCGCTGCTGAGAAGATCTGTGGGGGAAACAAACCCAGAATAACACCGTCTTTGAAGTTAATTGCCATGCTGGATTCAAGTTAGTTGGGAGGCTTAGGATTTGTTGACTTGGGACGAGCTTACATCGACGTTCCTAGACTGCAGCAGAGGTCAGTAAAGTTCGGATTCATGGCATGTATGAGCTTACTTGACTTCGCCCTTCTTCAGGCGGTCCATATCGACGTGAATGCCATCTTTGGGAAGCTTAGTTAGCTGTCGTGTGTCAAACAGAGCTCAACCTAGATTGGAATCACCTTCGTTCAACATGCCTGAAGTACCGAACTCCATCTTGCGAAGCTGGGTATCTTGACGGAAAGGGCTAGATTTGGAGGAATGGAGTGTGTAGACGTTGGGTGGGAAGAAACTTGTCGTTGATGCAGCTTAATGGAGCTCAGGCAGCATGGACGACGCGGATTCGTTAGCGCGAGGCTTGCAACACGTGACTCTAGCAAAGACCTCGAGTAAATCGAATGCGTCTCATTTCTATGATGATAAAGGTAATGTCATGAATGCTTAATTATTCGAATAGTTTAAGCTAAGTAAATAACTTAACATTGACATTATTTTTGAAATTATAATGTTTCTTGAGCCTTCTTTCTAAATACCAGTATTCTTCTCCAAGCAATGCAATTCCAATCATAGCACTCAAGGTTCCAGCGAAGTATCCCACGACCTGTTATCATTCTCCAACTAAAGCAAATCTACTCACGGCCCCAGCGAAGTAATCCACAACTTGTCGATCAGCTCCAAAAACTCCGGCTCCCTCCAATCCGTCCAATTATGATTAAGCAACCCAAAAGTCTCATCCACATCCGGCTGACCCTCCCTATAGTAGTAACTCCCCTGCAGCGCCCAAAGACTCCAATCCATATCCCTCTCACTCATATACCTCACAATGCAACTCTTATAAATCTCCTCCTGCGTATCATTCGTCGGGATCTGATTCCACCCGAACTCACCCATCCAAACAGGTCCTGTGTACGGTTGTCCGGGTTCGAGAAGATAGCCGCCCATTTTGTCGATGTAGGTGGAAAATGCAGTGTAGTTGGAGACGTAGGCGCTTCCGTGGACGTCGCTGCCCCAGGCGTAGGTGTGGTATTCCCAGACGACCTTGTTGTCAAGTCCAGTGCGGTTGAGAGGCTTGTCTTTTAGGAATGAGAAGTCATTGAAGTAGTCGACTCCTCCGATCATGATCAGTGCGTCG
>Ga0302325_10019005_pt1 | contig 14468 bp, 11 predicted proteins | sample Palsa_T0_2_FD_201948 | JGI IMG/M metagenome (GOLD analysis project Ga0302325, IMG submission 201948) | Peat permafrost microbial communities from Stordalen Mire near Abisko, Sweden - Palsa_T0_2 | ecosystem: Environmental > Terrestrial > Soil > Palsa > Peat permafrost | place: Sweden: Abisko... | reverse complement strand
CCCTCGGCGAAATGGGTTCCCACGGGCGAGCGCTTCGTTGATCCGACGACGGGCGTCGATACGACGGTCTTTTACGATCCGGTCTCAGGGAAGCGCGACTACCGGCCGTCGTAGACGCCGGGGCGGCGGCTGCGGGGGGGCGCGTTGGCCACCTGGCTAACGTGTCCGCGTGACTGGAAGCCGAACCGCGAACGATATGCTGGATCTCCAGCCGCACGTTGCCGCGGTCGAACACTACGACGAACTCTACACCCCCGAAGGGATGCCGCGCGCCCATTACGGGCCGCTCGCGGCTACGCTCGAGCGGCTGGGCCGCGACGAGATCCTGGCACGCGTTCAGGCGATCAACACCTCGCTGCTCCAGCGCGGCGTCACCTTCACCGTCTACGCGGACGCCGCCGGCACCGAGCGCGTCTTTCCGTTCGACATCATTCCGCGCATCATCACGCCCGAAGAGTGGGGGCACATCGAGCGCGGCATCCGCCAGCGCGTGCGCGCGATCAACGCGTTCCTGTACGACGTCTATCACGGCGAGCGGATCTTGCGCGAGAAGCGCATGCCGCGCGAGCTCGTGTACTCTTCGAAAAACTACAACCGCGAGATGATCGACGTCGACGTTCCGCGCGACGTGTACATCCACGTCTCGGGCATCGATTTGATCCGCGATGAAAAGGGCGAGTTCTTGGTGCTCGAGGACAACTGCCGCACCCCCTCCGGCATCTCGTACGTGCTCGAGAACCGCGACGTTCTCAAGCGCGGCCTGCCCGATTTCTTCCGCGGCTACGCGGTCTGTCCGGTCGACGACTATCCCTCGCGCCTGCTCGACGTGCTGCGCTACGCGGCGCCGCAAGCGGCCGAGCGGCCCAACGTCGTCGTGCTGACGCCGGGTATCTACAACTCGGCCTATTTCGAGCACACCCTGCTCGCGCGGCGCATGGGCGTGGAGCTCGTCGAGGCGCGCGATCTTATCGTCGTCGAGAACGTCGTGTATTTGAAGACGACGCGCGGCCTCGAGCGCGTCGACGTCATCTACCGGCGCGTCGATGACGACTACCTCGACCCGCTCTACTTCATTCCTGAATCGACCCTCGGCGTGCCGGGCTTGATGAACGCATACCGTGCCGGCAACGTCGGCATCGCGAACGCCATCGGCACGGGCGTCGGCGACGACAAGGCGATCTACCGCTTCGTTCCGGAGATGATCCGCTTCTATCTCGACGAGGAGCCGGTGCTCCACAACGTTCCGACCTACGACTGCACGGAGCCCGCGCAGCTCCAGCACGTGCTAGCCAACCTCGACAAGCTCGTCGTGAAAACGACCAACGCGTCGGGCGGTTACGGTATGCTCATGGGTCCCTATGCGACCCAAGAAGAGCGCGAGCGTTTCGCCGAGACCGTCGCTTCGAGCCCGCGTGATTTTATCGCGCAGCCGGTCGTGCAGCTTTCCTCGTCGCCGACGCTGGTCGACGGCGCGATGGTCGCGCGCCGCGTCGACTTGCGTCCCTTCGCGCTCTTCGGACGCAGCGTCGACGTCCCGCCGGCGGCGCTCACGCGGGTGGCGTTGCGCGAAGGGTCCCTCGTCGTCAACTCCTCGCAAGGCGGCGGCAGCAAAGATACGTGGGTCTTGCAAGCGTGAATCCCCAAATCGCTGCGCAATTTGGGGGCCCCAAAGGGTTGAGAGACGCTACGGCTGCGCCTCCGCGTCCCCCGTACGCAAAGCGCACGGGGACCCCATGCTGAGCCGCGTTGCCGACTCCTTATACTGGCTCGGGCGCAACGTCGAGCGGGCCGAGACGATCGCGCGCGTCCTCGACGTGAATTACACGCGCGCGATGGATTTGTACTCGCAACGCGACGGGCGCTCGGAGGCGCTGTGGCGCTCGGTCATGCAGTCGGCGGGCTTCCGGACGCAGGCGAAGATTTCGTCGAACGGCCGGGCCGCGGGCGACTGCTTCGGCTTCTGCGCGTTCGATGAGGACAACCCGACGTCGATCGTGTCGTCGGTGCGGGTCGCGCGCTCGAACGCGCTGAGCATTCGCGCCGAGTTGACCACCGAAGTCTGGGAAGTGATCAACGTTCTCTACCTGTACGTGACCGACCAAGACCTCGACTCGGTGTTGCGTGAGGGGCCTTCGAAGTTCTTGCGCCGCATCCGCGATTGGATGCAGGCTTTTGCCGGCATGAGCGACGCCACGCTGACGCACGGCGACGGCTGGAACTTCTTACAGGTCGGACGCTTCATCGAGCGCGCCTACATGACGGCGCGAATTCTCGAAGCGGTCGATGTCGAACACGAGCCCTGGCACGAGTCGCAGCGCTTGCTCGAGATGTGCTGCGCGAGCGTTCCCTTCGCCCAAGCGTCGCACAGCGCGCCGGAAGGGCGCGACGCGGTCGCGTTCATCCTGCTCTCGCAGGACTTTCCGCGTTCGCTGCGTTTTTGCACGCGCCAAATCGACGTCTCGATGCACCAGATTTCACACACGCCCGAGGGGACGTTTGCGAACGACGCGGAGCGGCGTCTGGGCCGGATGCGCGCGCTGTTCGACTTCACGCCGCTCGATGAATTGTTGCAAGGCGGCGTTCCCGCATTCGCGACGCGGCTCGTCGGCGACTACGAAGCACTCTCGAACGACATCCAGGCCGCCTACTTCCCGCGTATGCCGGTGACCGTCTAGTGGAATACACGATCGATCACCAAACGACGTATTACTATGCCGAGCCCGTGGCCGAAAGCTACACGGTGCTGCACCTCCAGCCGCGCAGCGACAAGAACCAATTTTGCCGCCGCTACGCGATCGACGTCACCCCCCGCGCCCACGTGCACTCGTACGCGGATCGCTACGGCAACGACGTCCAGCACTTTGCGATCCTTCCGTCGCACGACTCGCTCTCGATCGTCACGCATTCGACCGTCGTCACGCTGCTCGAGCGCACGCCCTCCGAGCTCGGCGACTCGACCCGCGCGCTCTTGGATGCGGACATCCAGCTGCCGCGTTTGTACGACTTCTTGCACGAGAGCGCGTACGTTCGGTTCACGCCCGAAATCGAACAATTTTGGGCGGAGCTCGATCCGCCCGACGACCGGATCGGCACGTGGTGCCGCAGCGTCTCGCGGCGGATTCACGACAGCTTCACCTACGACACTGAGGCGACGACGGTCACTTCGACGGTGCGTGAGGCGCTCGAACGGCGCGCCGGCGTCTGCCAAGATTTCGCGCACGTGATGATCGCGGTGCTGCGCAGCGCGGGCATTCCGGCGCGCTACGTCAGCGGCTACATCTTTCGCGGCGATTCGCAAGTGCTCGGGGCGGAAGCCTCGCATGCGTGGTGCGAGGCGTACTTGCCGCCGCACGGCTGGGTGGGCTTCGACCCGACGAACGACCTCATCGTCGACGAGCATTTCGTGAAGGTCGCGATGGGGCGCGACTATCGCGATGTGAGTCCGGTGCGCGGCGTCTATCGCGGCGCGCGTCACGCCGAGATGAGCGTCAACGTCGCCATGGACGTGCTCGCCGGCGCGCAACAGCAACAATAGGCGCCGAACGCGTCGCGCTCGCGCTCTGTGACGTTGTCGGTCCCGCCGGCGGCGCGGAGTCGTATTTGGCCCGCGTGCTGCCGGAACTCGGCCGGGCGGGCGTTGCCGTCACGCTGCTCGCGCGCACGGTCACCGATCCGTACGCGTTCGGTGTGGTGGCCGAACAAGTCGAGTGGGGCGGCGACGAAGGCCCGCCAGAACCCGGAGCGGCCAAAGACGTCGAGCGGGTCATCGCGACCTTGGCGCCGGACGTCGTTCTGCTTTCCAACGTGTACGACGCCCTCGTGCTGCGCGCGGTACGCGCCGCGCCGCGCGTCGTCGCGCGCATTCACGATCACCGCATGTTCTGTCCGCATGGCGACCGCATCTATCCGCAATTCCGCGCGGTGTGCCGGCAGCCGATGGGTACCGCGTGCGTGGTCAACGCGGTCGTGCACGGCTGCGTGCAGGGCATCCACCCCGCGACCTTGCGGCGGTTGCACGCGCGCGAAGACCAGCGCGACGCGGTCCGTGAATTCGATGCGATCACGGTCGGTTCCGAGTTCATGGCGCGCAGCTGCGCGCGCAACGGCATCGAACTCGACCGGATCGCGGTGCTTCCGCCGCCGATCGATCCGCGCAGCCTCGACGGCCTTCCCGCGCCCCTGCCGGCCGATCGCCGGCTGCTCTTCGCCGGCCGCCTCGTGCGCGACAAGGGGCTTCGCTCGCTCGTCCGGGCGGTCGGTTTGATCCCAAGCGAGCTTCGACCGGTCCTCGACGTCGCGGGAGAGCCGACCGGCGAATCCGCCTCGATCGCGGAACTTGCGCCGAAACTCGGCGTGCAGATGAACCTGCTCGGGCGCCTCACGCCCAAGGGAATCGATCGCGCCATCGATGCCGCCCGGGCGGTGGCCGTCCCCTCCCTTTGGCCCGAACCCTTCGGGATGGTCGGTATCGAAGCGCAGGCCCGCGGCCGCCCGGCCGTCGCCTACGCGGTCGGCGGAATCCCCGAGTGGATCGCCGGCGCCGGAATCGCGGTCCGCCGCGGGGACGAGCACGCCCTGGCCGAGGCCATCGTCGAGGTTCTCGACGACGCACGCTGGCACGACTACGCCGTCGTTGCCCGCGGCCGCGCCTCGGCCTATCTCCCCGCCGCCCACGTCGGCAAGCTCCTTAAGGTCTGTTTCTAGGGCAAAAGCGGCTCGCGCTTGAAACGGTTGGGGTTACTCGCTCGCTAGAAAAGAAGTCCGCACATTCGCGTAATCGTGATCGGCGGCGACGGCTACTGCGGTTGGCCGAGCGCCCTCCACCTTGCTGCGATCGGCCACGACGTGACCATCGCCGACAACCTCATTCGCCGTCGCTGGGACGCGGAGCTGGGCATCTCGACGCTCACGCCGATTCGCTCGATGCCCGAGCGTCTGAATGCGTGGCACGCGAAGGGCGGTGCTCCGGTCGCGTTCGTCGACTGCGACGTCACGAACTACCCCGCGCTCAAAGACTTGTTCGAACGCGTGCGGCCCGAGGCGATCGTGCACTTCGGGCAGCAGCGCAGCGCGCCGTTTTCGATGATCGACCGCGACCGCGCCGCCGAGACGCTGACCAACAACACGGTCGGCAACCTCAACGTGTTGTGGGCGATGCGCGAGGCCGCGCCCGACGCCCATCTCGTCAAGCTCGGAACGATGGGTGAATACGGCACGCCGAACATCCAGATCGAAGAAGGCTTCATCACGATCGAGCACAAGGGGCGCAGCGACCGTCTTCCCTTCCCCAAGCAGCCGAATTCGTTCTACCACTTGACCAAAGTCTCGGACAGCGACCACCTCTTCTTCGCCTGTAAGGTCTGGGGATTGCGCGCAACCGACCTCAACCAGGGCGTCGTGTACGGTCTGGAGACCGACGAGACGCCCGCGAATTCGCCGCTCGTCAACCGCTTCGACTACGACGGCGTTTTCGGAACGGTGCTCAACCGGTTTTGCGTTGAGGCGTCGCTCGGCGTTCCGCTCACCGTCTACGGAGCGGGCGGCCAAACCCGGGCCTTTCTAAACATTCGCGACACGGCGCGCTGCGTCGCGCTCGCGGTCGGGACGCCGGCGGAGCGGGGCGAGTTCCGCGTGTTCAATCAGTTCACCGAGATCTTCAGCGTCCTCGAACTCGCCGAGCGCGTGCAGCGGGTCGGTACGGCCGCCGGCTTCGACGTCACGATCGACCACGTCGAGAACCCGCGCAAGGAGCGCGAGGCGCACTACTACACCAGCATCAACGAACATCTCTTGGGCCTGGGGCTCGAGCCGCACCGGCTCGACGACGCGACGATCGGGGCGCTGATCGCGGCCGCCGTCCGGCACCGCGAGCGCATCGACGCAAGTCAAATCCAAGCGACCGTCACGTGGGGCGACCGCCCGGCCGCGGCGCTAGCCCAAGCTCCCCCGTAAAGCTGCCTGCCGGCCTCGGGCCAGGGAGTTCGGCCCAGCAACCTTTCTCGGCTGGCAGTGTGTCTCTGAGAGTGCTAAAATGAGCGACGACTTTTTCGCCGAGTTCGACAAGATGTTTGCCGGGCTGGCCCGGCGGTCCCGACCCGGGGCGTTCGAGCCGAACGCCGACGTGTATCTGAGCGCGGGCGGTGATACGCTCGTCGTCAACGTGGAAATCGCCGGGGCGGAGACGACCGACCTGCGGGTCATGGTCGAGGAACGCCGGCTCTATATCCTCGGCCGGCGCACCGATCGCGAGCGCGCGGCCCTCGGCTCCGTGCTCCTCAAAGAGATCGAGTACGGCGACTTCGTCAAGAAGCTCCACCTGCCGGTCCCGGTCGCGTACGATGCCGCGGTCGCATCGTTCCGCGACGGCATCCTGACCATCCGGCTGCCCGTCTCCGAGGACGCCTTGCTGCCGCCGGCTCGCACCGAAATCCGCATGACCGTACGAAGGACCCCCGTCTGATGCCCCTCACCACCGAGAAGAAAACCGACGTCATCGGCGTCTTGCCGTTACAAGACGCCGTCCTGTTCCCGAACACGGTCATCCCGCTCGCGGTCGTCAAGAAGCCGGGCATCGCCCTGGTCGAGGAAGCGCTGCGCGACGGCCGCCAGATCGGCCTCGTGGCCCTCAAAGATAAGGACACGGACGATCCGGGTCCCGACGACGTGCGCCGCATCGGCACGATCGGTACGATTCAGCGCATGATCAAAGTGCCCGACGGCACGATCCGCTGCATCGTCGGCGGCAGCAGCGTCTTTCGCATCGACGACTTCACGCAGACGACGCCGTATTTGGCCGGCACCTACACGGAGCTTCCCGACGTCACGCGTGAGTCGGGCGAACTCGTCGCGATGCATCGCAACCTCGCGAGCCTCTTCTCCAAACTCATCGGCTACTTGCCGCAAGCGCCGCGCGAGATGGAGATGGAAGTCAACAACATCAGCGATTCGAACTTGCTGACGTACTTCGTCGCGAGCTCGATGCGCCTGGATACGGAAGATCGCCAGCGGCTGCTCGAAGAGCGCAACACCGAAAAACGGATGCGCAAGTTGACGATGCTCCTCACCAAGGAACTGGAAGTCGTCGAGCTCGGCCACAAGATTCAGTCCGACATTCAGCGCGAGATGGAGAAGAATCAGCGCGAGTTCTACTTGCGCCAGCAGCTTCGCGCCATTCAGGAAGAGCTGGGCGAAACCGATCCGCAGCAAGCCGAAACCAACGACTTGCGCAAGAAGATCGACGAAGCCAACCTTCCCGAGGACGCGAAAAAGGCGGCCGACCGCGAGCTCGACCGGCTCTCGAAAGTGCCGCAAGCGTCGCCCGAATACTCGGTGATCCGCACGTATCTCGATTGGATCGTGCAGTTGCCCTGGGACAAGGCGACGACGGATGCCATCGATATCGCCAAGGCACGTGAGATCCTCGACGAGGATCATTACGACCTCGAGAAAGTCAAAGACCGCATCGTCGAGTATCTGGCCGTCGGCAAGCTCAAGAAGAAACTGAGCGGTCCGATCCTGTGCTTCGTCGGGCCGCCCGGCGTCGGCAAGACCTCGCTCGGCCAGTCGATCGCCCGCGCGATGGGGCGTAAGTTCGTGCGCCTGTCGGTCGGCGGCGTCCGCGACGAAGCCGAGATCCGGGGCCATCGCCGCACGTACATCGGTGCGATGCCCGGGACGATCATCCGCGCCCTGCGCGACGCCGGAACGCGCAACCCGGTCATGATGATCGATGAGATCGACAAGGTCGGTTCCGACTATCGCGGCGATCCGCAGTCGGCGCTTCTCGAAGTGCTCGATCCGGCGCAGAACAACACGTTCCGCGATCACTACCTCGACCTGCCGTTCGACCTGTCGTCGGTGCTCTTCGTCTGCACGGCAAACGACCTCTCGACGATCAGTCCGCCGCTGCGCGACCGGATGGAGATCATCCAGCTCGCCGGCTACACGGAGTTCGAGAAGCTTCAGATCGCCAAGCGCTATCTCGTCAAGAAGCAGCGCGAAGCAAATGGTCTGCGCGATTCGCAAGTCCAAATCGGCGATCCGGCAATCAAGGCGATCATCAACGACTACACGCGCGAGGCGGGCGTCCGCAATCTCGAGCGCGAGATCGGCACGGTCTTCCGCAAGGTCGCGCGCCGAATCGCCGAGGCACCGCGCTACAAGGCACGGGTGAAGCCGGAGTCACTCTCCGACTACCTTTCCAAGCCGCGCTTCTACAACGAGGTCAAGAAGCGCACGGCCACCATCGGCGTGACGACGGGCCTCGTCTGGACGCCGGTCGGCGGCGACATCATCTTCGTCGAAACGACGGTGATGCCCGGGACTGGAAAACTCGTGCTCACCGGCCAGCTCGGCGACGTGATGAAAGAGTCGGCGCAGGCCGCAGTCTCGTTCTTGCGCTCGCGCAGCGCGGAACTCGGCTTACCCGACGATTACTTCGGCAAGCACGATCTGCACATCCACGTGCCGGCCGGCGCCGTCCCCAAAGACGGACCTTCGGCCGGGATCGCGCTCGCGACCTCGATCGCGTCGCTCTTGACCCATACCAAAGTCGATTCGAACCTGGCAATGACGGGCGAGATCACCTTGACGGGTCAAGTCCTACCGATCGGTGGGCTCAAAGAGAAAGTGCTCGGTGCGAAGCGCGCCGGGATCACGAAGATCGTGTTGCCCAAACGCAACGAGATCGATCTCGACGACGTGCCCAAGGAAGTCCGGGACACGATGACCTTCGTGGGCGTCGAGGAAATCTCCGAAGTCTTCGAACAGGCCTTCGGCAAACGCATCGTCACGCCGGTCCAGCTCGGCGAAGAGGAGCGCAAGAAGAACGGCGTCGTCGTTCCGATGCGCCGCTCGACGAAGCGTCCGGCCGCGAGCGGGAAACGGTCGCCCGTGCGCCGCTCGGCGATCTCGACCCGCAAGCGCTAACCTCGCTTCCGGCCCGACCTCAAACGGCCCGCATCGTCCGATGCGGGCCGTAACATTTCACCGGTCGCGAGCGTTTGAGTGCCACGAGGGTTCGCTTTTGGTCGATTCGAAGGGCGGTTTCATGAGCGCCCGGCGCGTGTTTTTAAACGTAGCGTTGCTCGGCGCGTGCGCGACGCTCGCGCCGCTGCGCGTAGCTGCCGACCCCGCCGAGCGGACGTCGACGCTGACCGATCAGCAACGCGTCAACGTGACGATCTACAACGGCGCGCAGGCGCTGGTGCACGACCGGCGGCGGATCGACATTCGGGAAGGCGACAACCGCATCGCATGGCGCGACGTGAGCGGGCAGATCGATGCGACTTCCGCGATCCTTGCAGATCTGTCCTTGCCGGGCGGCGTCTCGGTCGTCGAGCAGAACTTCAATTTCGATCTGCTCAAGCCGTCTGCGCTGCTCGACAAGTACGTCGGCCGGGAAGTCACGGTCGTCCACGACAAAGCTTCCGAGGGACACCCGGAACGCGAGACCGCGACGCTGCTCTCCGACAACGACGGCGTCGTGCTGCAATATCGCGACCGCGTCGAGACCAGCGTCGACGGGCGTATCGTCTTTCCCGCGATTCCCGGAGATCTGCGGGACCGGCCGACGCTCGTGCTGGACGTTCGCGGCGAGAAATCCGGCGAGCAGATACTCGATCTTGCGTATCTGACGGCCGGGCTCGGCTGGCACGCGGACTACGTCGGCGTCGTTGCGCCGGACGAGAAGCACATGGACCTCAGCGGCCTCGTCACGCTTTCGAACACGAGCGGAACGACCTATCAAAACGCGCACTTGCAGCTCGTCGCGGGCAACGTGAACTTCGCTACGGCGCCCGCTCCACTACCGGAGAACGCGGCGGAACTCGCCCCACCTCCCGCGCCTCCGCAGTTTCAGCAGCAGAACTACTTCGAGTACCATCTCTACACGCTGCAGCGTACGACCACGATCGCAAACAACCAGACGAAGCAAGTCTCGCTCTTGGCGGCGCGCAACGTGCCGATTCGTAAGACCCTCGAACTGCGCGGCTCGCAGGGTTACTACTCGAACCCCGATGCCGATCTGGGTGCGAACCTGAAGGTCGGCGTGTACGTCACGTTCACGAACAAAGGCGGCGACCTCGGCATTCCGCTGCCCGGCGGCACCGTGCGACTCTACAAGAACGACGAGGGCGGAACGTCGCAGTTTCTCGGATCGGACAGCATCGACCACACGCCGCGCAACGAAGACGTCCGCTTGCACCTGGGCGACTCGTTCGACGTGACCGCGAACAAGAAGCAGACCGAGTTCCACGCGCTCGGCGGGTGCACGTACGAAAGCAGCTACGTCATTCTCGTGAAGAACGCGAAGACCGAGCCCGCGGACGTGCTCGTCGTCGAGCCGATCCCGGGCGACTGGTCGATCGAGGCCGAGAGCCTGCATCACGTAAAAACGTCGAGCGCGACCGCGTCGTGGGCCGTGCACGTACCGGCCGACTCCAATACCAAGCTCACCTACACGGCGCACGTGAAGCTGTGCTTCTGATGTGCCGCAGCCGGCTTGCGTTATCGGCGATCGTAGCGCTCGCGGCGGTGCTGTCGTCGCCCGCCTCGAGCGGAGCCGACCCGGCCGAAGCCACGACGACGCTCGCCGATCAGCAAAGCGTGAACCTCACGATCTATAACGGCTCGATGGCGCTCGTGCACGACCGTCGTCACGTCGCGCTGCAGGCGGGGGAGAACCCGCTCGCATGGCGCGACGTCAGCGCGAACATGGACGCGACCACGGCGGTCCTCGAGGACACGAGCAGCCCGGGGGCCGTGCACGTCGTCGAGCAAAACTTCAACTACGACTTGCTGCGTCCGCAGGCCATCCTCGATAAGTACGTCGGTCGCGAGGTCACCGTCGTGCACGATCGCGCGACGCCTGGGCGTCCGCAGCGCGAAACCGCGACCTTGCTCTCCGACAACGAAGGCATCGTGCTCAAGTATCGCGACCGCATCGAGACGCAGCTCGACGGTCACTTCGAGTTTCCGAACATTCCGGCCGACCTGCGCGACCGCCCGACCTTGGTTCTCGACCTGCGAAGCGATGCGACGGCCGGCGCCGATCTCGATCTGAGCTACATTACGGCCGGACTGTCGTGGAAGGCGGATTACGTCGGCGTCGTGTCACCCGACGATGCAACGATGAATCTGAGCGGTCTCGTGACACTTTCGAACTCGAGCGGAACCAGCTTTCCCAACGCTCACCTTCAGCTCGTAGCCGGCAACGTAAACGTCGCCCAACCGCCTCCCTCGCCGATGGTTATGGGAGCGCTCGCGCGGGAAGTGGCTCGGGCGCCGCAGTTTACCCAGGAGAATTACTTCGAATACCACCTCTACACACTGCAGCGCACGACGACGATCGGCAACGAACAGACCAAACAAGTCTCTCTGCTCGACGCCGCTGACGTGCCGATTCATAAGACGTTGGAACTGCGCGGTTCACCCGAATACTACTACAATCAGAGCGGCGACCTCGGGACGAAGCTGAAGGTCGGCGTGTACGAGACGTTCACCAATAAAGGCGGCGATCTCGGCATCCCGCTTCCCGGCGGGACGATGCGGCTGTATAAGAACGATGCCTCCGGTACGTCGCAGTTTCTGGGCTCCGACACCATCGACCACACCCCGCGCAACGAAGACGTGCGCCTGCACCTGGGCGATTCGTTCGACGTGACCGCGAACAAGAAGCAGACGAACTTCAAACTGCCCGGCAACTGCACGTACCAAAGCAGCTACGAGATCGTCGTCAAGAACGCCAAGACCGATCCCGTCGACGTGCTCGTGGTCGAGCCGATTCCAGGTGACTGGAGCATTACGAGCGAGTCGCAGCAGCACGCGAAAACCTCGAGTTCTACCGCGACTTGGACCGTCCACGTTCCCGCCGGAAGCAGCACGAAGCTCGACTACACAGCGCTCGTCAAGGTGTGCCTCTAGCCCCCTCTACAAGCTCAGGACAGGTTTCGACAAGATCAGGATGACAAGTTTCTGTCACTCCGAGCGTGTCGAGGTCCGATGCTGCGTCTACTCTAGGTCAACAACGATGCCGGTGCCGGCTTCGACGACGCCGATGACCGCGCCAAGGGCGTCCGGTTCGTTCAACCCCGCGAGCAGCGCGTTCAGACGTTTCGGGGGCACGGCGATCAAGAGACCGCCGCTGGTTTGCGCGTCGCTGAGTAACAATCGTATGTCCGGCGGCACGTCCGCAGCGAAGGTCGTGAAGGCTTCGTGTTCGGTCGCGTTCTTGCGGCTGCCGCCGGGAGCGATGCCGACGGCGATCAGCTCCCGCGCGAGCTCGTAGACGGGAACCTTCGAGGCCGCGATGCGCAAGCGGACGCCGCTCGCGCGTGCGAGCTCGTAACCGTGGCCGAGGAACCCAAATCCGGTGACGTCGGTTGCCGCGTGCACGCCGGCCGCGATCATCGCAAGCGATGCGGCGCGATTGAGCGTCGTCATCCAGCGTACCGCGGGCGCGATCTGTTCCTCATCGATCGCGCCCTTCTTGAGCGCATTCGAGAGAATGCCGGTTCCGAGCGGCTTCGTGAGCACGAGCACGTCGCCCGCCCGCGCGCCGGAGTTCGCGATCGCGCGTTTTGGATGGACCGTTCCGGTCACGGCCATGCCGTACTTGGGCTCGTCGTCCTTGACCGTGTGACCGCCGAGGATCGCGACGCCGGCCTCACGCGCGATCGCAGCACCACCTGCGAAGATGCGGGCCAGCGTCGCGTGCCCGAGTTCTTCGATGGGAAACGCTGCGATGTTGAGCGCGGTACGCGGCGTGCCGCCCATCGCGTAGACGTCGGACAGGGCATTGGTCGCGGCGATGCGGCCGAAGTCGTACGGATCGTCGACGATCGGCGTAAAGAAATCGACCGTCTGCACGAGCGCGAGCTCGTCGTCGAGCCGATAGACGCCGGCGTCGTCCGAGGTCGTCAAGCCCACGATGATGTTCGGGTCGTCCTGCACGGGGAACTCACCGAGCACGGTCGCAAGATCGGCGGATCCGACTTTACTCGAGCACCCGCCACCCGAGGTCGTGCTCGTGAGCTTTACACGCTCGCCGGTCTCCACGTTATTTTTTCTCGCGTTGCGAGACGTGCCAGTTCAGGGTCATTTGCGCGACGACGTCACCGTTCTCATCGACGAGCGAGACGGCGACTTCGAAGATCGCCTTGCCGTCCGTGTCGACGCCCTTGGCGATCGCTCTTGCGTCGCCGCTGACGGTGGCGTTTGCAAGAATCGGCCCTCGTGCAAGCTTCAAGTATTGGATCTGCGCGTCTTTGACGACGGTGCGCAAGCTGAGGATGCGCTGTCCGAACACGCCAGCGACGGCGGCCCCCGACGCCGTGTCGCCCGCGGTGAACAGCGCACCGGCGTGCTGCGCACCGAGGTGATTGCTGTTCGTCTTCTCGTCGGGCAACTTTGCCGTCGCCGTCCCGTGGCCGACGTCGGTCAGCTCGAGTCCGAGGTGCTTGGCGAACGGCACGGTCGAAGCCATCTGGGTCTTGATCGCTTGGAAGACGAGTTTGTCGAACATAACGTTCACCGTGCGCGAAGTCGATTTGCGCTCCCTTGTCGAAGAGGTGCGGCATGACGAAGCAGCTGCTGTTCATCCCGGGGCCCGTCACGTGTGCGCCGGAAATTCTCGAAGCGCTCGCGCGGCCGTTGATCGATCATCGCGGTCCGGAGTTTGCGGCGCTCCTCGAGCGGGTCACGCACGGCATGAAGCCGCTGTTCGGCACCGCGGGTGAGGTCGTGCTACTCGGCTGCTCGGGCACGGGCGGCCTCGAAGCCGCGGTCGCCAGCTCGTTCTCGCCCGGACAGCGCCTCCTCGCAGCACCCGTCGGCGTGTTCGGGCGGCGCCTTGCGACGATCGCGCGCACCTACGGGCTCCACGTCGAAACGATCGAAACGGCGCTTGGTGACGCCGTCGATCCGGGCGAACTGGCGGCGCGCTTACGCGCCGATTCCGAGCACGAGATCGCCGGTATCTTGCTCACCCAAAACGAGACGTCGACGGGTGTGCAGAACGACATGGCTGCGCTCGCCGCAGCGGTCGGCGATCACCCCGCGACCGTCATCGTCGATGCGGTCAGCGGCCTCGGTGCGACGCCGTTTTGGATGGATGCGTGGGGCTTCGACGTCGTCGTCACCGCGTCGCAGAAAGTGCTGTGCGCGCCGCCCGGCTTGGCTTTGGTTGCCGTGAGCGATCGTGGCTGGGAGCGGATGGGCGCGGCCAACATCCCGCGCGTCTATCTCGACCTCTTACGCGCTCGCGAATTCGCGAAGGACGGCCAGACGCCGTGGACGCCGCCCGTCTCGCTCGCATTCGCGCTCGACGCCGCGATCGAACTCTACAACGGCGAAGGCGCACAACACGTCTACGCCCGCCACGACCGCTACGCGCGCGCGATTCGCGCCTTTGCGGCGGCGTCCGGCATCGATGTGTTCTCCAGCGCCGGCGCCCACTCGGTGACCGTCGT
>Ga0302325_10019003_pt1 | contig 14469 bp, 10 predicted proteins | sample Palsa_T0_2_FD_201948 | JGI IMG/M metagenome (GOLD analysis project Ga0302325, IMG submission 201948) | Peat permafrost microbial communities from Stordalen Mire near Abisko, Sweden - Palsa_T0_2 | ecosystem: Environmental > Terrestrial > Soil > Palsa > Peat permafrost | place: Sweden: Abisko... | reverse complement strand
CCCTCGCCGAAACAACTTGCTCGGCCGAAGATCGAATCGAGCCGGCAACCAGGGCGGGCTCTAACTGATACTGAAGAGCGTCGTGGCGTGGCGGGCGATGTCGATCATGGGGGAGGACACTCCCGCGGCGATCGTGAAGACGACGCAGATCCCAAGTACGACGGCGACGGGTAGCCGTACCGGTTCGTCTACGTCGGGCGGATCCAGCAGGGTGGCGACAGCGGTCGTTCCGTCCAGCGACGCGATCGGTGCGAGCCCGGCCAGGGTGGAGGCATCGCCCGCCGAGCCGGTCGAGCCGCCCGCCCTCACCGCCTCAGCGGAGGCACCCGAGTCGACGGGCACGTCACCCTCGCTCCCGTACATGAGCAGTGCGACCCTCAGGTAGAAGAACGCGGCGATTGCGGCGGACAGCATGGCGATGATCGCCAACGGATACTGGCCCCTCTGCACCGCAGCCTGGATCACGTAGAACTTGGCCAGGAACCCGCTGGTAAATGGCACACCGGCCTGGGCCAGGAGAAAGACGAGCATCACCGCGGCCAGGAGCGGCCGACGCTTCGCCAAACCCCTCACGGCGCCGAGATCGTTGCGAGCCTCGCCCGGCCCCTGGATGATCGAGATGACGGCGAAGGTGCCGATGATGATGAATGTGTAAGTGAAGAGGTAGAAAACGGCCCCCGCCGTCCCCGTGGATGAAGCCGCCTGTAGGCCGACCAGCACGTAGCCGGCCTGGCTGATCGACGAGTAGGCGAGCATGCGTTTCAAGTCTCGCTGTGCGATCGCCATCACCGACCCCACCAGAAGGGTGAGCACCGCGATGAACCAGATGGCCGGGCGCCAGTTGGCCTGCTGCGCGATGAGCCCCATGTCGAGGACGCGGATGAGTCCGGCGAAACCGGCGGCTTTCGCCACCGCAGCCATATAGCCCGTGAACGGCGTAGGTGACCCCTGATAGACGTCGGGCGCCCAGAAGTGGAACGGCACCGCCGCCACCTTGAAGCCGAGCCCGACGATCAAGAGGGCTATGCCAGCTAGGAGGACCCCGCTGTTGATCAGGCTGTTGGCGCCCAAGAAGCCGGCCATTTCCACGAACTGGGTCGATCCGGTTGCGCCGTACACGAGGGCGATTCCGTACAGGAAGATGGCCGACGAAAAGGCTCCCAGCACGAAGTATTTGAGCCCTGCCTCACCCGACTGCGTCCGGCGGCGATGGTACGCCGCCATGACGTACAGCGAGATGGACATGATCTCGAGGCCGAGGAAAAGCGTGATCAGGCCGGCCGAGGCTGCCATCAGCATGGCCCCGGTGCCAGCCATGAGCATCAGGACGTAGGCCTCGACACCATCGAGTCCTTCGCGTCGCAGGTAGCTGTCGGACGTCACCGCTCCCAGGATCGTGGCCACGGAAACCAGAGCCATGAACAGCACGGAGAAGCGGTCGTAGAACACCTGCCCGCCGATCGTGAGTTGATGGGCGAATCGGTACGTCAGGGCAGCTTCGGTCCCGGTAGGAACGTGGGTTTCGAGGTTGCCGATGTCGTGCCACTGCCACACCGACGCGGCAAGCGCCAGCGCGCCGATGCCCACGGTCAGGATGGCATAGAAGCCTGGGCGGGACCGCTTGGGTAGGACAGCCGAGATGGCCAGGAGGCCCAGAGCTCCGATGACCAGTACGAGGATCGGAAGGATGCTCCGGTAGGCGACCTGGATGTGAAGCGAACTCGCCGCGGAACAGACCGACGTGATATGGGCTCCGCCTTGAGCAATCACACAGGGCACCGAGGTCGCCGAGGTGGAGGTCTGGTCCGATACCCGTCCCGCGACGTCGAGGAGGATGACGATCACTTGCCACCTCCAGATGCCTGTTTGGCAGATGCCTGTTGGGACGAAGCAGAAGATCCCGGGCCGACGTTTGCCGTCGTGGACGCATCGACGCTTTGATCGGCCGGAACCGTGTACTTGATCGCCGACGAGCCCTGGGACGGGACGTCGGCATTTGGGGCGACCTGTTCCACGTGACCGAGCAGGTATTCGACCGAGGGGTTGACCCGATCGAAGAAGGGCTTCGGGTATATGCCGAGGAAGACGATTCCGGCCAGCAAAGGCGCGACCATTCCGATCTCACGCCACGTGATGTCCTTGAATTTCTCGTTGATCTCGCTGGTGCTCCCATGGAAGACCCGTTGGTAGGCCCACAAGAGGTAGACGGCGCCGCTCACGACGGCCGTGGTCCCGACCACGGCCCACCAACGATGGGTGACAAACGTGCCGACCAGGACGAGGAACTCGCCTACGAAACCGTTGAGCCCTGGCAGACCGACGGCGCTCATGACGACGACGAGAAAGATGGCGGCGAGGATGGGGGCAGGCTTCTGAAGCCCACCCAGATCGCTGAAGCGCAGCGTGCCCCTCCGCTCCCAGATGACACCGACGAGAAAGAAGATGGCTCCAGTGGTGAGACCGTGGTTGACCATCTCGAGTACGCCACCGGATACGCCCTGGTCGCTGAAGGCGAAGAAGCCGAGCACGATGAACGCCACGTCGACGATCGAAGCATACGCGACCAGTCGCTTCAGATCCTTCTGCATGATCGTGACCAAGGCTCCATAGGTGATGCCCACGGCCGCCATTGTCAGGAGCAGCGGGGCCAGGTCGGCAGCACCGCGGGGCAACAAGAACACCCCGAGGCGCAGCAAACCGTAGGCGCCGAGCTTGAACAGAATCCCGGCCAGCACCATGGACCCGGACGTCGGTGCCTCGGTATAGGTGTCTGGAAGCCAGCTGTGCAACGGAACGAGCGGGATCTTCACAGCGAAGGCGATCGCAAACCCCGCGAAGATCAACACCTGATCCGCGTGCGGAAGACCGCTTGCGAGGCGACCGAGGGTGATCAGGTCGAAGGTTTCGTGGCCCTTGTTGGCCGGGGCCGTGAGGATGACGAGCGACAGAATGGCGACGAAGAGGAATGCGGATCCAGCGAAGGTGTAGATGAAGAACTTCATCGCCGCGTAGTTGCGCCTGGGTCCCCCGTAGCCGGCGACGAGGAAATAGCCCGGTACCAGCGTGACTTCGAACATCACGAAGAAGAGAAAGAGGTCCATCGACAGGAAAGTTCCCATGCACGCCGCTTCGAGCAGCAACATCCAGCCCATGAACGCTTTGCGGTTGCCCCTGAGGCTCGGCCCGAACATGGCGATCGGGAAGAGCAGAGCAGTCATGGCGATCAGGAAGAGCGATATGCCGTCGACTCCGACCTTCCACGATATGCCGAAGGCTCCGATCCAGGAGTGCTGGCTCACGAATTGGAACCCAGCCTGCCCCGAGGGGAAGTCGACGACCAGGAACACGACCAACGCCACCTCGGCGAGCGAGGCGATGAGGGCCACCGGCATTAGAAGCCTGTCCTCTTTGGAGGACGGGATCAGCGCCGCCACCGCGGCCCCTACCAACGGAAGGAACACGATGAACGTCAGTAGAGGGAAACCAGCGGTCCTCACGTCAGCTTCCCACCCTCGCGGCTACGAAGGCCAGGATCACCGCGGCGCCGACACCTATGCCGAGGGCGTAGTTGCGTACGTATCCGGTCTGTATCCGCCGCAGCTGCCGTCCCGTGCCGGATGTGAGCCGAGCCAAGCCGTTGACGGCGCCGTCGACGACCTCTGCGTCGATCACGAAGCTGAACGCGCTGGCCATCCGGGCCAGCGGGCCCGACACCAGGGCCGAAACGCCCTCGTCGATGTACCAGCCGTGGACCAGGACAGCCGGCTCCAAGGCGGGGCGCTCCACTTTGCGCCAGGCGGTGAGGCCAAGGCCCAGGCCAAGAAAGCAGATAGCTGTCACCGCGATCCCTAGCACCCACTTCGTACCGGTGCCGACGTGCACCGCCGGGTCGATGGTCGCAGGGAACACCGGTGCTAGCCATTTCTCTACGAAGTTGAGGCCCCCGAAGGGGGCGTTGAGCAGCCACCCGAACGTGGCGCAGAAGGCCAGGATCACGAGCGGCGCCGTCATGACCCACGGCGATTCGTGGGGCTCGCCGCCGCCATGCTCGCCGTCGCCATGTCCGCCGTGGCCGCCCGCCTCTGCGGCCGGGCCGACCGATGACCACCGCGCCTGCCCCAGCCACACCAGCGCCACTTGGCGACTCATGTAGTAGGCCGTCAGACCGGCGGTCACCGCACCTACCGCCCACAAAGCCGGGCTCATGTGCCAGGCCGAGTCCAAGATCGCGTCTTTGGACCAGAACCCGTCGAAGGGCGGGATGCCCGACAGGGCGAGGTAGCCGATGATGAAGGTCGGGAAAGTTATGGGCAAATACTTCCTGAGGCCTCCCATCTTCTTCATGTCCTGCTCGTTGTTGAGGGCGTGGATCACCGACCCGGCCGCAAGGAAGAGGAGGGCCTTGAAGAAGGCGTGGGTGATCATGTGGAACAATCCGGCCGTGTAGTCGCCGCTCCCCTCGCCGAGGAACATGTAGCCGAGCTGCGAGATGGTGGAGTAGGCCAGCACCCGCTTGATGTCATCCTGGGCGCAAGCGATAGTGGCGGCGAACAGGGCGGTCGCGGCGCCGACGATCGCGATCACCCACAGCACTGCGTGGCTGTAATGGAGGATCGGCGCGCTGCGCGCCACCAAATAGACCCCAGCGGTGACCATGGTGGCGGCGTGTATGAGCGCTGACACCGGGGTGGGGCCCTCCATGGCGTCCGGAAGCCACATATAGAGAGGTATCTGTGCAGACTTGCCCACCGCCCCGAGGAACAGCATCAAGCCGATGCCCGTCGCGGTGGCGCCGGCCAAGGTGGAGTGGCCCGAAGCCAGTGGGCTCAGCACCGCCGAGTAGCTAAACGACCCGAAGTGACCGAACATCAAGAACAGGGCGACCATGAACCCAAAGTCGCCGACCCGGTTGGTCACGAACGCCTTCTTGGCCGCCACCGCCGCGGTGTCGCGGTCGAACCAGAAGCCGACCAGGCCATACGAGCAAAAGCCGACGCCCTCCCAGCCGACGAAGCTGAAGAGGTAACTGTCCGCCAGTACCAACACGATCATCGAGAACAGGAAGAGGTTGAGCAGGAAGAAGAAACGCGGGTAACTCGGATCGCCCTTCATGTACCCGATCGAATACAAGTGGATGAGGCTCCCGACTCCGGTCACGAACAGCACCATGGCGATCGAGAGCGGGTCGAGCTGCAAGGCGAAGTCCACGTGCAGCCCGCCCACAGGAATCCAAGTGAAGATCTCCTTGTGCACCGTCCGCCCCGCGACGTTGCGCCCGACCAGGGACGCCCACACGATCACGGACGCCACGAAAGACCCGCCCGCGGCGGTGGTAGCCAACCAGCCCGAGATGGGGTCGCCGATGCGGCGGCCGCCGAACAGCAGGATCAGGGCGCCGGCGATCGGAAGCGCGACTATCACGTAGGCGGCGTTCACGCTGTCTCGTCAGCCCCTCAGCATGTGGATGTCGTCGGCGGTCGCAGCAGCCCGCCTGCGGAACATGGCCACGATGATCGCCAAGCCCACGACCACCTCGGCGGCTGCGACCACCAGTACGAAGAACACCGACACTTGGCCTCCGACGTCGTCGAGAAGGCGAGCGAAGGTCACGAACGTCAGGTTCACGGCGTTGAGCATCAGCTCTACGCACATGAACATCACCAGCACGTTTCGCCTGATCAAGAGTCCCGTGGCACCCACACCGAACAGGACGGCGGCGAGGATCAGATACCAAGCGCCGGGTACGGTCACCCCGGACCCCCTTCGCCCGCGCTCGGCTGCTGGCGACGGGACAAGACAACTGCGGCGACGACGGCGATGACCAATAGGGCCGCCGTCATCTCGAACGGGAGCAGATAGCGGGTATAGATCGACTGCCCTAGCTTCTGAACGTTCTCTCCCGGACCGTCGAGCGCGCCGGCAACGCTGCGCGCCCCGCTGACCCAGTGGTCGACCCGCGAGAGGATCAGGATCTCGACGAGCGAAACGACGCCGAGTATCAAGGCGATCGGCTTCTGGAACTTGGTCGCTTCCGGACCCGCCGCCTCGCGGCGATCGACGCCCAAGAACATGATGACGAAGAGGAACAGGATGACGATCGCCCCGGCGTAGACGATTATTTGCACCGCGGCCAGGAAGTCCGCCGACTGGTCTATGAACTCGAGCGCGATCCCGAAAAGCGTGATGACCAGCATCAGCGCGCAATGAACCGGGTTGCGCAGAAGGATGACCCCGAACGCACCGGTGAGGATCATCGCCGCGCCAACCAGGAACACGGCCCACGCCGACGCATGGGCAAGGTCGGTGCCGGAGCTGGCCGCCGAGGCCAGAACGCCTGCGTACATCAGCGTTCCGTTCCTTCGCCGCCAGCTCCGCCACCCCGGCTGGGCCGGTTGCCGTCGACGCCGATCCCTCGCAGCGCAGCTGAGATCATTTCGCGAAGAGAAAGGTCGGTGTCGGCCGCGAAATGGCTCGAAGACGGATCGCTCTGACCCATCTGGGCCGGCCGCACCCCGTAGCCGAGCTCCCCCGACCAGAGCGGCTTGCCTTCCATCGCCGCCGATCCGGCTGGAGCTGTGGCGCGCACCCAAGCCGACGTGTTCTTGTCGTCGCCCGGCTTCCAGTCCTCCCAAGGAAGCTCGCGTGGAAGACCCGCGTCGTCGACCAACAGCTCTGCCTTGGTGTAAATGGCGTCCTGCCGGTTGACAAACGACCACTCGAACATCTTCGACTCGGTGATGGCCTCCGTCGGGCAGGCTTCGACGCACAGGTCGCAATGGATGCAGCGGAGGAAATTGATCTCGTACACGAAGCCGTACCGCTCCCCCGGCGACACGGGATCGTCCGGAGGGTTGTCCGCTCCTCGTACGTAGATGCACCTGGCGGGGCACGCCCCGGCGCACAACTCGCACCCGATGCACTTCTCCATGCCGTCCTCGTAGCGGTTGAGGACGTGTCGTCCGTGGAATCGCTCCGGCTTGGGTCGCTTCTCCTCGGGGTACTGGACGGTGATCTTTGGCTTGAAAGGCAGCTTGCCCGTGACGAGGAAACCCTTGAAGAAACTCACTTGTCCGCCTCAGTCGTCAAGTTGGAATCGTAGGCAGCGTCGAAGTCAGAGGCGCTGTGGCCGACGTCGATGGCCCGCATCAGTAGCACGAAGAGCAGCAGGCTGACTCCGATAGCCAGCAGCCCCCACTCGCGGTCGACCAAGCCGCGGACGATCGCGCTCTTGGACGTCGAGGTCGGAGCCACTTGGAAGCCGGCGACGATCATCAACATCGCCAGGGCGCCGGGAATGAGCCGTTTCCACCCGAGATCCATCAGCTGGTCATAGCGGAGCCGGGGAAGGGTGGCCCTGACCCACACGTAGATATAGAGGATGATCAGAAGCTTGATCGTGAACCACGCCGGCCCGATGCTGTGACCGGCGATGCGAGGGCCGTCCGGGCCGCCGAACCAAAGCGTGGCGATGATGGCGGAGTTGGTAACCAGTGCCGCGTACTCGGCCAGGTAGAACCAGGCGAAGTCGACCGACGAGTACTCCAGGTTGTAGCCGCCCGACAGCTCCTCTTCGGCTTCGACGAGGTCGAAAGGGGGCCGGGTCATCTCGGCCGTGATGGCAATCGCGAACAGACCGAACGGGATCAAGAGCGTGTGAAACACGTTCCACCGGTAAAGAAAGCCTCCGTGCTGGGCGGCCACGATGGCGCTCGTGTGGAGCGATCTGCTCACCAGCACCACGGTCGCCGTGGTGAGGCCGAGAACGGCCTCGTAGGAAACCATCTGCGCGGTGGCGCGCACCGCCCCCAGCAGTGGGTACTTGGAACCTGAGGCCCAGCCCGCGAGCATGACCCCATACACGGCCACGCCCGAAGTCATCAGCAGGAACAGGATCCCCCACGGCGGATCGGCCAGCTGAAGACGCGTCGTGTGGTGGGCGATGGTGATGGTCCCCCCCAAAGGCACGATCGAGAAAGCCAGGAAGACCGGTACCAGCATCAGGTAGGGGGCGATCCTGAAGATCACCTTGTCGGCGGCGCGCGGTATGAAAGCTTCCTTGAACAGAAGCTTTGTCCCGTCCGCCAAAGATTGGAGCCACCCGTTGGGCCCCGCCCGGTTGGGGCCGTAGCGGACGCCGAGCCAGGCCACCGCCTTGCGCTCGTACATGACCATGAACAGGACCGACAGCAGCACGATCGCGAACACGATGACGACTTTCACGATGAGGATCAGCCAGACAGCCAGGTTGAGACCGTTGTTGAAAAGCGGGTCACCCATTGACGTCAGCACCTTCGGGCACTGCGCTATCCACGCGGACGTCGGTCGCCGTTAGCGAGGAGTCGATCAGGTCCGCCGCCCGTGCGCCCGGCAAATTCCACGGCAGCACCGCGGTTCCGGGCGGGATCGCCCCGTCCGCGATAGCGGGCAACGTCAGCATCCCCTTGGCGGACGTGACCCGCACCGATTCACCATGGGCGACGCCCAGTCCCGCCAGCACGCTCGGGTGGACCCGCACGGCCGGTTCGGGGTGCAAGTCGGCCAGAGCCGGTACCGCTTGCACTTGGGTACCTCCGTCCCACAGCGTGTGGCGTGACACCAGGCGCAAGCTACCTTCGCGAGACGGGCCAGGTTCGTTGGCGACAGGCATCGCCACCGCAGGTAAACCCAGGAGAGTGGGCCGCGGCGGCATTGGCGCGACATCACGCTCCTCGCCACCGGACTCGCCGACGGGAACGGAGCCGGCGGCCGCGGAGGTCGGTCGTTGCCCGCCGAAGGCGGGGCCGCCGACCGCAGCGCCGTCGGTGCCCGGTCCCGCCAAGCCGTCCTGCTCCGGCACCATCGCTACAGCCACCACCAGCAAAGAGGTCGGTGAGAGCTGGTGCAGCTCAGCCGAAGCGATGCCCGGGTCGGCCATAGGGTCCAGCGGCCGGGGGCCCCGAGACTCGGCTCCTTCGCCCCTCAACGGGACCAGGACACCGTCGCGCGCCTGCTGACCGCTGATCAGGTCGTAGCCCACTCCGGCGTGTAACGGCGACACAGTCGTGATCTCGTTCCAAATGTCCTCGAGGCTGGTGTAGCCGAGGTCGACCCCGAGGCGGGCCGCCAACTCGCTGGCGATCATCCAGTCCGGCCAAGCCACTCCGTGGTCGGTGACCAGCTGGCTCAGCCACGTGATGCGTCCTTCGATGTTGGTAAAGGTTCCCCGCCGCTCCGACCACGCCGCCGCCGGAAGGACCACGTCGGCGCGCCGGACCGACTCGGTGATGTGCGTATCCACAGCGACTGAGAAGTGGGACCCCAGAAGACCTTTCAAGGCCACGTTGGAGTCGGGAAAGTCCGACATCGGATCGGCCCCGATGAGCACGAGGGCCCCGATATGGCCCCGCGCCGCGGCTTGCAGCATGCCCGCCGTGTCCAACCCTCGCCGTTCGGGCAGGGCCGAACCCCAGTGGTACTCGTACCATTCGCGGCCTTGATCGAGACCTACCCGACCGGGTAGCACGCCCGGCGCCAGGCCGAGGTCGAGGGCGCCGTTGACATTGCCACGTCGAAGCGCCGACAGGAATGCCACCCCGGGGAGGTCGGCCAGTATCCGAGCCGCGGCCGCCACCTGGTCGTCGGACTCGGCCAGCGACGGCCGTCCCAGGATCACGACTATCGATGGAGCGCCGGGCTCGGCTATTTTCCTCGACCTTTCGACCTGGGCGCGCACCGCTTCCACGGTCTCGTAGTGGACACCTGCGACGTCACCGGTTACTGGTGATGCGCTAGTGATGGCGGCGGCCAGAGTCGCCACTTCGCCCGGCCTGTAAATGAGGGTCTCGGCTGCGTACCGCGACATTCCCGTCGGTGCCGGAGTGAGCTCGATCAGCTGGGTACCGTTTTCTCGGACGGCGTGGCGCAAGCGCAGGTACAGGACCGCGAGCTCGTCCTTGATGTCGGGGCCGAGCGTGATGACGAGTGGCGCGGTGGCAGCCTGGTCGATGGTTGCACGGGGCAACCCCAGCACGAGTTCCGCCGGGAGCCCGTCGCCGAGCTGCGCGTCCACGTTGTCGGTCCCGAGGACGATGCGGGCGACCTTGGCCCAGACGTAAGCGTCCTCGTTCGGCAACCGGGAGCCACCGATGAGCCCGATAGAGCGCCCACCGCCGGCGTTCTTGGCCGCGTCCAGTCCGGCCGCGGCAGCAAGTAGAGCCTCGGCCCAGCTCACTTCCACCAGCTCGTCGCCCCGGCGCACCATCGGGACCGAGATCCGGTTGGGGCTGCTCGACGAGGCATACGCAAAACGGCCTTTGTCGCAAAGCCAGCCCCAGTTGACCGGGTCGGAGTCCACCCCGATGAGACGGGTCAGCTCGCCCGAGCTCGACTGCAGGGCGGCCCTGCAACCGACCGAACATGTCGTGCAAGTGCTTTCGACCTGATCGAGGTCCCATGGGCGCGCTTTGAACCGGTACGGCTTGGCGGTGAGAGCGCCGACGGGGCAGATCTGAACGACGTTGCCGCTGAAGTAGGACGAGTAGGGCTCCCCCGGAAACGTGGCCACCTCGGTGCGGTCGCCGCGCTCCGCGAAGTCGATGAGAGCATCGCCGGCGACCTCATCTGCGAAGCGTACGCAACGACCGCATTGGATGCAGCGCTCGCGGTCCAGGTAGACCAGCTCCGAGATGGGGGTCGGCTTCTCCCAATGGCGCTTCTCCTCCACGAAGCGCGACTCGCCGGGCCCGTAAGCGAGCGTCTGGTCCTGGAGCGGGCACTCGCCACCCTTGTCGCACACCGGGCAGTCCAGGGGGTGGTTGACGAGCAGAAACTCGAGCACTCCCTCCTGGGCTTTCTTGGCCGTCTCGCTGGCGGTTCGGATCTCCATGCCTTCGGACACGGCGTTGTAGCACGCCGGCATCAGACTGGATCCGCGCGGGCCTTCCACCTCGACCAGGCACATCCGGCACATACCGACCGGCTTCATCCGGGGGTGGTAGCAGAAGCGGGGTATGTACACCCCCGCGTCGTCGGCAGCCTGGATGATCCACTGCCCGGACTTGGCCTGCACCGGCCGACCGTCGATCGTGACGTTGACGGTGGCGGCGTCGCCCGGACGGGCGGGTGGCGGCGCGGTGCCGACCCCGCTCTCCGTCAGGAGAGGTCGCCGGGTGAGACGAACCGCCACCACCTCGGCCGCCGGGGCGGCGGGGGCCGGGGCGGCGGAGGCCGGGGCGGAAGATTCGGCTGCGGGGGTGGCAGGCCGTCGGCGCTTCTCAGACACGGGCGAGCCTCAGGGGCAGGCGGTCCGGCGGGAAAGGGCAACGACCCTCTCGGACGTGGGTGAGATACTCGTCTCGGAACATTTGGATCCCTGCAGCCACTGAAGGGGGCATCGAGGGGCCGAGCACGCAGATGGTGGTCTGGGCCGGGGGCCACGCCACTCCTGGGGAGATGTTGTCGCACACGTCCATGAGGAGGTCGAGGTCCGATTCACGGCCCTGGCCTCTCTCTACGCGCTCCAGGATCTTCTCCAACCAGCCGCCGCCCTCGCGACACGGAGTGCACTGACCGCACGACTCCCGGTGAAAGAAGCGCACGATCCGCCATGCGGCGCGCACCACACAGGTGGTGTGGTCCATCGGGATGACCGAGCCCGAACCCGCCATGCTCCCGGCTGCCGCAATCGACTCGTTGGACAAGGAGATGTCGAGTTTCTCGGGCCCCAACCATGGCGAGGATACGCCACCGGGAATGATCACTTTGAGTTCGTTGCCGTCGCGGATTCCGCCGCCGAGGCCAGGGTCGAAGATCAGGTCCCTGAAGGTGGCCTTGGCCCACTCGAGCTCGTAGTTGCCCGGCCGTTTCACATGCCCCGCCAGAGCCAGGAGCTTCGTACCCGTGGACCGTCCTTCGCCCAGTGCGGCGAAGTCCGTGCCGCCGTTGAGCACTACCCAGGGCAGGTTGGAGACGGTCTCGACGTTGTTGACGATCGTCGGCGCGCCGTACAACCCGATGGCCGCCGGGAAAAACGGGGGCTTTATCCGCGGGTAGCCCCGTTTGCCTTCGAGGCTCTCGAGAAGGGCCGTCTCCTCACCGCAAATGTAGGCGCCGGCGCCCGGGTGAACCACGATGTCGATCGAGAAGCCGCTGCCGAATATTTCATGGCCCACGGCCCCGTACTCGTAGGCCTCGTTGAGGGCTGACTGCAGCCGTTCGATGGCGAGCGGAAACTCACCCCTTACATACACGAAGATCTGGCTGGCCCCGATGGCGTAGGCACAGATCAGCGAACCTTCGATCAGCTGATGGGGGTCGCCCTCGATCAAGGCGTGGTCCTTGAAGGTGGCCGGCTCGCTCTCGTCGCCGTTGATGGTGAGGTACACGGGCTTGGACGGGGCCAACATGCCCCACTTGCGACCGGCTTCGAAGCCGGCGCCACCCCGGCCGAGGATGTTGGCCGTGTTGACCTGATCGTGGATCTGATCGGGCGTCATGGCCAGAGCGGCGCGGAGACCCTGGTAGCCGCCGTCGGCGAGGTAGGCGGCCAGAGTCCACGACGCGGGTTTTCCGAGCCGCCGGGTGACGATGCGGGGAGCGTCGGTGATGGTCATGGGCGCCTGATCATCATGTGTGCCTGATTGTCATGTGTGATCGTCCAAGTGGGCTGCGTTCATGGAAGCCGTCGCTGTCGTCGAGCGGTGCGTGGCCAGATCCGGGTGAGATTGGGAACGAGCGGCGCCGGCATGGGCAACGGCGCCGGTAGCCGCCCCCGTCGCCGCGAGGCCAACGGAGCGGTCCACGCGACTCACGGTCCCGTGCGGAGGCACTTCTTGATCGAGGCGCCCGGCCTTCAGATCGTCGACCAGATCGTCGAAGCCCTGCAAGTCCACGTCGCCGAAGAAGCGCCAGTTGACAGTCACGCAAGGAGCGTTCCCGCACAGCGCCAAGCACTCGGCGTCCTCGAGGGTAAAGAGGCCGTCGGACGTGGTACCGCCCGGCGCTACTCCCAGACGTTCCTCGGCGTGTTCGAGCAGGCGGTAGGCCCCCTGCAGCATGCATGCGATGTTGGTGCACACGGCTACCAGGTACTTTCCAACCGGCTCGAAGTGGAACATATCGTAGAAGCTCGCTGTGCCTCGCACTTCGGCGGAGGCGAGGTCCAGCAGTTCGGCCGCGTGGGTCATCCCGTCGTCGGTCAGGTAGCCGTCCTGCTCCTGCAGCAGATGCAGGATCGGGATCAGCGCCGAACGGGGTTCGGGGTATAGCGCGATGAGGTCGCGCGCCCTGTGAAGGTTGCCGGGGTTCAGCCGAGGCACGCCCGATCCTTGCCCATCGAGAGAGCTGCGGTCCAACTCGCCGGAAAACGTGTTCGCCTCACCGATCCACGTCCCCGAGAACGGGGTCGATGGTCGAGACGATGGCGATGGTATCGGCCAGAAGGGCTCCTTTGGCCAGTGGGGCCATCGCTTGGAGGTTGGCGAAGCTGGCCGCCCTCATATGCATCCGGTAGGGCCTCGAAGTCCCGTCCGAGACGATGTAGCACCCACTCTCACCACGCGGGCTTTCAATCGGGACATAGGCCTCGCCGGTCGGAACCCGAAAGCCCTCGGTGTAGAGCTTGAAATGGTGGATCAGCGCTTCCATCGACTCGTCGATGCGGTTGCGGGGGGGCGGCGTGATCTTCTTGTCCTGGGTTCGGAAGTCGCCCGGGGGCACCATGTCGACTATCTGCTCGATGATCCGGACCGACTCTCGGATCTCGTTGAACCGGATGGCGTAGCGATCCCAGCAGTCGCCGCTGGTCCCGACGATCACATCGAAGTCGACGTCGTCGTAGGCCAAGTACGGCTCGTCCCGCCTCAAGTCCCACGCCACTCCGGTCGAACGCAAAAGCGGTCCCGTGACACCGAGGCCGATCGCCGTTTCAGCGTCCAGGGGTCCGACGCCTTGCAGCCTCTTCTGGAGGATCGGCTGGCCCGTGAGCAGGTCGTCATACTCGTCCATCCGGCGAGGGATGGCCTGGCACAGCGCCAGGGCATCGTCGTGCCAACCGTCGGGAAGGTCGGCAGCCACTCCTCCTGGACGGAAGTAGTTGTGGTTCATGCGCAGACCGGTGACTTTTTCGAAGAAGGCGAGCACCATCTCGCGTTCGCGCCACCCGTACACCAACATGTTGAGGGCGCCCAGGTCGGCGCTGTTGGTGGCCAGCCACAGGAAATGCGAGCTGATGCGATTGAACTCGCACATGAGCATGCGGATCCACGTCGCCCGCGGCGGAATCTCGATGTCGAGCAGCTTCTCCACGCTGAGGCAGAACGCCAGCTCGTTGAAGAACGGAGCCAGATAGTCCATGCGGGTGACGTTGGTCGACCCCTGGTGGTACATCAGCTCTTCGGCCGTCTTCTCCATGCCGGTGTGGAGGTAGCCGATCACTGGCTTGGAGCGGAGCACGGTCTCGCCGTCGATTTCGACCATCACCCGGAGCACTCC
>Ga0302325_10019001_pt1 | contig 14469 bp, 10 predicted proteins | sample Palsa_T0_2_FD_201948 | JGI IMG/M metagenome (GOLD analysis project Ga0302325, IMG submission 201948) | Peat permafrost microbial communities from Stordalen Mire near Abisko, Sweden - Palsa_T0_2 | ecosystem: Environmental > Terrestrial > Soil > Palsa > Peat permafrost | place: Sweden: Abisko... | reverse complement strand
CGCGGCCTCAGCCAGATGCCCGGCACCAGGCCCGGCGGCGTCACCCCCCGGGAACCCGCCGCGCGCACGACCGGGCACAACACGCTGGAGGTGTTCTACGACTACTTCTCCGGGAAGATCGCCGAACGCCGCGAGCGGCCGCGGGGCGACGTGCTGACCGGCATGGCCCAGTCGCTGTTCCCCGACGGCAGCGTCCCCGAGCCGATCGAGGTCGCCCGGATCGCGTCCAACCTGTTCGCGGCCGGCCAGGAGACCACCGTCCGGCTGATCGCGACCGCCCTGCGCCGCATCGCCGAGGAGCCGCAGACCCAGGCCGAGCTGCGGGCCAACCGCGACCTGATCCCGCGGTTCATCGAGGAGGTGCTGCGCACCGAGGGCCCGATCCTGGGCGAGTACCGGCTGGCGATCAAGACGACCGAGCTCGGCGGGGTGCACATCCCGGCCGGCACCCAGGTCTTCCTGTCGAACGGGGGCGCCAACCGCGACCCGCGCCAGTTCGAGTGCCCGGCCGAGTTCCGCGCGACCCGCGAGAACGTGCGCCGCCACATCGCCTTCGGCCACGGCATCCACACCTGCCCGGGGGCGCCGCTGGCCCGGTCGGAGACCCGCATCACGGTCGAGCGGCTGCTCGAGCGGACGTCCGACATCCGCATCAACGAGGAAGCGCACGGCCCTGCGGGCAGCCACCGCTACGACTACATGAAGACGCACATGTTCCACGGCATCAACACCCTGCACCTCGACTTCACCGTGGGAAACTAGGGCCATGGCCGCCACCACCCACCGCGAGATCCGCGTCGACCGGACCCTGTGCATGGGCTCGGGGCAGTGCTGCTGGTACGCCCCGAACACGTTCGACCAGGACGACGAGACGATCGCGATCGTGACCGACCCCCAGGGCGACCCGGAGGATGCGATCAGGACCGCCGTTGACTCCTGCCCGACCGGCGCGATCTCGATCGCCTAAAACCCCAAAAAACCAACACTGAGGTATCGAACGGTCCCGGCTGACTCCGGCCCGGCCGCATCCTCGTCTGTCCGAGGTTGACCAGATCGCGGCCTCACCGCGCGGCCGGCTGGCCCGCCAGCGGCTGGCCGGCGTCGGCCGCAAGCTCCGGCGGTATGTACTGCCCGGCCGCGAGCGCCCGGCGGACCGCCAGGTAGTCACGCGGGGAGTTGACCGCGTGGACCGCGAGCAGCCGCCCGCCGCGGTAGTAGAGCACCGAGAACCGCTCGGCGGCCGGGTCGCCTCGCAGCACCGTCTGGTCGAACCCGGCCGCCAGCCCGGCGATCTGCAGCTTGAGCGGGCCCTGGTCGGACCAGAACCACGGCACCGCGTCGTAGGGGGCGGGCACCCCGGCCAGCGTGGCCGCGGCGACCTTGGCGTGGTCGGTCGCGTGCCCGAACGACTCGAAGCGGACCAGCGTGCCGTCGGCGGCGGCGGGATGCGGGGTGACCGCGCAGTCGCCCGCCGCGACGATCGCGGGATCGCTGGTCCGCGCGCAGGCATCGACCACGATGCCGCCCGCGCAGGCCAGCCCGAGCTGCTCGGCCAGCTCGGTCCGGGGCTCGGCGCCGATGCCGACGATCACCAGGTCGGCCGCCACGAAGCGGCCGTCCGACAGGCGCGCTCCGGTAACCGTGCCGTCGGTGTCGGCCGGCCCCGTGCCCTCGAACCCCGACACGCCGGTGCCGAGCAGCACCCGGACGCCGCGGCGCCGGTGCGCGGCGGCGTAGAAATCAGAGACCGCCGGCGCGACCACCCGGCCGATCAGCCGGTCGGCCGCCTCCGCCACCGTCACCGCCTTGCCCCTGGCGGTGGCGGCGGCGGCCGCCTCAAGCCCGATGAACCCGCCGCCGACGACGAGCACCCGCTCCGCCGCCGCCAGCCGCTCCCGCAGCTCGAGCGCGTGCCCGACGTCGCGCAGGTAGCAGACCCCGGCCAGGTCGGCCCCGGGCACCGCGAGGCGCCGCGGGCGCGCCCCGGTCGCCAGCGCCAGCCGGCCGAACTCGAGGCGGCCGCCGCCTTCTGTCACCGCCTCCCCTGGCCGACCGGGGGCCGCGGCCCGCAGGCTGGTGACCCGCTGCCCGGTTAGCACGGTGATCCGCTCCTGCTCGTAGCGTTCCGCCGAGCGGAACTCCAGCGTTGCCGGGTCGGCGTTTCCCGACAAGAATGCCTTGGACAGCGGCGGCCGCTGGTACGGAGCGCGGAGTTCCTCGCTCACGATGGTGACCGCCGCCTGCCAGCCGAGCTCGCGCAGCGAACTGGCCAGGTGCATCGCGGCCTGGCCGCCGCCCACGATGAGCACGCCGCCGGCCCCTGGCGAGCCGGCCGACGCGCCGCTTGACTGCACGCTTGGCATTGCTCGCCCGAACCTCCGCACTCGAAGTTTTTGTTCTGAACGGTCAGTCTGAATCGCACGCGCTCGAATGTCAACGTACTTCCGCCCACCTGTTGACTGCATCATCCCGATGGCGCATTCTTATGACCAACCGGTCGGTACAAATACCGGAATCCACCATAAGGACGACAGCGATGAAGCGTGCAGCCTTCGTTACCGGCGGAGCGTCGGGTATCGGGCTGTCCATCTGCCGGCACCTGGCCCGGGCGGGACACGGCGTCGCGGTCGCGGACTACAACGGCGACGGCGCCGAGGACGCGGCCAAGTCCATCAGGGACAGCGGCGGCCGGGCGATCGCCGTTCCCGTCGATGTCGGCGACCGGTCTCAGATTGACAAGGCGGTCGCGGCCGCCCGCGGCGAGTTCGGACCGATCGGGATCCTGGTCACCAGCGCGGCCGTGTCCCGCCGGGAGCCGTTCGAGCAGATCAGCGCGGAGTCCTGGGAGCGGATCATCAGCGTCAACCTGACCGGCACGTTCCACTGCGTGCAGGCGGCGATCGGGGACATGACCGACGCCGGCTGGGGCCGGGTGGTGCTGATCTCCTCGTCGAGCGCGCAGCGCGGCGCCCCCGGGATGACCCACTACGCGGCCTCCAAGGGCGGCGTGATCGCGTTCGGCAAGGCGCTCGCGCTCGAGTTCGCCAAGCGCGGCGTCACCGTCAACAACATCGCCCCATCGGTCGTCGAAACGCCGATGGTGGAGCAGCAACGGGCGGCCGGCGCGGTGCCGTCGAGCGAGGTGATGGCCCGCGGGGTGCCCGTCGGCCGCATGGGCACCGGCGACGACATCGCCGCCGCCTGCCTCTACCTGGTCTCCGAGGAGGCCTCCTATGTCACGGGCCAGACCGTGAGCGTCAACGGCGGATCGTTCGTCGGATGGTGACGACGTGCCCTCTGAGGAGTTGGTTAAAGATGACTGATATCCGGCAGGTGGTTGGCCGCGAGCGAACCCGCACGATCGCGGGCGCGCTCGTGGTCGCGGCGGTGGTCGCCGTCATCATCCAGCAGTCGTGGAGCGGGCTGCCGATCACGGGAAGCGCCATCATCGGCTTCCTCATCACCGGCGTCGCGCTCGGCTCCATCTACGGCGTTGCCGCGCAGGGCCTGGTCGTCACGTACGCGACGTCGGGCGTGTTCAACTTCGCGCAGGGCGCCATCGGCATGTTCCTCGCGTTCGTGTACTGGCAGCTCCGGGTCGACATCGGGCTGCCCACGATCGTCGGGATCCTGCTGACGGTGCTGGTCGCCGCCCCCCTCATGGGCGTGCTGATCGAGCGGCTGATCATGCGGTTCCTGACCGACTCGCCGATCGTGGCCCAGCTGGTGGTGACGATCGGCCTGATGCTCGGCCTGATGGGCCTGGCCGGGTCGATCTGGAACCCGAACAGCAGCACGCAGCGTGTCATCCCCACGTTCTTCGGCGTGAGCGGGTTCAGCCTCGGCGGCACCTTCCTGCCGTACTACCGGGTCGTCACGATCGCCACCGGCATCGCGGTCGGGCTGCTGCTCCGTTTCCTGCTTTATCACACCCGGCTGGGCGTCACCATGCGGGCGGTCGTCGACAACCGGGACCTGACCGTCCTCAACGGCGCGCGGCCGGCCTCGGCCACCATGACGGCGTGGGCGCTCGGCTCGTCGATGGCCGCGCTGGCGGGCATCTTCCTGGCCGAGGAGCTGAGCGCGCTCGACCCCTCGACGCTGACGCTGTTCATCGTCGACGCGTTCGCGGCGGCCATCATCGCCCGGCTCCGCAGCCTGCCCATGGCCTACGTCGGCGGCCTGATCATCGGCCTGACGCTGTCCTTCCAGGAGACGTTCCTGAACTGGAGCGGCCGGTGGACGTCGGCTCCGCAGGCCATCCCGGCCGCGCTGCTGTTCATCGCGGTGCTGTTCGTCAGGGACGCGCGGATCAAGGGCCGGTCGAAGCCGCGGCAGACGGCCGAGCGCATCCCCACCAACCGCAACGCCCTGCTCGGCTTCGGGGCCCTCATCGTCATCGCGGTGATCTGCTCGGCCACCCTCAGCCGGCCGAACCTGCGCGAGGTCATCCTCATCGTGCTGACCGCGCTGGTGATGCTGTCGCTGGTGCCGCTGACCGGCTGGGCCAACCAGATCAGCCTGGCCCAGATCACCCTGGTCGGCTGCGGCGCGTTCGCCTTCGCCGAGTGGGGCTTCAACGGCAACGTGCTCGGCCTCCTCGTCGCGACCGCGTTCGCGGTGCCGATCGGCCTCATCATGGCCGGGCCCGCGATCCGGCTGCAGGGCATCTACCTCGCGCTGGCGACGATGGCGTTCGCCCGCCTGGCCGAGTTCCTGTTCTTCGACCAGCCGAACGTGTTCGGCAACGGCAACCTGCCGGTGCCCAGCCTGTCGGTGTTCGGCCTGCAGGTGGAGAACCCGTTCAGCTTCCTCGGGATCTCGTTCGCCCAGGACGCCGGGCTGCTGATCTTCGTGACGATCCTGTTCTGCATCGTCGGCATGATCGTCATCCTGGTCCAGCGGCGCAGCTTCGGACGCCGGCTGGTCGCGCTGCGTGACAGCCCCGACGCGGCCTCGATGCTGGGCATGAGCCTCACGCTGACCAAGCTCAGCGTGTTCATGTTCTCGGCCGCGATCGCCGGCCTGGCCGGCGGCCTGTTCGCCATCTACTACAGCTCCGTCGGCACCACCGACTTCCAGCTCACCGTGGGCCTGCCGTACCTGCTGCTGCTGGTGGTGGGTGGGATGACCACGGTCGGCGGCACGATCATCGGCGCGCTTGGACTGGTGCAGTTCGCCTGGTTCAACCAGGCGTTCCCCGACAACACCTTCCTCACCTGGTTCAGCAACCTCGGTCCGGGCCTGATCGGCATCGGCATCGGCCGGAACCCCGAAGGCGTCTGGGAGCAGAACGTCCAGGCGGTCAACAAGCTGCGCAGGCGGATTTCCGGCGGCCCGGCCCAGCCGCCGCCGACGGAGGCCGCGCCCACGCTGTCCGGGGTGCGCGAGGCGACCAGGCTGCCCTCGCCCGGTCCGCGCACCGCCACCGACCGCCCGGCGGCCGAGCTGCGCGACATCACCGTCCGCTTCGGCGGCCTGCTTGCGGTCAACAAGGTCAGCCTCGACCTGCAGGACGGTCAGATCATCGGCCTCATCGGGCCGAACGGCGCGGGCAAGACGACGCTGTTCAACGTCGCCACCGGCATGCAGGAGCCCAACGAGGGCCGGATCTTCGTCGACGGCCGGGACGTGACCGGCGCGCGGCCGCACCAGTTCGCCCGGCTCGGCCTCGCCCGCACCTTCCAGCGGCTCGAGGTGTTCGGGTCGCTCACCGTGCGGGACAACATCCGGGTGGCGGCGCAACTGCACCGCAGGCGCTGGGCGCGCACCGGGGCCGGGAGCCCCGACGTCATCACCGACACGATCATCGAGCACCTCGGCCTGCAGGCGGTCGCGTCGATCCGGGCCGAGCTGCTCCCGACCGGGACCGCCCGGCTGGTCGAGGTGGCCCGCGCGCTGGCGACCCAGCCGCGCGTGCTGCTACTCGACGAGCCCTCCTCGGGGCTATCGGCGGCGGAGACCGAGACGTTCGCCACGCTGCTGCGCGGGCTGGCCTCGACCGGCATCGCGATCCTGGTGGTCGAGCACGACATGGGGTTCATCATGAACCTCTGCCACCACATCGTGGTGCTCGACGCCGGCCAGGTGATCGCGACCGGCAGGCCGGCCGAGGTCCAGGCGAACCCGAAGGTCCTCGAGGCCTACCTCGGCACCGGCGCCGGGGAAGCCGACCGCCCCGCGCCAGCCAGCGCCCGCCCGGCCGCCCCGGCCGTCCCGATCGCCCTCGTCACCGAGTCCGCCGCCGCGACCCAGCCGCAGCCGGAATCCGACCGTCCGATCGCCGTCCAGCTCGACGGCGTGTCGGCCGGGTACGGCGGCATCGACGTGCTGCGGGACATCAACCTGACGGTCCGCGCGGGCGAGGTCTGCGCGGTCCTCGGGCCGAACGGCGCGGGCAAGTCGACCGCGCTGAAGGTCATGTCCGGGCAGCTCGCGGTGACCAAGGGCACGGCCTCCATCAACGGCCAGTCGATCGCCGGCGTCCCGACCGAGCGCCTGGTCCGGGGCGGGCTGTGCGTGGTCCCCGAAGGACGGGGGATCTTCCCCAACCTCACCGTGGTCGAGAACCTCAAGATGGCCAGCTTCTCCGGGACCGGCTACACGGAGATCCTGGAAAAGTCCTTCCAGCACTTCCCGAAGCTGGCCGAGCGCCGTGGCCAGCTAGCGGGCAAGCTCTCCGGCGGCGAGCAGCAAATGCTCTCGATGGCCCGCGCCCTGGCGGTGAGTCCCTCGGTGCTGCTCGTCGACGAGCTCTCGATGGGGCTCGCGCCCAAGATCGTCGAGGAACTGTACGAGGTGCTCGCGGGCATCGCCCGGCAGGGCCTCACGATCCTGGTGGTGGAGCAGTTCGCGGCCGAGGTGCTCAAGGTGGCCGACTCCGGGGCGCTCCTTATCAACGGGCGGATCACCTACCACGGCGCCCCCGACGTGGTGGGCGACATGATCAGCTCGGCCTACCTCGGCGGCGAGCCCGCCACTCCCGCGGCGGCGGCTCCCGAGCGGGTACTCGAGGGGCAATGAGCGAACGACCGGGCACCATCCGCCTGCCCGCCCGCGACATCCCGGTCCCGTCCACGCTCAGCCGGGAAGCCCAGGCGGTGCTGGCGAGCCCGCCGTCCGAGCGGGCTGAGTACCCGGCCCTGGACGACCCGGACGCCTGGCGGGCGATGATCGCCGCCCATGACGACGCCCTCGCGACGATGATGGCCGGACGCGCCGCCGCCCCGGTCAGGGTGGTGAAACGGGACCTGCCGGGCGGTGCCCGCGTCTACGGATGGCCGCCCGGGTGTGGGCCGTGGACTACCGGATGCCGCCCGACCACCCCTTCCCGGCCGGACTCGACGACTGCCTCGCTGCCTACCGCGCGCTGCTCGGCGAGCGGTCGCCCGAGCGGATCATCATCGGCGGCGCCTCGGCCGGCGGCAACCTCGCGGCCGCGCTGATCTTGCGCGCCCGTGACGAGGGCCTGCCGCTCCCGGCCGCGGTGGTGCTGATGACACCGGGGTCGGACCTCACCGAGGCAGGCGACTCCCATCAGACCAACCTGGGGCTCGACCCCCTGATCCCCGGCAGCGCGCGGCAGTCGTTTCTGCTTTACGCGGGCGGCCGGGACCTCAGCCACCCCGACCTGTCGCCGCTCAACGGCGACTTCGCCCCCGGCTTCCCGCCCGCCATCCTCACCACCGGCACCCGCGACATGCTGCTGTCCGACACCGTGCTCCTGCACCGGGCCCTGCGCCGGGCCGGCATCCCGGCCGAGCTGCACGTCACCGAGGCCGGCGGCCACGGCGGGTTCATGGGCCGGGCGCCGGAAGACCAGGAGATCCTGGCCGAGGTCCGCCGCTTCGCGGACGCCCACTGGGCCAGCTGACCCGGGCGCCACCAGCGACCGGGGCCCCGCCAGCGACCTCGGCCTCACCAGCAACCGCGACCACCGGCAACCGAACGCGTCAGACCCGGATCAGCTCCTCAGCCGCGCGCTCGATCGCCCGCCGGTCGGGCAGCCACTGCTCCTCCAGGCCCGGCGCGTAGGGGGACGGCGTCGGCGGCGGCGCGACCCGCATCACCGGCGCGTCCAGCGTCCAGAACCCCTGGTAGGCGGCCAGCGCGGCGATCTCGGCGCCGATGCCGAAATCGGTCACCCCCTCGTGCGCGATCAGCAGCCGGTTGGTCTTCGCCAGCGACGCCAGGATGGTCTTCTTGTCGAGCGGCGCGACCGTTCGCAGGTCGATCACCTCGACGCTGATCCCGCGCCCGGCCAGGGCCTCGGCCGCGGCCACCGCCTCGTGGACCATCCGGGAGACGCTCACGATCGTCAGGTCGGTGCCCTCCCGCACCACCTTCGCCTGGCCGAGCGGGATGAGATAGTCGGCCGGCGGCTTGGGGCCCTTCATCCCGTACAGCTGGCGGTTCTCGATGAACACGACCGGGTTGGGGTCGAGGATCGCCGATCGCAGCAGCCCGTAGGTGTCGGCCGGGGTCGATGGCATCACCACCGTCAGCCCGGGGACGTGGGCGAGCAGCGCCTCCAGGGACTGGGAGTGCTGGCTGCCGGACGAGCGGCCGCCGCCGAACTGGGTCCTGATCACCAGCCCCATCCGCGCCTTGCCGCCGGTCATGAAGCGCAACTTGGCCGCCTGGTTGAGTATCTGGTCGAAGCAGACGCCGAGGAAGTCCAGGTACATCAGCTCGACCAGCGGGGTCATGCCCGCCATGGCGCCGCCGACCGCGAGCCCCATCACCGCGGTCTCCGAGATCGGGGTGTCGAGCAGCCGATCGGGCCACCGCGCGTAGAGGCCGCGGGTGAGGGCGAACACGTTGCCGCCCTTGCCGACGTCGACCCCGGCCACGAACGCCTCCGGGTTGGCGTCAAGCGCCCCTTCGAGCGCCAGCCGCACCGCGTCCATCGTGCGGAAGATCTCGCCGTCCGGGGACGGCGCCCAGTCCGGCTCGGCGATGACCGGCCGCGGCGCGTAGACCGACGAGCGGAGCACGCTCATGTCCGGCGGCGGGGCCAGCCTGGCGGCGTCGACGGCGGCGTCGATCCTGGCCCGCACCTGCGCCTCGACCGAGTCGAGGACGTCCACCCCGACGCCCCGGCCGAGCAGCCGCGCGCGGGTGATGACCAGCGGGTCGCGCTGCTGCCAGTCCGCCAGCTCGTCGGTGCTGCGGTACTTCTCCGGGTCGCCCTCGTAGTGGCCGTGCCAGCGGTAGGTGGCGGCCTCCACGAAGACCGGGCCGCCGCCCGCGCGGATGCGCCGCACCGCGTCGGTCATGACCGCGGCGACCGCCTCCACGTCGTTGCCGTCGACCGCCACGTAGTCAAGCCCGTACCCGGCGGCGCGGGCGGACATCGGCACCGGGTGCTGGTCGGCGATCGGTGAGAACTCGGCGTAGCCGTTGTTCTCGCAGAAGAACACGATCGGCAGCCGCCACAGCGCGGCCAGGTTGGCCGCCTCGTGGAAGGCGCCCTGCGCGACCGCCCCGTCGCCGAAGAACGACACCACCACGCCGCTGTCGGCCTCTTCACCCGCGCCGCCCGCCCCATCCGCCGCCCTCCGCAGCCGACGCAGCTTCGCGGCCAGCGCCGCGCCCCCGGCGATCGGCACGCCCGCGGCGACGATCCCGTTGGCCCCGAAGATGCCCAGGTCCGGATCGGCGATGTGCATCGAGCCGCCCAGGCCCCGGTTGGTCCCAGTGACCCGGGCGAGCAGCTCGGCCATCATCGGCTCGGGGGCGAGGCCCTTGGCCAGGCAGTGGCCGTGGCCGCGGTGGTTGGAGGTGATCACGTCGGTGACGGCCAGCGGCCAGCAGGCGCCGACCGCGGCCGCCTCCTGGCCGATCGACAGGTGGACGAAGCCCGGTACCTCGCTGTTGCGGTAGAGCTCGGACACCCGCTCCTCGAATACCCGGATCAGGGTCATCCGCCCATAGGCCTCGAGCAGGCTGTCGATCGGCAGCTCAGGGAGCTCCGGCGCCTCGCTGGCCGGGACAGAGGTTGCCTGCACGTGATTACCCTTCTGTTTCTGTGGTTTGCCCGCGCAGCTCGCTGACCTCGCGCAACTGGCGCTTGAGGACCTTGCCCGACGGGTTCCGCGGTAGCGTCGGCAGGAACACGACCTGTTTCGGCGTCTTGAAGCCGGCCAGCCGCGACCGGCAGTGCGCGATCAGCGTCTGCTCGGTGATCTCCCGGCCGGGCCGGAGCACGACGAAGGCCCGCGGCACCTCGCCCCAGCGCGCGTCGGGCATGGCGACCACGGCCGCCTCAAGCACCGCGTCGCACTCGTAGAGGGCGCGCTCTACCTCCGATGTCGCGACGTTCTCGCCGCCAGAGACGATCATGTCCTTCTTGCGGTCGTCGACGTAGAGGTAGCCGTCCGCATCGAGGTGGCCGATATCCCCGGTCCTGAACCAGCCGTCGTCGGTGAACGCGGCCGCCGTGGCGTCGGGGTTCTTCCAGTAGCCGGAGACCACCTTGGGACCGCGCAGCGCGATCTCGCCCTGGCCGCCCGGCTCGACCGGGGCGTCGTCCGGGCCGAGGATTTGCACGTCCAGGTTGACCACCGGCTTGCCGACCGAGCCGATCTTCGACCGCATGTGCGCCTGATCGTTGAACGTGTCGCCGGACACGGTCTCGGTCAGCCCGTAGGCGTCGGCGAAGCGGGCGTTGGGGAATGCCGCCAGCAGCCGCTCGATGAGCGTCACCGGCGTCTTCTCGCCGCCCCCGGTGATGAACCGGATGCTCGCGGTGCTGCGCCGGGCCAGCTCGGGGGACTGGGCGAGCTCGTTTAGCGTCGCGTTCACCATCGCCGGGGCCAGCCAGACGTTGGTCGGGCGTTCCCGCTCGATCGCGGCGAGCAGGTCGGGCACGTCGAAGCGGGGCAGGATCACCAGGCTGCCGCCGACCCACCAGGTGCCGATGCCGGGCAGGTCGAACGCTCCCACGTGGTACATCGGCCCCGCCATCAGCGTGCGGTCGGCCGCGCTGAGGCCGAACTCGGCGACGTGCCCGATCGTCTTCCAGTAGAAGTTCCCGTAGCTGATCGGCACCCCCTTGGGGTGCGCGGTCGTCCCCGAGCTGTACATGAGCCGGTGCAGGTCCGACTGGGTGACATCGGCCGGCGGAGCGAACGCGCCGAGGTGCGCGCCGAGGAACGACTCGTACGGGACGCCGGCCACGGCGGCCCCCTCGCCCTGGCCGGCCACCACCACCGTCCACGGGGGCGCCATTCGGCCGCTGATGGCGGCGACCGGCCCGGCCAGCGCTGGCTCGGTCACGATCGCGGTCGCGCCCGCATGCCGGATGATGTACTCCAGCTCGGGCTCGGCCAGCCGCACATTGAGCGGCAGGAACGCCGCGCCGACGCGGTTGACCGCCAGCGCGCTCTCCAGGAACTCGGGGCAGTTGCCCATCAGCAGCGCGACGATGTCGCCCTGGCCGACGCCGGCCGCGCGGAAGGCGGCGGCCAGCGCGTTGACCCGGTCAAGGAGCTGCCGGTGGGTCAGCCGGGTGTCGCGGAAGATCACCGCGGCCTCATCCGGGGTGCGGTCCGCGTTCCGATCGAGGGACCGGGCGAGGTTGAACATGACCATCTCCTTCGATCGCCATCGGGTCGAGCGTCACAGCAGCGAGTAGCCGCCGTCAACGGTGATCGTGGTGCCAGTGATGTACGCCGAGGCGGCGGAGGCCAGGAACAGGTAGACGCCCGCCAGGTCGTCCGCCGTCCCCCAGCGGCCCAGGGCGGTGTGCGCCGCGATGTCCTGCTCGCGGTCGGCGTCGCGGTGCCAGAACGCGCCCAGCCCGGTCTCGAACCAGCCCAGGGCCACCGCGTTGGCGGTGATCTGCCGGGGCCCGAGTTCCTGCGCCAGCGACCTGACCAGGGCATGGACGCCGCCCTTGGACGCCGAGTAGGCGGCCAGGCGGCCGTGCGGCCGGTCGCCGAGTACTGAGCCGGTGACGATGATCCGGCCGCCCGCGCCCATCCGCGGGACGGCCGCCCGCGCGCCGAGGAACGTCCCGGTCAGGTTGGTGTCGATGACGTCGCGCCAGGCGTCGGGGGAGAGGCGGGTGATGTCCGGGTCCTCGCGCGACACCCCCGCGTTGGCGATCCACACGTCGATGCCGCCGAACCGGTCGGTCATCCGCTCGGCGACGGTCTCGTTGAACAGGTCGTCCCGCACGTCACCGGGGCAGACCAGGTGGTCGCCGGCCAGCTCGCCGACAACACCGTCGAGGGCTGGCTTGGACCGGGCGACCAGGGCGAGCCGCGCGCCCGCGGCGTCGAAGGCGCCGGCCAGCACGCGGCCGAGGCCGCGCCCGGCGCCGGTGATCACCACCCGTCGCCCGGCCAGGTCGAGCTGGCTGGCGGCCGGCGGGGGCGCGGCGGTTCTGTCGTCTTCCACGGCCGCTAGCAGCCGAGTTCGCGGGCGATGACGAGGCGCTGGATCTCGTTGGTTCCCTCGCCGATCTCCAGCACCTTCGCGTCGCAGTAGAACCGGGCGACGTCACTGTCCAGCATGTAGCCGGCGCCGCCGAAGATCTGCACCGCCTCGCTCACCACCGACGTGGCGACCTGGCTGGCCTTCAGCTTGGCCATGGCAGCCTCCTTCTTGAACGGCTTGCCCGCGTCGCGCAGCGCGGCCGCGTAGTAGGTGAGCCAGCGGGCGGCCTCGATCTCGGTCGCCATGTCCGCCAGCTTGAACTGGATCGCCTGGAAGCTGGCGATGGGGGTGCCGAACGCCTCGTGCTGCTTCGCGTAGGCCAGCGCCAGCCGCATCGCGCCCGCCGCGGTGCCGATGGCGAGGGTGGCGACCGAGATCCGGCCGACCTCAAGGGCGGACAGGAACTGGCCGAGCCCGCCCCCCGGCTCGCCCACGACCTGGCTGTCGGGCACGAAGACGTCGTCGAAGAACAGGTCCCTGGTGTCAGCCGACTTCCAGCCGATGCCGCGCAGCTTCGGGCCGAGCGTGTAGCCCTCGGCCCCCTGCTCGACGATGAAGCTGCCGAAGCGCGGCTTGCCGTCGGCGTCCTCGCCGGTGCGGGCGAGCACGGTGACGCCGAAGCTCATGTCGGTCCCCGCGTTGGTGATGAAGGCCTTCTGCCCGTTGAGCACCCACCCGCCCGGCACCTGCTCGGCCCTGGTCCGCAGCGACCGGACGTCCGAACCGGCCCCCGGCTCGGTCAGCCCGAAGGCGCCGAGCCGCCGCCCCTCGGCCAGCGGCCGCAGCCACCGCTCGCGCTGCTCGTCGTCGGCGAACAGCAGCAGCGGGAGGCTGCCGATGGTGGCGTGCGCCTGCCAGGCGGTCGCGACCGACGGGTCCACCGTCGCCAGGGCCTCGAGCAGGGCGACATAGCCGACGGTGGTCGAGCCGATGCCGCCCCACTTCTCCGGCACCAGCGGGCCGAGCAATCCGAGCTCGCCGAGCCCGCGCAGCAGTTCGGTCGGACAGCGCTCCTCGTGCCACGCCCGGGCCGCCACCGGGGCGATCTCGCGCTCGGCGTAGCTGCGGCCCAGGTCACGCAGCTCGCCCTCGAACTCGGTGAGTGTGAAGTCCATGACCCTCTCGCCCTGCTTGCTACACTGACTGGTCAGTACATAATAGGAACAGCACGGCGGCCGGCGCAATGAGCAAAACTACAACGACCCGTCGCCGGGTCGTCGCACTGTGATTGATTCGACTGACCAGTCAGCTGTATCCTGATGCGAACTCTCGACTAGATGAGGCAGCAGCAGAATGCCGCAAACCAGGATTAAGGACAAGCAGGGCAAGAGCGCCAAGTGGCAGCAGCGTCGCCACGAGATCGTGGACGCGTCCGCCAAGGTGTTCGCCGAGCGGGGTTACCACGCCACCAGCACCAACGAGCTCTGCGACGCGAACGGCATCGGGAAGGGCGCCCTCTACTATTACATCGGCTCCAAGGAGCAGCTGCTCGCCGCCATCCACGACCGCGTCATGGACGAGGTCATGCTGGGCGCGGACCGGGCCGATCTGGCCGGCGGCACCCCGCCGGAGCGGCTGGCGATGCTCGGCGAGGAACTGCTCGACGTCATCTTCCGCTTCCCCGACCACGTGTGGGTCTTCCTGCACGATTTCCCGGCGCTGACCGGCAAGAACGCCGAGATGTTCCGGCAGCGCCGCCGCGCCTACGAGCGCCGGGTCGAGGCCGTCTTCCAGGCGGGCATCGAGTCGGGCGACTTCCGGCCGGTCGACACCCGGCTGGCGGTCACCGCGTGGCTTGGCATGCACAACTACACCTATTTGTCGCTGCGGGCGGGCGGCCATTTCTCGGTGAAGGAAGTCGCCAAGTCCTATGCCGACATCTTTGTCTGGGGCCTCGCCACCCGCGGATAGCCACCGCCTGCGATGACTGGTCAGTACACAATCCAGCTACACCCCATCCGCCAGCCGCCTCCTGGCCGCCGCGTCGCGCAGCGCCCCGGCGCGCACCGCTGCGTGCACCGCGCG
>Ga0302325_10018997_pt1 | contig 14470 bp, 11 predicted proteins | sample Palsa_T0_2_FD_201948 | JGI IMG/M metagenome (GOLD analysis project Ga0302325, IMG submission 201948) | Peat permafrost microbial communities from Stordalen Mire near Abisko, Sweden - Palsa_T0_2 | ecosystem: Environmental > Terrestrial > Soil > Palsa > Peat permafrost | place: Sweden: Abisko... | reverse complement strand
ACCCGCGCAATCAGCACCTTCGACTGGAACGGCTTGACGATGTAGTCGTCAGCACCCGATTCCAGGCCGAGCACCACGTCGACCGTGTCGGTCTTGGCGGTCAGCATGACGATCGGCACCCCTGACTCGGCCCGGATCTGCCGGCAGACATCGATCCCGTCCATGCCCGGCAGCATCAGATCCAGCAGCACCAGATCGGGCCGGGTGTCGTGGAAGGCGTCCAGGGCCTTGTCTCCGTCGGCGACGAACGTCGGCTCGAACCCCTCACCGCGGAGCACGATCCCGAGCATCTCGGCGAGGGCGGCGTCGTCATCGACGACCAGCACGCGACCTTTCATAAGCCTCATCGTTCCACGTAAACGTCGGCGGGGGGACCGTCCGGGGCACTCAGTCCGCACCCAGGACACGCAGGCTACCCGCCGTGACAGGCTGCGCGACCCCGCGTTCGGTCACGATGGCAGTCACCAGGCCGGGCGGAGTGACGTCGAACGCTGGGTTGTAGGCGCTCGTCCCGGCGGGCGCGACTGGCCTGCCCTCCCTACAGGTGACCTCCCCGGCGGGCCGGTGCTCCACGATGATCGAGGCGCCGTCCGGCGTGTCGGGATCGATGGTCGAAGTGGGCGCGACGACCACGAAGGGCACCTGATGGTAGCGGGCCAGCACGGCAAGGCCGTAGCTGCCCACCTTGTTGGCGACGCTGCCGTCAGCCGCGATCCGGTCCGCGCCGATGAGCACCAAGTCCACCTGGCCGGCCGCCAGCAGCGCCGCCGCGGCGGCGTCGACCAGCACGGCGTGCGGGAGGCCGGCCCGCCGCGCCTCGTAGGCGGTCAGCCTCGCCCCCTGCAGCAGCGGCCTGGTCTCGTCCACCCAGAGCATGGCCAGCCTGCCCGCGCGGTGCGCGGCGAGTATCACCGCGAACGCGGTGCCCTGGCCGGCCGAGACCAGCGCGCCGGTGTTGCAATGGGTAAGCACCCGGGCGTCCCGCGGGATCAGGCCGAGCCCGTGCGCGGCCATCGCGGCGCTCGCCGCGGCATCCTCCGCGGCAATTGCCCTGGCCTCTGCCAGGGCAGCACACGCAGGGATCCGTTCCGGATCTATGTCGCCGGCCTGCCGTATCGCCTGCTGCCACGCGGCCAGCGCGCGGCCGGCTCCCCAGCCAAGGTTGACGGCGGTCGGCCTGGCCTGCCCGATCAGGGCGGCGGCGCGGGGCACGTCGTCGCCGCGGAAGGCGGCCAGTGCGACGCCGAAGGCGCCGGCCACGCCGAGCAGCGGCGCGCCCCGGACCACCAGGCGGGAGATCGCGTCCACCAGCGCGGGCACGTCTGCGCAGCGGACCACCGTCTCCTGCGCCGGGAGCCTGGTCTGGTCGAGCAACTCGATGGCCGGCCCGTCCGGCGGGTCCAGCCATCGCAGCGGGGGAACGCTCACACGACGAGTGTGCAGCGCCAGGCCGCCGCGCGCGAGTCCGCGACCGTCCGGCGGCACTGCGGCCGGGCGCCCCGGCGTCCCGGGGCGATTCCGCTAACGCGGAAACTTAGGGGTGCCATGACAGCACTTTGTTTCCGCGCTGATGAAAACCCCGGGCGGGGTCCCCGGAACCGGGGGGCCGGGCGGGGCCCCGGATAGCCTTGGCGGCAGAAAGCGGACGGATCGGGGGACTGGCGTGGCCGAGGCGGTGACCGGGAAGGCAGTAGCTCCCGGTGGCCCGCATGCCAGAGTTCCCGGTGGCCCGGATGCCAGGCTCCCGGGCCGCCTGGCATGAACCCGGAGCCGCCCGGGCACCGCCGGTCCCGCGGCTGGCGCGCTGCCGTGGTGGCGCTGGCCGTCGCGGCCATCGCCTCGGGCATAGTGCTCGGCCGGCACACCCTGGCCGAGTCGCTGCGGCGGCTGACAGGCCTGGACTGGACCTGGTTCCTCGCCGGCATCGTGAGCGAGTGCGTCTCGCTGAGCGCCTTCGGCCTCAGCCGCCGGCGGCTGCTCAGGGCCGACGGCAACGCGGCCGGCTTCCCCTCGGTCATGGCGATCACCTACGCGAGTAACGCACTGTCCATGACCATCCCGTTCGCCGGGGCCGAGCTCGCCGTGGTCTTCTCCTATCAGCAGCTCCGGCGGCGCGGCCTCGGCCAGGCGATCACCAGCTGGGCACTGGCGGTCTCGGCGATCCTGTCCACCTCCGCGCTCGCGGTCGTCCTGGTGGCCGGCTCGCTGCTCGGCGGCGCGTCCCTGGCGACCGCCATCGGGTTCGCCGGCGCGGCCTTGCTCCTGGTGCCTGCCGTGGCCGTCCTGCTGGCGCTGCGCGACCAGCGGGTGCGCCGGGTGCTGAGCGTGGCGCTGACCCGGCTGATCACCGTGGGCAGGCGGCTGCTCCGCCGCCCGCCAGGCCGGCCCGCGGACGCCCTGGCGGAGATCCTGGACCGGGTGGCCAGCATCAGGATGTCGTGGCCGCGCTACGCGGAGGTGTTCGGGCTGGCGCTGGTGAACTGGATCGGCGACTGCGGCTGCCTGGCCTGCGCCATCCGGGCGGCCGGCCAGCCGGTGCCCTGGCACGGCCTGCTCCTCGCCTACGCCGCGGGCGCCGCGGCGGGCAGCACCGGGCTCACCCCGGGCGGGTTCGGGCTGGTCGAGGCGGCCCTGACGGCGGCGCTGGTAGGGGTGGGGATGAACAGCTCCGGCGCGCTGACCTCGGTGCTCGCCTACCGGCTCGTCAACTTCTGGATGATCCTGATCGGCGGCTGGATCACGATGATCGTGCTGACCCGGTTCAGGAGCCGAACCGCCACGAGTCCAGGTAGTCCCGCTGCGCCGGGGTGAGCGCGTCGATCTGCGTGCCGGTCGAGGCCAGCATCAGCCCGGCGATCTCGGCGTCGATCGCGGCCGGCACGTCCTGCACGCCAGGCGCCAGCCCGGCATGATTCCGCGCGAGCCACGCGAGGACGAGCGCCTGGGCCGCGAAGGACAGGTCCATGACCGCGGCCGGATGGCCTTCCGCGGCGACCAGGTTGACGATCCGGCCCTCGGCCAGCAGGATCAGCCGCCGGCCGTCGGCGAGCACGTACTCATCGGCATGCGGGCGCACCTCGGGATGCACCTCGACGGCCAGGTCAGCGAGGCCGCGCACGTCGATCTCCACGTCGAAGTGGCCGGCGTTGGCCAGGATCGCGCCGTCGCGCATGACCGCGAGGTGCTCGGCCGCGATCACGTCGCGGGAGCCGGTGGCGGTGATGAACACCTCGCCGGCCTGCGCCGCCGCGGCCATCGGGAGCACGCCGAACCCCTGCAGCACCGCGTCGAGCGCGCGGACCGGATCGACCTCGGTGACGATCACCCGGGCGCCGAGCCCTCGCGCCCGCTCCGCGATGCCGGTGCCGGCCGAGCCGAACCCGGCGACGACCACCACCTTCCCGGCGAGCAGCGTGTTGGTGGCGCGGATGATTCCGTCGATCGCGGACTGGCCGGTGCCGTACCGGTTGTCGAGCATGCGCCTGGTCTCCGAGGCGTTCGCGGCCACCATCGGGAAGGCCAGCGTGCCGGCCACGGCCATCCGGCGGAGCCTGGCCACCCCGGTCGTGGTCGACTCGCAGCCGCCGAGCACCCCGGCGAGCAGTTCGGGCCGCTCGGCGTGCAGGGTGTTCACCAGGTCGCACCCATCGTCGAGGACCAGCGCGGGCGCGCAATCCAGCGCCCGGTGGATGTGCTCGTAGTAGGTCTTCCTGTCCGCGCCTGACCTGGCCGACACTGTCGCGCCCTGGCTGGCCGCCAGTGCCGCGGCCACGTCGTCCTGGGTGGACAGCGGGTTGGACGCGGCCAGGTGAACCCGCGCGCCGCCCGCGCGCAGCACATTCACCAGGACGGCCGTCTCCGCCGTGACGTGCAGGCAGGCGGCCACGGCCAGCCCGGCGAACGGCTGCTCGGCCCGGAATGCCGCGCTGATCAGGCCGAGCGCGGGCATGCCGCGTTCCGCCCAGCCGATCCTGGCCAGGCCGGCGGCGGCCAGCCCGGGGTCAGCGATGTCGGAGCGCGGCCCCGCCGCCTGCGCCGGGCCTGCCGCCTGCGCCGGGCCCGCTGCTTGCGCCGGGCCCGCTGCTTGCCCTGCGCCGGCCACCACGGCCGGCCCTGCGCCGGTCATTGCTCAGTAGCGGTAGTGCTCGGGCTTGTACGGCCCGTCGACGGGCACGCCGATGTAGCCGGCCTGCTCCTTGGTCAGCTGGGTCAGCCGCACGCCCAGCGCGTCCAGGTGCAGCCTGGCCACCTTCTCGTCCAGGTACTTGGGCAGCACGTGCACGCCCAGCGGGTACTGGTCGGTCCTGGTGAACAGCTCGACCTGGGCGATCACCTGGTTGGTGAAGCTGTTGGACATGACGAAGCTCGGATGGCCGGTGGCGTTGCCGAGGTTGAGCAAGCGGCCCTCGGACAGCACGATCACCGAGTGCCCGTCCTCGAAGACCCACTCGTCCACCTGCGGCTTGATCGAGATCTTCCTGACCCCGGGGAACGCCGCAAGGCCGGCCATGTCGATCTCGTTGTCGAAATGCCCGATGTTGCCGACGATCGCCTGGTGCTTCATCCGGCTCATCTGGTCCGCGGTGATGATGTGGAAGTTGCCCGTCGCGCTGACGAAGATGTCCGCGCTGGCCACCACGTCCTCCAGCAGCGCCACCTGGAAGCCGTCCATCGCTGCCTGCAGCGCGCAGATCGGGTCGATCTCGGTGATGATCACCCGGGCGCCCTGGCCGCGCAGCGACTCCGCGCAGCCCTTGCCCACGTCACCGTAACCGCAGACGACGGCCACCTTGCCGCCGATGAGGACATCGGTGGCGCGGTTGATCCCGTCGACGAGCGAGTGGCGACAGCCGTACTTGTTGTCGAACTTGGACTTGGTCACCGAGTCGTTCACGTTGATCGCGGGGAACAGCAGGGTGCCGGCGCTGGCCATCTCGTGCAGCCGGTGCACGCCGGTGGTGGTCTCCTCGGTGACGCCCTTGATCTGCCCGGCGACCGCCGTCCACTTGCCCGGGCTGGCGGTCAGCGAGTGGCGCAGCACGTCCAGCACGACCCGCCATTCGTCGGAGTCGTCGTCCGCCGCCGAGGGGACGCCGCCGGCCCGCTCGTACTCGGCGCCCTTGTGCACCAGCATCGTGGCGTCCCCGCCGTCGTCCAGCAGCATGTTCGGCCCGGCGCCGTCCGGCCAGCTGAGCGCCTGCTCGGCGGCCCACCAGTATTCCTCCAGGCTCTCGCCCTTCCAGGCGAAGACGGGAATTCCCTGCGGGTCCCCGGGCGTGCCGTCGGGGCCGACCGCCACCGCCGCCGCCGCGTGATCCTGGGTGGAGAAGATGTTGCAGCTCGCCCACCGCACGCGGGCGCCGATCGCGGTGAGCGTCTCGATCAGCACCGCCGTCTGCACCGTCATGTGCAGCGAGCCGGTGATCCGCGCACCGCGCAGCGGCTGGGACCGGGCGTATTCCGCCCGCACGGCCATCAGGCCCGGCATCTCGTGCTCGGCGAGCCTGATCTCCTTGCGCCCGAACTCGGCGAGTGACAGGTCAGCGACCTTGAACGGAAGGGCGCGAGCGGACATGCGTGGCTCCTCTAGGTGGACGTCGTCGTTAGGCCTGGTACCGAACCTAGGAGACGATCGCCGGTGCTTGCACCCTTTGCCGGGGTTTTCTGACAGGAAATTGTTAGATTGATAGTCATGCGCATCACGGAGGCGGCTCAGCGGCTCGGCACCTCGGCCCGGATGCTCCGCTACCGGGAGTCACTCGGGCTGCTTCCGCTGCTCCGCCGGCCGGCCGGCCGCACACGCCGGCCGTCGGCGCACCGGCAGTTCACCGACGAGGACCTGGCTGCGGTCGCGCTCGGGCTCGCGATCGAGCGGCGCTACGACATCAGCCCCGCGGCCCTCGCGTTCGGCCTGAAAGTCATGACCGATCCGGCGGCGCGGTCGCAGGTGGCGGAACTCGGCAGGCGGACCGGGCGGACCGGCGGGCCGGTCACCCGCGCACTGGATTTCGAGCAGCAGCGAGCACTGCGGCTGCTCGGCCTTGCCCCGCCCGGCGCTGCCACGCCCGGCCTTCCCCCGGCCGGCCTGATCCCGCCCGGCAGCGGCGCCGGAAGTCAGTCGCCGGGGTCGCGCAGGACCGCGACCGCCGGGTCAGTCTCGTCCGCGTCGGCAGCCCGGTACAGGTCGGGCTCCAGGTAGATCACCTGAGCGATCGGCACCGCCGCCCTGACCCGGGCCTCCGCCGCGTCGATCCCGCGGGCGATGCGGGCCCCGGTCTCATCGCCGCGGATCGCCACCTTCGCGGCCACCAGTAGCGCATCCGGTCCCAGGTGCACAGTCCGCAGGTGAATCACCCGCCGCACCTCCGGGCCGTCCTCCAGCGCGGTCACGATCGCATGCACGACCTCGGCGCTGGCCGACTCGCCGAGCAGCAGGCTCTTCATCTCGATCGCCAGGACGACGGCCACCACGCCGAGCAGGCAGCCGATCGCCAGTGATCCGGCGCCGTCCCACTCACCCCGGCCGGTGATGGCGCTCAGCGTCACGCCGGCCAGCGCGAACCCCAGCCCGGCCAGCGCCGCCATGTCCTCCAGCAGCACGGTCGGCAGCTCAGGTGCCTTGGCATGCCGGATGAAGTGGACGAGCCCATGCGGTCCCCTGGCCGGCCGGGACGCGACGACGGCCGTCCGCAGCGAGAACGACTCCAAGGCGATCCCGACGGCGAGCACGGCGAAGGCCACCGCGGGCGAGTCCACCCGCTCCGGGTGCGCGATGCGGTCCAGTCCCTCGTAGACGGAGAACAGCGCGCCCACGGTGAAGAGCACCACGGCCACGATGAAGCCGTAGAAGTACCGTTCCGTGCCGAACCCGAACTGATGCTGCTCGGTCTCGGCCCGCCGCGAGCGCTGGCGGCCGACGAGCAGCAATACCTGGTTGCCGCAGTCGGCCAGCGAGTGCACCGACTCGGCCAGCATCGAGGCCGACCCGGTGATCGCGAACGCGGCAAACTTCGTCGCGGCGATGCCCAGGTTGGCGCCGAGCGCGGTGAACACGCCGCGCACCCCGCCGCTGGCCCGCGCCGGTTCGTCCGGCCCGCCGGCCCGCACCGGGTCGTCCGCATCGCTGGCCGGGCCAGCCGGGTCGTCCGGGCCACCCGGGTCGTCCGGGCCACCCGGGTGATCCGGGCCAGCGGTGCCCGCGGGGCCACCCCCGGCGGGGGGATCCGCAGGCGGCACCTATCCGGCCTGCGGGCGACGCGCCTCATTCACGAGCAGAACGGGGATATCGTCGCGCACCGGATACGCCAGAGCGCACTCGGCATTGGTGCAGACAAGCTCGCTTGCCGCGTCATCGACGCGCAGCGGCGAGTGGCACTGGGGGCAGGCCAGGATCTCCAGCAGCCAGTCGTCTATCTTCACGTTGCCTCCCGGGAGTCAGGCGCCGCGCCGCCCCTGCCGCGCACCATGCGCAGCACCTCGTCGCGGATCGTGGCCAGCTGCCGCGCGTCGGATGCCTCGACGTTGAGCCTCAGCAGCGGCTCGGTGTTCGACGGCCGCAGGTTGAACCACCAGCCGGCGCCGTTGACCGTCAAGCCGTCCAGCTCGTCGATGGTCACGCCGGGGCGGCTCGCGAACGCCGCGCGCACCGCAGCGGCCACCGCGGCCGGATCGCTGACCTCGCTGTTGATCTCGCCGGACGCCGTGTACCTGGAGTACCCGGCGAGCAGCGCCGACAGCGGGCCCGGCTGCGATCCGAGTGCCGCGAGCACGTGCATGCCCGCGAGCATGCCCGAGTCGGCGAACCAGAAATCACGGAAGTAGAAGTGGCCGGAATGCTCACCGCCGAAGATCGCGCCGGTGGCGGCCATCTGCGCCTTGATGAACGAGTGGCCGACCCTGGTCCGCACCGGCGTGCCGCCGTGCTCGGCGATGATCTCCGGCACCGCCCGCGAGGTGATCAGGTTGTGGATGACCGTCGCCCCCGGTTCCCTGACCAGTTCCCGCACCGCGATCAGCGCGGTCAGCACGGATGGCGAGACGATCTCGCCGCGCTCGTCGACCACGAAGCACCGGTCCGCGTCGCCGTCGAACGCCAGCCCGATGTCCGCGCCCGAGCTCGTCACCGCCTGCTGCAGGTCGCGCATGTTCGCCGGGTCGATCGGGTTAGCCTCGTGATGCGGGAAGGAGCCGTCCAGCTCGAAGTAGAGCGGGACCGTCTCCAGCGGCAGGCCGCTGAAGACCTCGGGCACGGTATAGCCGGCCATGCCGTTCCCCGCGTCCACCGCCACCTTCAGCGGGCGGATGCCGGACAGATCCACCAGCGTCCGCAGGAACGCCGCGTACCCGGCCAGCAGGTTGCGCGGCGTGCTGATTCCCGGCGGCCGGCCTGCGGCGGGAACGCCGGTCTCGGCCATCTCGCGCAGCTCGGCCAGCCCGGTATCGGCGCCGACCGGCCGGGCGCCCGCGCGGCAGAGCTTGATCCCGTTGTACTTGGCCGGGTTGTGACTCGCCGTGACCATCGCACCCGGCACGCCGAGGCTGCCGCTGGCGTAGTAGAGCATGTCGGTCGAGCCAAGCCCGCCCGATACGACGTCGGCGCCCTGCGCGGCCGCCCCCCGCCCGAACGCGTCCGCGAGCGGCCCGGACGAACTGCGCATGTCATGTACGGTGACTACCGAATTCGCACCCGTCAGCCGCGCGAACGCGGCGCCGATGACCTCGGCCGCGTCCTCGTCGAGCTCGTCGGGGACGAGGCCGCGGATGTCGTAGGCCTTGAAGATCTTCGCGTACTCGGCCACTCCGCCTCCCCTGCTGCGCGCCGCGACGCGGATCACCGCAGCGCGGACACCGAGCCTACCGGGCGGCCTGGCCAGCCGCCGGCCGCCGCCGCGGTCGTCCGGCAGGTCAGCCGAGCCCGCCCTTGTCCTCCGGTGATGAGCGGAGCACCCGCAGATGGCCGCGCCTGCCGACCTCGATGCCCTGCCCGACAGGCTCCGTCGCGGCCCGCGGCAGGACTGCCTCCCTGACCGCGTTCGCCAGCGCCTCCAGGTCATCGGCTACCTGCTCGGCCGGCACGGCGGGCAGCCGGACGACGTCCCAGCCGCGCGGGACGGTGAGCCGGTCGGCATGCGCGGCGCACAGGTCGTAGCAATGCGGCTCAACGTGGGTGGCCAGCGGGCCAAGCACGGCGGTGGAATCCCGGTAAACGTAGGTGAGCGTATAGAGCGCGACCTGCTTGCAGGTGGGCCGGGAGCAGCGACGGGGGCTCACCGTCCCGCCTCGGTCACGGCATCGTCCCCGGCCGTGGCCGGGCCGACCGCACTGGTCGCGCCGCGACCGCGAGCAGCGTGCCAGGCGGACGCGCGTAGATCGCTCACAACGGCTGACGGTATCGACCCCGGGGCGTTAACGCCACCACCCGGGGCACTCTGCGCGATCGTGTCTCGGCGGGCCGCTCCGGGCTCGCCCCGGCCCGCTCCGCCGCGGCGAGATACGCTCGGTCATTGTGCAGACTGGCGAGAGCCGCGGACCCGGGCCGGCCAGGGTCCGCCGGCGAGACCGGCACGGACGCGGGCTGCGCGGCATGCTGGCGCCGCAGGACATCCCGCTCTACCGCAGCCGCGCGGAGCGGTTCGACGATGTCGTGCTCCAGGCCGTCGCCCAGCTCGAGCCACGGTGGGCCGAGGAGCTGTCCGGGGTGGAGTTCGCCGTCGAGGAAATCCCGGCGGCCGGCCGGGCCGCTGACCTGCCCGACATGGTGCCACTGGCCCGGCTCGACCCCGCGTCGGGCGATCCGCGTGACGCGGGCAGCCCGGCGTCGCCGCCGCGCATCGTGCTGTACCGCAGGCCGCTGCTCGCGCGCGCTGACGGCGAGGAGGATCTTGGCGAGCTCGTGCTCGACGTGATAGTCGAGGAGTTCGCCCGGCTGCTCGGCGTAGACCCCGGCGCGGTCGATCCTGGCTACTCCGCGGACGACTGAACGCGACGCTGCGCAGCTGGCAATGCCTGCCGCTCGGCAGCTAGCAAGTGCCGCTCGGCAGCTGACAAGTGCCGCTCGGCAGCTAGCAAGTGCCGCTCGGCAGCTGACAAAGCCAACAGCGTGGTTGGGACTTCGCTGTGGTTGTTTCTGCAGCGAAGTCCCAACGACGCGGTATCCGCGGCGCCTAGCTCAGCACTGCCTCCCAGGGCAGCTACTTGGGGCAGTGGCTTTGCTTGGGGGCAGTGGCTTTGCTTGGGGGCAGTGGCTTTGGCCCAGCGCAGTGCCTCAGGGCAGTGCGCCGGGCGAGTCGCGCACCTGGGGCAGCGGAACCGTCGTCAGCGCGCTCAGTACGGGGAAAATTGACTTCACCGTGCCGCCGACCGTAAGTACCCGTCCGGCGTAGACCGGGCCCGATCCCGCAAGCGGAGTGATCACGATGGCGAACGGCGACCCCGCGGCGAGGCCGGCCGGCCTGCGGATCCGCACCGCAGCCGTGTGCTGAGCCGCGATGGCGACCACCCGCGGGGCCTGGCCGGCCTTACCAGGCTGCTGGCCGCCGGCGGCCCCCTCCTCGATGATCTGGACCCGGGCTGCGGTGCGCGGAGCGGACAGGATCAGGGTGGAGGCGTCACCGGAGCCGCTGACGTTGTCGGCAATGACGCCTTGCTCCTCGATGGGGGCTGCCGCGGCGGTATATGCGCCCGGCGCGCCTGGCGCGCCGCCGGGTACTTCCACGGCGGCCGTGATGGGGACGTTCGAGGTGAGCTGGAGCGCGGCGGCCACTCCGGAGAGCGAGGGGAGCGGCACCCCGACGGCCGAGCCGCCGGGAAGCTCAAGCCCGTTCCCGCCGGTCGGATGGTACGAGCCCTTGGCGGTCACCGCAGTGAGCTTGACATCGGCGTTGCCGCCACCAGGAACAGCGACATACAGCTCCCTGCTGCCCGCCGAGCCCGGCAGGCCGGGAATGACGAGTCGCCGGGCGGGCGGCTGAGCGGCGGGCAGCCACCCGCCCGGCTCGCCCGCGCTCTTGCTCTCCCTGAGCGCGGCGACAAGCCGCCCGACGCTCGTGCGCACGTGCAGCGCCACCACCCGGGAGCCGTGCACCAGGCTGGCCAGGGATTGGACGAGCAGGCCATGAGCGGGAACGGCGATCCCGGTATCGGTGCTGTCGAGCAGCGGTCCGGTATCGGTGTAGACGTCGACTTCCGCGTCGGCTGGCTGGCTGTCGGTGTTCATCAAGTACAGCTGCATGCTGGCGACCGCGTGCTCCCCGTCGCCGACGAACCAGACGTCGGTGCCAGGGCCGTCGCAGAGCGCTGTCGGCAGTCCGCCAGAACTCGTCTGCTCCACCTCAAGCGCCCGGGCCATCAATCCGGTGGCCTGGACCACGACGCCGCCCCGGGATGGCCCGGCGATCACCTTGCCGCCGGCCGCCTGCTGGTTGCGTGGCGAGCGGCCTGACGCCGCAGGCGCCATCGTGATCTTCGCCCGCGTCAGCACGTCCGGCACGGTGCGGGTGATCAGCGCGTTGCCGGGACTGGCGCTGCCCGCCGCCGACAGCCGTGTCACCACCGCGGCACCCCCGCCCGCCAGCCCGGACCGCGACGCGCCCGGCGCGGCAGCGATGAGCGCTACTCCTGCGCCACCGGGGCTCCCCGGCGAGGGACAAGCTCGGACAGCGGTGGTGACTGGCGCCACGTGCGGCGATGCTGACTCGCTGCTAGCCGCCACGGCGACCGGGTGGCTGAGCACGGCGAGCCCGTACTGGGCGCCCAGAGCGGCGATCACCAGCGCCGCGAGCGCGAACTTGTTGGCGAACAGCCGCCTCACCACTGATCATCCAAGGGGTCCTCGCCGGGCATGGGCCACCGGGAGACCTCATCGCCGGTTTGCGCGGGGGCCCAGACCGGGCCCGATCCGCTGCCCGATGGCGGCGGATCCAGCCGCTCACCGCCCGGCTGCGGCGGATCCAGCCAGTCACCGCCCGGCCTCGCAGGGTCCGGCGGGCCGCCAGCTGATGACGGCGAATCCAGCGGGCCACCGCCCAGTGGCCAGCCTGGGAGATCCGGGTCCCCCAGGCTCGCGGGCGGCTGCATGCCCGGCGCGGGAGGCTGCATGCCCGGCGCCCACGGCTGCATGCCCGGCGCTGGTGGCGCTGTGCGGCTGGCGGGCAGCGGCGGGATCGGCTGCCTCTCCGGCAGCTGGCTACCCGGCCTGGCAGCCGCCTCGCCGACGTGCCACGCCGGATGCGGGCTGGCTTGCCAGGAATCGGCTGGCCTGGCAGGGCCGCCGCCGCGCGCCCAGCCGGCTGGCTGCTCGCCCCGGGTCGCGGCGGCTGCATCCCGGGCAGCCATGTCCCGGGCAGCCGTATCATGAGCGGCTGCGTCCGGTGCGGCCGCGTCCCGGGCGGCGGCGTCCCAGGCGGCAGCACCCAAGCGAGCCCCATCCCGGGCACTAGCGTCCCCGGCAGGGCTCCAGGCACCGCCATCCGGGGCAGCATCCCAGGCAGCAGCGCCCCACGGAGCCCCATCCCGGGCACTAGCGTCCCCGGCAGGGCTCCAGGCGCCGCCATCTGGGGCAGCATCCCAGGCAGCGCCACTGGCGCCACCGTCGCCGACAGCCCTGGCGCCGGCGGCGGCCCTCCCGGCGGCCGCGCTCCCGGCGGCCGCGCTCCCGGCGGCCGCATCCAGCGCGACCGCATCCAGGGCGGCCGCGCTCCCGGCGGCTGCATCCAGGGCGGCTGCGTCCTGGCCCCCAGCGTCCCGGCTCGCCTTGGCCCACGGCACGGCCCGGCGGGGCCGGCGCGACCGCGGCACGGCGTCCCGGTCGCCCTCTGGCCGGTCGCCGGAGCCGCCGGAGCGGCCCGGGCGGCCGGAGCGGCCGGAGCGGCCCGGGCGGCCGGAGCGGCCGGAGCGGCCCCTAGCGCGGCCGCGCGCCCGGGCACCCCCGCGACCCCGGTGGCCCGGCGGCCGCGGCGCGGCGGGCTGGCTTGGCTCGGCCTGCGCCGCGTCGTCACCGGAACTCGTCGCGGCCGGCGAAACCGTTGCCGGTCTGGCGCCGGGCAGCGCGAGCATCGCGACGGCGGCGAACGCGACAAGCTCCAGGAGCAGCGCGGCGGTATGGCCGGTGTCGTCGTAGCCAATGCTCAGCAGGCCTCCGCCCGCGGGAAGCCGGAAGGCCTGCGCCCAGCTGCCAGCAGGCGACCGGACAGCGGTCAGCGGATGGCCATTGAGCGTGGCATGCCAGCCGCCGCCCGGCTCGGCAAGCTCAAGGATCCCGCCCGCGGTCGGCACAGCGGCACCGCTGACGCTGATCGCTCCCGATGGCAGCGGGACGATCTTCCCGCCGGCCTCCACGACCCGTACCCGAGCCGGGAAGTCCACCAGCCGCCACAGGTCGAACGACGACGTCGCGCTCACCGGCCGCAGCCCGGTCACTCCGTCGAGCAGCCGGGCCAGCCCTGAGTTGACCGGCCCCGGCATCAGCACGAATCCGATGTCGAACTGGGCAAGCGCCTGACCCTGATCCGCGGCCTCCCCGCCATCCGGCGCGACAAGGGTCGCGACCGCGCGGCCGAGGGCATGCTGGGCCGCCGGATCCGGGGTCAGATCCGGGTAGCCGAGCGACGCGCCGGAGCCGCGCAGAACGGCGTAGCTCACCTGGCCGGGCTCGACCCGGAGTACCAGCGTGCGCAATCGCAGGCCGTTGTCCGAGGAAACGGACACAAGCTCGGGCACCAGGCTCCCGCGCACCTCAGCGATCGGGCCGCGGATCCCGCTGATCACCCACGATGCGGCCGCGAGCGCCGGAGCCGAGCAGGCGACGAGGGCAATCAGGATCACCCCGGCGCCCCGGACGCTGCGCACGCCGCGATCGCCCGCCGGCCCCGGCGTGAGCAGGCGGGGAATGGCGTCGCCGGCGGTCGCCGCGGCGAGCAGCAGGCCGACGGCGACGACGGCGAGGGCGACCCCCGGCCAGGCCGGGACGCTCGGGCCGCCGGCCGGCGGCGTGACCGTGACGCGGCTGACCCCGATGGCGATCAGCAGGCCCACAAGCGCGACGCCCCAGCCGGCCGTGATGAGCGCGCGGCGCCTGCTGAGCAGCAGCGCGGCGAGCGCGGCGACAACGAGGCCGACGGTGACCCCGTAGGGCGGCAGGCCCGGGCCACCGGGGCTGAGCAGCATCAGTGCCCGCGCGGGCAGATCGGGGCTGGCCAGCCCGGTCGCCTGGACGCCGGCCTCGAGCAGGAGCAGGGCCGGATGGGTAGCCACCTGGACTGTCCACGGCATCAGCAGCACGGGCGGCACCAGCACCGCAATCGCCAGGTTTACCGCCTGGCGCCGGCGGGCTGAGCCGAGAGTGAGAGCGGCGAGGCCTGCCGCGATCAGCGCGATCACCCATACCAGCGGGACGAAGGCAGCGGCCACCGCTATGCCCAGGCCCGTGGCCCAGGCCGCGCGGCGAGCCCGGCGCGGCGGCTCGGTGAATATC
>Ga0302325_10018996_pt1 | contig 14470 bp, 11 predicted proteins | sample Palsa_T0_2_FD_201948 | JGI IMG/M metagenome (GOLD analysis project Ga0302325, IMG submission 201948) | Peat permafrost microbial communities from Stordalen Mire near Abisko, Sweden - Palsa_T0_2 | ecosystem: Environmental > Terrestrial > Soil > Palsa > Peat permafrost | place: Sweden: Abisko... | reverse complement strand
ACCTGTGCGTGGTCACCGACGACTTTCAGCGCATCGTGCTGGTGGAGGGACCCGCGGTGCTTGGCCACGAGGCCTGGGACGAACTGGTAGCCCGCCACGGCTCGAACCTGCTCGCCGAATGGCTGTCACGCGCCGTCAAGCAGGGCCGCATCGCGGCGGTGCCGATCCAGCCCCTCACCCGCCTGCTGATCGCGATGATCTCCGAGTCCAGCCTCTACATAGCCCGCGCCGACGACCGCTCCGCCGCCCGCGCCGCGATGGGCGCGGTCCTCGACCGCCTCCTAGACGGCCTGGAAGTACCCTCCCGGTAAGGGGGTACGGCGCGGCCGGAGGCGCCGGGCCTGGTCCAGTGCGGCGAGGACCGCGCCCAGCCGGCCGTCGAGCGGTCCGTCGAGTTCTAGCACCGGGATGTCCTCCCAGGCGTTCAGCGGGTCGTCGTGGACCAGTTCCACCAGCGCGTCGTTCATCTCCGACCGGAGCCTGGGCATCTCCGCGGCCGGCAGGACATGCTCCGTCTCCGGCGTGATCACCGTGATGGCCAGCAGGTCCAGGCTCGCGAAAGCCGACTGGAGCGCTGCAGCGCTGGCCTCATCGGCGGGGTCCGCCCCGATCGCGGCCAGATAGGCGAGGTAGTCCAGCGGCGTCCGGTCGAAGACGATCCGGGGCCGCAGTGGCGGCGAGCTCAGGCTCTGCACCGAACAGGCCAGCAGCGTCCGGTAATCCTCAACCGACGGCGGGAACCCGAACTCGTACCCCTCCTCCGCCAGCAGGTAGTACGGCTCCTCCGCCACCACGTGGCCGGGCAGGCGCGCGCACAGCGCCCCCGCCAGCGTCGTCTTCCCCGTCCCGTGCGTCCCGGAGATCCCGACTCTCATCTGCGGTTCCCGCTCTCGGCCGCCCGGCGTGACCACGTGAGATCCCGTAGCGGCACCCCGCGGTTCAGCTGTCCGGACGGTCGGCGCGGGTCACGCTCAGGAAGATGATCAGCACGACGAGCAGTACGGCGATGACTCCTGGTGTTATCGTGCCGGCCCAATTGAAGCCCTGGGCCGGGGGAAGAGGGAGCGATATCCCCTGCCGGGCCGCTATGGCCTGGAGAAACTCACGCTGCGCCAGGGTCGGGCCGCTGCTTATGGCGGCTGACACGGCGGCGGCGGCGAAGCAGGTGGCCGCGACGGATGCGCCGATGACGATCCGGGGAGCGCGGAGGCGCTGGGGTCGTTCCACGGCGGTGGCTCGTACCGCGGGGGCGCGATCTACGGGCGGCAGGTCGGCGAGCGGGACGGTCAGTTCTTTCCCGGTGCGGGCACCCAGGACCTGCGCGGACCGCTGGTCGAATTCGCCGGCGGTGATCCGGCCAGCCTGCCAGGCCTCGCTCAGTTCGGACAGCGCCCGGTCGCGCTCGGCGTCAGATACCCGAAGATCGCCGGGCGGATAGTAGTCCCTGTCGGCCGTACCCATGATCCGTGCCCCCTCGGCGCCGAGTCCGGCGCATAACCTGATGGTAAGCCTCGGCGTCCGGTAAAGCGCGGGCCGTTCGGGACGAGGTTCCGCGGCTTCCTGCCCGCCGCTCCAGTACGTTCTATGCCACGAAGGTGGGATAGATGTACCATGAATGTATGACCGGCAAGAAGCGCTTGTCCGCCACGGTGGACGCTGAGCTGGTCGAGGCGAGCCAGGCCGCCGTCGCAGCGGGTCGTGCCGAGAGCGTCAGCGCGTGGGTGAATGACGCATTGCGCCTGAAGGTGGAACTGGACCGCAGGCTCCGGGCCCTTGATGACTTCATCGCCAGCTACGAGACCGACCACGGCGAAATCACCGCCGACGAGATGGCCGCGGCCGTCAGGCGCGCCCGGGAGCGCGCGATTGTCGTGCGCGGCGACCCGGGTAACGCTCACGGCCGCGGGGCGGCCTGATGTTGATCCTGGATGCCGGGGCGTTCGTCGCCGTTGAGCGCGGTGACCGCGATGTCGTGGCCCTGGTGAAACGTGAGCGGCTGTCCGGGCGCGCGCCGGTCACTAACGGCGGTGTCGTCGGCCAGGTGTGGCGTGGCGGTAGCGGCAGGCAGGCGCCGCTCGCCCGGCTGATGGCCGGGGTGGACGTCGTCCCGCTCGATGATCTGCTTGGCCGCCGCGCGGGGATGCTGCTGGCGCGCAGCGGGCGAGCGGACGCGATCGACGCAGGGGTCGTCTGCCTGGCGGCGGACGGGGACGACATCCTGACCTCAGATCCCGAAGACCTCCGGGACCTCGCACAGGCCGCCGGGATCCACGTGGAGCTTATCCCCGTCTAAGCGGGCAGCAGAGTTCCCGTGTAGACCCAGCCGCTTCCGCGGACGCGCCGCCCGGCGCATGATTATCTGGCAACAGGTTGCGTGACGTCGACGCCCTCCGCGCCAGCGGCAACCTGATCCGCCTCAACTGAGGGCGACGAAATGACTGGGCAGTGGACTGAAAAGCTACCGAATGAACCACGGTGGCGAGGAACCGCGGTTAGATCGATAGAACCGAGACTTCGTACTTCTGGCAGTTTGAATCCCTGGTTACCAGGGTGAGGTCTTCGCATTTTGCCTGGGCGATCAGCATCCGGTCGAAGGGGTCGCGGTGGATCAGCGGCAGGCGTCCCGCCGTGATGGCGTGCTCAAAGCTGATGGGCAGGGCCGCGAATCCGCTGTCGCGGATCCGCTCGGGCAGGTCAGCCGGCTCTGTGAGCTTGCCGATGGACTGCTTAATGGTAACTTCCCAGATGGTTGCGGCACTGATGTAGATGCCAGGGTCATGGTCGAGCCTGGCCTTGATGTCATCTGGCAGCGCCGGATCGTCGGTCAGCCACCACAGCACGACGTGCGTGTCGAGCAACAGGCTCATGACATGGTGCCGAAGTCGCGGGCGATGGCCTCATTGACCTCATCGGAATCCCAGTCTGCGGTGACGGTGAGCTTGCCGCGCAGAGAGCCGCGCCCCGACCGGTTGATCCGCGGTGTCAGGGGCACAACCTTGGCAATCGGAGTGCCCGCCCGGCTGATGATGATCTCCTCGCCATGCTCAACCCGCTCGAGAATCCGCGACAAGTGCGTCTTGGCGTCGTGGACATTGAACTGAGCGGCCGTGTCGCTGGACATAGATCCTCCTTAGCTAAGAGCCTAGTCCACCCTTGATGTCAGAACCAGCCGGCCGACAGGTCCGCCAGGAGCTGGTCGGCCACGGTCTCTTCGTAGATGGCCCGCCCGGTCGCGCGCATTGCCTCATGCAGCCCGGGTTCCCATGGCGTCGGCACCGGGTCTCCTTTGAGCGTGACCGCCGTATCTCCGGCCCTGACGCCCGACAGGTAATCGGCTGCGGTCATCCGCCAGGGCCGGGCGCCGTGGCGGTCGAGGACCTTCGCCGTGATGGCGACGCCCGGCCAGTCGAAGTCGCCGTGGTAGGCCAGTTCGCTGCCCGCCGCCACGGCGAGCCGAACCAGCTTGTGAAACGCCGTAGAGGGCTGGCCTTCCGCGCAGAGCAGCGGAGGGCACGCCGGACCGAGTTCCGCGCAGGCCCGCCGGAGCACGGCCGGATTCTCGCACGCGAAAATCCGGGCCGGGGCAAGCCGGATCGGGTGGGCGTCGAGTTGCTGCAGCGTCACCTGGAACGGGGTGCCGTAGCGGGCCGCGCCGGTCAGCCATTCGGCCAGGCCGTCTCCTCGCGCGGGAAGGTTGAGGACGAGGACCCGGCTGGCCAGGTCGTCGACGATGACGCTGGAAAGATCCCACAGCTCGCGTCGCTGCGCGGCCGCGGCCGGGCGGGCCGCGCCCTCGCGGAGAGCCAGCGCCCGCATGACCAGCGTCGCGAGCGGGCTGCCGTGATTCAGCGCCTTCGTGTCGCCGGTGATGCGGGCGGCGAGCGCGGGCAACGCGATGGGCGGGGCGTCGGCCGGCCGGGCGGCCAGGAACTCCAGGACCTGGATGGCCTGGCCCAGGGCCGCCGTGTCGCCGGTGTTGGCCAGGCGCGTGATCGTGCCGTCGCCGTTCAGGTCGGTCAGCCAGGTGCGGTACCAGGGACAGGACCCGGTCAGCGGGCTGTCCTGCGCCGCCGCGATCAGGCCAGCGCGGGCGTCAGCCAGGCGAGCGGTCTCGGCGGGCCGGTTGCGCAGGGGTGCGCCAAGACCGGCCAGCAGGCCCGCCAGGCCGAGACCGGTCGCCCGGCTCAGGGCGGCGTCGAGTTCGGCCAGCGGCACGGTCATCCGCCTGGTTCCCGCGGGCTGGTGGACTCCCGTGATGCCGATGATCGCTTTACGCTCGGCGTCGTCCGGTTCCGCGACGCTGATCCGGCCGGTCAGTTCGCCGCCGGTTCGTTCCAGGGATCGGCGCGCCGCAGCCAGGAGCCGCCGGTACTCCGGGCCGCGATACCGATCCAGGCCGGGCTCAGGACCGTCCGAACCGCTCATTCGATGTCGGTGTCCTCATCGAGATCCTCCTCGGCGGCTACGACGAGCGTGCCGCCGGCCTCGGCGGGGACGTGCCGGGTGGGACGGAAGCCGAGCAGTTCAGCGGAGAGCTCCTCGTTGCCCGCGTATCCGGCGTCGGCGTCGATGAGCTGTTCGCCGTCCCAGAGGACGAGCAGGGTCGAGAGCGCGTGAGCGGCCTTGTCGTGCTGCATGTCGTAGTGCGCGATCAACGGAACGGTCGGATAGTTGACCCACAGGTCGTGTCCGGTCATGAACAGGTCGAGGTCGAATTTGACCGTCAGGCCAAGTAGCTCGGGCTTGAACCTGTCATCGATCCCCGCGAACGCCTCATCGAGCGCGACCATGCGCGGGCAGGTCGGCTTGGAGGACAGGTACAGCGCGTTGGCCGCGGCGAACAACGGCATGTGGATCGCGGCGGATTTCTCCCCACCGGACATCTCTGAATGCTTCTTCCTGGTGAGCCGCTGCGCAGGACTGCCGGGGGAGAGCAGCTGAAGTTCGAAGGCGTGCCAGGACCGGTAGTCGAGTACCGCGGCGAGGACCTCCCGGTAGGTATCGCGCGGATTGCCGCCCCGATGGTCGTGGATCATCGCCCGGAGCTGTCCGCGCAGCTCAGCCAGCCCTTCGGGACCAAGGCCGTCGCGGTCGAGCATCCTCGATACCAGGGCCTGCTGCTCGGTACGCTTGTCCGAACGGACCCAGCTGATCCCGATCGCCATGCCCGACGACATCGGCTTGGAGCGGGTGTCGGCGTCCATCGCGGCGACCAGGTCCTTGGCCGCGAGCACCCGGGAGTGGATCTGCCGGGCGAGCGCGGTGAGCAGCGAATCCTCAAGCACCGTCCGCTCGCGCTCTTCCAGCAGCACGCCCTGGTTCTCCACGTCCTCCGCGATCTTACGGGCGAAGGCCGCCGCGGACCTGCGGCCCTCGTTGGTCGCGACCTCGATGATGAAAGGCGCGCTCCCGGTCAGGTCGGCCTGGTACCCGTCCTCGCCGGACTTGAGCGCGTTCTCGAATTCCCGGTACGCGCTCCACATCCGGTCCACGGCGTTCTGCCGTACTCCGTCGGTGGCCGCTCGGCCGCCCCTGGTAGCGGCGGTGTAGGCGTCGAGCAGCGCGGTGACTCCGGCGGGCAGGACCGCGCGGATCGCCTCGGCCGTATCTGATTCGGCCGTGCCTGCCTCGGTCGTGTCCGGTTCGGCCGTGTCCGGCTGGACGGGGGACGCCTGGCCAGCGAGCGCGGCGGCTTGCGCGGGAGCCGGCCATGCGGTGGCGCCCGGCCAGGGCGCGGATTCCGTGACGCCGAGCAGGGGGCGCAGGTCGCCGTGGGTGTACGGTGCGAACACGGCCGCCTGGGCGAACAGCTCGGAAATCGCCACCACCAGCGCCTCGCCGCCCCGCTGCAGATCCCGCCGCCCAGCCACGACCTTGTCGTGTTCCGCCGCGACGTTATCGGCAGCGGTCTTCTGCTCCGTTTTCACCCCGCGCAGGGCGCCCTCAGTCTGAGCAATCTCGGCGCTGATCTGCTCGTACTCGGCCCCGCTGGCCTGCTCGAGGACGCGAAGTTCCTCCTCTCCGGCCAGGTAGCCGGCCTGCCTTTCCCCGAGCAGTTCGGTGGTTTCGTCGTTCTCCAGGCTGAGCCGGTCGATGCGGTCGCGCCGCGCCTTCAGGTCCGCGTCGAGGTCGGCCGCATCCGCGCGGGCCCGGACGAGATCCTCGGCTGCGCGCTCGAACTCGGCCACGGCCCGCTCTACCGCGCTGACCTCGTCCGGGCTGCCCGGCATGTCCCGGTCGGCCGCGGTCCGGCGCAGCCGCCGCGCCCGCGCGTCGAGTTCGGCGATCTTCCCGTCAAGGGCGGTCTTCGCCTCGTCGAGGCGGCCGCGGGCCGCGGAAAGATGGGCCGCGGCCTCGCTAACCTTCTGCCGTGCATCAAGCACCGGCGCGGTGCGTGGCAGTTCGCGCCGCGCGAGTTCGGAGTTCGCCAGCGCGTCGGTGACGAGGCTGAGTTCCGCCGCGAGCTCACCGCGCTGCCGCTTGATCTCGGCGAGTTGCCGGTCGAGCTCGGCCAGGCGAAGGCGGCGCCTGGCCGCCCGGTTGGTCGCTCCGATGAACTCCGGAGCCGGCTTGGGCCGCGCGCCGAGATGCGGACCGTAGCTGAACTGGGCTTGCGTCGTCACGACAGGGCCAGCCGCCGCCCCTTCCGGTATCGCCTCGGATAGGGCGATCGACGCGAGCACCGCCTCGACCAACCCCGGCGTGACCATGTCCTGCTGCTCGGGGACGAGGACGTCAGCGAGCGTCCGGCCGGCCGGACGGACGGCGGCCGGCAGCGCGATCAGGTAACCGTCGGCCTCGGCGGCGCCGACGGCCGCCATGGTCAGCGTCGGATCGGGGTGGATCCACGCGGTGAGCAGGCCGGCGCCGTACAGCGCGCCTTCGATCGCGGCGGCGGTGTCGGCGTCCACCCCGGGTCGGAAGTCCGCTAGCCGCCACAGGGGTGCCCCGGCCCGTTCGGTCCGGCTGGCGGGTCGCAGATCGGACGCCGACGGTCCGTCGTCACGCTCGCCCGCTACGGTCTCCCGCTCGCTGGCCAGCCGCGCCGCCGCCTCGCCGAGCCCGGCGTCGCGGGTCCGCAGCCGCTGGCCCTGAGCGGTTAGCATGCGGCCGCGTTCGGCGGTCAGCGTGCCGAACAGCTCGGCCAGGCTGGGCGCGTCCGGTTCGCCGATCCGGTCCAGCGCCGCCGTGAGCAGTTCGGCCTGGCCGGCGGTGATGGCGGCATACGGCTCGTCGCCGACCCACCGGCCGGCCCAGGCTTGCAGCCGAGCCGACAGATCCGCGCGGGCCGCCACCAGCAGGCCATCGGCCTCGCGGCCGGACTTCTCGCAGTTCTCCAACACCTCCCGGGCCGTGCCGAGCGAGCTCTCGGCGCCGACCCGGTCCCGTTCGGCGTCGCGGAGGAGGGCGATATGGTCGCGGACCTCGCGGATGTCATCGCGGCGGGCCGCGGCCCGGGCCCTGGCCGTGACCGGCAGATCCGCACCTGTATCAGCCGGTGAACCATCCCGGTGGATGCCGGAGCTGTCCGCGGTCTCGGCGAGACGGCGCGCGTGCCGGGCGGTCGCTCGCTCGACCTCGGCCAGCCGGTCCGCCAGCCGGGCCGCCTCGACCGACAGGTCGGACACGTTGGCGCGGGCACGGCCCAGCCGGGCCTGCTCGGCCGCCAGATCCCGTTTCTCCTGTTCCAGGTGGCTGCGTCGCAGCGCGAGCTTCTCGTGGTCCTTGTACCCGTCCCGGTTCCGCAGTGCGAACAGGCGTGCCTGGTACGTCTCGATGCTGGTCTTCGCGTCGGCTTCGGCCTGCCGCCACCGCTGCTCCCGCGAGCCCGCCCGGGAGACCTCACGCGCGGCCTTCCCGATCGCCGCCGCCGAACCGGCCGCCGCGGACATCCGCGCGGCCACCTGATCAAGTTCATGTCGCGTATGGACGCGCAGGTAAGCGACATACTGATCGAGGAAGGCCCGCACCGCCGCGTCCGCGGCGGCGAGGTCGTCGTACTGCTTCTGGACGGCGGCCAGGTTCTCGAAATCCCTCGCCGCCTGCGTGATGAGATCATCGTCGACCGGGCTCAGGCCGGCCGTGAGCGTCTCGGAGACCTTGCCCGGGTCCAGGTCCTTGGCCAGCAGCGGACGGCGCAGCGCGATCAGCAGGTCGAGCAGCTGGGCGTACCGTTCCCGGCCGAGCCCGAACAGCCGGGCGTCCACGGCGTCGGTATACGCGCCCCGCTTGTCCCCGTAGTACGCGTCGCGACCAAGGATCGCGGTCAGCTGCTTGGCCGTCAGGGGCCGGGAATCGGCCGACAGCAGCCCGAAATCGATACCCATCCGCTTGCCGGTGACGTAGAACGACGGACGAGGCCGGTCCATGTTCTTGTGAACGGACAGGCCGATGACCAGGGTGACGGTCTCGCCCGGCCGCGCGAACTCCATCCACACGTAGCCGTGCTCGGAATCTTGTCCCCGGTAGAGGAGGTTCGCCTTCATGGTGCGGTTCTCGCCGCTGAACGGGTCGAGGCGGCGGGCGTCCAGGCTGCCGTCGAGGACGAACGGGAACAGCACCTCGAGGGCCTTGGTCTTGCCCGAGCCGTTGTGGCCGCGCAGCGCGAGCCGGCCGTCGGCGAAGGCGAACTCCTCGTCGAAGTAGTCCCACAGGTTGATGATCCCGGCGCGGACCGGCTTGAACCGGGTCTCGGTCATGCCGGGCCTCCCGGCCCGGAGAAGTCGAACATGGCCTGGCCATCGCGGCGGGCACCGTCCGGCAGCGCCGCGCTGATGTTGCGGTAGCGCGCCGCCGCGGGCAAGATCGCCGCCCCGCCGGGCAGCCGCCGCAGCAGCCGCAGGTCATCCAGCAGCCGGGTCGCGGTGTCGAGCAGTCCGCGCCGGTCGTACTGCCACGCCGCGGTGAACGAGGCCGGACCGAAGTGCCCGTACAGTTCGTCGAGCATCCGCTCCAGCCGGGTCCGGTCGATGAAAGGCACCTCGAGCGGGTCGTCCCCGCCGTCCGCCGTGGCCGCCACGTCGCGGGTTTCCGAGCCGCCCGGCATCCCCGCGTCAATGCGCTCCAGCAGATCGTGGAGGTCATCGGCGGCGGAGGGCACGGGTATCCGCGTCAGCACCGGCCCGTCGTCGGGGTCCTCCAGGACGTCCGCGATCTTCGCGAGCAGCAGCCCGGCGGTCCGGTTGACCGCGCCGCCACGCCCGGGGAAGGACTGGTCGGTGAACCGGCCGGTGGGATCGACGAGCATCACGCCCTCGGCCCGCCGCTCCACCACGAGCCCGGTGAGCCGGGCCAGGTTGTCGGCCAGGTCGGTGCCGCGCAGCGCGGCGGCGGTCTCGGTATCAAGGGTTGCGTAGTAGAGCACCGGGTGCTCGACCAGCAAGCGCCGGGCCCGCCGCGCGGCGGCCTCCCGCTGCGCGGACCGCCGGTTACTGATCCCGGCGATGTCGAGCAGCCCGGCGGCCCCGCCGAGCTGCTGGATCGGGCGTGCGGGCCGGAACAGCGAAGCGCACACATCGTGGTCGATGTCGTAGAGGGCATCGCCGCGCTCGCTGTCGTGCGCCCAGTTCTCCGCCGAGCCGTCGGAAAGGCGCAGCGCGTCATGGTCGGTGAGCCAGTCCAGGACGTCGACGACGGCGCGCTTGTGCTCGGTGATGGTGGCATCGAAACCGAGACCGTCGATCGCGTTGGCCGTCGGCGCGAAGCTGCGGACCAGATCCGCGAGGCTGATCTCGATCCTGGACCGCTGGAAGACGGCGAGCACCAGGCACAGGTAGGAAAGCCGCCGCCGGTCGAACTGCCTGCCGCTCCTGGCCGTAAAGACCGAACGCTGCGTCGCGTCGAGGGTGTCGAGCCGTCGCAGCAGCCGCACCTGGTGCGCGGTCGCGACCAGCGTGTACCCGAGCAACTCGGCGAGATCCCTGGCGATCAGGTCCGCCCAGCGCAGCACCGAAGCGAGCGCGCCGGCCCGGGGACGTGTCGCGGTGATCAGGTCGTTCGTCAGTACCAGCCGGACGGCGTACTGATACGAGCCGAGATCGCTCGGCGCGACCCCGTCGGCCACCCGCGGCTCAGCCATCAGCCACCGCCACCCGGGCCAGCGTCCGCGCCGGCGCGATTTCGAGGCGGAGGCCGGGCAGGTGCAAAACGCCGTGCACCGTACGTACGGCGCTGCCAGCCGCCGAGGGCAGCAGCCGCAGGGTCATCACGTCGTTCCCGCCCGTCCCGCCGGTGATCCGCCCCGCCACTACGGACCTGGCCTCCAGCGCCCGGGTCAGCAGCTTCAGCAGCACCCGGGTCTCGGCCTCATCAAGCACCCGGTCGCCCGCTCCCTTGCTGAGCAGGTGCTGCGCGGCGTCGCGCTCCGCCGCGCGCTGCTGGGCCTGACGCCGGCGCAGCTCGGTCCGGATCCCGGCCTGGGCCGCCAGACGCTGCGGCAGGCCCGGGGTGGGCGCCTTGCCCCGGCGAAACAGCGTCATCGCCACCTCCACGCCCGGCGCGTCCTGCCAGGACAGCCGGGGCGAGATCAGGTCGCTGTCGTCGTGCACGCCGCCGACATGCCGGGCCAGCCGCAGGTTGAACGCGGCCGACATCAGCGCATGAGCGGCGTCCTCGTCCGCCGTGTCGAATACCCATTGCCCCAGGTGCCTGAGCTGAGTGGAGCGGTTAACCCCGCCCCGCTGCGATTCAGTGATCTGGCGCAGCAAGGCGATCACGCTGGACACCCCGGCCCGGGTCGCCGCCGCCAGCTCGGCAGCCTGGGAAGGTTCGCCCGCTTCGACCACGAACCACGCGCGGATCGCCGCCCACCGGCGCCGCCAGTCCTCGAGCACCTCGTCGCGGCGCATCAGCGGCCGGTCGTCAGCCTCGGCCGCGCGATTCAGCAGCGTCCCGAGGCCGGTCGCCTCGACCTGCTCCACCGCCAGGGCCAACCGCGGCAGATAGCGGTCGAGTTCGGCCATGAAGTCGCTCATATGCGCCATCAGCGCGTGCTTGTAGCGCAGGAACACCTCCGGCGATGCCTCGGTCGAGCGGGTGATATCGCCGAGCGTCAGGTGGAACCGGGCCGACCGGCGCGCCATATCCTCCGTCACCCGGTCGAGGCTGGCCAGGCGGCGCACCACCTCGTCGCCGTCGCCGTCGCGGTTCGCCTCCGCGAGGCCGCGCAGGTCGCGCACGATGTCGGAGAACACCAGCCGGGACAGGTTCGCGTCCTGCAGCCGCGCCGCCAGTACGCCCTCGACCGCCGTATACGCGCGGTGCCCGAGCTCGGTGAACTGATAGACCGATTGCCGGTTCCGGTACCGCGCCAGGCTCCCGGCCCGCGACGCGTCCTCCAGCCGGTGCAGCACCCCGTCGTCGGACAGGTTGTCCAGCCGTTCCCGCAGGTTGCCTACGGATGGCGGGACGCCGTCGTGGGCGGCCGCCAGTTCGCTCAGCGCGGCCGTCACGTCATCGGTGTGGGACTGGGCCACATGCATCCCGCGCAGCCGGTCCATCGCGCGCAGCACCCACAGGTACGCGAGGGACTCGTCCCGGCGGGTGAAGTTGAAAAGCCGGAACCTGTCGCTGACCGCCAGCGCATCAAGATCGTAGGAGTCGGCTGAGCCGCCTGCCATCGCCACCGCCACCGCGAAATTCTTTTCCTGCCCGCTCGATCGTGATGCTGCCGCTGGTTACCTTACGCCGCTACCGGTGGAGCGGGTGTGGCTAAGACGCCTACTGGCGGTGCAGTGCGGCGGCGTCCAGCAGCGTGCCCACCCTGCGCCTGGGCCGGGAACCGCCGCTGCCGGCGTCTCCGCGGCACCTGTTCAGCAGTTCCATCTTGGCCAATGCTCCTTGATCTTGAGCGACCAGCAGGAGCAGCCTTGCCTTCTCTTGCTCAGGCAGGCCGGCGATGCACTCGGCCAGTGCACCTGGATCGTCCTGGCCGGACGGCCGGGGCGGACTGTCCTGCGCCGCGACCTCCAGCAGGTCGGAATCCAGGCGCAGGACGGGACCGCCGCCTGGCTGGACGAGTTCGGGCGAACATAGCCGTGAAGGCACCATCCAGGAAACCATCAAATCATACTTAACACCCATAAAAGGCACACGGCCAGAGGTCGCTGCGACCAGATCTGATCTGCATGGCGGGGCGTGATTCGAAAAAAACCGTACCCATGGAGCATCGGGCCGGTTGTATGCGGTCCTATGCCCCAGCGGGCCGGTTGCTGCGGATCACACTGGCCACACGGGCCGCGACGACCTCTTCAGGCCTTTAGTTCGCGGCCGGAGGGTGCCGCGAACGATCAGGAAAGACAAGCGGCCGAACGCCACCCGCGAGCGCTCCCGCGTCGAAACCGCGTCGAAACCGCGAAATTTACCGGCCGCGAAATCACTCCGGCCCGAAAGAGCAAAGTGTGATAAAGCGCCGCCTAAGGAATCACCCGGGCCGCGCCCATGCCCAACACCGTCGGGCAGGACGAAGCCGGCATGTCGCGTGCAGTTGGTTGGCTGCGTCCCGGCGTGAAGGCCAGCCTGCGGTACAGCGAATTGTGCAGCAAAGCCCGTAACCTGCGGAATTGCGGGTACCGGCCGCGCCTGCTCAGCGGCCGTCACACCCGGCATGCTAGGCACTGATTGCCGCCGCCGGCAGCTCGAAATTGGCTTCTCCAGGAATTGGGCCTTACCATTGGCCTTGTAACTCCCCGAACGCGGTTCAATTTCAGCTGCACATCGTAAATCAGACATTTGGTCAGCCTCCGTTATCCAATATCTACGATCTGGTGCCGGAAGCATTAAAGGACCTGTTGCAGCAGAAGTTCGTCAGCGGCTCCGCGGGTGCCGCAAGAGGCGGCAAGAGGAGGAACATGAGCGAGGGACTCTTGCGGGACCTGGTCGCGATCCCGGAGGAGTCGCGCGCCGGGGACTTCGTGCTCGGCCTAGGCGCGGGGATCGGCGAGGAGTCGACGATCACCGAGTATGTCGTCACCGAGCAGATTGCGGCCTGCTTCGACCAGGCGCTCGGCCTGATCAAGTCGGGGGTGGAAACATCAAGCTCCCGTGCCGCCTACCTCGATGGATCGTTTGGTTCCGGCAAGTCGCACTTCATGGCCGTGCTGCACGCGATCCTGCGCGGCGACCCGGAGGCCCGCGGCAAGGTGGGCCTCGCCGACGTGGTGGCCAAGCATGACCCGTGGCTGCGGGGCAGGAAATTCCTGCTCGTGCCCTCGCACCTACCAGACTGCCCGTCGCTGGACACCGCCATCCTGGGCGGTTACGTGACCCAGGTCAGCAGGCTTCACCCCGGCGCGCCGCTGCCGGCCGTATCCCGGGACGACGAACTGATGGCCGACGCGCGTGCGCCGCGGGGCAGGGAAGGTGACGAGAAGTTCATCGCCGAGTTTCCCGGTGGGGAGGAGTCGTGGGACTCCGCCTCGTTGGGTGCCGCGTTCGCCGAACCGCCGGGGGGCACAGACCGGCGGCGGCTGATCGGCGGGCTGCTGGCCGGGCCGTTCCACCGGTATGAGCGGACGGTACGGGCCGAGTCGGAGTCGTTCATCACCCTGGACGAGGGCCTGCCCGTCATCAGCCAGCACGCCAGGGAAGTCCTCGGCTACGACGCGATCGTACTGATGCTCGACGAACTCGTGCGGTGGCTCTCCGCGTACGCCGGCCATCCGGACAAGGTTCGCGAGGAAACGCAGAAGGTCTCCAAGCTGGCCGAGTTCGCCGACTATGAGCGGTCCGCACCGATCATCAGCTTCGTGCCCAGGCAGCGGGACCGGCGCGCCCTGGTCGGCCGGGACACCGCAGGCGCGGTCGCGACCGGCCTGTTCGACCTCCTGAAGTACTGTGACGCCCGGTTCTCCTCGATCCGGCTGGACGACGGGAACCTGCCGGCCATCGTGCACGAGCGCATGCTCAGGCCCAAAGATGCCGCCGCCGCGACCGCGCTCGACGCGGTTTTTGATCAGGCCACCAGCCTCAGCGTCGAGGTATGGGAGACGCTGCTCGACGTGCACGGCGACCCGGGGGACCGAAACGCGTTCCGCCTCACCTACCCGTTCAGCCCGGCGTTCTTGCACGCGATGGTGGACATCGCCGGTGTCCTGCAGCGCGAGCGGACGGCGCTCACGCTGATGCAGCAGCTGCTGGTCGACTGCCGGGACACGTTGCAGGCCGGCCAGCTCATGCCGCTCGGCGCTATCTTCGACGTGCTCGACGTCGACACGGACCGGCCGTTCACCGACAAGCTGCGGGAGGAGTTCGAGCAGGCCAAACTGTTCTACACCAGCCGGCTGCGGCCCTACCTGCTGACCAAGCACGGCGCGGGCGGCCGGCAGGACGCTCAGCCAGCCCACGCCCGGTTCCGTGCCGACGACCTGATCGTCAAGACGCTGCTGCTGGCCGCCCTGGTCCCCAACGTCCCCGCGCTGCGCGGCCTGACCGCGAGCCGCCTGGCCGCGCTGAACCACGGCTCGATCGTCAC
>Ga0302325_10018994_pt1 | contig 14471 bp, 10 predicted proteins | sample Palsa_T0_2_FD_201948 | JGI IMG/M metagenome (GOLD analysis project Ga0302325, IMG submission 201948) | Peat permafrost microbial communities from Stordalen Mire near Abisko, Sweden - Palsa_T0_2 | ecosystem: Environmental > Terrestrial > Soil > Palsa > Peat permafrost | place: Sweden: Abisko... | reverse complement strand
GCACATCGCCGGCGCCGTGAGCGTCCCTTTCTATGACCCCGAGCCGTACGTGAACGCTCTGCCCCGAGACGCCTGGCTCGTCTGCTACTGCGCCTGCCCCCACGCCGAGTCGGGAACGTTGGCGAAGAAGCTCGTCGACAAGGGATTCACCAAGGTGACCGTGCTCGACGAGGGACTCGGCGTGTGGCGAGCGAAGAAGTACGGCACCCATACGGGCTGGGACCCCTAGGACAGCATCACCCTCAAGTCTCCGGGGCCGCTGGACGGACCCCCTCCTTGGATTACACCTCGGACATGGCGGATTTCACGCTCTATGCCGAGACCTTGTGGATAAGTCCCTATGTCTTCTCGTCGCTTGTCGCGCTGCGCGAGAAAAACGCGACGTTCGACGTCTCCGAAGTGGCGCTCATCGACGGCGCAAACCGACATTCCGACTACCACACCCCTTCGGTCACGGGTCGCGTGCCGTCGATCGATCACGGCGGGTTTCGACTCGCGGAGTCGAGCGCGATTGCGGAGTACCTCGAGGAAGTCCTTCCACCCCCCGCGGGCGCGCGCCTCTTTCCGGCGTCGCTTCGCGATCGCGCTCGCGCGCGGCAGATCATGGCCTGGCTGCGCTCCGACCTCGCCGCTCTGCGCGACGACCGCTCGACGGTCACCATGTTTTACCGCTTCCATCTGCAGCCTCTGTCCGGACAAGCGCAGCGTGACGCGGAGAGGCTCCTGCGCGTCGCCGAGCAGCTGGTGCCCCCGGGCGGGGGTCCGCTCTTCGGAGAATGGAGTCTCGTCGACGCCGAGCTTGCCTTCATGCTGCATCGCCTCATCCTGAACGGAGACCCTGTGCCCGAAGGCGTAGCGGAGTATGCGAAGGCACAGTGGACGAGACCCTCGGTGCGTGAGTTTGCGGAGCACGCCCGTCCGGGAATGGTTCCTGCGTCGTACTGGGTGTTCAGCGGGACGCCTCAGCCCAAGGTTGCGTGAGGGCCGCCGCTCTGGCCTTCCGCCTCGAGCGCCAGCTGCGAGCGCAGTCGGCCTCCTCACGCGAGCTCGACGGATCGCTCGAACCGTCTGGCACGTCATGACGAGGCGAGGACTATACGGTATGGTTGACGTTCGCGCGCCGTGTGGCCGCGCCCGATCATGTACTCCTTCGATCCGACCGACGAACAGAAGCTCATCATTCAGACGGCCCGTGATTTTGCTGCGAAGCACATCCGGCCATACGCGCATGACAGCGATGAAAAAAGTGATCTTCCGGAGGGCTTCCTCGCCGCCTCCTGGGAGCTCGGCCTCGCCACGGGCGCGATCCCCGAGTCGCTGGGCGGCGCGGGCATACCACGCTCCGCGGTGACGGGCGCCCTCCTCGTCGAAGAGCTTGCCTGCGGCGACCTTCCCCTCGCGATGGCCATGCTGGTCCCGGCCCTCGTCGCATATCCGCTCGTCGACTACGGGAGCGAGCTGCAGAAAGGGCAGATTCTGCCCCTTCTCACCGCGACGTCGTTTCCGAGAGTGACTGCGGCGCTGGTCGAGCCGTCGATGAACTACGACGCTGCGGATTTGGCCACGCACGCGGAGAGCGCCGGCGGACAATACGTGATCAGCGGCCACAAGTGCCTCGTCCCCCTTGGCACGGCGGCGGAGACGTTCCTCATCTATGCGGCCGAGGGTGGCGCGGGCCTCGACAACGTGCAGGCCTTCATCGTGCCGCGCGGCGCCCGGGGTCTCACCGTGGGCGAAAAAGAGAAGAACATGGGGTTGCGAGCGGTCGACTCTGTCGAGCTCGTTCTCGACAGCGTCCACGTCCCCCCGAGCTCCCGCTTGGGCGAAACGAAGGGCATCGATTTCGCGCGCGTCATGAGCTACTCGCGCGTTGCCATTGCGGCGATGGGCGTCGGCCTTGCGCGCGCCGCGTACGACTATGCGCGCGAGTATGCGAAAGAGCGCAAGGCGTTCGGCGAACCCATCGCCAGCCGGCAAGCGATCGCGTTCATGCTGGCGGAGATGGCCGTCGAAATCGATGCGGCTCGGCTCCTCGTCTGGGAGGCCGCGTGGCAGCTCGACAAGGGGAAGACCGCCACCGAGGAGACCTACCTGGCTCGGATGTATTCCGATGCGATGGCGCTGAAGGTCACGGACAACGCCGTCCAGGTCCTCGGAGGGCACGGCTACATCCGCGACAATCCGGTCGAGGCGTGGCTTCGGCATGCGCGTGGGCTGTCGACCTTCGACGGGATGGCGACGGTCTAGTCGGGTCGGGACGACGGAGAATTCACCCATGATCGACTTCGAGCAAACTCCGGCCATCGCGCAGATGTCGGCCATGATGCGGGCGATGGCCACGCACCAGATGCGGCCCATCGCGCGGGAGATGGACGAGAACGAGCACTCCGACCCGACGCAATACTTCGAATTCATCTGGGAATCGACGAAGGGGTACTTCAAGGAGAATTCGCGCGCCTCGGGAAAAGGGACACCGCCGCCCGAAGGGATGCAGGCGAAGGCCATCGCCGCGCCGGCCACGGGGCAAACTCGTCAGTGCGTCGTCATCGAGCAGATGTCCTGGGGCGACGCGGGCATCTATCTGTCCACCCCGAACCCGGGACTGGGTGGCGCGGCTGTTTCGGCCGTGGCGACGCCCGAGCAAAAGGAACGCTTCTTGAAACGCTTCGGGGAGGGCAAGCCCAAGTGGGCCGCGATGGCGATCACAGAGCCCGGGTGCGGTTCTGACTCGGCGGCTATTTCGACAACGGCCGTTCTCGACGGGGATAGCTGGGTCATCAACGGGAGCAAGATCTTCGTAACCGGCGGCAAGCGCGCCGTGGCCGACTCCGAAGGCTTCGTGGTCGTCTGGGCCACGGTCGACCGGAGCGCGGGGCGCGCGGGCATCAAGTCGTTCGTGGTCGAGCATCACACGCCGGGAATGACGGTGCTCAAGGTCGAGAAGAAACACGGCATACGCTGTTCGGATACGGCCGCCATCGTCTTCGAGAACTGTCGCATCCCGAAGAACAACCTTCTCGGCAGCGCCGAAGTTGTCGAGCGGGGGGAGGGGTTCAAAGGAGCGATGGCCACGTTCGACGCCACCCGTCCCGCCGTGGCGGCGAGCGCCATCGGAATCGGACGGGCGGCGCTCGAGTACGTTCAGGAGCGCTTCGAAGGCGCCGGTCTTTCACCCCGATACGGCATCAGTCCACAGAAGCTCACGGCGCGTGAGCGCGACCTCATGATGATGGAGGCCAATCTGAAGGCCTCGTGGTTGCTCACCCTTCGCGCGGCCTGGATGGGCGATCAGAAGGTCCCGAACAACCTCGAGGCCAGCATGTGCAAGGCCAAGGCGGGACTCGCGGTCACGCAGGTGACCCAGAAGGCTGTGGAGATGATGGGCCCGGAGGGCTATTCGCGGAAGCTTCTCCTGGAGAAGTGGATGCGCGACGCGAAGATCAACGACATCTTCGAAGGCACGCAGCAAATCAACATGCTCATCATTGCCCGGCGGATCCTCGGCTACTCCAAGGACCAGCTGAAGTAGGCGGCTCCTGGCGCTTGGCGGCGTCTGGCGGCCGTTCTTCGGTCTCCACACGATTGCGACCGAGGGACTTGGCGCGATAGAGCGCCGAGTCGGCGCGCCTGAGCCATTCGTCGACCGCGCCTCCGTTGAGGTTCGAGATTCCCACGCTGATGGTCAGGAATGACGCGTGCGCGGCCGGCGAATGGGAGATGCCCAGCTTTTCCACCTCGTGCCGCACTCGGTCCATTCCGGCCCGAGCGTCCGCGACTGATTGCTCCGGAAGGATCGCGAGGAACTCCTCGCCGCCGTACCGATAGAGACCGTCGCCGCTTCGAAGATGATCCTGGATGGTCTTCGCGACTCGGCAAAGCGCCTTGTCGCCCGACAGGTGGCCGAAGCAATCGTTGTACGCTTTGAACTCGTCGATGTCGCAGAGCGCGGCGCAATAGCGATGGCCGTAGCGAGCTGCGCGACCTTCCAAAGGCTCGAGGTCCTCCTTGAGGCGACGCCGGTTGGAGATCGCCGTGAGCGGGTCGGTGCGCGCGGCGATATGCTCGCGCTCGGAGTCGAGTCGGAGCGCAATGTTGTTGGCCTCGAGCGCCCGGCGCGCCTCGACCACGCGTGACGCGACTTCGAGACGCGCCTCGAGCTCAGCGAGGTCAACCGGTTTCGTGATGTATTCGTCGGCCCCCCCATGTAAACCCTCGACGAGGCGTGGCCGTCCATTTCCCCCCGTGAGGAAGATGAAATGGGTATGCCAATAGGGCGGGTCGCTTTCGCGGATCTCTCGGCACAATTCCAGGCCGTCCATTTTCGGCATGTTCCAGTCCGAGACGATGACGTCGGCCGCCTGGGCCCGATGCATGGCCCGGGCTTCGACACCATCGCAGGCCACGCGGCAAGAATGTCCGAGGTTTCGCACCACATGCGCCACGAGCTCACGGCAATCCGAGTCATCGTCCGCGACAATGATCCTGAGCGGGCCAGGCGTTGAAACTGTCATTGCCGATGCGGTCATCCCGTCCTTGCGCAAGTTGGAGCTTGGCGGTGCAAGGTATGTTCCTGACTTCCGCTCGGAAGTTCGGATCGGATGACCCGCCCAATTTTGAGCGAGTGTGGCGTTCCTGCGCGACGCCGTTGCCGGCCTCTGCAGAGGAGGGCCATCGCGTCTCGCGTCGAACGCGTTGCATGGAGCAGCGGCATGACCCATGCAGCTCGCCCGACGATTGACCACGGCCCAGGGACTGCCGCTCATGGCGGAGAATCGCGCCGGGCTGCGTCTCCTGGGGGGCAATCATCGGCGATGGGTCGCGATCACGGCAATAGCCGCGGCCATCCTTGCGGCCCTTTACCTCGTGTCGATCAACGTCCTTCTCCGGACACGCCTCCTTCGCCACGCTCTGAGCCTGGACCCTGCAACCCTGTGGGTCGACTACGAGAGCGCGTACTCGATCATTCCGGGGCGCGTCCATGTCGACGGGCTCGCGATCCGCGGCCGTGAGCGAACGGAGGAGTGGCTCATCACGATCGATCGCGTTGATTTCCACGTCGCCTTCCGAGACCTTTTGCGCCACCGCTTCCACGCCACGCACGTGCGCGCCAGCGGCTTCGCGATGCAGGCTCGTTTGCGGATTGCAGAAGCGGACGCGACGCCCGATGTCGTCGCCGCCCTGCCCACGATCCCGGGCTTCGAACTCGTTCCCCTCGAGCCCCCGGGGGAGCCGCCTCCGCCGCTGACGGACGCAAACTACAACCTCTGGAGCATCGAACTCGAAGACGTAGCGGTCGAGCACGTGCGGGAGGTGTGGATTCACACGGTACGCGCCCGCGGGGAGATGCGCGTCCGGGGGCGCTGGCTCTTCCGACCGATGCGCTGGCTCGAGGTGGGGCCGGCGAGCGTCGAGGTGGCGTCCGTCGACGTCACTCACGGCGGTCTGCCTCTCGTCACCGGCCTCCACGGGTCGTTTGACGCGACCATCCATCCGTTCGACGTGCGCGTGGCTGACGGTCTGCACTTCTTCGACAACGTGTCGACGAACATGCGGCTCGGCGGCCTGTTGAAATGGGCCAATGCGGCCACCGCGCTCATGCCTCCGGGCGACGTCGTCTTCGCCCAGGGCGAAGGTCCGCTCGACGCAGACCTGGTCCTTGATCACGGTACGTTCATGGCAAGCACACACGTCTCGATCGAGGCGAACGATCCCGAGGTCGACGCGTACGACATGACGCTCGGGGCGACGACGAATGCCGTGTTCGAGGTCAAGCCGGACGGCGCGTCTGTGGCCTCCGGTGCTGAGCTCCAGGGCCGTCTTGCCAACGTACGGGTCTTGCGGCGCGGCGTCGAACAGGCGCGCGTTGCCACAGTGGCCGCCACGTTCACGACCCATCATCTCCACGTGGCCGACGCATTCGACGACACCCTCTTCGCTGTGGACGTCCAGGGCGCCGAAACGAACGACCTCGAGGCCTGGAGGAGGTTCGTGCCGTCCGCGCCGGAAGGAGTCTTCCACTCGGGCGTCGTGACGGCGGATGGCCACGTCGATGGATCGCTGCCCGAGCGGCACCTCCGAGGCAAGGCGAAGGTCGTGGCCGATGGCCTGCTGATGGAGCTCGGTCGCGTTTCGGTGCGGGGCAAGCTCGCGGCCAACGTGGTTGCAGGGCGATGGGCCTGGGCCGACCACACGGCGAATCTGTCGGGCAGCGACATCATCCTGCGCGACGTCTCGGCAAGGTCATCGACCCGCGCCGAGGGCGCCGCCAACGTCATCGACGTCCCCTCGGTCGCGATCCGTGCGCCGCACCTCGAGCTTGCGCCCTCGGGCGTAAAGGGGAACGCCTCGCTCGATCTCGAACGGGCCGTCGTCCGGCTGTCCGACGTGCGCGAGATTGTCACGTTGCCGAACGCCTTCGGCTTCGAAGGCGGCGAAGCCCAGGCGTCGCTGCACGCCGAGCTCGATATGGACTCCGGCCTCATTCAAGGGGAGAGCCGCATCGTCGCGCAAGCGGTGCGCGCGAAAATTGGCGCTTCCGCCGTCTCGGGAGACGTGGACGTTCAGGTGAAGGCGCGCGGGAGCGAACGAGACGGCGAATCGACGGATTTTTCGGGAACCTCGGTGGCCATCACCCATGCGGGCGCGGGGGATGCTCGGGCTCAACCGGAGGACGCATGGTGGGGTACCGTGGACCTGGCGAAGGCCACACTCTCGACGCGAGGGGGTCCCCGCCTCGAAGCCCAGGTCCACGTGAAGGCGAAGGACGCGTCGCCCGCGACCGTGCTCGTATCGCAGAACGCGGGTGTTCCCGAATGGGCGGCGAACATCTTCCGAATGCCCATCCTCGATGCCACGGCGGATCTTCGATTCACCAAGTCCTCGTTCGAAATTCGGTCGCTCGTTGCCCGCGGCGGCGCCCAATCGATTCGAATGGAGTACGCGCGGCACGGCGAGAGAACCGAAGGAGCCTTGCTCGCGGACCTTGGCCTGGTCGAGGTGGGCTACGACCTCACCGACGGGGCGACGGGCATCGTGCTGCTGGGGTCCGAGACGTGGTTCAACGGCAAGGTGGCGTCGATGCGCGCTAAGTAGGGAGAAGCACCGAGTTCGACGCCGAGATGAGGCGCAGGGCCGTCTTCTGGAAGACGTCCAGATCGACCGGCTTGAGCATGAATGTCGCTCCAAACTTTGCGGCGGATTGTCGGACGGCCGGGGTGTCGCGCCCAGTGACCACGATGACGGGCGTATTCCAGTGTGCCGCGCGCAACGCCTCGAAGACGGACAGCCCGCTGCATACCGGCATGTTCACGTCGGTCACGATGAGATCGGGCGGAGGCACCATGTTGCCGTCGCGGTATTGGGACGCGATCGCGACGAGGAATCGACCCCCGTCTTCGACGAGATCGACCTCGGCTCCGATTTGACGTAGCGCGACGGCAAGCATTTCCCTGCCGTCCTCGTCGTCTTCAGCGACGAGGACACGCGCAACGTGACGGGGCTCTTTTGTCGTTCCCAAATTCCAGTCTCCGCATTCATTGCAGCGGTGAGGTGGTCAAAAGGGCGCAGAGCGACCATTCATCCGAGTCTGGATCTGAGCACAAAGCGTGCCGCAATCCGCGGCGGGACGGGAGCATCCCGTGCGCAGTGGCTGAGCCGGGCTTCCGCGGTCAGAGTCGCAGGGCAGGTCCCTTTCCGCCCCGGCGCTAACGCTTGCCGATCGCCTCGAGCTCGGAGGCCACTTCGTTTGCGCACGGGCAGCGGCGGCCCGGGTCGCGCGCGAGCAGGCGCCGGAGGAGCCCAACGAGCTCGCGACCCAGAACGGCCGCGGTGTCGTCGAGCCATGCTCCGGGGAACTCACGCAGGGCGGCGAGCGTCATCCGTGGACCCGCTCGGCTGCGCGGGTTGGTACGTGTCAACACCTCGACCGCAATCATCCCTGCCGCATAGAGGTCGGACGCGATCGACATGGGAGCCCCTTCGATCAGCTCTGGGGCAAGATAGAGCGCGGAGCCGACGAGCGAGGGTGGCCCGCTGGCCTCCAGTTCGGGGAGAATCGCGTGCTCCCCGCTGCGCACGGCGAGTCCGAAGTCGATGAGACAGACGCGCGGCTCGAGCGACGGCGGCGCGCCGGGCAGTGCAGAATGAGTGCAAAGCAGCACGTTGGAAGGTGTGACATCGCCGTGAATGAGGTCGGCCCCGTGGACATGCCCGAGGGCGCTGAACATCTGGACCAGGGCGCGGATGCGCTGCCCGGCGGAAGCGCCCGGCGGCAAATCGACGATGGTGCCCGCCTGCTCCAGCATCTCGAGGACGAGAAACGGCTCTCCCGATTCGTCGGTCCCCGCGGCCGAAAGGCGGACGATGTGGGGGTGATCGAGCCGCGAGAGAGCGTCGGATTCCCGCAGGATGCCCGCACGCGGGTCGAGGCACGGTGTCGAGCCGGGAAGGCCTCTGAACCATGGTTGTTTGATCGCGAAGGTGCGATTGGTCTGCCGGTCGCGAACCCTGTGAACGATGCCCATGCCGCCCTCGCCGATGTGGGCGAGGACCTCGTAGCGGCCTGCGATCGTGCGTGCCGAGGACTCTACTCGAAGCATCCGAGTTCCACGGCGCGCCGGATCAAGCCGTATCGCCCCGTCACTTCGAGAGACGAAAAGATGGAGTGAATCTGACGCCCTATCGTGTTCACCGACGCTTTGCGACGAAGGGCGATCTCGGGACGCGAGCAGCCCTCGATGAACATCCCGGCCACTTCTCGCTCCGCGCACGTGAGCCTCGCCATCCGTGATGCGATCGGCCGCGGAACGCTGAGCACCAGGCAGCGGTTTCCCTGGTGCTCGAACGATGCGCTCCTCGGGTGCCGCGTGCGCACGGCTCCCACCGTGGCCTGTGCCAAGATGACGAGCGGCAGGGAAGCCACGCGTGCAGAAAGGTCAATCCTCGCCAGCGCCCGGACAAATCGGTTGGATACCGTGGAGGGGGCAATCGCAAGCTCGCACGCCAGCACCTTCTGCTGCTCGCCCGAGAGGACCCGCGCCACAATCGTCCCTTCGCTCGCGTTCAGTTCCCGGCCGCGCCGTTCTCGGGGCTCGGTGACGCGGGCAAGGAGGTAGCAGCGGGCGGCCGTTGTGCTCGCATACCAGATCCGCATGCGGCCACTGACGAGGTCGTCCCAGGCGTTCGACCGCCCGCCCTCGGTCCCGCCCGTGGCGTCGGCGTCCATGGCGGCGCTCCACAACCGATCGGTCGGGGTCGCAACGGGCGACTTCGGCCAGCGAAGCGTCGGCGGTGGTTCGTCGCGTTCGTCCGGAATATCTGCGGCCGGATTGGGTTGCGCCATGCGGGCTGCTCAAGCATGGAGCGGTCCAGCTCGGCGGCATGGGGCAAGTGCGCGAAAAGACGGGGTTGGCGTTGTGCGAAGCGTCAAGAAAAGTTGAATCTCGCCTGCTGTGTTGGACACTCCGTGTGCCCTGTTGCAGGGCGTGCGGGCACCGCGCAGGGGGCTCGGCTGCCCCGCGCACGGGGCGCGGGGGCGCGCTGGAGGGATCGCGGGCGCAACCCGTCGGATTTGCGGGAGCGATCGAGCGGGGGCAGGAGTGCACGTCGGCGGATGCGATCCCGCTCCCGCGGGAGTGCGGGCCTCCTTTGCCGAGCGAACTGAAATGGGGGTAGTGTCGCCTCTCGAATGCGTTCGGGGCCTCCAAACGACCAGGGACCCGAGAGTGAGCGAAGCCGTGACACGGCCGAGCGTCGCCAGCTCACTGTCTTGTTTTGCGATCTGGTCGGATCCACCGCTCTCTCCGAGCAAATGGATCCCGAGGATCTCCGGTTCATTCTGCGCGACTACCAGCAGCGCTGCGCGGCCATACTCCGTCGTTACGACGGCCACATCGCACAGTACCTGGGCGACGGACTCATGGTCTATTTCGGTTACCCAACCGCCGACGAAGCGGCGCCGCGTCGGGCCGTGGAGGCAGGGCTCGGGGTGCTCGAAGCAATGGCAGCAGCCAAGAAGGACCCCCGGTTGCCCAAGCAACTGGGGGTGCGCGTAGGCATCCATACGGGACCAGTCGTCGTAGGGGATATGGGCGACGTGAGCCGTCCGGAGCGCCTCGCGGTTGGGGCGACCCCGAACCTCGCCGCTCGCGTGCAAGGAGAGGCAGAGCCCGACAGTGTATTCTTGAGCGACGCAACGTACGGGCTGGTCGCCGGCTACTTCGATTGCCAGCCGGTCGGTGCGCGTCAGCTCCGCGGTATCTCGCGCCCCATCAAGCTTCATCGCGTACTCGGCCCGGGGCCGGCGTCGACACGGCTCGAGGCCTCCGAGCAGCGCGGGTTTTCTCCATTCGCGGGGCGGGACCGAGAGCTCTCGCTGCTCATGGAATGCTGGGCCGACGGTCCCTCGGAAGGACGTGCCGTGCTCGTGTCGGGGCAGGCGGGTGTCGGGAAGTCGCGGTTGGTTCTCGAGTTGGCGCGAGCGATTGAGGGAGCGGAGGTGGTGCACCTCACCGCGTCGGAATACGCCCGGTCCGAGCCACTGTTCCCCATCGTCGGCTACCTCGAGAAGTGGGCCGGTATGTCATCGAATCAGACGGCGGAGCGACGTCGCGAGACGCTCGCCGCAAGCCTAGACAAGATTGACCAGGGAGCCGCACTGACCGAGCTTCTTGCGCTGTTGTCGCTCGAACTCGAACCGCCGCCGCAAGGGTTTCCTTCTCTTCGGCGGCACCAGTCGCTGATCCAGCGCCTCGTGGGCTTTTTCTCCGCTCTTGCCCGCACCAGACCACTGCTCGTACTCATCGAGGATCTCCATTGGGCGGACGCGTCCACGCTTCAGTTTCTCGAAGCGTGGGTGGGTCGCCGCAGGGAGGTCCGCTCACTTACGGTGGCGACGGCGCGAACGGGGGACCAGGTTTCGTGGGCGCAATCGGTAGGATTCGAGACCCTCCCGCTCGGTCCGCTGTCCCGCGGGAACGCACGCGACGTCGCCCGCCACCTCGCGTGCCGACTTGGCGCCAACCCTCCCGATGAGCTCATGGAGCGCGTACTCGATCGGGCAGACGGCGTGCCACTGTTCGTAGAGGAGCTTACTCGGTCGCTCGCAGAAGCCTCGTCCGCGGCACCGTCGTCGCTTCTGCCCGCAATGACATCTGATCCCGTTCCGGCCAGTCTTCAGGACTCGCTGATGGCGCGCCTTGACCGATTGGGTACAGCCAAGGCAGTCGCGCAGCTCGCGGCCGTCGTCGGCCGTGAGGTCCCGCTGTCGTGGCTCGATCGGGTGTCACCGATGGCCACCGAGGGGCTCCGAGAGGAGCTTGGCCGGCTGGTGACCTCGGGTCTGGTACAGGAACGCTTGGATCCCGAGCCGACGTACGTTTTCACGCACGCTCTGATGCAGGAAGCGGCTTACCACTCTCTGGTGAGAGCGGTGCGCGAGGAGCTGCACGAGAAGGTGGCCGAGATGTTGGCCCTCCACCATCCGGATCTGGTCAAGAGCCAACCGTTGTTACTCGCTCGCCATTACATTGCCGCCGGCACTGCCGAAAAGGCTGTTCGTTACCTGACCGAGGCGGGCAAGCGCATACTCACCCGTTCGGCGCTGGCCGAGGCAATCGAAGTGTTCCGTCGGGCGCTCGATCTGCTTGCGAGCATCCAGTCTTCCCCCCAGCGCGATGCTCTTGAGGTCGACGTCTTATCGTCCCTCGGCTTGGCGTTGATCTCGACAAGGGGTTACTCGTCGGCCGAGGTCGAAGAGGTCTATTCGCGAGCGAGGCAGCTTTGCGAGCGGTCGGGTGACGTTCCCCTTCGGGTGCTCTACGGGGTCTGGGCGGTTCACCTCGTGCGCGTCGACCTGCGGAGCATCCACAAGCTTGCGGCGCAGTTCGATAGGATCGTGGAGACCGGCCACGACAAGGGCGCGCTTCTCGTCGCCCACTCGTGCCTAGGTGTTCGAGCCTTTTACCGGATGGCCTTTGCGGAGGCGAAAGTTCATTGCCGAGCTGCGTGGGACCTCATCGACCTAGGGGCTCCAAAAGCGCAGCACGAAGAGCTTCTGGGCCAGCACGCGTTCGCTGACGTTCTTTCCGGTCCGTTCTGGCTCTCGTTTGTAGAGGCTTGGGAAGGGAACGAACCAGAGGCTCAACGCATTGTCGAGTCCGCCAACGTGCTGGCCGAGCGGATCGGGGACCCTCAGGTTCTCTGCCAGGCCGCCTGCTATTCGGCTCATCTGTTGTGTCTGACCCATCGGGTCGAAGATGCGCGAGGGCTCGCGGAGCGCGCTTTGAAATTGAGCGTCGAGCACGAACTCTACTTTTGGCACGCGGTCGCCCTTTGCGCGCGCGGATGGGTAATGCTGCAAGACGGCGAAGCAGACGAGGCGACGACGATGATTCAGATGGGCCTCTCTACCCTCGATGCGATTGGCTCCGTCCTCAACCGCACTTGGTTTGCTTGCTATCTGATTGAGGCGCACCTGAAGAGTAAACGCTATGAGGATGGCCTCCGCGTTGCCGATGGAGCGCTCGCCCTCTGTCGCGAAATCGCGGGGGGCGATGAGCCCGAGCTACTCCGGTTGAGGGGGGAGATTTTGGTTGGGTCTGGATCCGATGATCAAGGGACCGAGTGCTTTCGCGCTGCGCTGGCAGGCAGCCGCTTGCGGGGGACTCTTCGCTGGGAAATCCGGGCCGCATCGAGTCTCGGCCGGCTTCTGGTGCGGCACGGCAAGCCAGCCGAAGCCAGGGACGTTCTCGCACCTAGCTGTCGCAAGTGGCGGGAGGGAGCCCTCGATCACGATGCCGTCGTCGCTCGAGCTCAGCTGGCCGAGATCGATATTCAACACTCTAGGCAGGTGTCGGATAGCTGATCCACGCCTCGACGTTCGAGAACTCGATGGCCCCCGAGGCTTCGCCGCCCCCGTACGCAGGAATCTCCAGCCGTCCTGGAAGAACCCCGCCCAGAAGGGCTTTCGAGGTATCGAGAGACACTGCGACGGGCGCCACGTGCGCGTCTGGTTGCCTCAAGCTTCGCCAGAGCCACGACCTCGAGAGGTGGCCGGGGCGAGAGGAGCCCAGGAGTGGCATTTGGAAGATGGCGTCGATCCGGTCCACATCGAGGAACGCGGGCCGCACGGGTGGTACTTGACGACTCACGGAGACGAGCGGTTGGCCATCTTCTGACGATACGTTCCATCCCCCGCGCGGATCTCGCCGAAAAGTGGCTGGTTTCTTGCGGTAGCCGAACCCGAGTGTCTGGTCCGCCCATCGTGCGAGCGCACTGTCGGTCAACATGCCGAGCACCAGCGCGTGCGGTCGACTTCGATCGCCGCGCTCGTCGATGACGCCGGGCACTGAGACCATGAGCTCGCAATACGTGCCCATGCTCGCAGCCGTCGCGCGGCTTGCCGCCAGGGCGGTCCATTCCGCTGCCCGCCCGAGTCGGCCGGGTTCGCCCGTTCTGACGCCCCGGCGGATAGGAGCCAGGTCCCAGAGAGCACCCATGGATGCCCCCCATGCAGCGCCCATTCGCCGAGCCCAGTGGTGCTGGTCGACACCCCCGAAGCGCAACGCCCCGTCGCTTACCGACCAGAGCTCGCAATGCACCGGGAGGCGATCGACGGGATAGTCGGGATCTGCTGCCAAGCGAAACCGGCCGAACCGTGCGACCTCGGTTTGCACGCGCGATCGTTCGCACGACAGGCGGAGGAGCACACCGGAGAGACGCGCACCGCTCAGGAAGGAAGGTTCTGCTCCCCGCCCCTTCTGGCTCACGAGAGATCTACCCGCGACACGCCTGGCATCGAGAGAACGAGGTCCGCCCCGAGGAGGGCTGCCGGCGTCTGAAAGCCGGGCTTGATGGCACCCCCGAGCACGCGTTCGGCGACCGCCGCCGCAGCGATCCCCGTAAAGGTATAAGCCTCCGGTGTCGCAAGCCGCGCGCGCACACGCTGCCTTCCGTCGAAGGCCTCACCGACGATGACGGCTCCCTCGTTCGCGCGCTGCTGTGGACTGGGCCCTTCGGGTAGTGAGTCAGAATAGGACCGCAGCCAGGACCGGACCCACATCGAGCCCATCATCCAACCGAAGTACTGGTTCATACCTATTGCCGCATAGCGTGCCGCGGTGGCTTCGAAGTAGACTTCGATGTTCGGAATACGGGTGCTTCGGAAGGCAGTGACGAGGTCGCCCCAGCTCACGGCGACCACCGGCCGGGCACCAAGACCGAAGTCGACCCAGCGCAACTGCGTGCGAAAGAGCATCGGTTCAAGGGCACCGGACTTGCGAACGTACACGGGGATCCCGGCGTGCTCCGCGAAGGCACGCGCCGAGCCGCGTGAGAGGAGGTTCAGACCCGATATGCTGAGGACGAGTTTCTGCGCTCTCGGCAGACGCTTCGCGAGGTGCAAGGCAAGGCAGTCTGAGGGGACCACGTCAAATCCGACTCCGGGCAGGATCATCACGCCCTTGGCCCGGGCT
>Ga0302325_10018993_pt1 | contig 14471 bp, 14 predicted proteins | sample Palsa_T0_2_FD_201948 | JGI IMG/M metagenome (GOLD analysis project Ga0302325, IMG submission 201948) | Peat permafrost microbial communities from Stordalen Mire near Abisko, Sweden - Palsa_T0_2 | ecosystem: Environmental > Terrestrial > Soil > Palsa > Peat permafrost | place: Sweden: Abisko... | reverse complement strand
CACAAACCCTGATTAGAACAAAGCCCATTTCTCCGATGTGGCGATAGGTGCACTGACCGGGTCTGCATTCTATCTACGGCGGCACCTCAGAGATCATGAAAACGATCATCGCCCGCGAGGTCACCGGCCTGCTGACCTAGGCCTTTACGGATCGTATGCATCATGATTCTAACGAGATGTTAGGCGGAATGTTAGAACTGAGGGCTCCCGGCAAATCCGTGTCGGGTAGTGCAGAGTCTTGAAGTCCGTTCTTCAGACCGGTGTGTCTGGATAGCGCAGTCATGGCAGGCGGTCGATTTCAGAGACTGGCTAGGCCGCCAACATCCGTGATCGTAATCAAAGTCGGGACCACCCGTGGTCGACGGAATGCCCGCTGAGGGTTGGCACCCGCGAGATTGTTGAGATTCAGCGCGGCGCTGGTGAGCTTCGCGCCGCTTAGGTCCGCACCCGCGAGGTCCGCACCCATGAGGTCCGCGCCGGTCAGGTCCGCGCCGGCGAGGGTGGCGTCGGTGAGATTCGCGTCGGCGAGGTCCGCGCCGGTGAAGTCGCCGTTGAGGACGGCGCCAGCAAGTTGCGTGTGGTCGAGGTCGATCACTGCCGGACGCTCACGGGCGAAGGGCCGGGAGCCGATGACGGTCAGGGCGGCTTGGACGTCGGTTCCCGGATGAGAGGGCGTCGATGATCGCGGACCCGTTGTACTGGCGGGGGCTTGGTCGCGGATATAGCCGCAAAGTACGTCGATGACGGTGGACTGGTCGCGGGATGAGTCTTGCATGATGCGCTGGAGCGCGTAAATGCACCCGAGGCGGGTGACCGTTGAGGCTGAGCCGAGGTTGGTGATGGCGTTGTTGTACCGGTCGGTGATCTGGCCCTGCTCGGTGATCTGGAGCTGCGTGCCGGTTGCCTGGACGGCGAGATAGCTGAACATCAGCGCAATGACGGCCGCTAGGCTCGGCAGGGCCGTTACGGTTACCTGCACCCAGTCACGAGGTTGCCGCTTGACAGCCGGGATGGGTCGCCGTGCCCGGGTAGCTTTCTCGGCTGGAGGAGGAGCTGCCTCGATCTCGGCGAGGAGTTCCCCGGCTTCGCGATAGTGATGAGGCCCGGTCATCAGCTTTCCTGTCGTCGGGGGATTGTCGCGATCTCAACAAGCTCAACGGCTGCGAGGTATTGGCCAGCCGCCTTTTGGGTTATGAACTGCGGCCACCCGTTGCTCGTGCTCGCCATCCCTGGCTCCCTCCCTGTCACCGCTTGCGTCGTCAACTCTTCACTTACGGGGCGAGGGAGCGGATCGGTTCGCTCGGCCGGCATGTTTTTCTGGACAGCCCCAGTGGGCTGATCTGTCGCCGTCGACGTGGAACGTGGCCCTCGACGCCACCAGGTCGAGCCGGCAACAGTCGCCGGGTTCGTGAGTTTGCCGTGTCTGGCACCGGGTCCTCGCCATCGAGCCCGAGCAGGACGAGGCGGACTTCCGCGAGATGCTCCAGGGCATGCTCGACCCCGCAGATGCACATCGCCCTGGCGATCCGATGATGTCGCGACCAAGGCACCGAGGTCGAGGAGTACGTCCTAAGCAACAAGGCCCGGGACGTCTCCCACAGCTTCCGGGCCAAGAGTCCCGACGCGTTCCTGCCCGGGTTGCTCAACAAGGCCGACCGCATCCCAGCCAAGAGTCTGCTGTTCAACATCGACCTGCCGCAGGTGGTGCGATCATGCTGTTCAACACCATAATGGGCCGGTAGGCGCGTTTCGGGCCCCTGCCGCACCCGCCGCCGAGTATCCGCGATGGCTGATCCGGCCCAGTGGGCGCTGAGGGCCCGGAGGGCCCCACGGAAGGATGAGGCCCGTGGTCCAAGTCGGCGAGCACCTGGTCCGGCCATCTCGACCGGCCCGACGTCGTGGCGCCGGCGCTGGTCCCGCCAGTCGCGGCCAGGCGGTAGTCCTGGCCGCCGTCGCTGAGGGCCATGGCCATGCCGGTGTCGGCGTCAGCGGCCACTTCGGCACTCCCCGGGTGGCCTCAATGCCAGGCGCGGACGGCTGGGTACGTTATGAAAGTAGCCTGCCAGCGAGTCCATAGCGTCACCAAGCTTGCACGCACGTGACGTGACATTCTGCTGTCGTCCGGGAGGAAACATGACCAGAATCGGCCACTCGCCCGGCACCTGCGCGCCGAACTCGGCATCGAGGTCGCCCAGGCGCCTAAGACACTCCCTACGTCCCCACCGAAAACGAGATCCGCCGGTGCTACCAGACCGTCTGGACCGCCCGCCGCGGCGGCAACATCGTGATCATCAAAACCTTGCTTTACACCGGCGTCCGGGTTGCCGAACCTTACCTGCGTGATGCGCTGCGGCGTCGTCTTAGCGTTGAGGGGCATGATGGGCTGGCTCCCGGACCCGGATGTTCACCATCTCGGCTGCTAAGCCCATAACCGCCCGGTGCCCTTCCTGAGAGGAGGCACCGGGCGGTTGTCTCGGAGTTCTAATGCCAGCCGCTGGGTAGTTCTGCCGACAGGGCCAGGTACATCTGGTGCTGGCCCTCGTGCGTTGGGTGGAATGAGGCGGCGATGATATCGGACAAGTCCGTGCCGAGCTTGTCCCGGTTACCGCTGGCGACATCTAGGGCCAGCACCGCCGCCTGGGTTGAGCTCATCCGCACGGAGTTGATCCATGGCGTGGGCCGTCCGGTGTCCCCGCAGCTGCTGGTGTGCCCGGTGTAGCCGCCGAATTGCGGGTCGACGTCCACGAGCTGTAGCCGGTCACCGCCCGCATCTTCCGACTGCACCTGGCTGACCGCGGCGGCGATGGCTGTGTTGGCCTGCTGCTCCAGCGCGACGAATTTCTGCTCGACGTCATGGGCGATGACTAGCTGCCAGGCGATGCCGGGTGCAGTGAACCGTCCGATTCGGCATCCCGAGGTATTGCCACCCCGGTCTGGGAAAAGCGGCGGATAGTTCAGTACGCGCACTTGCGCGTTCGGCGCGAGCTCGAGCATCGTCTCATAGGTAATGATCAGGTTTTGCTCCATCATTGCGATTCGCCCGGGTAGCTCGTTCAGCTGCTGGTTGCACAGGGCGGAGTTGCCGGCAATCGTGTTGTGAAAAACCTCCTCCTGCACCTTCACGCAGGCTTCGAGCGCGGAGTCCCAGCCCACGTCGTTGCCGCCGAACGTGAACGTGACCAGCCCCGTGTTCGGACCCAGCAGGGAGGCCTGTGGTGGTTCCTGTCCCGACATCGCGGTGTTCGTGACTGCTGCAGTGGTCTGACCGGAACAGGCGACGAACGCGTCTGGTTTCGGCGTGACGTACTGGGAGTAGGCCTGGTCGGAGCGGTGACAGGTGTCTGCCGGCGTGTCGGTGCCGGGCAGGAACGGGGCCAGGCCTTCTCCAGAGGAGTAGGAGTCGCCCATGGCGACGTACTGGAGCGGTGGCGCCGGGGTACTAGGCGCGGCGGTATCAGCTGGCGTGCTGGGCGCCGTTGCCGACGGTGCCGGCACGGGGCTCGTTGTCGGGGGCACCGTGGGGGCGGCCACCGGGAGGGCGGCGTCGAGGGCCTGCCTGGTGGCCGGGCCGACCATGCCGTCCGGTTGGAGGCCGCGCGCCTGCTGGAACGCGATGACCGCTTGGTAGGTCTGCGAGCCGGTCGAGCCGAAGGTGCCGTCTACGGCTAGGTGATTACCTTGGATGATGTTCAGGTCGGTCTGTAGCTGGGCCACGCATCCGCCGGTTGGGTATCCGATGTGCAGGGTCGGGCAGGCGTCGAGATTGACCGGCGGGAACGATTCAGTCTGGGCGGCGAGCGCCGCATGGGTGGCGGGATGGCTTGTGCCGGAGCCGGCGGTGATACCCGCCACGGCCAACGCCAGGCCTCCTGCCGTAATGGCGGATAGAATGCGGATTTTTCTTGGTTGCATGGCTGATTTCTCCTCCTGATATTGAATAGGGACCCGGGGCCGCTGGACATCTCCCTGTGATGCGGTGCCGACGGCCGCCGGCTTTTAGCCTGAAAGCACTGTTAACGCGATGAGCGGAACAGTTCGCGTTGATGTCACGATCCTTCACACGACTGCTACTGTTCCCGCTGGTGGGCGTGAATTGCCGTCAGTCCTGGCGGTTGTGAAACGACCTGATCGCCGCCACGAAAGCAGCTCCGCAGCCGGCCGCCGCGAGAATGATGCCGATACTCGGGGAGTACGTCACGGTGGCTATGTCACCGAACGTGCCCGGCTCTGGCATTCCGTTGATGCCGACCAGGATGAAACCCACGTACAGCAGGCCCGCCAGAGACGAAAGACCCAAAGCCGCAGTACCGGCGACGAGCCGGCCCGGTAGAGGTGCCGCGCGCAGCACGAAGCCGAGTGCCACCAAAACCAGGCCGAGGATCACAGACGCAGCCTTCGCCGCGGGATTCACTTCCACGCCGACGCTGTTGAAGGACACCCATGGCATCAGCGAGCCGAGGACAACCGCGGTCCCGCCCGCCATGGCCAGCAAAGCATCCTGAGCCTTCGGCGATATGCCCGGGCGGTCCTCCACCCACAGATGCCATCCCGGAGGCGGCGCGGGCCACGAAGGATCCGGCTGCCAGCCGGGCGGAGCCACCCACCCGGCAGGTGCAGGCGGCCAGCCGGGAGGAGGATTGAACCGCGTTGTCCTGGCCGTCATCTGGCCCGCATCGTCCCGGAGCCCTTCCGTGGCGTCAGGCCGGCGCCGGCCTTGGCTGGTGCCCGCCTGCCCGGTGGCGAGAAACTCCTTACCCCACCGCTTGGCCCGGTCGAAATCGTTTTCCTGCGAGGTCGTTGCCACCGTGACCCTCCCTGGTCTGTGGTTCCTATGACGCCGTACCTACGGGGTCAAAGAGCGGATCGGTTCGCCGATTGGGAGGTTTTTTTGCGGGAACACCGTCATTCTGAAGAACAAGAAAAAACTGGCCGCCGGAGCGAACCGATCGGCCGGTGAGTTCCGTAGTTACTTGGTTAGGGGGGCCTGGCCGTGACCGTGTCATGGGATGACAGCGGGGCACGTACCGGGCCTCACGAGATAGGCCTGATTGCCAAGATCGCCGCCACCAGCGACGAGGATGCGGCACGACGGATCTACCGCAAGTACCGCAAGGAGCTGTTCAGATTCGGCTTCCATGTGCTACACGACCAGGGACTGGCCGAGGAAATGGTGCAAGAGACTCTCATCAAGTTCTGCCAGCAGGCACCTAACTACCGGGCCGCCCGGGGCCCGGTACGAGGATGGCTTTTCACGATGGCACGCTCAGCCGCCTACGACGTCGCCCGGCGCCCGTCGTCCCGGCCCCTCCTGCCCGTCGAGGACTTCCAGCTGCCGCCCCAGTACGACACCGTCGACCAGGCACTCACAGTCCTCACCGTCGACCAGGCCCTGGACAAATTGCCTTCGATCTACGGCGACGTGATGCGCCTGGTCCGGGACGGCTTCACCCACTCCGAGATCGCCGGGCGCCTCGGCATACCGATCGGCACCGTCAAATCCCGGATGGCCAAGGCGGCCGACACCTTGCGGTCCGAGCTGGCCAGCCTGCGAAGTGGCGGCGACGATGCTCTCTGAACGGGATATCGAGCAGGCCCATCCCGAGGCCTTCGACTTCGCCTTCGGCAACCTTCCCTCGGCCAAGCGGGCCGAGTTCAACCGCCATCTGGCCAGCTGCCGCTACTGCCAGGGCGTTGTCAACGAGTACCGCGAGATCGGCGGGATCATCCAGCAGCTCCCGCCGCACGTCGAGCCGCCAGCCGACCTCGAAGACAGGACCGTCGCCGCCATGGTCGCTGCCTTGGCCGACCAAAGGGCCAAGCCAGCCCGACGAGCTGACGCCGAAAGCGCCGTGGAGGACCAAGCCGCCACCCGGGTCTACCCGATTCCCGAGGTTCATCACGCAGCCGAGCCCGAGACCCGGGTCCAGCCGAGGCCGCAGCTCCAACCCCCGGCTGAGGACGAGCCCCGGGTCCACTCTTCGCCCGCCAGCCCGCCGCAAGCGGCTGAGCCGCAGGCCCGGCCAATGGTCACTCGCCTGCCAGTATGGCGACGTCACCGAGGCCGCCTGGCCGCTGTCGTTGCCGCCGCCGCTGCCGCCATCACTGGCGCCATCGCCATCCCGGTCAGCCTTCTCGGAAGCGGGCCCGGCACGGTCATCCCGCTTTCTGCCACCACGGCGGCCAAGGTAAGCGGCGTTGGAGCGGCCACCGGGCAGGCAACGGCCCGGCAGGATGCGTCGGGGAGCTGGAACATCAGCTTGACCGTGCGGCACCTCAAGAACTTCGAGGATGCTAAGTGGTACGAGTGCTGGTATATCGGCTCCAAATCGGGACAGCGGCAGGTGGCACCGGTCGGCTCGTTCCTCGTCTCAGGCAGCAATAGCCAGACGTTCACCATGACGAGCGCCGTTGACCCCCACGACTTCAAGACGATGGTGATCACGCTCCAGCTGCCCAGCGCAGACGGTGCTTTTCAGCAGAGCAACGTCATTCTCAGCGGCCAAACGCTGTAGAGCGAGCCTGCCTGTCACCGCTGACGTCCGGGGCCGGCAGATCCGTGCAGCCGCTGGCGTTAGTGATGATCTTGGCGGGGATGCGGTCATCACCCGTGTAGGGGAAACGACCGTTTACGGACACGCGGAGATCAGGTTAGACCGCGGCCCTGATTAGGACGAGACTCGTGGTTAAAGTCAGCAAGCACCCGCCCGGCCAGTTCGGTCCTAGACGCAAAACCCTCCGAGATCGTACGGGCACGGTGGTGCCAGGGTTTTGGACACGCCGACTTCTCTACACACTTTCAGGCAGTCGCCACCTGCTGGAAAGAAGGATCGGTGTCAGTTTCCCAGGTGTCTGCAGGGATGTCCGAACTCGTGTCCACACTAGGCAGCGACCTGGCCGCAGGCCGGCGGAGAGGGCCAGTGAGCGGGGGCAAGATCCTCCTGCACCGCGCCAGGCCACCTGGCGGGACGGCACCAGCCGCGTCGCCGGCGAAGGACGCACCGGGCGCGTGGCAGGCTCCTTACCCTCACCGCCAGTTCGGCCAGCACGGCGTCATTTTGTCAGCACCGCGAGTTACAGTCGGGCATCTGCCGCTAGCGTGCTGCGCTAGATGCGGCCACCTCATTCCGGGTGAGCAGCAAGGAGGGCGCGCTCGTGGCGACCAGGAAGCAGCAGAAGGCATGGTCGCTGGCCGCGGCGGCCCGCTCGGCGCGGGATGCCCGGATCGCGGCGGTCCGCTACATGCGCGAGGCCGACGTGGAGCGGCAGTGGCACGCGGCCGTGCTGGCATACGCCCACCGGGCGCGGGCTGCGACCAGCGGCGACCCGGACGGGGCCCGCGCGCTGCAGTTCGCGACGATGGGCTACCCGCCGCCCTACCCCGGTGACTGGGACCAGGCCAGCGCGATGGTGCTGGCCGATGAGGCCCGGTTCCTGGCCGCGGCGGACCTGTACGTGCTGACGCCGCAGATGCTCGACGTGGTCATTGCTGCCGCGCAGTCGCTGACGTTCGCGGACCTCGGTCTGCTCCGGGAAGACGACCTGCCCAGCCCGTGCGGCGTGGTGATCCTGCCCCGCCCGCTCATCACCCGGCTGCCGACCGGCAGCCTGCAGCAGGACATCGCTTTCAGCTGGCGGTCGCCGGGCCGGGTGCCCCTTCCCGGCGGGATGGGTTTCCGCGGGGCCGAGCTGCCTGCGGTGCGGGTCTCCGGCTATGTCACCGCCGCCCGCGCCGGCCACGACGTCGCGCAGTCGGCCCGCGCGCAGGGCCTGGCCATTCCGCCCATGCTGCTCGAGGTCGTGTGGTCCCTGCCGCTGCACCCGGCCAGCCAGGACCAGGCGTACGACTGCGAGCACCTGGCCGCCCGGCTGCGGCGGCTCAACACCGCGTACTGGCAGGACGAGACACGCAAGACGACCGCCCAAGACCAGGCCACCGGCGAGTACGCTTCGGGCGCGATCCTGGAGGAGGACACCGACGGCACGCTCGGCTCCCGGCTCCTGTGCGCCTTCTGGCGCCTGTGCGAACAGAAGATAGCCGCCGTCCGGGGCGCCCCGGCCGGTCACAGCGCCCAGGTGACAGCCGCCCGGCCGCGGTCCCGCCGGAGGTGCGGGTCGTCGCGCTGCGCCGCTCCGGGCCCTCCGGCCAATCCGCCGCCCAGGCAGGACCACACCAGTGGCACCACCACTGGGTGGTACGCATGCACAAGGTCCGGCAGTGGTACCCGAGCCTGCAGCAGCACAAGGTGATCTACCGTGGCCCGTTCGTCAAAGGAGACACGGCCAAACCGCTACTCGGCGGGGACGTGGTGCGAGGCCTCGTCAGGTAGGCACGCTGGCCATTACCGCCGAAGGTCACATGCTGAGCTCTCCCGTCAGCGGGCAGCAGGGCGACCGAGTAGCCGAACCCCTAACGGACAGGCCGCGGTGTAGCCCTTTACCGTGGCGGAGCGGACGGGCCGCGCCCTGCTAAAAGCTAGGAGTGCATCCAGCGCGGCAGGCACGATCTTGACGACCCTGGTCCTGCGGCCCTTGCCCTGCATGGTGATCTCCGGGTGCCATGGGTCCAGTAGCTGCGTGTGCCGGCTCGCCTGCGTCGTACGGGATCCCGGCCAGTTCCGACAGGCGGATCCCGGTCGCGTTGTTCGTTGTAGGGCCGCTCGGACACCTTGCCAGATCCGTGTTTGGGTTGGTGAGTGGGGATGAACTTCCGCTTAACAGGCGTTCTATCACCCTGAGAGCACTTACCTGGAAAAGCTCCAAAAGCCCAGCCCACGCGCATCCACGCTGGTCACCGGCTGTCTCCGTACCTTAAACGCGCATAACTAGTGTACCGGAGCGTGCCGTTTCGCCCGTGGGATTTCTGTGGGATCAGTCGTCGTGTCGCCGACTGTGGGGTTTCTGTGGGGCTAACAGGAGCGCCTAACTTACCTGGCGGCCTAGATCCCAGGCATCCAGGTACTGCAGCTTCTGCGTGCTGGTGATAAATCTTCGAGTAACCTAGCGTGGCCAGGACAGCCTTACCCGCGAGAGGTGGTTCCCATATCCTCCTGACGATTTATCATGGCTCGCACTCGGTCCGACCGCGTCGTAGGCCCCAAAGCAGATGCACGAGTTATGGGCACCCCATGCGGCTTGCTGAACTCTACCTGGGGCGTCTCGATCCAGCGGAAATTTCACCCTATCTATAGAGGCGACGGAAGACTCGTAGCGAATGCCCGTGTGATCATGCCCTGAGGCGTGGGAGGACCGCGTGAATTGTCGTTCCGGCGGTGGCTGGGCTGTCTATGTTCAGGGTGCCACCGACCCTGCGGACCTGCTCTGCCATCAGCGTAAGGCCGTGCCCGGACGGGTTCGCGCCGCCAACGCCGTTGTCGCGGACTTCGATCTGGAGGAACTCGGGTGCCGTCTCGGTCGATATCCTGCCGACGCCGGTTATGGTCACGGTTACCGTCGCTTCCGGCCCGGCGTGCATGATGGCATTGCCGACGGCGGCGGTAACGACGAAATAGGCGACCTGTTCCACTTCGATATCTGCCCGGAGGTCGGCCACCTCCACCTGGACCGTCGGGTGGACGGCGAGAGCTCGCGGCAATGCCTCGGCAAGACCGTTGGCTAGGCCTAGTGGCTGGGCGCCGCTGCTGAGCCTGCGGATGTCCGCCGTAGCATGGGTAACGGTTGTACGCGCTGCGATCAGTGAGTCGGGCACCGGCTGCCCCGCCATCGTGAGCGTGGCCACGGCGCTGTCGAGGTGCTGGCGGGCCGCTTCGGCGAGGGTGAGTGGTCCAGCGCCGGACCGGTGCTGGATCTGCCTGCGCTCGGCAGCCACAGCTTCCTCGATCCGAGCGTGGGACTGCTCGATCAAGGTCAGCTCGTCCCGCAACTGGGTAAGCAGGCGAGCGTTGTCGAACACCAGGACCAGGGACTGCACGGTCGCGTTCAGCAGGTCGCCGAACCGGGCCAGGGACGGGTGCATGGACACGACGGCGACGCGGGTTCCCTCTCCGTCATCAACCGGCACGGTTAGCCGCTCCGCGTCCGCGGGGAAGGGCTGCTCGTGTCCGTCGGCGTCGATCCACCGTCCACCGCTGCTGGCCGGCAGCAAGATCTGCAGCGTCGGGTCACGCAGCGCCCGCCGGAGCTTGTCGCGGGCCCGCGGCAGCGTCTCGTACGGATCGATCCGGCCCGACAGTTCCTCGATGGATGCCCGGCGCAGCGCGTAGGAAAGGATGAACGAGGCCGGAACGCATGCCAGCAGGAGGTCTTCCAGCGTGTAGAACGTCCATAGCTCGTAGCCCTTCGTGCCGACCGCGACCGCGGTGTCGGAGAAGGCGGTGGCCACGCCACTGGCGACGACGGCGAACCCGATGGGCACGGTTATCCGCAGTTCGTGCCCGCGCAGCCGCGACAGCCGGAAGACGAACAGCCCGGCGAGCAGCAGGGCGCAGGCCACGCCGCCGTCGTTGTATACGTTCAGTAGCACCGCATGGGCTGACGGGGCGTCGATTCTCGGCCACCAGCCCGACGGCTTGTCTTCGGTGAAGGTCATGGCGGCACCGGCGATCTGCATGAGCACTAGGACCGCCAGAACAGCACCGGCCGCGCGGCGGTCGCGCCACGGCTGCGGGAAGCGCAGCAGCCCCCATATCGCTAGGGTCGCCGGGGCCGGGCCGGTGAGCGAGGCGATGAACGGCAGGGGCCCGGCGTTCCATGCCTGGACCCACGCGACACTCCACAGGATGCTCGCGATCAGCAGCGCACGGCGGGTCCCGGCGTGCCGCGGCTCATCGGACAGCAGGACCGAGCCGGCCGCGAACCCGCCGGACACGATCAGGTTGGAGGCGACCAGCCAGGGCCGGGAGCCGATTATCGGCCACTGCGCCAGTGCGCCGAACGCGACGACGGCGGCGGTAACGAGGACGGCACGGGCCGCCGCCGCCCGCCACGGCAGAACCGTTCCCGGCGACAGGGAACCTGACGCGGCGGGCACGTCGGCCATTACGGCGTCCGCCGGGAGCGAGTCATCCGGACCGCCGCAGCCACTCCAGCACGGCCAGCACGCGCTGGTTGTACCCCGGTGCGGGAGCGACGCCGAGCTTGCCGAATAGCGACCGGCTGTGGTCCTCAACGGTCTTGACCGTGACGAAGAGCGTATCGGCGATCGCCTTGTTCGCCTTGCCCTCGGCGATCAGCCGCAAGACGGCCAGTTCGCGCTCGGTCAGCAGCTCATCCAGCGGCTTTTCCCGGTGACGCTCAAAAAGATCGCGGACCAGATTCGGGTCGAGAACCCGTTGCCGATCGCCCACGCGCTGCACCGCCTGGGAAAGTTCCTCCCCGTCCTCGACGCTGTCCTTGGACAGGTAGCCGAGCCCTCCGCTGCCGCCGAGGGCGAGCAGCCGTTCGGCCATCGGGACCAGGGTGTACGTGGAAAACAGCAGGATGCCGACGGCCGGCCATTCCTGCCTGATGTGCTCGGCGGCGACCAGCCCCTCGTCCGTGTTCGTCGGCGGCATCCGTATGTCCAGCACGGCTACGTCCGGAGGCGCGGCCCGGCTGAGGAAAGCGAGCAGCTCAGTCCCAGTGCGTGCGGCATAGAGGATGTCATGTCCGCCATCGGTGAGCATTTGCGCAATAAGCTTCCTGAGGATGCCGTCCTCGGCGATCACGACGCGCATGGCAGCTCTGCCTCCACTGTCACTGTGGTTTCCGCCTGGGTAATGTGCATGGTCCCGTCGAGCGCACGCATGCGGTCTTCGGCGGCGAGCCATGCGTCGGTTTCACCTGTCCCGGGAACGGCGAACGGTATGCTCGCGCCCGGCAGGTACACAATCTGGATGCGGGCACGCCCCTCCGCCGCCGAAATGTGAACTTTCGCGGTGCGGGCGCGGGACCGGACGGCGATGTAGAGGACATCCATGGTGGTGAAGAATCCCGCTGTGGCGGTCTCTTCGTCGATCCGGTCGTCCGCGTCACCGGTGATATCGACCGGGAGCGGGAAATTAGATGTGGCGGTAAAGAGGGCAGCCCCCAGTCCGCCTTCCCGGAGTCCAGCGGGGTAGATTCCGCGGGCGAGCGCGCGCAGTTCGGTAATCGCCTCATTAAGCGTGCCGGCCGCAGCGCCGATGCACGTGCTTGCGCTGGAGTCGGCCACCTGCAGACGGGCCTGGCGCACCTGGTAGCGGGCCTCGTGCAGGGCAGCCTGGGTGCCGTCGTGCAAGTGGCCTTCCAGGCGGCGGCGTTCAGCGAGAAACGCCCGCACCGTCTGGGAGCGGGCACGGGCCAAGTCAGCGACCTGGCGACGCAAAGTTGCCTGCAGCCAGGCGTTTTCAAGCGCTGGCGCTGCCGCGTCCAGCAGGGGGCGTTGCAGTCTCCGGGCCGCCCGCGCCCCTCGCTCCACGGTTTCAACGAGCACGGTAAAGCCGTGCTCGTCCGCTGTTCCGGCTCCGATGAGCTTCCGCCCCGGTCCTGTCCCAGCGAGGGGTGCGGGAGCCGCGAGTTCGCCGGAAGATCTCACGTACTTCGCGCGGTCCTGCACGCGGTAGTAGATCTCCAGGTTGGGATCGGCGGTCAGCGCGCGCAGGGCATCACGCAGCGCGTCTCCGGTCAGCGGGGCGCCGAGGGAAAGGAGCGACCGGATCCGGCCGGCGCGCACCAGTCGACGCCGGGTAGCCACGGCGGCGGCCGTGAGCACGGCCGCCGTGCATACGACAACGACGGCCAGCGCTGCCCGCTCGTCAGCGAACTGCCAGGCCACCCTATGTCCACCTCCCACCAGCGATCCGTAACACGTACCCCGAGGGGCGCGGTCTAAGTATTGCCGCCAACCGCCTCCGCCTGACACAGGGAAAACCCGGAACAGACCGCGTCCAGCGGCCTGCGAAATGCAGGGACGACTCCAGGGATAACCCTGATGTACCGAACGATCACTATGGGTCACGCTGGTTCTGCCTGCCCAACCACTGCCTTGGGCGGCCGATTACCAGAAAGTAGGTCTCATGCGCGCACGAAGAAGATGGCGATCGCTCCGGCTGAGCCTGGCGCTGGCGGCCGCCACCCTAGGAATAGGGGCGCTGGCGCTACTCATGCCGGAAGCCGCCTCCGCAAGCATCCCCGGCTGCCTGGCTGGCGAGATCGTGGGCGTGGCGTATACCGCCGACGGCAACGGCTACTGGCTGGCCGGGGCCGATGGTGGCGTGTTCAGCTACGGCGATGCGAAGTTTTTCGGGTCCATGGGAGGCCGGCCGCTGAACAAGCCGGGTGTGGGGATCGTGGGTACCGCGGACGGCAACGGCTACTGGCTGATCGGCGCCGATGGTGGCGTGTTTGCCTTCGGCGATGCGGTGGCACCGTCGAGCAACCCACTGCCGGGCATGAACCTCAACGCCCCGGTGGTCGGCGCGGCCCGGGCCGGCACCTCGGGGCTGGAACTCACCGCCGCGGATGGCGGCGTATTCGCCCTCGGCGGCGCTCCCTACCTCGGGTCCATGGCGGGCCGGCCGCTGAACAAGCCGGTTGTGGGGATCGTGGGTACCGCGGATGGCAACGGCTACTGGCTGATCGGCGCCGATGGTGGCGTGTTTGCCTTCGGCGATGCGGTGGCACCGTCGAGCAACCCGCTGCCGGGCATGAACCTCAACGCCCCGGTGGTCGGCGCGGCCCGGGCCGGCACCTCGGGGCTGGAACTCACCGCCGCGGATGGCGGCGTATTCGCCCTCGGCGGCGCTCCCTACCTCGGATCCATGGCGGGACACAGCCTGGCCAAGCCAGTCTCGGGAATCGCCGTGAAGCCGGGCAACACCGGCTACTGGCTCACCGCCCGCGATGGCGGTGTCTTCGCCTTCGGCAACGCCGGGTTCTACGGGAACGCGATCAGCACATCCTGCACAGTGCCCACCACCCCGGGCAGCGTCATCGTCGGGTACGCCACTGCCATCATGAACGGCCAAGCGGAACCGGGCTGGGGCGGTGGCGCCGTCCCGTACTCCTGGGGCGGCGGGCACGCCACCAATCCCGGCCCGTCCTACGGGACCTGCATCGGCTACACCGGCTCGATCAAGCCCTGCCCAGCCACGAACACGGCGGGAGTCGACTGCTCCGGCTTCGCGCGCTGGGTCTACTCGCTGGCTTACGGCCACGACGTACTAGGCGGCGGCAACACCAACGAAGAACTGTCGCGCATGCAGAACGTATCCGTGCCTGCCCCGGGTGACCTGGTCTTCTACGGAGCCAGCGCGGGCGACACACATCACGTCGGCATCTACATCGGCAACGGGAAGATGATCGACGCACTCAAAACGGGGACCCATATCGAAGAGGACAACGTATCCATCATGAGCGACTTCCTCGGCTACTGGCAGATCTAGCCAGCCGAACTTCCGCGAACACAGCAAACACAGCAAGGGGAGTGCCATGCGGCCACTATTTCGACGGATCATTCTCTCCACCGCAGGGGCAATTCTTGTCGCGGGAACGAC
>Ga0302325_10018992_pt1 | contig 14472 bp, 12 predicted proteins | sample Palsa_T0_2_FD_201948 | JGI IMG/M metagenome (GOLD analysis project Ga0302325, IMG submission 201948) | Peat permafrost microbial communities from Stordalen Mire near Abisko, Sweden - Palsa_T0_2 | ecosystem: Environmental > Terrestrial > Soil > Palsa > Peat permafrost | place: Sweden: Abisko... | reverse complement strand
CTTTTCTAGAAATTACTAGATTCCTTCTCAGTAAGTGGGAAGCCAGATCATCAATGTTGGTTCCTGGAGTCGTTTGAAGCGCGATTTCTTTGTAAACTTCGGGCAGTGATTGTACACAATCTGTGATCCATGGTGGAACAGCCTTAAACTGGGTCTCCAACCAGTTCGGGTACCAGTTGATTGCGTTCTTCAGCTTACCAGACCACAATCTAGAACAAGCAGTTGTGTCACCGTCACCGGTCAAAGCGTAATAGAAGATGTCGTCCGAAATGATTGATTCTGTGGAGCGTATCAGTTTAGGTCCCAGATAAGAAAGTCGAAGTTGCAACCTACGTTTGCCCTCTTGTCCCGTGATGATCTCCCGTAGAGGCATCGTCCAAGAATGCATCGCGTCAGATGTACGGAATCATCGCAAAATCGTAGTAATCCATTTGGAGGGTTGGTTCCGAGTCTTATCAATTCCAAACAACCCCGGTCGCCTTTGTGAAACTTTGTGTTTCGGCTAGTTCCCAAAAAAAGCCAGGGTGAAGCAAGCATTGCAGTTCATCTCTATTTTGGGCATAGTATTCATCTAATAGACCAACGTCTTCCGGATTCTGAGAGCTGAAACGCGGACCGACACACGAGGCCTTGGATGGATCTCTTAGCGAGTTAAATTCTCCTTTAGGCGCCAGGGATAAATGCGGTGTAACCCACAGCGGGGCGCTTCTGTGGCACAGGCGCATCAACTTAAGGTGTACGAGGAATCGAGGCGCTTGCAAGCTGAGTCGAAACATGAACAAAATGGCCTCTCTCTCTTCGTCTTGAATCTAGATGGCAGCTGCTTTCTTTTCAACAATTGCTTCTAGTGATCGCCTGCAAATCCTCCCCCAACACGTACGGCCCCCTCTATCGTTGCAGCTCTGTCTCTGTAGTCGTCGATCGACACAATGGGCACCGCGGGGTAAGTTTTCAGTGAACGACTGAGTGCCGGGGAGCTTGCTGACCAGCACATCACAGCCGTCTGCCTTCGCAGCAGCGCCCACTCCTATCCCAAGCCCTCGATCGATTTCACTCCGAACTGAAGAGCGATGACGAGGCAATTCTTGATGTGGATAATGTTGAGGAGCTTCTTGCTCAGGCGAAGGCCATGGGGCCTGCGCTCTCCGGTAGAAGCAAGTCGTCATCGTTCAAACGCCTTGAGTCAATCCTGCCACATATAAATGACTTTGCTGCAATCATAGCAGTTTGCAGCGGCGCTGATGCAAAAGCGACGGGTCTCGTATGGGGTAGCTTGAAAGTCGTCTTCATGGTATTTCCTGCACCAGGCTTCCATCTGTTCCCTAGTCAGACCCCAGACTAACAGCACCTACGCAGTTAGCATCTCCTTCTAGCGACACCCTGGACGACATTGTCAACATGCTTGACGAATTGAGCCTCTCTCTTCCACGGTTTCGCTCGTATGAAGAGAATCTGGCAATGGATGATGCACTCGAGTCTGCACTAATCGAAGTATACACCGAAATGACCTGCTTCTGTGCCCGCACAATTAACTTCTTCCGGAGCAACCCACATCGTAAGCCCTTGGGCCCAATTTTCTGATCTGGTGTTGAATTGAATCTAATACTTCCCAGGCTCCTTAATCAAAATGAGCTGGCCAAAGTTTAACAACGATTTCAATCAGACAATAAAGAGACTGAAACAATTATCCCGCATCGTCGATACAAAAGCAGAAGAAGTGCGGCTACGAGAGGATCGCGAAAGGAATACGGAACTGCTATCAGCAATGGAGCTTATGAAAAGTACCACCATTGCGCATGACGTGTTGCCGTGCTATCTAATACCCTTCGGCGTGGATGAGCAGTTTCACGGCAGGCTGGATGTTTTAGAAAGGATCCAAAAAGGACTGCTCCATGAAGCTGGAGCGTTAAAAGTCAATGTATTATGGGGAATGGGAGGCGTCGGCAAAACGAAGATTGCCCTTCAATATGTGAACAAGTCTAGGCAAGACTTCGACGCGATTTTCTGGATCTCCGCAGACAATTCAATCAAACTCACGCAAGGTTTCCTCGAGGTTTCCAAGAAACTCCATCTTTCCCCCAACGTGGAAGATGCTCAAGACGCTGTTGCAGCAATGTCCAAAGTGAAGACTTGGCTTTCTACAACTGGTCAGTAGTCCCGGGTGATCCTTTTCTATAGATTACCTGACAAGATAGATTGCCGATGGCTTGTTGTGTTTGACAATGCCGACGACCCAGATATCCTACTCAACGCTTGGCCGGGTTCCGCGACTGGATCTATTCTGATCACTTCAAGAGATTCGACGGCCGCATTTGGTACCTCTGCTGAGACTATTCATGTTCTACCATTCGATGAAGAGACAAGTGTTGAAGCTTTCATTCGCCTCGTTGGCCGAGATCCTAGCTCCAACACTGATCGACAAGCCGCGAGAGAGATCTCTCAAACCCTGGGTGGTCTCCCTTTAGCTATCAATCAAATAAGTGGCTTTATCGTCCAGCAAAAGCTAGCTCTCAAAGACTTCTTACCATTATATCAGAAGAATGCTGCAAAAATCGACGCACGGAAGTTGAAGCGAGGGGATTATGGCCACACTCTGAGCACTGTCTGGGAGCTTTCTTTGGCGCAATTGTCCGGTATATCAAGCACTTTGCAAAAGCTGCTCGCTTTTTTTGACCCGGATAAGATTCATGAGTCCGTAATCCTGGAAGGTGGTGAGCATATAGAAGGCGAGGAATTTGAATTCCTTAAAGATGACATGGAGTAGTCCTATCCTTGAAGTATCGACGAATATTGCTGACAGCCCAAGTTTTCTGGATGCCAAAGAACCTCTTCTTAAAGCCGCCTTGATCGATCGCTCCAGCGAAACGGAGTCCTTGACTATTCATCGCCTCGTACAAGCAGCAGTGATGAGACGACTTACAGAGGATGAGAAAGTTGAATATTTTGATGTGGCCATCACGATCTTGAGCAATGGATTTCCTAACACCTGGAATACAGTCACAAGTCATCAATTTACAGCCTGGGCTAAATGCGAACTGTGCTTACCGCACGTCAATTTCCTGATTGAACAGAGCAAAAAGTATTGCTTGAAGGCTAGGGATCCGAAAAAGTTCTCCGAACTCATTCTTCGATGTTGCTGGTGTGTCCTTGTTCATATCTATAAGAGTTGTTTCCATAGGCGCTAACAGGAGTACAGGTATCTCTACGAACGAGAACACTACAGTGAGGCACGCGGATTTATGAAGACGGCTCTTGAGAATCTTGAAATGAAAGACTCCCTCATGTACGCCAGTGCCACCATGCTTGACGGCCTTATTGAACTCGATACGAACAACATTTCCAAGGCACTTGACGCATTCCTTGTGGCTTTCAACATCAGGCAGCCACTTATGGATCCAGATGATCCTTTCATCGCCTCTAGCCTCAACGCTCTGTCAATTGCATATACAGAGCTTGGTGACTTCGACAAAGCGGTAGAGGCAGGTAAAAGAGCGATTGACATACGTCTTCGGACCAACAGCGATCGCATCGGCAACTCGTATAGCAATATGGCAAGTACACTTATGCGTATGGGCAAACCAGACGAAGCCGAGGAAATGCTCAAGAGATGTCCCTCTCTGAAAGACTTCACCGATGAAACTTTCTTGCAGACTGGCAACCCCCGTTTCTCTGGGTAAGTTCGAATACTAAGAGTTTTCAAAGGATAGCTGATAGAGAAAAATAGGGACATGGTTCTGCTAGCCCGAATCCGTTTGCAGCAGGGTCGACTTGATGATGCAATACGTCTAAGTTCGAAAGCTCTTGCCTTCCGACAAAAGCTCCTTGGAAGTCGACTCAAAGTATGCGACTCTCTCTATCAGGTTGCAAGTCTACTCGAAATAAGAGGTGATCTAAGTTCATCTATGTGAGTTGCACGCCTTAGCATTCGTAGTGTGACTTCCGAAAGCTGACGTTTAGGGGTTTAGTAATTTACTCGAAGAGTCGGTGTCTATCGCCGAAAACATCCCAGAAGCAAAAGGTTATGAAGCCAGAGCACAGTTCAAACTGTCTCGACTTTATGAGGGGCTGGGCAATGGGGAAAAATCTCAAGAGTATGAGATTGCGGCGAAGAAGGCTCGGAAGGAGATCTCATATGATACTCCTGAAACCGAGTTAACCGAGAAAGATTATGATAGCTTAGTACTCTGGATGCTGTGGTAAATCAATCCGTATACTCAGGACAAATTTAAATCATGATTCATGCCCCTTCTGCTTGAAGCAATATTTCTAGAAGAAATATCTGTGCATCAGAATCACGTGAGGTGAACCTTCCCGCCTCTTCCATTCTCGCCTGACACTCCAGGGATACAATGGAATAAGCGTAAGCCACGTGGCGGGCAGGGCCACCTGCTTTTCCGCCCTCAAACCACCCCGCTTTCTATTGCCATTACGACCTCGATTGCCCACAATCTCAATTCCCATCGTCGAGGGTCTGTCAGAAGGCTCATTGGCTCAAATTTCTTCCAGACTGCCTCCGAAGGCGAAGTTGACCTGCCTTTGACGAACCTAAATGATCATGTCGCAAGATGGCCCAGTAGTCATCAACAAGTCGCCTGAAGTATCTCGACTAGATGTTGGACAAGCTTTCACGAAGTTGACGCCAAGAGAGAAACTCTACGCCCATCACTCGGCTAGGCAAGTTTGTTTTGATGGCCGCCCCACAGACCTTAGCTGACTTTCTTTCTAGAGCAGCATGGAGCAGTGCACCCATTATCTTAGATCAGACCTCGCCCGAATCGATCTCAATCCTCCAGTTCATTTTGGAACTCTACAGATCATGTGAAGGAAGCTGGTCAGAGCTTGCCTCCCGTGCAGGAATTGAATTTGAGGAGTTGCTGCGATTCCTTGATTACGCCGCTGTTTTTCTTGGCAACATCGGCAACTATTTTGTAAGTTATTCCAAGTTCACTTTTTCACTGGTCTAAACGTTTGTATTCCAGGGTCAAGGAGATCAAAAATTCATTCCTGATGTGCCTGGAAGTGCCCTACAGAAGCTCTCTCAATGCTCTGAGATTGCCGCTAGTCTGTACGAGAAGATCGAACAGCCTATGATAGCAAGCCTACCACTAGCCCTTGGGTTTCCAAGTGATGTTGCTCAAAGTTCATACTATCCAGGAGATCTTCGCATTTCTCGAGAAGAAATTTCCGTTGTGTCGGACACACTTGCAAGATTAAGGATTGATCCAGAGAATACTCGCCTTCGCAAATCGATTGTGGGCCAGAAGTCACACTTCGATGTTCTGCAAAGCTCCATTAAAGAAGACCGCCACCCACGAGTGGTCTACGAAGATTCCAACCTACTAATCCGTCTTGTCCGAGGCGGCCATAAGGCGGAGCTATCTCTCGTTTGTCATTACCTAGAACACGCAAAAGCGAGCGCAGAAAACTTACTTCAAGAATCTTTCATTGCTAAATACCAGCAAAGCTTTACTAATGGGGACATGGAGAGCTACAAGAACTCCCAGCGGGAATGGGTAAAGGATATCAAGCCATCAGTGGAGGTTTTCTTTGGCTTTATCGAGCCTTATCGTGACCCTTTTGGCATTAGAGCGGAATTCGAAGGACTTTGTGGAATCGTCAACACAAAAGAGACGCAGAACCTCACGACTCTAGTCCAGAAATCTTCAATTTTTATAAGGCGACTTCCATGGGCCGAGCATCATATTGAAAATGATGGAAAAGGCCCGTTCGAGAAGGAGTTGTTTGAGAGTCCTGATTTCACCAGCTTACATAGTAAGTCTTGCTCTTTTATTGCTAAAATATCCGAAAACTAACGGAAGTAAAGCACTTGCCTACTGCTCTAGTATCATCTTCCCAGGGAAGAATCTCCCTAATGTAAGAATTCAAACTGCAGACTATTTTTCAGTTAGCTGAAACTTGTTATAGTATAATGATATCCGACAAGAGGACGGCTTCAAAAATGTCATGATCACCAATACCATGACTGCAACAAATTCAAAATCGGAAGCGATGGCTAGCTGCTTGAATTCTGCCGAAGTGCCAAATTTTCTCAAGCATAGAGAGCATGCGTTCTATCTATGGGTCGTCTTTCACGAACTTCTTGGCCATGGTACTGGAAAGCTTCTCGTTGAGAATCAATCCGGCGGGTTCAACTTCGACTCAAAGAATCCTCCTATCAACCCACTCACCGGAAAGCCTATTAATTCTTGGTATAAACATGGGCAAACCTGGACTGGTCTCTTTGGAGACATTGCTACTACAGTCGACGAATGCCGCGCAGAGTGTGTCGGAGCGTATCTTTTGAGTGACATGGAGCTTCTAGCCATGTTTGGGTACACCGACGAGACTGAAATCACAGGTAGAGATTGTGAGTCAACTTTCTTTCTGAAGTTCCTCTTGTTGACGTATTTAAGTGGAGTACAACATGTACGTGCAGCTTGGCGTTGCAGGACTGCGGGCTCTTGAGAATTATAACCTTGAGGATCACGTATGTTTACCTCAACACACAAACTTGCTTTGGCTAATATGAACAGAAATGGGGTCAGGCACATAGTAGGGTAAAATCTCCTCCGTAGGCTCTAGTAGGATCAAGTTCTAATGTTTTGAAGGCACATTTTGCAATGTTCAAGTGTCTTCTAGCGGCAGGTGGCGACTTCCTTACTATTACCAACGACAACTCGTCTAACAAGCTGACGGTATCCATCGATCGAGCTAAGATTTCTACCCATGGTAGACCTGCAATTGCGAGTCTCATGCTCAAGCTGCACATTTGGAGATGTACTGCGGATGTAAAGGAGTGCAGGGAATACTATGTACAGCTCACAGAACCAACCGGTGTCTACTTGGAGTGGAGACGGATAATGTTAGCCAAGCAGACAGCGAGGCAAGTCTTTGTCCAACCGAACACATACATCAGTGGTGGAGAGGTCTTCTTGAAGGAGTATGAGCCTACTGTGGAAGGAATGATACAGAGTTGGGCTGAGCGAATGAGAATGATAGGACAGGATATGGAGAAGTAGCAAAGACTAGGCTGAACGCAATATTCAGGACATGAGTATGAAATCATGATATATTGTTAAGAGAGCAAGTGGATGTGCTAGTCATATATAAAGGTGTAAGGCTAAATGAAATAAGCAATGAAGATTTAGCTGAATGTCTGCCTTATTAATTTTATTATTATTTGTTAAGTATAAAAACTACTTTAGACCAGGAGTTGGCCTCATGTTAGATACAAACTGATGATATTCAAGGGAAGCCAGCTTTTACCTTTAAATTTAGTACTATTATCGACTTAAGCTTTTTAAATAAACTATGCTAGCAAATTATATTAATTTATATAAACTTGGCAATCTTTTTGCTAATGGTGTTTTTTATAATCTTAGCTTCTGCCTATTTAAATAAGTTATCCTTAGCTATAATTAAATAGTTATAGCTCTTATATTTGAGCAATTTTATAATATTTATATTAATATAATCAAAAAGAAAAATAGCTCTTATTCAATAGATTAATTAATATAGAACTCTTAATTATAGTTTGGAGTACTAATATAAAGTAAGGTGTGCCATATCCTTTATATATTATATAATCTAGAAAATTGTTTCCATTTAATACTTAAATTTTAAAGCTACTTAAAGTAAGGGAATATTTAATTTTCCCTTAAAGCAGCTTAAAAAATAAGATTTGCTTATAAAATTAGGCTTTAATATATAAGGCTTAGCTAAGCAAGGCTTTAGCTAACAAAGTCGTGTATTATATTTAATATTGCAATGCTTTATTGCTTTAGCATCCTTAATAACTGGTTAAATTCCGACTATATTAAGTTTTAATATAATAAACTTATTATTATTAAAGTTATTATTATTCGAGTCTAAGTTGCTTTAAGACCAATAAGGTAGTTTATTGGCTATAATATGCTTCTTGCCCTTAATATAGCATACCTTAAAGTCGAATAGTGTAGTAGGGCGCTAAAGAGATTGCTGAATTTGGTCGATTTTGAAGGTTTTCAGATAGCGCTACACATGACTACAATGGAGACTGCTGGGTTTTTATAAGATTACTTAGTTAGACACACACCACCTTCTTTCTTTATAATAATTATACACATTCATTGCCAATTTATACAGTTTTGCTTTTACTTTATGTGTACTATAGGGGGGCGAACCTCAGCCAAAAGAAAGACCCTACAAGAACGCTCTCTAGGAAACCAGCAAATAGAACAACAAGCAACGCATGCGTAGATATAAAGCAATGACAAAAGAAAGACAACTAAAGCATGCAAGAACTAAGTATAACTATAAAGCAAAAACAGGACTGTAAAATTGGCAACGAATGTGTACGATTATTATATGTTAAAAGGAGTAATGTGTGTCTAAGTACAAAAACCCAGCAGTTATACCTCCATTTTAATCACGTGTAGCACTAGCTGAAACCCTCCAAAATCTACAGAATTCAGCAGTCTCTTTGGCGGACCGCCACACTATGCCCTGGATGTCTTTCGGATATACCCATGAACAAGCCTGTTCGGACTAAATAGAGGCGGAGATTCATGCAATGGCGATGCCGTGTCCAGAAAGAGTAATCCCAAAGGCCAGCGCAATTGGGAGACTCACGTAAATCCTGGAAATGCTGGATCGGGGTCAAACCAAATTACAGAGCATACTTGCTTATAAGCAGACTTAGGGTATTGGTCAGAAAAGAGCAGTTATGATTCTAGTGCTTGCTTGTTGACAGGAGCCTAAAACCTGTCCGTAGGACTATCTCCCTGCTTAGGCCATACATGAATCAAGTCCCACCAGAAGCTCTCCAGTATGCAACCCACTCAGCCAAGTCCCTAGCTATTTGCTCCTCCCTGTGGTGATTTATTTGACCTATAACTATATGCTCAGAGGTCTCCTCATGGGTAAGGTACATGTCGATATTTGATGGCCCATTCAGGATTTGAGAGCGGGCCTCGGCCGTGATTTGCCGTTTTTGGGAGGAGTGAGTTGGGGTGTGGTTGGTTTGATAACTATATTCAAGTCAGTTTGATTTAGAATTGAAAGGAAATGTCAAAATAAGAATGGAAAGAATACCCATTATTAGTCTGGTTGATGTGAGGCATACTAGAAAAGATGAGAGCTGTGGGACTGGCGTAATTTGGAATGTTGATGGAGTGATTATAAGTTGATATGAGGACTTATTAAAAATTTGAAAGAGGTTCACTGAATCACTACTGGTTGTGGAAGCCTTAAGATTCCGAAACATTGCAGCCATTACGAGATATTACACTTAGAGATAAGCAGTAGTGGAAATATCTAGGAAGCACCAAAACGGAAATGTAAAATTGAATGAGCATGAGATTTGGCAAGTCTTTCCATTTTGGCGGGTCTTTGACGCATAGGAAATGAAATGTAAATAATGCCTGAGTCTAGGCTCCACCCGAAAGCGGCTGCAACGAAGGGGAAGCAAATACGTAAGAATTGCACAGGGATCAGATGATACGAAGGGCGTTGGAGAGTTCAGAATGGCTTTTCTACCTCCCAATCATTCGTACATTTGGCCCAGTGATGGTTGCGAGAAAAAGTGTAAAAATCTTGGAGTCAGGAGTCATGTGAGTACCGGCCCCTCGGATTTGGCTCTCGGAGCACGACCCGCGCCCTCTTCTTCACAGTGGGTTTCACGCAAAAGCGACACCAACTTACCCGATTTTCCCAGCATAACAACTTTTCCACCACAACTGCTGCAATTAAATTATTTTTAATGGAAATATGGATTCGATGCTTGTGAAAAGGATTTATTAAACAGAATTTAAATATAATGCGTAGTTGTTTTAATATTTAAGACTTAAGTGCACGGGCTATTTTTGACTTTTGATTTTTGACCATATAATACGCAAAAGGTTTTGAAAAGGTCCGTGCGCGCCTATTAGATGGGCTTATAATTTATTACTAATCGCACGCCAAGGAGGGGTATAATTAGTAATAGTTGATAAGTGTACCTAGTATAGGATTTCCTTGATTTTCGACCACTAAAAGCGCAAAAATTATTTCTTCGCTTAATTTCAAAAAATAATAACTTATTAAGTATTAATTAATTTTAGACTCCAAAGAAGGGGATTGTTTACTGTAGTCCAAACTAGCTATTCGGCTTAATAGTTTTAAAATAATATGGTGTTGTGGTGAAATTAATGTTTTGGTGTCGCTTTTGGGTGAGATCGACTGTAGGTAGCAGAGAGAACTTTTAGGCCAATGGCTCATCAAGGTGCACATCTGACTTTTGACACGTCACGGGTTTGTTGAGCCGCGTCGTTTTATTTCTGGATCCCATGGCGTTTCATGACCTTGGGAATTAAAGACATGATGATGGAACGGAACCACTCTCTGTGAATGCTGAGCAGCTGCGGTCGCGTGTTGAGCTGTGATTCGACTGCTGGACCCTGACGGAAACGGAAAGGAGGAATACTACGCTGCGTACAGTACTTAGCGGCCAACAAAATCACGTGAGATGCCACCTGAAACAAGGGCTGCACGTCAGTCCATGCGGTGGCGTCATAGCCTTTTTACACTTCAAGATTGGCGAACCTGGGTTCGCGCAAGGCAACTTAAACTTTAGCCTCACTACATTTAATCACGAGGGCGCTGAGGATCGTCTCGACATGCGATTCGTGATGGCTATGAAAGACGGGCGATATTTGAGTAGGCGCCTCCCGGGTCACATTTACTTTGACCACAGCGCTTGCACAGGAACAACCGATCGTCCTTCGTCCACGAACAGCACAAGGCTAGCTCCGATTTAGTGTGCCACTCAATCACCGAAGAAAAGCTATTCGGCGGCTACAACGATACCAGGATGTCAGTGTCGGTAGTCTTCAAATCTCCATCTGCGAAGAGCTCGGCCCCATCCTCGACACCGACTGAGAGCTCGAATTCGGGGGGCAAGGGAGCCAAGCAGGGCCGACCAAACAAGTGGTCTGCCTCGCGGAAGCGGAAGCTCGCGAGGCTCTACTTGTACACCATACTGCCACGAGAAGACATACCCCGAGTATTGAAGGATGATGGAGATAATTGGACACCTGGGTTAGTGTCCCGACCGCTAGTCCCATTCAATCGCTGACTCACGGTGGCTCTGCAGAAAGGAATCTACGACCAAAACTGTAAATGCAATTCTAGACAAGGAGCCAAGATGGCTGAGACCAAAGGACCGACTAGATATGGACAAGAAGATATTGGGGCTATCGCAATGCAAGACGCAGAGGAAGTTCAGACGGCAGTGGTCACCTTCGTCCCCCGAAGAGCTTCAAAGCAACGAGCCGCCAGCATCAGATGCAATTCCCTCCACTGAATTAAGCGAAACTCCACTCGAAGATCCACTAGCATTTGCAACTGAAGAACCGTTCAGATCTGTTTTTGGTCGTTTGACAGGCGTTCAAAATCTAGCACAACACAGCTTGCCTGTCTCTAGTCAGGACTTCCTATTTCAAGAAGAGCCCGTTCTGCCTCTATCGATGTTGGCAGACATATCAAACGTTGAGGGCGAATGTTTCGATTCGATAAAAGGTGCCGATAAATTGCCTGGCATCGACGAGAGAAGCCTACAGTCGACGTACTTGAGCACGACAAGTCTGAAAAAACGCTTGTCGCAATACTCGAGTCTCTATGTGAAAGCCATTGCGCGTATTATGAAAACTCATTCGATATCGAACTCTTCCGCAGCCACTACTGCGGGGCCTGCTTACTCCATATCTATCAACACAGAATCAACGGTTGGCGCCCGAACAATTCGGCCCTCGTCAATAGTGGCCTCCCTTACGTCTCGAATTCCGCGGCTGGTCTTGCCCGACGCTATTCTAGTCCTTGACCGCTATGTTCAACGGCAAGGGCTATGTATTCCTGGTTTCAAGAGTCACGATTCAAAGACATGCTGGTGCCTTGAAGAGTTGGACGCCAACAGCCAGGTCTGGGTATGTCAAACCGGGTTGATAAATCAACAACTTTCTGACCCTCCGAGCCATTTGGGTAGCCTCAGCATTGAATTTCGCGACCTTTTTGGGAACACCGTCTTACACATGCTTGCTGCTCGTGGGGCAAATCTTGCCGTCATTATAGATGCCCTCCTGCAAGGCGTTGATGGCAATGCCAAGAATACGGCTGGTCAGAATTTCCTCCATGTCCTTCGTCGTCGGATCCTTACTCTACTGGCCACAAGTTGGCACACCCTTTTGGATTTCCTGCTAAAGCTAAACAGCTTCAACATCAGATTTCTCGACTGTGATTCATTTGGTCGAAGCTTCTTTCATCTGCTCACGCGCCGAGCAAGGAAATTGGGCCAGAATTCGCTTGGTGTTCTAAGTTTTTTGAACGTCCGACTTCCAACTTCAAGGGATGCTTTTGGCTGGATAGCAGCTCTTAATTCGAAGACTGTTAGCGAGGAGTTTGATAGAAAATGTCGAAATGGCATTATACAGGAAAACTATGAAGAGGCAAAGCACACGGACGGATCTTCAAGCCAGAAATCCTTCCATGCAGAATGTTCTCCTTCGATCGTTTGCGAGGCCGCCAGCATAGAGAGTGCCCCAACTTCAAACATTTCGCCGATTGCAAGCCAGGACAATCTCAACGATGCTGACACTCTCGTCTACAAACATGCTAGGCTCCTCGAAATAGCCACGAGAGCCATTGACTCACCTCGCATTGAGGATTCAGAAGGTCGCAACGGCCTTCAATGCCTTGCAGAAGCAGCCCTCGACATTGACAACACAAAGGCACTAGCGGACAACTCTAACAAACGGAAGCGCGACCAATCCAAGCTGGACTCCTCCTCCAAATGCCTTACACTTCGCTACGAGCTAGCACAGCAGATGGTGAGTTTGGGTGTTAACATAAACAACTATGACGAAAATGGTAAGACTGTTCTTATGGCTTTCGTAACGCATCTTCCGGACGGCGAAGACGACAAGACACTTGCGAAATTATTCCACCACCTTATCCGGAACGGCGCCAAGATGCACTGGCGAAACCGTTGGGGCGAGACCGCGCCGCACATTGCAGTTCGTCTGGGCCACAAGGTCGCGACGAGGGTCTTACTCGAAAGTGGTGCAAATGTGCATTCCAGGACATCCGAGGGGAAAGGTGTGTTGGCTGTTGGGGAGACGTATTATTTTAGAGCGAGGGAGGAGCCCAGATTGTACGCAAGTATCATGGCATGTATGGCTCTTTGTATTCAGTATGGTGCTGTTGCCGCGCCGACGCTGGTTCAGGAGTGGTCGGATAGGCACGGAGGATTTATATGATTCCAGTGAGTCAATAATATTGTAGCCTAGAACAAGCCATGGGTAATGAGTAACGGCGTTCTAGTAAAGTTTGCGCAGAGTTCCATGAGTGGCGGTCATGCCCACACTGAGGCAATTACATAACTTCTTCATATTTGCTCGATTGATCTTGATTACTGTCAGCCATAGGGTTGGACTGTAACGAAGAAAGGCGATATATTTAAGTGGTCTGCGATCAGGCTATCGCGTGGGTTTCAATCACAGATACGGGCTATATGGATCTTGGTCCTATGGAGGAGAAAGACATGGTCTATGTATTTTCAGGCTGTAATATTCATCTTGTGGCATTGGGAGATAAAAAAACGTGCTTGACTAAAACAACTTGGTCAAGGACCGCTCAGGCAGCTGGGGCGAGCTGAGGGTGATTAGCGCCTGAGTTGAAGCGGTCAGGCTTACTCCCCGACTTTGGCGAGGAAAAGAAGAAAGTCGTGTGAGACTACCACAAGTACTAGACGTTGTCTAGAATTCAACACAAGAACTTCATAGGCGTATATGAGATGTACCTCTTTGAAGATAAAGTATTCACAGTTATCGAGTATATTGACTTTACAGTGGAGGATATGCTTCTGCGCTCGATTCGCTTTACCGATTCCTCTGTTACCATTGCATTAATATTACGGGTATTGGCCGGAATACAGTTTATTTGGTCAAAGGAATGCGTGCAGGAATACATTGAAAGCGGTTTCGATGGGTGGGTCCTGAAGCTAATTGACTTTAAGAGATTGGAAGCTATTATTGTAGCTATCGGGGACGAGCAGATAAGGACGAGTATGCTCTATAGAGCGAGGAATTAGGATAGAGGTGGTTGGTTTAAGGTGAAAAGTAGGGAATAAGTGAGGACCCTAAGCGTTGCAGTCCTGAAACAAACGTTTTCACTAGGCGTAACTCGTAAGGAGTCTGAATCGTAACCTGCGGACTTGAGGCGACGTAGAGTACAATGTAGTATGTAGCAACAATCCCGTGATCTCGGCAAACATTGGTAATGCTCGTACGAATCGGCATTGTAGTGAGGCCCCGTTTGGAACAGGAGTTGGGTTTTAAAAGCTAACTCTTAATGCTAGCCTTCAAACTTAATAAAGAGTGTTTAGAAGAAACAAATACTCAATATTTGAATATTTAGCTTTTAGTTTTTTTTTAGTGATTACTCCTTATAATTATAGGCTAT
>Ga0302325_10018990_pt1 | contig 14473 bp, 13 predicted proteins | sample Palsa_T0_2_FD_201948 | JGI IMG/M metagenome (GOLD analysis project Ga0302325, IMG submission 201948) | Peat permafrost microbial communities from Stordalen Mire near Abisko, Sweden - Palsa_T0_2 | ecosystem: Environmental > Terrestrial > Soil > Palsa > Peat permafrost | place: Sweden: Abisko... | reverse complement strand
GCGCCTAGAATTTCGCGCGCTATTCGCGCCGTTTCGCGGGCCATCCAGACATTGTTCTTCTTCGCCATGGAGATGTGCGAGGGATGGACGCGGTTTGAATCTTTCAGGCGTCCCACCTGGAGCATGAGGAACTGCGCCTTGGTGATTTCGGTGATCATCCACACCAGCTTTTCTTGCACGAGCTGGTGCGACGCGATGGGGCGATTTTCGAACTGCTTTCGTTGCTTGGCATAGTCAAGCGCGGATTGATAGCACGCCATGGCCGCGCCGATGGCGCCCCACCCGATGCCGTAGCGCGCTTGATTCAGGCAGGAAAGAGGGCCTTTGAGGCCCTCGACGCCGGGCAACAGATTTTCGGCGGGAATTTTGCAATCCGAGAACGCCAGGCTCGAAGTGACCGACGCGCGCAGCGAATATTTCCCGTGAATGTCCTTGGTTGAGAAGCCCGGCGTCCCTTTTTCGACCAGAAAGCCGCGCACCTTTTCGTCTTCGCACTTCGCCCAAACCACGGCCACGTCGGCGATCGAGCCATTGGTGATCCACATCTTCTCGCCGTTCAACACGTAGTCCGAGCCTTGTTTCACGGCGCGCGTGAGCATGCCTCCGGGGTTTGAGCCAAATTGCGGTTCGGTCAATCCGAAGCATCCGATGGCTTTACCTTGCTGCATCCGCGGGAGCCACTTTTCCTTCTGCGCGTCCGATCCGAATGTGTAGATGGGATACATCACGAGGGCGGACTGTACCGAAACGAAACTGCGGATCGCGGAATCGCCGCGCTCGATTTCCTGCATCACGAGCCCGTATTCCACGTTGGTCATGCCCGCGCAGCCGTAGCCGTTGAGATTGGCGCCGAAAAAGCCCAGCTCGGCCATCACGGGCACAAGCCTCATCGGAAACCGGCCCTCGCGATTGCACTGTTCGATGATGGGGAGAATCACGTCGTCGACAAACTGGCGCGCGGTGTGCCGGGCCAGCTTTTCGTCATCGCTCAGGAGGGAATCGAAGTCGAGGAAATCGACCCCGGGAAATGAGGGCATTCGGCGTCTCCTTGGCTCCGCGGCGATGGGCGCTGGAAGCAGTGTTGCCATCTTATCGGATAAGCGAATGCCAGTGCCACCGTTCGCTGGGGCGAAAAAGATTTCGCGGCGGCGCGTCTTGGTATAAATTAGCGTGTTCGGTATACTGAAATTTCAGCACAAACCTCCGAAGGGGTCAGGAATGAATCCGCCCAAAACAGAAACAGTTGCGAACGGAGCGGCGGCCGGAAGCCGCGGCGACACGCTCACGATCACCGATAACCGGACCGGGAAACAGTACGACATTCCGGTGAAAAACGACACAATCCGGGCGATCGACCTGCGAAAAATCAAGGTCAACGACGGGGATTTCGGGATGATGAGCTATGACCCGTCCTTCTCGAACACGGCTTCGTGCACCAGCAAGATCACCTACATCGACGGCGACCTGGGGATTCTGCGCTACCGCGGCTACTCCATCGAAGAACTGGCTGAAAAGAGCACCTATCTCGAAACGGCGTATTTGATCCTCTACGGCGAGCTCCCTTCGAAGGCGCAGCTGGACGAGTGGACGTATCACATCACCCATCACACGTTCATTCATGAAAGCATCAAGAAATTCCTGGACGGCTTTCACTATGACGCGCACCCCATGGGCATGATGATTTCAACCGTGGCGGCACTTTCGACCTTCTATCCCGAGTCCAAGGATATTTTCAACGCGGAGTCGCGCCGCAAACAAACCTACCGGCTCATCGGCAAGATGCCGACGCTGGCGGCGTTCGCTTACCGGCACAGCCTGGGCATGCCTTTCGTTTATCCCGACAACGAACTGAGCTATACGGGCAATTTCCTCAACATGCTGTTCCGGACGAGCGAACTCAAATACCGCCCGAATCCTAGTCTCGAGCGCACGCTCGACGTCCTGTTCATTCTGCACGCGGATCACGAGCAGAACTGCTCTTCGACGGCGATGCGCGGCGTGGGAAGCTCGCACGCCGATCCTTACTGCGCGACGGCCGCGGCCACGTCGGCGCTCTACGGCCCGCTGCACGGCGGCGCCAACGAGCAGGTGCTGCGGATGCTGCTCGATATCGGGTCGGTGAACAACGTTCCGGCCTACATCAAGCGGGTGAAGGCGGGCGAGACGCTGCTGATGGGCTTCGGGCACCGCGTGTACAAGAATTACGACCCGCGCGCCAAGATCGTGAAGCGCATGGCGTATGAAGTGTTCGACATCATGGGGCGGAATCCGCTGATCGATATCGCGCTGGAGTGCGAACGCATCGCGCTCGAGGACGAATACTTCGTTTCGCGAAAGCTCTACCCCAACGTCGATTTCTACACCGGGCTGATTTATCAATCGATGGGCTTCCCGGTAACGATGTTTCCGGTGCTGTTCGCCATACCGCGCACTTCGGGATGGATCGCGCAGTGGGAAGAAATGCTGCTCGACCCGGAGCAGAAGATCGCGCGGCCGCGACAGGTTTACACCGGCTACGATTTGCGCAGCTATATACCGCCCGACCATCGGGGCTAGCAACAAGCGGAGTTTGTTCGCGCTTTCCTCTGCCGGGGTGAGTTACCACGCCGGTAGAACAGCCGTATTCGGCGCGCCGCTCCAAAACGGTTGCATCCCAGCGGATTCTCTGTCAAAAACAGTGGTGCCGTTCTAAGGGATGCTCCATGGAAATCTCCACGCGTGAAGCCGGGAATGCCACATTTGTGGACATCACTGGCGATATCACTCTCTATAACTCTCCGGAAGTGCGCCGTGTACTGCTGGACCTACTGAAGGCGAAGCGCGTCCCCCGCGTGATCGTGAACCTGGAAAAGGTGAAATACATCGACAGCGCGGGCGTGGCCTCGCTCGTGGAGGGACTCAAAACGTCCCGGGATTTGAAGTCGGGCTTCGCTCTTTACGGCTTGAGTAAGACGGCGCGCGAGGTTCTGGAGCTGACCCGGCTGATCAAGGTGTTTGAGGTCTATGACAACGAAGCGGACGCTTTGAGCGGCAATGGCTCGGTGCCGAAATAAGCTTTCGAGCAAGCATCGATACGTAGCGTATCTCTCGTAATAGGAACTCACAAGGCTCGGGATCACTATGGCGCTGGCCTACAATATCGGCGAAGCCACCATCGAAGGCCTGGCCTACGTGGGGAGCCTTGCCAGGCTCACCGGAGGCGCGGCGCGATCGATTTTTGTCGACCCGTTTCGCGGGCGGAAATTCCGGCTGAGCCGGGCGGTGCATCAGGCGATGTCGGTAGGCGTGGAGGCCGTGCCGATCGTCTCGCTGATTTCGTTCTTCGTGGGCACGATCCTGGCACTCCAGGGTGCGTACCAACTGCGCAAGCTGGGCGCCATGCAACTGGTGGCGGCGGCGGTGGCCATCGTGATCACCCGTGAACTCGGGCCGCTGATGACGGCCATCATGGTGATCGGGCGGTCGGGATCGGCGTTTGCCGCGGAAATCGGCACCATGAAAGTGAACGAAGAAATCGACGCGCTCGAGACGATGGCGCTCGAGCCGGTTCATTTTCTGGTGGCACCGAAATTCCTGGCCATGATCCTGATGATGCCGTGCCTCACCACCTGGGCCGATTTCATGGGGGTGCTCGGCGGCGGATTTTTCGGCGTGATGAGCGCGGGCTTCACCTGGGGCAGCTATTTCCGCGCCACGATGGACGCGCTGGTTCTTCGCGACATCTTAACCGGGTTGGTCAAGAGCCTGATGTTCGGGATCGTGATCACCGCGGTGGGTTGCCACGAAGGCTTCGCCACCGGCCTGGGTTCGGAAGAGGTAGGACGGTCGACCACGTCGTCGGTGGTGAAATCGATTTTCCTGGTGATCGTGGTGGACCTAATCTTTACGGCGATTTTTTACTTTACGGCACCTTCATAAAACATGGCTAAAGACGCACGCCGCAAAGACGACTCCGAGGAAACACCCTCCGGCCCGGGCATTTCCGTGCGGAATCTGCGCGTGAATTACGGCGAGCGTGAGATTCTGCACAGCATCAGCTTCGACGTGCCGGCAGGAGAAACCCTCGTAATCCTGGGGGGATCGGGATCCGGCAAGAGCACCCTGCTGCGGACGCTCGTGGGGCTGGAGAAACCGAGCGCCGGCGAAATCTGGATGGGAAACAAGAATTTCGCGGCCATGTCCGACGCCGAGCGCGATGCGCTGCGAAAAAAGCTCGGCATGTCGTTTCAGAGCGGCGCCCTGTTCGGCGGAATGACGGTGGGAGAAAACGTCGCCCTGCCCTTGAATGAACACACGCCGCTCGACGAATCGACTATCGAAATCATGGTGCGGCTGAAGCTCGATCAGGTGGGCCTTTCCGGATTCGAAAATTACATGCCTGCGCAATTGAGCGGCGGGATGAAGAAGCGGGCGGCCATCGCGCGGGCCATGGCCATGGATCCGGAGATGCTTTTTTTCGACGAGCCCTCCGCCGGGCTCGATCCCATCATCGCGGCCGGGATCGACGAGCTGATCCTGAAGTTGAAGAAGGCCTTCCGCATCACCATCGTGGTGGTCACGCACGAACTGGCCAGCGCCTTTCTGATTGCCGACCGGATGATCCTGATCGATAAGGGCAACATCGTGGCCGCCGGCACTCCCGAAGAGCTTCGCGCGAGCCAGCAGCCGCGCGTCCGGCAGTTTCTGGACCGCGTGGCGGAGCCGGAGCTGACCGGAGAGATCGATTATCTGCAGATGCTCACCGGAGAAGATCCGCCGCCGCATCAGTGAATGCCGGTTTTATGCAAGGTCTTTGCGGCGCCGCAGCAGCAGGGCGTGCTCTGCGGGAGCCCATGTTATACTCGCCCACTATTGCGATCCGCCCGGTGCGTCTTACAGGCCGGGGGTAATCGCCGGACGGTCGAATGAAACAGAGACGGGAACTAGCGCTGGTCGGGCTGTTTGTCCTGGTGGCGGCTGGCCTGCTGTTCGTTACCGTCTTCGTGCTCTCCGGAAAGCTCACCAGCGGCGCCATTCCTTACCGGGCCTACTTCAAAAATGCGGGGGGGCTGGGTCCCGGAACGCAGGTACGTTATGCGGGCGGGCCTCCCGTGGGCCGCGTGCAGACGGTGCGAAGCGACCCTCAGGACTCCACGCGCATGGAAATCGACTTTTCCGTGCAGCAAGATGTGCCGGTGAAAATCGACAGCACCGCCATCATCACGAGTACAAGTCCGCTTGCTGATAACTACCTGGGAATCGTACCCGGGACCGCGGCGGCCCCCCGAGCGGCTGCCGGGGCGACTCTGAAATCCACCGAACTCATCAGCTTTTCCGACCTGGCGGCCATGATCAACGGTCTGGGACCTAACGCAAACAATCTGGTGGTCAATTTGAACGCGCGCGCCATGGAGCTGCAGGACACGCTCAAGCGCGTGAACGATCTGCTGAGCGACCGCAACCGCGAGAACATCTCGGCGAGCCTGGGCAACGTTCGCGGAATGCTCGAGGAGGACCGTCCGGCGATTCACGCGACGGTCGCCAATCTGAACACCGCGACCGCCAAGGTGAGCCCGCTGCTGGACGATTTCCGCAAGACGTCCGCACAGGCGAATGAGGCGTTGGCTCAGCTGGATGGGGCCATCGCCGAAGACCGCCCCGAGCTCCGGCAGGCCATCGCGAGCCTCCGGCAGCTGCTGGCGTCGGCGAACGTGCTGACCGAGCAGCTGAATCAGACGGTGAACACGAACGCGGAGAATCTCGACGAGATTGTCGACAACCTGCGCCACGTGACCGACAACCTCAACGCGTTTACCGAGACAATCAAGACGCGGCCTTACACTTTGATTCGCGCGTCCGGAATCAAGCCGCGAACCCCCGGAGAGGCGCCCCCGAAATGAAAACGACCTCCCATACGAAACCAGTGCGGTGGGCGCAGCGGATCCGGTCCACCTTCTTTCTTCTCGCTGTCGCGGGGATTGCGGCGGGATGCGGCGCTTCGCGGCCGGTGAAATACTATGTACTCGATGCGGAACCCGGCGGCGCCACCGGAGCGAATTCTGCGTCGAAATATCCGGTGACGCTGCTGGTAGCGCGGATTACGTCTTCCCACTTGTACCGGGACGACCGGCTGGTCTACGGCGCCGGTCCCGTGCAACTGGGCACCTATGAGTACCAGCGGTGGGCCGAACCTCCTACGGAAATGGTGCAGGACGGGCTCATTGCCTCCTTGCGCTCGTCGGGACAATTCCGCTCCGTCTCGGCGATCAGCAGCAACCTGCGGGGCGAATACATCCTGCGCGGGCACCTGAACGCTCTCGACGAAGTGGACAAGCCGGAAATCGCGGCGCGATTCTCCATTCAGCTGGAGCTGGTGGATTCAAAGACCGGCGCATCGCTCTGGAACGGTTCTTACTCGCATGACGCGCCGGTGGCCGGTAAGGCCGTGGCGGATGTGGTGCAGGCGCTCGATCAGAATGTGCATGACGGGCTGACCCAGCTGACCGCGCAGCTCGGAGAGTATTTCGCGAGCCATCCGCCGCAGTCCGCAGGGGCTCAGTAGCCAGCCTGCCATTGGATGCGGCCGCTGACTCGCTTAAAAGTCTTCCTCAAGTGTTCCTGATTGGACCACGATCAGGCTTTCCTTTCCGAAATTAGCTCCTTCTCACGATTTCACCTCTTCTGAATCTTCGCCCCCGTAATTGCAGGAAGCACCCTCCTTCCCAACCGCCGCATTTTACCGGCAAGAACATCGGTGTTCAGCCGATGAGGGAATACATGGGCTTCGTAGCGCAGGTCATGCGGCAGCTTTTCAGCTCGGGTAACTTCGAACCTCATGGCTACTGCTATCTGTGGAATCCGGGGCTGGTGTGGCTTCACGTCATCTCCGACTCGTTGATCGCCGCGGCTTACTTTGCAATTCCGGTGGTGCTGGCTCTGTTCATCCGCAGGCGGCGCGATCTACCGTTCAGCTGGATGTTCGTCCTGTTCGGGGTGTTCATCGTGGCGTGCGGGTCGACGCACCTGATGGAAGTGTGGAACCTGTGGCACGGAAATTACTGGCTGGCCGGCGTTATAAAGGCCGCGACTGCGGCGGCGTCGGTGCCCACGGCAGTATTGCTGGCCAGGCTCATGCCGGAGGCCGTCGATCTTCCCAGCTTCAGCCAGTGGATCAAGGCCAACGCGGCGCTTAAGGCAGAAATCCTGGAGCGAAAGGAGGCGGAACTGAACCTGCGAATCAGCGAAGCCAGTTTTCGCGAACAGGCCGAGGAAATCCGCAAACTCAATTCCGAGCTGAGCCAGAAACTCGTCGAACTTGGCATCGTGAACCGCGAGCTCGAGTCCTTCAGTTATTCGGTGTCGCACGATCTACGCACCCCGCTGCGCCACATCGACGGCTTCGCCCGCATTCTGAAAGAAGAACACGCCGCCGAACTCTCCCAGGAAGGGTGCCGTTACGTCGATCGCGTGGTGCAGGCAGCCAATCATATGGGGCATCTCGTCGACGACTTGCTGAATCTGGCGAGGATCGGGCGCAAAGAGATGGTACGGCAGAGAGTGCGGCTCGACGAACTGGTCAGGGAGGCCATGGCCGATTTGCCGCCGGAGATTTCCGAACGCCAAATCGAATGGAAAATTGAGCCTCTTGCTGAGGCAGACTACGATCCGGGCCTGGTGAAATTAGTTCTGGTTAATCTTCTCTCGAACGCCGTGAAGTTTACCAAGGACCGCCAACCCGCTGTCATTGAAGTCGCTACGCGCGATACCGAAAAGGGAAAAGCCTTCGTGGTGCGGGACAACGGAGTGGGCTTCGATCCCAAGTATGCCGATAAGCTGTTCGGAGTCTTTCAGCGGCTTCACCGGGAGGAGGACTTTGCCGGCACGGGGATCGGCTTGGCCACGGTACAGAGGATCGTTCACCGGCACGGTGGCGAGGTATGGGCCGAATCGACGCCCGGAAAGGGCGCCGCGTTTTTCTTCACACTCGAGCCTCGCCCGCGACGGAACCATGCCGGTACAAGCACAAATGGGGAGGTGAAACTTGTCCGCAACTGACGCCATTGAGATTCTGCTGGTGGAAGATAATCCCGCGGATGCCGAACTCACTCTGCACGCCCTGCAAAAGAGCAATCTCGCCAACAAAATCCAACTGGCCAGAGACGGCGAGGAGGCCCTGGACTTTCTGTTCTGCCGGGGCAGTTTTGCGGGCCGTCCGTCTCATCAGGTTCCCCACCTGATACTGCTCGACCTGAAACTTCCCAAAATAGACGGGCTCCAGGTGCTGGAAGAAGTGAAACGCGACTTGCGGACGCGGGCGATCCCGGTGATCGTTCTAACCACATCCAAAGAGGAACAAGACATGGTCAGCAGCTACCGGTCCGGAGTGAACAGCTACATCCAGAAGCCCGTCAACTTCAGCGAATTCCAGGAAGTGGTCCGCCAACTCGGGATGTATTGGCTGCTCCTCAACAGCAAGCCACCCGCTTCCGCCTATCTCGCGCGCTGAGAAGAAGACGATGCCGGGAAACATTCCCAAGGACCCCGCCGAAACGGCGCCTTCGTTGCGTTTGCTGTTCGTGGACGACGATGCCGACGACCTGGAACTGTGTCTGCAGGGCCTCAGGAAATCCGGGCTGGATTTTCAGGCTGTGGCCGTTTCGACCCGGGAAGACTTCCGCAGGGCCCTCGAAGAAAAGACATTCGATATCGTGGTGTCGGACTTCCGCATGAAGGGCTGGACCGGAATCGACGCGCTGGCGATGGTCAACAAGGTGTGCCCCGACGTTCCCGTAATCCTTCTTTCGGGCACGCTCGGGGAGGAGCTTGCGGTCGACTGCATCAAGATGGGCATAACCGATTACGTGTTGAAGCACCAGCTCGCCCGCCTTCCGATTGCGCTGAACCGGGCGAAAGAAGAAAGGTCGCTTCGAGAGGGGGAGAAGAAAGCCGTTGCCGCCCTTCGCGAAAGCGAAAAACGATATCGGACGCTGGTGGAAAATGCCCCGGAAGCAATCGTGGTCTTCGATGCCGACCTGGGCAGATTCATCGATTGCAACGACAATGCCTTGCGCCTGTTTCGCGTGACTCGCGATGAGCTCATGCAGCATGGGCCCGCCGATCTGAGCCCCGCCATCCAGCCAGACGGGCGTCCCTCGAGGCTGTCCGCCAGCGAGCATGTCTCCGCTGCCTTGAGCGGGGGCACGCCGTGCTTTGAATGGGTGCATCGCAATTCGCAGGGAGACGAGATCCCCTGCGAGATTCACCTTGTGGGTCTCCCGTCGCCCGCGAGGAGACTCGTCCGGGGCAGCATCCTGAATATCGCCGAACGCAAGCGCGCGGAGACGGCGCTGCGGGAGAGCGAATCGCGCTATCGCGGCCTCGTGAACAACGCCACGTATGGGATCTACTGGGTCACCACGGAAGGCAAGCTGCTGTTCGTAAATCCCGCCCTGGTGCAAATTCTCGGCTACGACTCCGCGGAGGATCTGCTGGCGGTGCCCAACACGAAGGCTTTCTACGTGAATCCATCCGATCGCGACGCGCTTCTGGCCAAATACCGCAACGACGGGCGGCTGGAATCGAAGGCCGCTTGGAAGCGCAAGGATGGAAAGGCGATCACTGTGCGTGTCAACGCGCGGTGGGCTCGCGTACCGGGACAAAAAGATCCGTGCTTCGAAGTGATGGTGGAAGATGTGACCGACCGGATCGCCATCGAGAAGCAACTGCTCGAGGCGCAGAAATTCGAAGCCATCGGGCAGCTGGCCGGCGGCATCGCGCACGACTTCAACAACACGATCGGCGCCATCATCGGCTGGGCGGATATCGGCGCAGACGAAACGGAAGCCGGGTCGCGGCTCCGCCGCCACTTCGAAAAAGTGCGCCAGCAGGCTGAGCGCGCCGCGCGATGTCGACATGAATCAATCCGTGGTCGAAACGCTCAGCCTGCTCGAGAACGTCATCGGCAGCAACATCGAAATCAAGGCCGACCTGGCCGACGACCTGGCCGTCGTGCGGGCGGACCCCACGCAGCTGGAACAGGTGATCATGAATCTGTGCATCAACGCGCGGGATGCCATGCCCGGCGGCGGCTCGCTCCTGATCGAAACCGCCAATGTGACGTTCGACGAGCAGTCGTGTGCGCAAAGGCCGCTGGCCCATCCCGGGGAATACGCCATGCTCTCGGTGGCGGACACGGGAACCGGCATGGACGCAGCCACGCTCGGGCGCATCTTCGAACCTTTTTTCACCACAAAGGACCTCGGCAAAGGAACGGGGCTCGGCCTAGCGACGGTTTACGGGATCGCCCGCCAGCATGACGGCTTCGTGGAAGTTACGAGCGAGCTTCAGGTGGGGAGCACCTTCCGTGTCTACTTTCCGGTGAGCGCATCGCAGGTGATTTCGAACGCTCCGCCCGATGACCACGGCACCATCCGAGGCGGCACGGAAACGATCCTGGTGGCGGAGGATCACGACGGTCTCCGGGAGATTGCTCTCGAGATTCTGACCAGCCTGGGTTACCGGGTGGTGCTCGCCGCCGACGGCGAACAGGCGCTGCGGGAATTTCAAAGCCTCCGGGATCTGATTGACGTTGCGCTGCTTGACGTCATGCTGCCCAAAATCAGCGGGCCGGAAATCTATGGAAGAATCGCCGCTGAGAGGCCCGACCTTCCCGTGATCTTTGCGACCGGGTACAGCGCGGATAGCTCGCTCCTCCGGCAAGTGGAGGAACGCGGCCTGCCGGTGATCCAGAAGCCCTATTCCCCGCGAGACCTCGCCCGCAAGGTGTATGAGGTGCTCGATAGCAAGAGGCAGGCGCTACCTGCGGGGAGCCTTCGGGAAAACGCGTGAAGCGAAGCTATTACGGGCCGTGCATTGACGCAACCTGCGGAGTTTGCTATGTTCCAGACTTGTTATCCACAAGGTGCTCTTGTGAAACGTCGAGCAGCCCGAGGCCGGGACCCTTCCCCGAATGGACATAAAGAATTGGCAAATAAGAGCTTAGCTGCTGTGAGCAAGGCCAAAGTCGTCGCTCCCCCAGACCCCGAAGCCCCCGCGAAACAGGCACAACTCAAGGCGTACGAAGAGGCTTTGGGCTTCTTTCAGCAGCAGAAATTCCAGCGGGCGAAGCAGTCGCTCGAACGCGTGCTGGAAGGTCCCAGCAAGGAATTGCGGGACCGCGCGCTCGTTCACGTGCGCATCTGCGACCAGCGAATTTCCCGCGTACCCGCTCCCACCGCCAAGTCGGCGGAGGAGCATTACACGCAGGGCGTCGCGCTGATGAACCTTGGCCGGTGGGACGAAGCGCGCGAGCATCTGGACCGTGCCCGCAAGGCCGCGCCGAAGGCCGATCACGTGGTGTATGCGATGGCCGACCTCGATTGCCTTACCGGCGAGGCCGACTCCGCGATGGAGAATCTGAAGATCGCCATCCAGTTGCGCCCCGAGAATCGCTACCACGCCCGAAACGACGAGGATTTCTCTTTCCTGCAGGAGGACCCGCGCTTCACCGAATTGCTCTATCCGGAGCGAGAAGGTTCGGGCGGTTAAGTTCCTGTATCTCCCGTGAAAAAATCCACGCGGCATGTTTCGGGGCCTGCGCGCTCCCGGCCTGCGCGTATTGTCGCGCTTGGCGGGGGTACCGGCCTTTCCGCAGTGCTGCGGGGCTTGAAGGAGTATGTCGCCGGCCCCAAGAGGAACGGCGCGGCCCTGCCCATCGGCGACCTCACGGCGATTGTCACGGTCACCGACGACGGCGGGAGTTCGGGCCGCCTGCGCCGCGAATACAGCGTGCTTCCACCCGGCGACATCCGCAACTGCATGGTCGCTCTTTCCAAGGACGAACATCTCCTTGGCGAGCTGTTTCAATACCGCTTTCCCGCGGGAAGGGGACTTGCGGGGCATAGCTTCGGAAATCTCTTCCTGACCGCGCTCACCAACATTACGGGAGACTTTTCGCAGGCGATTCAGGTGTCGGCGCAGGTGCTGGCGATTCGCGGGAGAATTTTTCCCTCTACAGCGCAGAACGTGACGCTCGAAGCGGAGCTTGAAAACGGGATCATGGTGGCCGGGGAAACGAATATTTCCCGCTCGCGGAAACCCATATCGCGCGTGCGCCTGGTGCCGCGAAGAGTGCGCCCGGTTCGGGAAGCCCTCGATGCCCTTCGGCAGGCGGATCTCATCCTCGTGGGACCGGGCTCTCTGTATACGAGCATTATTCCAAATCTGCTGGTGGAAGAAATCGTGGACGTGATCGTCAACTCACGCGCTACGCGCGTCTACATCGCCAACCTGATGACGCAGCCCGGGGAGACGCAGCACTACTCCGTCGCCGATCACGTTCGCGCCATTTATCACCATACGCGGCCGGGACTGTTCGACTTTGTCGTGATCAACAGGCGCCCGGTGACGCCGCGCCTTCTGCGCCGCTACCGCGCGGAGGGCGCCGAGCCCGTCGATCCATCGCTCGAAGAGCTGGACCAACTGGGCCTGCGGTATGTCACAGGTAATCTGCTTCAGGAGGCGGGCGTCGTCCGGCACGATCAGGGGCGTTTGACGCGGTTGCTGATCGACCACTTCGTGAAACATCGCCCGGGGCGCTGAAATGGCTTTTCGCTCCTGAGTTTCAGCCCCACTTTTCTCTCCTCGGTGACTCACAACCACCTGAGTTGCCCCCGGTCCACCCGGTTCGTATACTGACGAAGGGGAGTTTGGCTCGCTCCATTGGGCGCCTTTTGGTTCGTTTTCCGGGGCTCTGAATGGAACGGCTGGGCTCTGGAGGTTGAAAATGCCAGTCGCTATACAAGATGAGTTGAATGTCTACGAGTCCGCCGAAGCCCGCTTTGAAGCCGCCGCACAGAAGCTGGAACTGGAAGAAGGCCTTTACCGCTACCTGAAATATCCAAGCAGGGAAATTACCGTGTATGTGCCTGTGGCTCTCGATAACGGGCATCTGGAAGTATTCATCGGTTATCGCGTGCTGCATTCGGCGGTGCGCGGGCCCGGGAAAGGCGGCGTGCGATTTTCTCCCCACGTCACCCTGGACGAAGTGCGCGCGCTGGCCGCGTGGATGACCTGGAAGTGCGCCGTGGTGAACGTTCCCTTCGGCGGCGCGAAGGGTGGCGTGATTTGCGATCCGTCGAAGCTTTCGAGGACGGAACTTGAGCGCGTCACCCGCCGCTATACGGCGGAGCTGAGCGATTGGCTCGGCCCGGAGCGCGATATTCCCGCTCCCGATATCGGCACAAACGAACAGATCATGGCTTGGGTGATGGACACGTATTCGATGCACGTGGGGCAGGCGACCACGGCTGTCGTCACCGGGAAACCGCTCGATCTGGGCGGATCGCAGGGGCGCAGAGAAGCGACCGGGCGCGGATTGATGATCTGCTGCAATCGCGCCATCGACAAGCTGCGAATGAAACGCGAGTCCTCGCGCGTGATCATCCAGGGATTCGGCAACGTGGGCTCGCAGGCGGCGCTGCTGATGCACGCGGCGGGTTACAGGATCACCGGAGTGGCCGATATCGACGGCGGCCTCTACAACGAGAACGGCTTCGACGTTCCGAAGCTATATGACTGGGTTTATTCGCAGCACCGGCCGCTGGTGGAATTTCCGGCCGGCGGCGACGCGATGTCTGCCCAGGAAATTCTCTTTCGCCCGTGCGACATTCTGGTGCCGGCGGCCACCGAGAATCAGATTACCTCCCGGAACGCGCACCGCCTGGATTGCCGCATCCTTTGCGAAGGCGCCAACGGACCGACCACCTGGCACGCCGACCCCGTCGTCCGCGAGAAAGGGATTTTCATTATTCCGGACATTCTTGGCAACGCGGGCGGGGTGACGGTCAGCTATTTCGAATGGGTGCAGGACCGCCAGGGATTTTTCTGGCGCGAAAGCGAAGTGAACGAGCGGCTGCGCGATGTGATGGAGCAAAGCTTCGATCAGGTGGTGCACTATGCCGAGGCGCACCGCGTGGATAATCGCGTCGCGGCATACATTCTCTCGATCGACCGCGTGGCCCGGGCTCTGAGGCTGCGCGGCTTTTACGCGTAAGCTCCTACGGCAAGAAGAGGCGTCCCCGCTTCACGGCCAGGCGCAAGCCAGCGCATGCCCGGAATTTTTCACGAAAACAGTCCGCAGGATGCACAATAGCTGATCCAATGAAGACCGTCGCGATGTTCATTCCGTGTTTCGTCGATCAGCTGAACCCCGAAGTGGGAATGGACATGGCCCGCGTCCTGCGGCGCGTGGGCTATGCCGTCGATTTTCCCGAAGCGCAGACCTGTTGCGGGCAGCCCGGTTTCAACAGCGGCTATTGGAACGAGTCGCGGCCGCTGGCCGAGCGGTTCGTCCGGATATTCGGCGCATCGGACGCGGATGCGATCGTTTGCCCCTCCGGCTCCTGCACCACGATGGTGCGGAATTTTTATCCCGAATTGCTGGCCGGAAGTTCGTTGCTTCCTCAGGCGGAAAAACTCGCCGCGCGCGTCTATG
>Ga0302325_10018989_pt1 | contig 14473 bp, 10 predicted proteins | sample Palsa_T0_2_FD_201948 | JGI IMG/M metagenome (GOLD analysis project Ga0302325, IMG submission 201948) | Peat permafrost microbial communities from Stordalen Mire near Abisko, Sweden - Palsa_T0_2 | ecosystem: Environmental > Terrestrial > Soil > Palsa > Peat permafrost | place: Sweden: Abisko... | reverse complement strand
CGTGAGTTCTGAGACCAGCTCGGCATACGCCCGATCAAGCAGAGCCACCGGCTCCTCATCATTCAGCCCAACCGGAGGCCACTGTGTGGGTGCAGCCCCCTCCCGCATAGTCACGACCTTATGCAGGTAAACGGCCCCCACATGCTGCACCAGGTCCCCCACCGTCCACTCAGGACAACTAGGCACCCGCTCCCCAAGATGCCCAGGAACGATCTCCCGGACCCGCCCGTAGTCCGCAGCCAAACACTCAAGAAACCGCGACTCATCCATAAAAACCAGTCAACCACAGGGCGGTGCGGAGCGGGGTGGGGTGAGGAGGGGGTGGGGTGAGGCGGGACAGGGGTGGAGAGTAAGTCGGATCCGCGCCTAAGCGGCAGCCCCCACCAGTCAAAGCGTTGCAGACACGCCCGCCCCACCACCCACCCGCACGGGCGCACCAACCCCAGCCCCCAGCAGCCCTACCCACCGGAATAGAGAAGCGGGGACCGCGAGTGGTGCGCCACCGCGCGTTCGACCCCGCCGAATGCTTTTCTCGGCGGGTCGACAGCGCGGGAAGCACCACCGCGGTCCCCGCGACACCCCTACAGAAGAGGCCTAGATAAAGTCAGCCAAGTCCTTCAGCAGAGCAGACTTCGGCTTAGCGCCCTTGATCTGCTTCACGACCTCACCGTTCTGAAACACGTTAAGCGTCGGGATCGCAAGGATCTGGTACCGCTGCGCCACGCCCGGGTTGTCGTCGACGTTCAGCTTGACGACGTCGATCTTATCCCCGTACTCGGCCGCGATCTCCTCGAGGACCGGCGCGATCATGCGGCACGGACCGCACCACTCGGCCCAGTAATCGACGATGACCGGCTTGCTGTTCTTGAGAACCTCCGCCTCGAAGGTCTCGTCGGTGACTGCCCTGGTCGTACCCATTGTGATCACACCTTTCTTTTAAAATCTGTTCCCTGCGTACGCTGCATCCTCAGTCCTGCTCGGCGAGCCAGCGCTCCGCGTCGATCGCCGCGGAGCAGCCGCTGCCCGCCGCGGTGATGGCCTGCCGGTAGATGTGGTCGACGACGTCGCCGCAGGCGAAGACACCCTCGATCGCGGTGCGGGTGGACCGTCCCCTGACCTCCAGGTATCCCTCTCGGGTGATGGGGAGCTGGCCGACGAACAACTCGCTGCGGGGGATGTGGCCGATCGCGATGAACGCGCCGCCGACCGGGAGCACCGTCTCCTCGCCGCTGTGGACGTTCCTGACCTTCAGGCCGGACAGCTTGCCGTCGCCGACCATTGCGACCGGCTCGCTGTCCCACTGGAAACCGATCTTGGGGTTGGCGTGCGCCCGCTCCACCATGATCTTCGAAGCGCGCAGCTTGTCACGGCGATGCACGATCGTCACGGACTTGCCGAACCGGGTGAGGAACAGCGCCTCCTCGACCGCCGAGTCGCCGCCGCCGATCACCGCGATGTCCTTGTCACGGAAGAAGAACCCGTCGCAGGTCGCGCACCAGGAGACGCCGTGCCCCGACAGCTCCTTCTCACCGGGAACCTCGAGCTCCTTGTACTTGGACCCGGTCGCAATGATCACGGCCTTCGCCAGATAGGTCTCTGATTCGGTCTTCACGACCTTGGGCGAGACGGTGAGGTCGACCTCTATCACGTCGTCGGCCGTCAGTTCGGCGCCGAACCGCTCCGCCTGCTTACGCAGATGGTCCATCAGGTCCGGGCCCATGATCCCGTCGGGGAAGCCGGGGAAGTTCTCCACGTCGGTGGTCTGCATGAGTGCACCGCCGGCGGTCACCGACCCCTCGAAAACAAGGGGCGAAAGCTTGGCCCTGGCCGCGTAAATGGCTGCCGTGTAGCCGGCCGGCCCAGAACCAATAATGATGACGTCACGTACGTCGGTCACTGCATGCGCCTTTCTCCAGGACTTGCGTACCACTCAACCGATCCTAGGGCGCTGAGATTCCCGGATAAGCCCGCGAGTGACACCGAGGTAATCTCCTGCGGGTCGGCCGCCGTGCAGCCGGGTCTCACCACCCACACTCGGGTCGGCACCGCGATGATGTAGGCCGGTTCTCCGTCATAGCTGGCCTGATCCACGAAGCTCGGGCTGACGTCGCCGGTTACCCGGGCCACGCACGCCGCGAGCTTCGGCGACGGAGGCAGGCTGACGGGCGCGGATGAGCTGGCGGAGGCCATGACCCCGGACGGGACCGGGGAGGGAACAACCGATGCGGCCGGGGCCGTGGCGGTCGACGTTTCGGCGCCGAACACGATGAGCTCGGTCCGCACCTGGCTGGCCAGCGTCGATGCCTGATACGTGGTGCCGCTCTGGCTGACCACGAAGGTCGCGTGGTGGCCGGTCTCGTCCTGCGGCACTGACGTCCCGTCGAAAGGCCTGGGTTCCTTTCCTGCGGCGTCGCGTCCGGCGCTCGACGCCGACCCTGCGGCCGACGCCGATCCGGCGGCGATGGGGGCGTTGTACGAACCCGACGACGCGGGGGAACTACCGAATTGGGTAAACACGATCGCGAACCCGGCGATGACAAGCACGACAAGCAGCGGACCCGTCAGCGCAGGTGAAAGCGTCCGGAACCGACGCGGTCGGCCGCCCGGCCGCGAGCCGGTCGGGCCGGATCGGCCGGCCGCGGGCCGGGACGCCGATGAAGTCCGGCGACGTCCGCGTTTGGCTGCGGTCGCGGTGCCGCTGTCGGTGACAGCGGGTGGAAGTTCTTTCGGATGTGATGAACGGTCGCTGGTCTTCGCGTCATCCGCTGCTGCGGTCGCTATCGGCGGGCCGGCCCACCCGGTGCCGTCCGCCCGGCCAGCGGCCTCGGCCGCGATGGCCGCGCTGATCCGCGCCTCGAAGGCAGCCGGCAGCACTGGGCTCGGCACCGATGCCAGGAACGAGGTCAGCTCGGGCGCTCCCGAGTCCGGGTGCTCGACGTCGTCGAGGTCCCACTCATCGGGCAGCCCGGTGTCCGAGTCCTCCCAATCCGGCGGCCAGTGCCCGCTCATACGCCTCCTCCCTGCTCAGATGAGACGCCGTCCGCGACCTTCTGGTTCCCTTTGGCCGGATAATCGGCCCGCAGATGCGAAAGGTAGGGCAGCAGACGTGTCCTGCCCCGCGCGCACCGGCTCTTTACCGTGCCCTCAGAGATATCGAGAATCACGGCAGCCTCGGCGACCGGGTAGCCGAGCATGTCGACCAGGACAAGCGCGGCCCGTTGCGGCGGCGGCAGGGCACGCAGCGCCGCGTCGACGTCGAGCCGGGTGTCGATGGCGTCGGGGCGGCTCGCCCGGACTCCTGCGCCCGGAGCGCCGGTGCCCTCGGCCATCGGCTCAGGCAGGGACAGCTCGTCCGGGTCGCCCGACCAATTGACCGTCCGCGCCGATGCCCGGCGGCGGAGCAGGTCAAGCGAGGCATTGACGACGATCCGGTGCAGCCAGGTAGTCACCGCGGAATCGCCACGGAAGTTGTCGGCCCGCCGGAAGGCCGAGATCATCGCCTCCTGCAGCGCGTCGGCGGCGTCGTCGGGATCGCAGACGATGCGGAGCGCGACCGCCCACAGCCGGTCCTTGTGCCGCAGGAACAGCGTGCCAAAGGCATCGGAGTCCCCGGACAGGTGCAGCCGGAGCAACTCGGCGTCGGTCGGCACGTCGGGCTCCGGCGGCGGCTAGTGGGCCGCGGTGCCGCGCACCACGACGTTGTAGATAAGCCCCTGGTAAATCTTCTGGCCGCCTGCCGCAGACACGATGGACTGACTCGGGTTGACGGCAACCGGCAGGCTGGTCAGCCAGATCAGCACGTAGCGGCCGGTGGCGTTCGCCTCGCTTGAGCTCACGTCGAACTTGTGGTCACCGGTGGCCGTGGCCGAGGGCGAGACCAGGGTGAAGCTGTTGAGCGCCGTCTTTGAGGTGTCGAGGGAGGGGCCGGAGTTGCCGAGGTAGATCTGCGCGGTCGTGCTGCCGGGGCCGAACAGCACCTCGATCTGGCTGAGCTTGACCTGTTTGCCCATGTCGATGAGGAGCCCGACGCCTGCCTTGAGACCGCCGAACTGCGGCGAGCCAAAGTAGTCGGAGGTGGCCCAGGCCGTCTTGAGGTTGCCGTCGATGGCGTTGCCCGCCGTCTCCGGGTCCTCGGTGTCGCCTGGCGTCTTCACCGAGTCGATGTTGAACGTGCTGACGCCGACCGCCGTCAGCGCCGTTGCCGTAGTCGAGGGCTTGGTCGTGTGGTGGGTGCCGGTGCCGCCAGTCGACTGGCTGGGCGTCTTGCGCAGGCCGATCGCCCACACGGCGGCCGCGATCACGATGAGCACCAGCAGCACGACCACCGTCACGAGAACCCGGTTGGTCCCTCGGCGCTCGTTGCCCTGGTACGGTGCCTGATCGCGCTGTCCGCCTCGGTGGCCGCCGGACGCCGGGAACTGGGCGGACTGCCTGCGCTCGGGATACGGCGCGGTGCCCTGCGGGCCGGGCGTCTGCCAGCTGTCGGGGTCGTTCGGGTTGGCCGGATAACCGCCGTAGCCGCCACGGTCCCCATAGCCGCCACGGTCACCGTAACCACGGTCGGAGTAGCCGGCTGGCGCCGGGGGCGCGGGCTCAGGCAGCGGCACCGGCGGGGCGACGCCGGCGATGGCATCCGCCAACGCGGCCGGGGACTGGATCGGCGGTCCCTGCCGGGTCGGTCGCTGCAGCAACGCCCGGACGATCACGCTGTCGATGGCGGAGGAGACGTCCGCCGATACCTGGCGGGGCGTGCAGACCACGCCGTCGGAGACGGGGGCCGGGGGCAGCCGGGTGGGCTGCTCGCCCGGCCAGTAGCCGGTGAGAGCCGCGTAGAGCAGCCCGGCCAGTGCGATGGTGTCGGCGATGGCCGGGTCGTGCGCGGCCGGGCCGGTGAGGCCGTCGCCCGCCAGCGCGGCGTCGATGCCGAGCCCGGTGATCTTGATGCCGCTTGACCGCGTCCAGCACAGCGCGTCCGGGGTAAGGCGCAGGTGCGCCTGCCCGACGGCGTGCGCGCCTGCCAGCGCGCGAGAAGCCTCTGAGATCAGGGAGCACGCCCGGCCCGGCTCAAGCGGGCCGTCGGCGAGCATGTCGGTCAGCGTTTCGCCGCCCACCCACTCAAGCACGATGTAGGCCTGGCCGCCGCCGTCCTCAACGTCGAAGACCTGCGCCATCCTGGGGTCGGTGAGCCTGCTGGCGGCCCGTGCGGCGGTCACCACCTGCGAAACCCTGGGGAAGCCGGACGCGAAGGTGAGCACCGAGACGGGACGCGCGAGCGTCTCGTCGATGGCCTTCCACATGGTCCAGCCGTTTCCGACGGTGACCTGGTCGACGAGCCGGTACCGTCCGGCGAGCCTGGTGCCTGGTTCAGAGGTGTACGTGCTCATACGCTAGCGCCAAGAGTGGGGCCGGCTCTCGGCCTCCTTCCAGCCCCTGATGTCAACGATGACCACACAACTCGCCTTGGCGCGGACGCCGCGAGCCTTCCTCATGGTAGTCCCCGACGCTGCCGGCGACTGGCCGGAGGCGACGGATCGTCCTACCGTTATATGCGACTCCTGCCAATCTCTCACGGTCGAACGCGAAGTGTTCCTCCGGCTTTGCCCGTTTCCGATGTCTGTTCCGCAAAAAGTCATCCCCCCGCCATCTACCCGAACCGGCCCCCGACAGACCGCATCAGCGTCCGAAATTCTTCGATGCCGAGTATTCGTGAGCAGACCGCGTAGAGCAGCAGCGCGCCCCCGCCGCCAATTACCGTGACCACAAGGCCGTACAGCGGTCCCGGGTGCAGCGCCGACCCCGCGACCACGATGACCACGATGGCGAACAAGAGCCCGGGCAGCGTCGCGAGGAACATCCTGACCAGCGACCGGGTGATCCGCCAGCCGTCTAGGCTGCCCACCCGGCGCAGCAGCAGCGGCCAGGCGATCACCGCGCCCGTCAGCGAAACCAGGTCATAAGCGAACGCGAGCCCGAGCACCGTCCGCGTAGCGGGTAGCGCATTCAGCGCGACCAGAGCGCCGATCACGCCGACGAGGAGCATCACCATGCCGATGACGGCCGGTGTCCTGTTCTCGCGGAATGAGTAGAACACCCGGAGTTGGAGCTGAGTGAGCATGAACGGCACCAGGCCGAGCGCGAAGACGCCGAACACCTCGCCCGTGTACTGGGCTCCCCTCGCATTGAATGACCCGTAGGCGAAGAGGAGTTCGCACAGTGGCGGGCCGAGCACCGCGAGGAACACGGCGGCCGGCACCACGATGACCGACGCTATTCGGACGCCCTTCGAGAAGTCGTCGCGGACAAGCGAGTACCGCCGGTCGTTGGCATGCCCGCTCATCCGCGGCAGCAGCGCGCTGATCACCGAGATCCCGACGATCGCGTACGGGAGCTGGAAGAGCTGCCAGGCGTAGGAGTAAACCGAGTACCCGACATCGGGGATGACCACGTGGACGTGTGACAGGGGGATATGCTCTGCGATGGCCTTCGCCTTGGCCGCTTTCTCCGCCGCGAGCGCGGCTGAGTTCGCCGCGGTGTTCGCGATCCGCTGCACGACCAGGTTGCCGAGCCACTGGGAAACGACGTAGCCGAACATCCACCCGCCCATGCGGCCGATCTCGCGGATCTCGGCCCCCCGCAGGTCCCAGCGCAGCCGCATGCTGAACCCAGCGCGGCGCAGCACGGGGAACAGGCAGATCGACTGGATCACGATGCCGAGCGTGGTGCCGATGGCGAGCAGCTCGACGCCGCCGGTCGAGATAGTCTGCGGCGTGCGGTTCAGCCCCTCGGTGAGGATGAACAGCCCGCCGACGATGATGACCACGACGTTGTTGATGACCGGCGTCCACATGTTGGCGCCGAACCGGCCTCTGGTGTTCAGGATCGCGCCGAGCAGCGAGTCCATCCCGTAGAAGAAGATCTGCGGGATGAAGAAGTAGGCGAAGATCACCATGAGGTGGTGCTCGGCGGCGCCCGCCGATCCCGGCGGGCCGTTGATGTTCCCCGCGTACAGGTCGACCAGGGGTCCGGCAAGCAGGGTGCCGAGCACGGTCACCACCAGCAGCGAGATCACGCCGATAGTGAAGATTCGCTCCGCGTACCCGTCGCCCCGGTCCGGGTCTTCCTTGGCCGCCCGGACGAGCAGCGGGACCACGACCGCGGTAAAGATGCCGCCGAGCATGAGGTAGTACACGGTGTTCGGCAGCGTGTTGGAGTTGTTGTAGGCGTCGGCGAGTTGGGCGCCGCCCAGGGCGACGACGAGCACCAGCGTCCGCATGAAGCCGGTACCACGGGACGCGATCGTGCCGAACGCCATCGCCCTGCTGGACCGGGCCAGGTTCGGCGACGTGTTGTCGGCGGCCCGCTGCGGCCCGGTTGACGGCGGCTCGCCGGTCGGCCGTTCGAGGACCCTGGTGCGGTTGTCCTCGTCTTGCTGCGCTTGCCGATCGACCGGGGTGAAACGCGGCGCAGGCCGGGCTGGCGCCGGGGCATAGCCGAATTCCTGCGGGACCGGCGCGGTCGGGTATCCGGCCGGGGCGGGCGAGAAGAACGCCGTCGGCGGTGGTGCGGCGCGTCGCCTGTCGTCCGGCGGCGCGTACCCATCCCTGGGCGTGAAGCTTGGCCGCGGCCGACCGCCGTGCCGACCGCCGCCCGAGTTGGGGGTGAACACCGGCTGGGCCGGCGCGTCGCGAGGAGGCGCCGGCTGCGCGCCCCGGGGCGCTGCCTGCTGGGGTGGCGGTGGCTGCTGGTACGACGGCGGCGCTGCTTGCTGGTAGGGCGGTGGCGCCGGGGGGAACGGCGGTGGCGGTGGCACCGCGCCGCCGTACGGGTTGGGGTTCGGCTGCTGCGGGCCCCGGGTAGGCGTAAACCTGGGCTGCCCCGGTGGTGGTGGTGGTGGCGGCGGTTGCTGCTGCCGGTCGTCCGGGGAGGGCTCATCCGGGTAGGGCTCATCGGGATACGGCTCATCCGGGTACGGCGGGCCGGGGGGCCGTGTCGGCCTGCTCATCCGGTACCTCCCGCGTGCGCCCTGCTGTCAGCGTTGCTATTGGCATCGTCGTCGGTGCCTGCGCCGCGTTCGCCGCCGTGCTTGCCGCCGGTCCGGCGCTTGCGGCGCAACCGCACGACCGAGGCCAGCACGAGCACGCCGAGCGCGCCGAAGATGATCACGAGGATCGTCCGCCCGAACTGGGTCACCTCCACGCTGAGCGGCTCTGACGCACCCGCCCAGGTCAGTGGTGACCCACTGCTTGTCTCCAACTGTAGCTGCATCGTGGTCGTGCCGAAGGTGGCCGAGGAATGAATAGCCAGGCTGACCGTGCCGGTCATCCCCGGATTCACCAGCAGCGGTTTGGCGGGCACGGTGACCTGCAGCGTGCTGCCGGGCGCGGCCGATGCCGCTACCCGGACCTTGATCGTCAGGTAGGGCAGGTAGGGCAGGTTCAAGCCGTTCTGCACCGAGGCCGGAGTGTCGCCCGAGGTCCCGGCCAGCAGAATCTTCCTGACCGGGATGATCAGTACCTTGTTCTCTAGATCGCTGAGGTAGTCGGTGAGCTCGGTCAGCACCAGCCAGCCGCCCGGCGATCCGCTGCCGCGCCAGGCCGAGGACTGGGTCACCGCCGCCGCGGCGTCAAGCGAGGCCAGGTAGGACTTGGGCGCATTGTAGAGAAGCCCCTGGAACAGGGCCATGCTGGTGTCGAGGGCCTGAAGCTGGTCGACGTACCCCGCGGCGAGTTCGGCCCCGCTCACCCGCCTCGTCGGCAGCCGCTCTACCCGCAGCTTCGCGGCCTCGGCGGCGAGCGTACCCAGACCGGTCGCGCGTAGCCAGGGTGCCTTGGTGAGCATGAGCAGCTCCGAGGCCTCGGCCGCCGACGGGTTCCAGCCGGTGGGCGGGGCAACCACCAGGGAGCGGCCGGCGTTCGGCGCCTCGGCGACGATCATCGCGGTCTGCGCGAGGTAGTCCTGCTCGGCGGCGAACTGGTCGCCGGCCGAGGAGCGGGCCGAGGCGGAGCCGAGAATGCTGGTGATCCCCGAGTCGGCCAGCAGCACCGACATGCTCGACCCGGCCGAGGTTTCCGTCTTGGTGATCGCGTTGTCGTATGGGCGCGCGGACGAGGGGAGCTCGTCGCTGCTCAACACGACGGTATTGACGCCGCCGTCGTCGGCGAGGCTGGTCAGCACCCCGGCGTCGGCGGTGCCGCCGGCCGGCCAGGCGGCCGCAAGTACCGTCCCGCTGCCCGTCCCGTCGGCGTCCGGCCCGAACGTATTCGGCAGGATCTTGCCCGCTACCGCGTCGCCCAGCCGATAGGCGGAGCGCAGGTCGGCGTCGAGCCCGGCATGGCTGAGCGCGGCCGCGTCGACGTCGGCGTACGGGGTGAGGAAGGCGGAGTCGCCGGCCGTGTCCGCCAGCTCGGCCAGCCAGCTCTTGGCGGCCGGGTCGGCCGCCAAGTTGCTCCGGTCGGTGCACTCGGAGTTGCCGCCGGTGTGATACTTCTGCGTCATCACGCTCGCGTCGGACAGCAGCGCCGGATCGATGGCCCAGGTCAGGTCGTCGCTCGACGCATCATGAAGGCCGACGTTGAGCAGCGTGGACAGGCGCCCGCCGGCGGCCAGCTCGCCGCTCAGTGAGTTCGTCGCCAGCGTCTGCGGGCACGCGCCCTGCTGCGGCGTGCCGATCAGCGGCCAGATCCACGCGACCTTCAGCTTCAGCGGCGCGCCGCTGCCACCCCCCGGCCAGTAGGGCAGGAACGTGCGGCTGCTCGCCTGGTAGGCGGACGTCGCCGAGCTGGCGTCTATCTGGATCGGGTAGACGCCGAATTGGTCGTAGAAGGTCCCCGGTGGGAAGGACACCGACCAGCGCACGGTCGCGCCGTTGGCGATCCGGGCGGCAATCGCGTCGGCTGGGCCGGCCGGCTGCAGATAAGTGGCCGCACCGTCGGCGAAGCTGGTCATCTCGGCCCGGTCCTCGAACAGCTCGACGCTGGTCTGCGCCTGCACCTGGATGCCGGATAGGGCCGAGCCGGTATGGTTGGAGAGCGTCCCACTCACCTTGACGGCCGAGGTCGTCGAGCTCGCGTACCGAGGGCTTACCCCGGTGATGGAGAGGGTGAGGGAGTGCGAGTCAGCCCGGACCGTTCCAGCTGATGGCTGTTGAATCTTCTGGACGGAAGCCTGCACTGTCGCCGCGGCCAGCAGCACGCAGGACAGCGCGATGAGCGCGGCGATCAAGGGACGGACGACAGAGCGCACGCTTCGCATGTTATTGCCGTTCGCTGGAAAGGAATGGGCTAGCTACCCTCAATGCCCGTGTCAGAATCAACCTCCGTCGCCCAGAAGGCTACCTTGAGCGCCGACCAGCGTAGGGCCGCCGCGGCATTGCTGCAGGCCCACACCCCACCGGTCGTGGTCGAGCTCGGCGAGCTCTTTGCCCGGGCCGGACACGACCTCGCGCTCGTCGGCGGGCCGGTGCGGGACGTCTTCCTCGGTGACCGCCCCGGCGACCTTGACCTAACCACCGACGCCGTGCCCGAGCGGGTGCTTGAGATCACCAGGACGTGGGCGGACAAGACCTGGACGGTGGGCATCGAGTTCGGCACGATCGGGCTGCGCAAGCGCGACGACATCTTCGAGATCACCACCTACCGCAGCGAGTCGTATCAGGCCCGGTCGCGCAAGCCCGACGTGCAGTACGGGAAGTCCCTGGTCGCGGACCTGGAACGACGGGACTTCACCATCAACGCGATGGCGGCGCGGCTGCCGTCGTTCGAGCTGGTCGACCCGTTCGGCGGCCTGGCGGCGCTGCAGGAGCGGGTGATCAGGACGCCCGGGCGGCCGGAGGACTCGTTCGGTGACGACCCGCTGCGGATCCTGCGGGCGGCCCGGTTCGCCGCCCGGCTCGGCTTCGCGGTGGCGCCCGAGGTTCAGCAGGCCATGCGGGAGCAGGCGTCGCGGCTGTCCATCGTGTCGGTCGAGCGGATCACCGACGAGCTGACCAAGCTGATGCTCACCGTATCCCCCGAGGACGGCCTCGATCTGCTGGTCGGCACCGGCGTCGCCGAGCACGTGCTGCCTGAGCTGCCCGCGCTGCGGATGGAGGTCGACGAGCACCACCGGCACAAGGACGTCTACACGCACTCGCTGATCGTGCTGCGCCAGGCGATCGACCTGGAGCCTCGGTACGGGCTCGGCCGCGACCTGGTGCTGCGGCTGGCCGCGATCCTGCACGACGTGGGCAAGCCGCGCACCCGGTCGCTGCTGCCGGGCGGGAAGGTGGCGTTCCACCATCACGAGGTGGTCGGGGCCAAGATGGCGCGCAAGCGGCTGACCGAGCTCCGGTTCCCCAAGGAGGTCATCGCCGACGTGTCCAAGCTGGTCGAGCTGCACCTGCGGTTCCACGGCTACGGTGACGGCGAGTGGACCGACTCGGCGGTGCGCCGCTACGTGACCGACGCCGGCCCGCTGCTGACCCGGCTGCACGCGCTGACGCGAGCGGACTGCACCACGCGGAACGCGCGCAAGGCGGCGCGGCTGGCGGCCACCTACGACGCGCTTGAGGCGCGCATCGAGGTGCTGCGGGAGCAGGAGGAGCTCGACAAGATCAGGCCCGAGCTCGACGGGGCGCAGATCATGCAGATCCTCGGGCTCGCGCCGGGGCCGCTAGTCGGCCAGGCGTGGAAGTTCCTGCTCGAGTTGCGGCTCTCCGAGGGCGTCGTCGGCCAGCAGCGGGCTACCGAGGAACTGCTTGGGTGGGCCGCGCGGGAGGGGATTGTTCCGCCCGGTCCACCGTCCTCGTGAGCGTCAGGTAGACGGCGGACGCGATCACGTAAAGCACCCCGACGGTCAGCACCACCAGATAGGACTTGCCCGTGGCCGGCAGGAACGACACCGCAATGGCCGGGCCGAAGACGTAGGCGGCGTTGAAGAGCATGTCGTAGAGCGCGAACACCCGGCCCATGTACTGGTCGTCCACGGTCTGCTGCACGGTCGTGTCCACGCAGATCTTCACGCACTGGGCGGACAGGCCGAGCCCGAACCCGAGCAGCAGATACGCGTACTGGTTGAAGGTCGGGCCGAGGGCGATCGTCACCAGGCCGCCAAGCAGTAGCCAGATGGTGATCCAGCGGTCCTTGGTGACTCGCTTGACGCCCTGCGGGGTGATGAAGGCGGCCAGGCCGAAGCCGACCGCGCTCGTGATCACCAGCAGCGTGACGTGACCGAGCGCCTTGTTGCCGTTGCCGCCGTGGAAGAAGTAGTTACGGTAGAGCAGCAGCGCCTCGACCAGCAGGGTGCCGTAGAGCGCTCGATGCACCCCCACCGCGCCGAGCGCGTAGGCGGCCTTCCGCTTCTGGTTGAGGTGCCTGATGCCGTCGACGAGACCGTGCACCACTTCGCCGAGATCGGCGGCCAGCCCGTTGGTCTTCGCCCTGGCCTTCTCGCTCTCAAGCGGGCCGAGCAGGTTCTTCTCCATCCGAGTGCCGAGCAGCCCCGCCACCAGGTAGCAGGCGCCGCCGAACCAGAGCACGGCGGCGCTGCCGGCCAGGCCGCCGCCGGAGATGAAGTGGACGCCGAGGCCGACGACGCCGCCTATGAAGCCGAGGATGGTGCCCGCAGTGGGGACGACGGCGTTCGCCATCACCAGCTTGTCGGGGCGGACGACGTGCGGGGTGCCCGCGCTCACGGCGGACAGGAAGAAGCGGTTCACGCCGAGCACGGCCAGGGCGCAGATGTAGAGCGGGAGCCCGGTCTGCCCCGACAGCACCACGAACCCGGTGACGGCGACCATCACGACGCGGATCAGCGCGCCGTAGACGATGATCTGCCGCCTTGACCAGCGGTCGATGAAAACCCCGGCGAACGGGCCGATCAGCGAGTACGGGAGGTAGAGGACGGCGAACGCGTCGACCGCCGCGGCCGGGTTGGGAAAGCTCTCCGCGCTGAAGAACGCGTAGGCCGCGAACCCGGCGTTGAACACGCCGTCCCCGGTCTGGCTGACGAGGCGGCTGGCGAACAGCTTGCGGAAGTCCCGTTCGGCCAGCACCTCGCGCAAATCGGCGCCGAATGAGGACCGCCTGCCGCCTTGTTCCCCCGCCGCTACGGTCACAGTGCACAGCTTAAAACGCCGGGCCGGGGACCATAAGGTCCCGGCCCGGCGGTTGCGCGCTTGCCGATCGTCGATCGAGTGCTTTATAGCGCTCTCTAGCGCTCGATCTCGCCCGCGATGAACTGCTGCACGAGGTCGCGGCAGACGTCATCGCCGAACTGCTCGGGCGGGGACTTCATGAAGTACGAGCTGGCCGAGATGATCGGGCCGCCAATGCCGCGGTCCTTGGCGATCTTGGCGGCGCGCAGGGCGTCGATGATGACGCCGGCCGAGTTCGGCGAGTCCCAGACCTCGAGCTTGTACTCCAGGGACAGCGGCACGTCGCCGAAGGACCGGCCCTCAAGCCGCACGTAGGCGAACTTGCGGTCGTCGAGCCACGGCACGTGGTCGGACGGGCCGATGTGCACGTCCGCCTTCGCCATCTCGTGCGGTATCTGGGAGGTGACCGCCTGGGTCTTGGAGATCTTCTTGGACTGCAGGCGCTTGCGCTCCAGCATGTTCATGAAGTCCATGTTGCCGCCGAAGTTGAGCTGGTAGGTGCGGAGCAGCTCGACGCCGCGGTCCTCGAACAGCTTGGCAAGCACCCGGTGCGTGATCGTCGCGCCGACCTGTGACTTGATGTCGTCGCCGACGATCGGGACGCCGGCCTCGGCGAACTTGGCGGCCCACTCCGGGTTGGAGGCGATGAAGACCGGCAGCGCGTTCACGAACGCCACCTTGGCGTCGATGGCGCACTGGGCGTAGAACTTGGCGGCGACTTCCGAGCCGACCGGCAGGTAGCAGACGAGCACGTCGGCCTGGGTCTCGCGCAGCGCCGCGACCACGTCGACGGGCTGCTCGTCGGACTCGGTGATGATCTCACGGTAGTACTCGCCAAGGCCGTCAAAGGTGTGGCCACGCTGCACGGTTATGCCGGTGGGGGGCACGTCCGCGAACTTGATCGTGTTGTTCTCGCTGGCGAAGATGGCGTCGGAGAGGTCGATGCCAACCTTCTTGGCGTCCACGTCGAAGGCGGCGACCACCTCAACATCCGACACGTGGTAGTCGCCGAACCGCACGTGCATGAGGCCCGGCACGCGGGCTTCGTCACTAGCGTCCTTGTAATACTCAAGGCCCTGGACGAGCGAGCTCGCGCAGTTGCCCACCCCCACGATGGCGACACGCACCTTATTGGACGGCACAGCACCCATCAGGATGACTCCTTCTCGCTTCCGCGAACAGTGTTAATTCCACGAACGGTGTCGTGATCTATCTCGGTACGGTCGGCCGGGGGTTGGGGCCCGCCCGGCCCACCGCTTGCTTCCGACCGCCGTTCCTCGGCGATCAGCTCATTCAGCCAGCGGACATCGCGCTCCACGGCCTCAAGACCGTGCCGCTGCA
>Ga0302325_10018986_pt1 | contig 14475 bp, 12 predicted proteins | sample Palsa_T0_2_FD_201948 | JGI IMG/M metagenome (GOLD analysis project Ga0302325, IMG submission 201948) | Peat permafrost microbial communities from Stordalen Mire near Abisko, Sweden - Palsa_T0_2 | ecosystem: Environmental > Terrestrial > Soil > Palsa > Peat permafrost | place: Sweden: Abisko... | reverse complement strand
CACGGCTTCGATGTGCATCGCGTGGGCGACCTCGATTGGGCCCGGGTGCGGGTCTGGAAGGGGATCGAGTGCACCGACCCACTCTGGACGTTGGCCGACCTAGGTGCAGCCGTAGAGGGTGTCGTGTTGGATCGGGCAATCGACCGTGCCCTGGCCAAACGGCTGGTCTCGGTCAAAGGACTGCAGGCGGAGATCGAGCGACGGTCCGGTCAGGGTCGGAGAGGGGTCGGCGTTCTTCGGGAGCGCCTGACAACGAGGGGGTTCGTCGGCGCCCCGCATCCAAGCGTGCTCGAGAGCCGGACCCTCGCCTTCCTTACCAGGTATCGGATTCCGATCGAGGCAAGTGAAGTCGTCCAAGGTCCTGATGGCGAGTACCGGGTCGACTTCTCCCTCGTCCCCCCGGTCATGTTGGAGGTCGACGGCTACGTGTGGCACTACAGCCCGGAGCACCTGGAACGCGATTACCAAAGACGCAACCGTCTGAAATTGGACGGGATCGATCAGTACGTGTCCAACTGGTCGCAGTTGCGCCGGCGGGAGGGCGACCTGGCCCGACTCCTCCGCCAGGCGATCAGCCAGACCCGGAGTCGAACTCCAGGACCACCTTGACGTCGGTTGGTTGGCGTTGGTAGGCGTCATGCCACGACGCCAGCGGTACTTTGCGGGTAATGAGCCGGTCCAGCCAGGCCGAGTCGGCCTTGGCCAGGGCCGCCGCACCGGCCTCGTAGTGGCGGCGGTTGGCGTTGACCGACCCGAAGACCACGTCATTCTCCAGCACCATCCGGCGGTTGAGGAGGCCCACGTCCACCGAAAGCTCCCGGGCGGACGAGACGCCGGTGAGGCAGACGATCCCGTTGTTGCCGGCGGCGTCCATGACGTCGAAGATGAGCTGACCCACGCCCGTGCACTCGATCGCCACGTCGGGCGTGACCCCGGTGTCCGCGACGGCGCCGTGGTGGTACGTGGCGCCAAGGGCCGCTACCAGGTCGGGTTTCAGGCCATCGGTGACCTGGTCGAGCACGTGCACCTGGAGACCGCGTTGCACGCCAAGAAGGGCCGCCAGCAGGCCGATCGGCCCGGCGCCCGTGATCAGGACCGTCGACGGATCCCAGTGGGCTCTGGCACCGATGCGCTCGATGTGGTCCCACGCCTTGGCGACCACCGTGGTGGGTTCCAAGAGCACCCCAAGGTTGCCGAGGGACGGATCGACTTTGACCACGAAGTCCGGGGTGATGCGGTACCGCTCGCGGGCGTACCCATGGTGCTCCTTGATGCCCCACTCGGTGTACTGGCCGTTGCGGCACATGTCCCATTCGCCAACGGCGCAGTTCGGGCACGGTACCGGGTCTGGACGGCGAACGATGGCGACGACGAGGTCGCCCGCCGTCAACCCACTGCCGGCCGGTGCTTCGATCACCTCACCGAGCGACTCGTGGCCGATGGCGAGCCGGACCTCGCCCGGCGGTGGCCAGCCGTAGTCTCCTCCGATGATCTCGAGGTCGGTCCCACAGACTCCGATGGCTCTGGTCTTGACCAGGACGGGGCCGTCGCTTTCGGGTGGCTCGGGAAGCTCAGTGAGATCGACAGAACCGGGCGTGAGCGGGACGACAGTGACGGCGCGCATAGGTGGCAAGCTAGTCACCGTGGATCGGTCCAGCTGCCAACCAGGCCAGGTAGCCCTAGCCTGGGTGTCGCGGCCGCTGGGTTTCCCGCCGCGGTGGAGGAGGCCCGATGTCTGACGGTCCGGGTCTCGGGGCGCTACGGCCCGGCCATTTGCTGGTTGCCAACCCGCTGCTACCCGACCCCAATTTCGACCGGACCGTGGTGATGGTGCTCGCATACGGAGAGGAAGGAGCGCTCGGCGTGGTGCTCAACCGGCCGAGTGACACCATGCTGGCCGCGCCGCTGCCGAGGTGGGAGCATCTGGCCGCCTCGCCGGCTGTCGTCTTCGTCGGCGGCCCGGTGCAGCACCAAGCTGTCATCTGTCTGGCCCGGGCTCTCGGTCATCCGGCAGCCTCAACTCCGCCGCTGGGGTGGAGTGCCGTGCTGCCGGAGGTGGGTACCCTTGACCTCGACTTGGATCCCGACGGGCTGCAGGCGTCGTTCAGCCAGGTGCGCGTGTTCGCCGGCTACGCCGGATGGAGCGCCGGCCAACTCGAAGCCGAGCTCGGAGCCGGCGCCTGGTGGATCCTCGACGCCCAGGCTGACGATCCCTTCTGTGACGAGCCCGACGATCTCTGGAAACGGGTGCTGCGCCGGCAAGGCGGCTCGCTCGCCCTGGTGGCCGCCTACCCGAACGACCCCATGCTCAACTAGAGCCGCTGCCCAACCGAACCCGCTGCTCAACTGAGAGGTCAAATGGCGACTCACGACGTCTTCAACCAACCGCCGCCGCTCGAGGGTTATGACGCCTTCGGGGAAGACGCCGCCCTGATGGAGGGTGTGCGCCGCCACGGGGCGGCCTGGGCCGAGGAATCGCTCAACGAACTGGGCCGGCGGGCGAGTGCCCCCGAGTCGATCGCCTGGGGTTTCGAGGCCAATCAGCACCCCCCGGTCCTGCGCACCCACGACCGCTACGGACACCGCCTCGACCGGGTCGACTATCACCCCTCGTACCACCGCCTCATGGAGGTGGCGGTGGCCGCCGGGCTGCACGCCGCGCCGTGGGAGGACAGCCGGGCCGGCGCCCACGTGGCCCGGGCCGCCGGCTTCTACCTGTGGGGTCAAGTGGACGCCGGCCACGGATGCCCGATCTCCATGACGTACTCGGTTCTTCCGGCCTTGCGGGCCGAACCGGAGGTCCTGGCGGAGTGGTCGCCGAAGCTGACGAGTCGCGACTACGACCCGTCGTTTGTCGCCGTGGCCGGCAAGCGGGGCGCCTTGGCCGGGATGGGCATGACCGAGAAGCAGGGGGGATCGGATGTGCGCGCCAACACGACCCGGGCGGAGCCGGCCGGAGGAGAGGGGCCCGGAACGTACCGGCTGACCGGGCACAAGTGGTTTTGCTCGGCGCCGATGTCCGATCTGTTTCTCATGCTGGCCCAGGCGCCGGGCGGGCTCTCCTGCTTCTTAGTGCCGCGGTTTGCGCCCGACGGCGAGCCGAATGCCCTACGTTTGCAACGCCTCAAGGACAAGCTCGGGAACCGGTCCAACGCCTCCAGCGAGGTGGAATTGGAAGGAGCGTGGGGGCGCTTGCTGGGCGAGGAGGGGCGGGGAGTCCGCACCATCATCGCCATGGTCAACCACACCCGCCTCGACTGCATGATCGGCGCGGCATCAGGGATGCGCCAGGCGGTGGCTCAGGCCACCCACCACGCCGCCTACCGGACGGCGTTCGGTGCCGCTCTGATCGACCAGGCGTTGATGAGAGGGGTGCTGGCCGACCTGGCCGTCGAGTCCGAAGCCGCCACCGCCACGATGCTCCGCCTGGCTCGGGCCTACGACGCCGCGAGTGAAGCGGACGCCCACGAGGTCGCCTTCCGTCGGGTGGCCACCGCGGTCGGCAAGTACTGGCTCTGCAAGCGGCATCCCATGCTTGCCGCGGAGGCCCTGGAGTGCCTGGGCGGCAACGGGTACGTCGAGGAGTCGATCCTGCCCCGGCTGTTCCGGGAGAGCCCGCTCAACGGGATCTGGGAGGGGTCGGGCAACGTCATCTGTCTCGACGTGTTGCGCGCCATGGCCCGGTCACCGGAGTCAGTAGAGGCCTACTTCGCCGAACTGGACGGCGCCGCCGGCGGGGACCACCGGCTCGACGCGGCAGTTGAACGGCTGCGGCGAGAGCTGGCCGATACCAGCCAGATTGAGGCCCGAGCCCGGCGGATCGTCGAGAACATGGCCCTGGCCTTGCAGGGCGCCCTCCTGGTCCGCCACGGCCATCCCGCGGTGGCCGACGCCTTCTGCGCCAGCCGGCTCGACGGTGACTGGGGCCGGGCCTTCGGGACGCTGCCGACCGGTGTCGACGTACACGCTATCGTCGAGCGGGCTCGGCCAAAGGTGGCCTGAACGCCTCGTGGAGCCGGCTCGGCCCAAGGTGGAGTGAGCGCGACCCGCCCGGTCAGCGCCCACGCCAAGGACAAACTGCGCGTGCAGAGAAGGCGCCGGCGAATGCTGCTGTTGCCCAGGAGGTCCCCCCTGTCATCTCCCGCCATCGGGTCGGGGTCAAGCGGTCAAGGTCAAGCGGTCAAGGGAGCAACCAATCGGCCCGCAGCCACCCCAAGCCGGGTGCGACCGGCGCTTGACGCCGACCCTGCCGAACCCACCGCGTCTCCCGACAATGGAGTCGGAGGGAAGGGGGCCGATGCAACCGCCAACAAGTCCGCTCCCCCCACCACAGCCGACCACAAGCCCCCCTTCCCTCGTGCCCGCGGCCTGTCCTCCAGCCACCAGGTGTTGGCGCGAGCGCTCAGCCCAAGCGGGTCAAGTTCACCGTCACGTCCAAGTGAGCGGTGGGGCCGCCGTGAAAGATCCCCTTGATGGGCGACACATCTGCGTAATCGCGGCCGCGTGCTACCAGGACGTGACGCTCGCCGGTCGGTTCGCCGATGGTGGGGTCGAGGGCTTGCCAGTCGCCGGTCCATACTTCGATCCAGGCGTGGCTCTCGCCCTTGTGGGTCGGACCGACGAAGGCTTCCGGGTCGGGGTGGAGGTATCCCGAGCAGTAACGGGCGGGGAGACCCATGGCCCGGACCATTGCCAGCGCCAGGTGGGCGAAGTCCTGACAGACCCCCTGCCCGCCATCCCAAGCTTCGACCGCCGAGGTGTGGACACCCGTGGTCCCGGCCACATAAGTGAGCTGATCCCTGACCCACGCGATGGCGGCCAGTCCGGCGGTGGCCGGAGACTGTTCGACCTGCATGGTGTTGGCGATGTCGGAGATTCGACGATCGATCGGGACATACACGGTGGGGGCCAGTAGCTCGGCGAAATCGTCGCGGACCCGCTCGCTGTGCACCTCCGTCCAGTCCAGGTGGGCTCCCGACCCGGCGGCGACGTTGGTCTCGACGACGGACCGCCCGATGATCGTCATCTCCCGGTGGGACTGCTGCAGATCGAAGGCGTGGACCACCGTTCCCCAATAGTCCAGATAGCGCAGAGGCTGGTTGGCCGGTTCCACCTCCACCCGACCATCGAGGACCATCTGCCAGGGCGTGGTCATCGGCGTGATCCTGGCCTCGTTGTAGGAGGAGTCCACCACGCCGGCGTACTGGTAGTGGCTGAGGTGCTCGACCCGAATCCGCCAGCTCACGTGCGGTTCCCCATGACCAGGTCGGATCCCAGTCCGGTGCCCTCCAGGGTCCACTCGATGGGCTTCGTCTGGCGAAAGTACCGGCTGGCCAGCGCGGCGCTGGCCGCCCCACAGCCAGTCTGCACCGAATCCAACTGGCCGGGCAGATCCTCGAGGAGATCATCGAGACGGCGGAACTCCAGGTTGGTGCGGACCAGACCCAGGATGCGGCGAGGCTCGTCGGTCATCCCCGCCCGGCCCGATCGGGGGTCGAGCTCCGCCAGGCAATTCTCGGCGGTCGACAGGGCGCAGAACACTGAGCGGGGGAACAGCCGATCGAGCAGGAGGAACTCGGCCGCGAGGCTGGGTTCTGGTTCCCGATGGTAGGTCCGTAGGAAGGCCTCGTGAGCCGAGCAGGAGCGCAACAGGACGACCCAGTCGACTTCCGGGTCCCCGCCTCTGACTGCTGTCGACAGGAGTCGAGCCAGCATGTCGACCCGCTCGAGGCTGCGACCCAGGACCAAAAAGCGCCAGGCATCGTCGCGGCTCATCGTCGAATCGGTGAGGCCGGCCATGACCGCGGCGCGCTCTCTGACGAAGCGGAAGAAGCCGTAGGGCCCGATCCGCCGGCCCAGGGCGACCTGGCCGGGAAGGGCGTTGTACGTGGTGTTGAGGGACTCCCACATCTCCGAGCTGATCGCTTCGCTGACCCCACGGGCGTTGACCCGGGCTGCGGTGAGCGATGAAACGATGGAGCTCGGGTTGGTCTCGTCGAAGGCCAGAAGTTCGGTGACCATGCGAGCATCCGGGTTGTCGCCGATGACATCCGCGCTCGGCGAGGCCGGGAGAGGTTGCGGAGTGCCGTTCGCCGCTTCGCCGCCAGCGGGCTCGCTGTCCGCGGGGACGACGCCCATGATGCTCAACAGAGCCAGACAGGTCTCGCTCTCGCTGCTGGCCGGCGCCTCCAGCAGGTGGTGGATGTGGACGTCGAGGATGCGAGCGGTGTCTTCGGCCCGCTCTATGTAGCGACCGATCCAGAAGAGGCTCTCGGCGATCCGGCTCAGCATGTGGCGCCTCCTTGCTGCTGCTGCTGTTGTTGCTGCTGCTGTTGATCGATGTCCTCCAGGCCGGGACCAGATTCGGGCCGGCGGCCCGGCTGCCTGCCGCCCGGGCCGACACCCGGCCGGAGCTGCGAGGCGCCGACGGTGCTGGCGGACTGCGACTGGGACTGCCGGTTCCGAGCCGCACGGTGATCGTCGAGCGTGATCCAGGTGTCTTTGGAACCCCCACCTTGGCTGGAGTTGACGACGAGGCCGCCTTCTCGGAGCGCCACTCGGGTGAGCCCACCCGGCATCACCCAGACCTGTTGGCCGTCGTTGACTGCGAAAGGACGGAGGTCAAGGTGACGAGGGGCCAGATGATTGTCGGAGCTGGTCGGGGCGGTTGACAGTGGCACCAGCTCCTGGGCGATCCAGGCGCGTGGCTCGGTTGCGACCGCGACGCGGGCCTCGGCGAGCTCCTCATCGCCGGCTTGGGGCCCGATGAGGATGCCGTAACCGCCCGAACCGCTCACCGGTTTGAGGACCAGCCTCTCGAGGTGGTCCAAGACGTAGGCCAGCTGGTCGGCGTCCTCCAATCGGTAGGTCTCGACATTGGGCAGGATCGGATCCTCGCCCAGGTAGTAGCGGATGATCTCCGGCACGTAGGTGTAGGTGAGCTTGTCGTCGGCGACCCCGTTACCCACCGCGTTGGCGACGGTGACGTTGCCGGCTCGGGCCGCGTTCAATAGGCCGGGGCAGCCGACCAACGAGCCAGGGCGGAAGTGCAACGGGTCGAGGTATTCGTCGTCGATCCGCCGGTACACCACGTCGACGCGCTGCTCTCCCCCGGAGGTGCGCATGTACACCCGGCCGCCCCGGCAGATCAGGTCCCGCCCCTCGACGAGCTCGACGCCCATCTGGCGAGCCAGGAAGGTGTGCTCGAAGTAGGCCGAGTTGTACACCCCGGGAGTCAATACGACGACGGTCGGGTCATTTACGCCGGCGGGAGCCGCAGCCCGGAGGGCCTCCAACAGCTTGGCCGGGTAGCCATTGACGGGCAGAACCCGATGACTGGCAAACAGCTCTGGGAAGATCCGAGCCATCATGCGGCGGTTCTCCACCACGTAGGAGACACCAGACGGACACCGCAGGTTGTCTTCGAGCACGTAGAACCGACCATCTGCCCCCCTGACCACGTCGATCCCAGCCACATGGATCCGGACCCCGTTGGGCGGGTCCACACCGAAGGCAGCTCGATGAAAGTGCTCACACGTGGTCACCAGGCGCCTCGGAACGACCCCGTCGTCGAGGATCTCCGCCGCCCCGTAGACATCGGCGAGGAACGCCTCCAAGGCCTTCACCCGTTGCACGACGCCGGCCGACAGAACGACCCATTCCTCCTCGGGGATGATGCGGGGCACCAGGTCGAGGGGGAACGGTCGCTCCTCGCCGGATAGCTGAAAGGTGATACCGCGGTCCTGGAAGGCCCGGTCCCGGGCCGCGCCCCGCGCCTCGAATTCCTCGACCGACAGGGCCTGGAGGGCGTCGTGCAGGGTCCGAACGGCTGGTCGGGGCGCACCCGCAGGGTCGAACATCTCGTCCCATGCCGTCACCCCGAACGTGTCAGGCGGGGCGTAGCCGTCGAAGAGATCGCCCATTAGTACACCTGTGGTTTAGCACTGCCATGTTGCAGGCGCGTTACGAGGGTGCGGCTGCTCGAGAGCGGTGACCGACGGTCGGTCACGGGACCCGTGACCGACCGTGCCACACGGGACCCGCGATCAGTCTCGGGGCGCCCGGCTGGCGCCCCGGCGCCGGCCGCGCTCGGCGCCGTCGAGGATCACCTTGCGCAAGCGCACCGTCGAGGGGGTCACCTCGACGCACTCGTCCTCGCGGATGAATTCCAGGGCCTGCTCCAGCGACAGCTGCAGGGCCGGAACCAGCCGCACCGTCTCATCGGACGCCGCGGCCCGCATGTTGGTCTGCTTCTTCTCCTTGGTGGGGTTGACGTCCATGTCCTCGGATCGGGCGTTCTCGCCGACGAGCATGCCCTCGTAGACCTCCACGCCGGGCCCGACGAACATGGCCCCGCGCTCTTGCAGGTTGGTCAAGGCGTAGGCAGTGGTGGGGCCGCGGCGGTCCGCGACCATGACCCCGTTGGGACGGGTTCGCAGGTCGCCGTGCCAGGGCTCGTAGCGATCGAACACGTGATGGAGTTGGCCGGTGCCGCGGGTCTCGGTGAGGAACTCGGTCCTAAATCCGATCAGGCCGCGCGACGGGACCAGCCACTCCATCCGGCACCAGCCGGTGTGGCCGTGATTGGTCATGGTCTCCATGCGGCCCTTGCGCAGCGACAACAGCTGGGTGACCACGCCCATGAAGTCTTCCGGCACGTCGACGGAGACGCGCTCCATCGGCTCGTGCAGCTTGCCGTGAATCTCCCTGGTGAGCACTTGGGGTTTGCCGACAGTCAGCTCGAAGCCTTCCCTGCGCATGAGCTCCACCAGCACGGCCAGGGCCAGTTCGCCCCGGCCCTGCACCTCCCACGTGTCGGGTCGCTCGGTGGGCAGGATCCGGATGCTGACGTTGCCGACCAGTTCGGAGTCGAGGCGACTTTTGATGAGCCGAGCGGTGAGCTTGGTGCCGGCCGCGGCGCCGACGACGGCCTTGCCGGCGAGTGGTGACGTGTTGACGCCGAGCGTCATGCTGATGCTCGGATCGTCGATGACGATCACCGGAAGCGGGCGGGGGTCGTCGGGATCGGCGAGGGTGTCACCGATCATGATCTCGGGAATTCCGGCGACCGCGATGATGTCACCAGGTCCGGCCCCCTCCGGCGGGGCATCCACCCGATCGAGGGCCTCGGTGACGTACACCTCGGAGAGGCGCACCCGTTCGATGCTGCCGTCGTGGCGGCACCACGCAGCGGGGTCACCCTTCTTGACTCGCCCATTGCGGATACGACACAGGGCCAGCCGGCCCACGTAGGGGGAGGCGTCCAGGTTGGTGACCAAGGCCTGAAACGGATGATCCTCCTCGTAGGTCGGCGCTGGGATCCGCTCCACCAGCAGGTCGAACAGCACCTTGAGATCCGGGCTGGTCTCAACGTCCTCGGCGGCCATGGCGGCCTGGCCCGCCCGCGCGTTGCAGTACACGATCGGAAAGTCGATCTGCTGCTCGTCGGCGCCGAGGTCGATAAACAACTCGTACACCGCGTCGATGACCTCGGCCGGACGGGCGTCGGGTCGGTCGATCTTGTTGATGACGCAGATCACTGGAAGCCGGGCCTCGAGGGTCTTGCGCAGCACGAATCGGGTCTGGGGCAACGGGCCCTCGCTGGCGTCGACGAGCAGTAGCACGCCGTCCACCATGGTCAAGCCCCGCTCCACCTCACCGCCGAAGTCGGCGTGACCCGGGGTGTCGACGATGTTGATCTTCAGGTGCCCGTAGTGGACGGCGGTGTTCTTGGCCAGGATGGTGATGCCCTTCTCGCGCTCCAAGTCCATCGAATCCATCACCCGGTCAGCCACCGCCTGGTTGGCCCGGAAGGCCCCTGACTGACGCAGCATGGCGTCCACCAAGGTGGTCTTACCGTGGTCGACGTGGGCCACGATGGCGACATTGCGAAGATCGGCGCGTTGCACGAAAAGTCCTGATTTCGGGGGAAAGGGGGAGCCGGACGCGGGGAACGTCCTCTTCATGATGGTACCGGTTCGAGTTGGAGGAAGGTCCGGTACCCGCTGAGCGGCTGGCCTGGGCCCCCTCAGCGCTTGTGCCTGCGGTGATCCTCCATGCGCTTGCGAATGAGCTCGCGCCTGGCTTGCAGGTCCCGGTAGCTCATGCTCTCGACATCGGGGGTGACGCCCATCTGAGCGCGCATGCCGTCCAAGTCAAGGGCATGCTGGCGCGGGTCGACGCCGACCTCGGAGGCGATGCGCTCCCCATAGCGTTCTGTGAAATAGGTGGCGATATGGGTGACCTCGGCGAACAGGTCGACATCCGGGGCCAAGGTGGCCAGGGCGCCATCGAGGAAGAGCAGATCCTTGACGTAGAGCATCAGCACCTTGGGGAAACGGGCCCCGTAGGCCAGAAGGAGCTTGATGATCTCTCGGATCTCGGTGAGCAGTTCCTCGGGGGCCATGGTGGTCGGGTCCTTGACCGGTTGGTCGATACCGAGGTCCCGGATCACCGCGTCCAGGTCGGTGTCGGCCGGCAGCGCACCCAGGTCGCGGAGCGCGGCGAGCTGCATCTTCGGGTCGTTGATGGTGCCGCCCATCAACATCCGCAGGAAGGCCAGCCGACGGGTCTCGTCGAGCCGGCCCGTGATGCCGTAGTCGAGCAGGGCGACCGTGCCGTCGGCTTGGACGAACAGGTTGCCTCCGTGGAGGTCCCCGTGGAACACGCCGAAAAGGGTGGCCCCTTCCAAGAAGCAGATCATCAGGGCCCGGACCACCGCGGCGGTGTCGATCCCAGCCGCGTGCATGCCGACCACATCGTCGAAGGAGAACCCGCTGAGGCGTTCCATCACCAGCACCCGGCGGGTCACGAGTACCGGGTGCGGTCGAGGCACGACCACCGACCGTTGGCCGGTGGCGGCGAGGACCGCGGCGATGTCGATCATGTTGTCGGCTTCGAGTCGGAAGTCGAGCTCCTCGACGATGGTCTCCGCGAACAGTTCGACGAGCGCCGGCGGGTTCGCCAGGGCTGCCACCGGGATCCGGCCGATCAGGTAAGGAGCGATCCAGCTCATGGCGGCCAGGTCGGTCCGCACGGTCGTGGCGACCGCAGGGCGTTGCACTTTGACCACCACCTGCTCACCGCTACGGAGGGTGGCCGCGTGCACCTGGGCGATCGAGGCCGCGGCCAGGGGTTCGCGGTCGAACCACTCGAAGAGCTCGTCCAGTGGCGCCCCCAGCTCCTCTTCGACGACCCCCCGGACCGCCTCGAACGGCTCGGGCGGGACTCGATCGCGGAGGAGCCGGAACTCGTTGACCAGCTCCGGTGGGAAGAGGCCCTCGCCCGACGAGAGGATCTGACCCAGCTTGATGTAGGTGGGGCCGAGCGTTTGGAAGGCGAGGCGGAGCCGGCGGGACAACCCGGCTCGGGACACTTCGGGGCGGTCCTGGCGGCGCCCCTGACGGCGCTCGATCAGGTACCAGCCGCTGATGGCTCGGCCCAGTTCGGTACCGACGCGGAGCACCCGCCGGCCAGGGGGGAGGCGACGCTTCCGCACCAGATCGGGGACCTGGCGGGCCGTGGCCGCCCGCAACTCACCCGCCCCCGGTCGCCATCGCAACTCGGCGAGGTCGATGATCCAAGGCGGGGTGTTGCTGAACGCCCCTACGGAAAGGTCGGCGGGGGAGACCGACGTCATCCCCCGAAGGCTACCTCAGGGGGCGGCCGGCGCGGCCGCGCTGTCTTCCGCGTAGAAGAACTTGTACAACAGGGCCGCGAGCGCCCCGCCGACGAGCGGAGCCACGATGAAGAGCCACAGCTGGCTCAGCGCGGTGTGCCCGACGATGAGCGCCGGTCCGAGGCTGCGGGCCGGGTTGACCGACGTTCCGGTCAGGGGGATGCCGATCAGGTGCACCACGGTCAAGGCCAGTCCGATTGCCAGACCGGCGAACCCGGGTGCGGCCAGCTTGCTCGTTGCCGACAAGACCACGAAGACGAAGAGGAGGGTGAGGACGCCCTCGGTCGCGAAGGCGCCGACGGCGTCGATGTGGACCATCGAGTTGGCCCCGAAGCCGTCGGCCCCGAGACCGATCGTGCGGCGGTGGTAAAGCGGCGACGCCGAGAGCACGCCGAACAGGACCAGGGCCCCGGCGACCCCGCCTACGAACTGGGCGACCCAGTAGCCGACCGCTTCGTCGAGCGGCATGCGCCCGGAGACGACGAACCCCATGGTGACGGCCGGGTTGACGTGGCAGCCCGAGATCGGGCCCAGGGTGTACGCCAGGGCCAGCAGTACCAGGCCGAACGCCAACGCGGTGGTCACGACACCAGCGGAGACGCTCGAGCCGAAGAGTTTGAACCCGAAGGACTCGGTCGCCACCCCGACCGCGAAGAACACCAGTAAAAATGTGCCGACCGCCTCGGCCACCAGCTTGCGCGTGTCCATCACGACCTCCCCTGGATCAGTTCTCCGCTTGACGGGAAGCATGCCACAGCCGGTCGAGACGAATCGGGATCTTTGGACGATGACGGCATACGATGCCGTAATGGCAGACCTACTGAAAGTGGGCGACAAGGCCCCGGACTTCAAGCTGTTGGACCAGCAGGGGCAGCAGGTTCAGCTATCGAAACTGGTCAAACACAGTCGGGTGTTTGTGTACTTCTATCCGAAGGCCGACACGCCGGGCTGCACCACTCAAGCCTGTGGTTTGCGGGATATCCGGGGCGACATCGGTGATGCGGTGGTGCTGGGGATCAGCCCGGATGCGCCCTCCAAGCAGGCCAAGTTCGACCAGAAGTACGGGCTCGGGTTCCCGTTGCTCGCCGACGAGGACCACGCGGTGGCCGAGGCCTACGGGGTGTGGGCCGAGAAGTCGATGTACGGGCGCACCTATATGGGCATCGTGCGCTCGGCGTTCCTGGTAGACGAGAAGGGTAAGTTGTCCGAGGTTTGGTACAAGATCTCCCCCAAGGACACCCCCTCGAACCTTCTGGCCGCGTTGGCTGGCTAGACGACGGGCGCCATTACCAGGGTGCCGTTGTGGCCCCCGAAGCCAAACGAGTTGGACAGGGCGGGCGCCGGCGTCCACACCCGCGGCTCCCCGGTCACCACGCTGATACGGATCTCGGGGTCCTGCTCGGTGAGCCCGGCCGTGGGAGGGATCAGGCCCCGCTCGATGGTCAAGGCCAGGGCCAACGCCTCCAGCGACCCGGCCGCTCCGAGCGAGTGACCAGTGATGCCCTTGATCGAGGTGACAGCCGGACCGGGCAGACCGAAGACCTTGACGATGGCTTCCGACTCGGGAAGGTCGTTGGCCGGGGTGGAGGTCCCGTGGGCGTTGATGTGGGTGACGGCCTCAGGCATCAGGCCGGCGTCCAGCAAGGCCAGTTCCATGCAGGCCACCGCGCCGGTGCCATGCGGGGCGGGCGCGGTGATGTGGTGGGCGTCGGCTGTGCTCGCGGCCCCGACGATCTCGGCATAGATGTGAGCGCCGCGCGCCCGTGCCCCCTCCAGTTCCTCGAGGATCAGCACCGCGCCACCCTCGCCCATCACGAAGCCGTCTCTTTTTACGTCGAAAGGCATTGACACGCCGCTGGTCGACAGGGCGGTCATGTTGGAGAAGCCGGCCATGCTGGTCTCGGTCATGGCGGCCTCGGCGGACCCGGCGACGACAACGTCACAACGACCGGTCGCGATCAGCCGAGCCCCGTTGCCGACGCTGTGCGTCCCTGCCGCGCACGCCGTCACGGTCGTCTCGCATGGGCCCCGGAACCCGTAGCGCATCGACACGTCGGCGGCGCCTCGGTTGCCCATCATCATGGGGACCAGGAACGGGCTGACCCGCCGGGGTCCCTTCTCGCGGAGCACCCCGATCTGGGTCTCCAGGGTTTCGATGCCGCCCACCCCGGTCCCGATGATCACGCCCGTCCGGTCCGGATCGGAGTTCAGTCCGCTCGGTCCGTCCAGGCCGCCGGCGTCGGCCAGGGCCTCGGCGGCGGCCACCGCCGCGAACTGGGTGAACCGGTCTACCCGGCGCACCTCCTTGGGTCCGTACAGGTCAGTGGCGTCGAAGTCCACGATCCGCCGTGGGCCCGACGGAGGCGGCCCGAGCAGGCCGGCCCAGAAGGCGTCCCGGCCGATGCCGCAGGGCGCAACCACCCCGAGTCCGGTGACGACCACCCGGCGGCCCTGGACGCCCTCCCGGCCATCTGGCGAGGGGTGGACGACCAGCATCAGAGCTTCGAGGACACCAGGTCGTACGCCTGGCCCACGGTGGAGACCCCCTCGAGCTCCGACTCGTCGACCGTGATGCCGAACTGCTCCTCCAGGGCCATCACCAGTTCGACCAGGTCCAGGCTGTCGGCGTCGAGGTCGTCGGCGAAGCTGGCTTCGGGCGTCACCTTCTCGGGTGGCACGTGCAGCACCTCGACGGCACACTCCTTGAACTTGTCGAACGTATCGCTGTCAGCCATTGGATCCTCCATCCAGGTGAGGGTGCAAGGGAATGTAGTGGGCGGTCAGACGACGCATTTACC
>Ga0302325_10018985_pt1 | contig 14476 bp, 7 predicted proteins | sample Palsa_T0_2_FD_201948 | JGI IMG/M metagenome (GOLD analysis project Ga0302325, IMG submission 201948) | Peat permafrost microbial communities from Stordalen Mire near Abisko, Sweden - Palsa_T0_2 | ecosystem: Environmental > Terrestrial > Soil > Palsa > Peat permafrost | place: Sweden: Abisko... | reverse complement strand
AGAGCGAAGCGGATCTTCCGCATCCCGATGCGCCTAAGATTCCATCCGAGAGCCAGGTACGCGCTGGAGATGTTGCCGACAACGGTGCGCCTACAGCGAATGCTTCGACTCACGCTGGCTACGCTGTCCACTACGATGAGGGACCTGAGGTTGGCTACAAGTGGTACGAAGCACAGAATAAGAAACCACTGTTTCCCTTCGGCTTTGGTTTGTCTTACACCACGTACGCATACTCCGGCCTGTCTGTCGATTCAACCGCCAGGACTGCGCACTTCACTGTCAAGAACACCGGGAACCGAATCGGCACCGAGATTGCTCAGGTCTATGGACGGCTTCCGAAAGATTCAGACGAATCCTTCAAGCGGCTTGTCGGATGGAAGCGAATCACGCTTGCTCCGGGCGAATCTCAGACCGTTACCATTGCGATCGATGACCGGGTGTTGAAGACCTTTGATGAAGCGAAGAATGCATGGAACCTGCCCCGGGGCGAATATCAAATGCTGGCCGGGAGTTCTTCAGACAACACGCCTCTGAGCGCGAGTCTTGTGGTTCGCTGAAGCATCCGTCGCTGCAAAACGCGCATAGAGAAAAGCGCAGAGCCTGAATTGTGGAGAACTGTCCGATGAATGTCGCTAGTACCGTCGACCGGACCAGCAGCGGCAAAGAGCATTTTGAAGTGCTGGATGGCTTAAGAGGAAGCGCGGCTTTCCTCATTGTGATCTTCCATCTCTTCAACTATTCGTTCGGTTTTCAAGGGCCTTGGGCGCTTCTCAAACACGCCTACCTCGCGGTCGATTTCTTCTTTGCGCTCTCGGGCTTCGTCGTCGCCTACGCCTACGATGACCGCTGGACGCGAATGACCACCCTGCAGTTCTTTCGCATCCGCCTCATCCGTCTTCACCCGCTCGTGCTCATCGGGGCAACCCTCGGCCTCCTCGGCTACCTGCTCGATCCATTCAGCAAGGGGATGAACCGCGGGCCGCTCCCCATGGTCATGCTGGCATACCTCACCTCGCTCCTCCTTCTGCCTTCCCCGCCCATCGCCGGCCGGCCCAATGAATCCCAGGCGCTCAACGGCCCAGCCTGGTCTCTCATGCAGGAGTATCTCGGCAACATCGCTTACGCGCTCATCCTGCGTCGCCTGCGCACAGTCACGCTCTGGATCGTCTTTGCCATCTCCGGCATTGCTCTCATCTGGGTAGCCAACTCAAAGGGCTCGCTCGACGGCGGGTGGGACTATCCCAACATCTGGATGGCGCCATTGCGGCTCACAGTCTCTTTCGTCCTCGGACTCTGGCTCTATCGTATCCATGACCGTATCCGAATGCCGAAGGTGGGCCTTCTGTTACTTTCCATTGTTCTCGTCGTCTGCTTCCAGATGCCGAAGTTTCCCAAGATAGGCGCGCTTGATTGGAACGGCATCGACGACGCAGCATGTGTGCTCCTTCTCTTCCCGCTCATCATTCTCTGTGGAGCGCATTCCAAGGCTGGCGCTGGAATGATTAACCTCTGCAAGTTCAGCGGCCGTCTCTCGTATCCGCTCTACATCACGCACATAGTGTTCGTATACGTTCTTGCGGGCTACGTATGGACCCGGCATCCCGGAACAGCAGTCATCATCTTCTGGATATTCATCGTGCTTCCTCTGGCGATTGCCGTTGCGTGGTTCTTCTTGAAGTTTTTCGACGAGCCGGTGCGCGCTTGGCTCACCCGCCGGTACGGTATCAAGCGAGCAACCGCATAGCGCACCTATGTGGACACTGGATGGTTAATGCTTCAGTTCTAGACGTATTTTGCGATTTTCAGAGGTGATGTGGCGATGAATATGACAAAGCTCCGTGTGTTTGGCCTGCTCTCGGCATTAATGGCAACTGCCATCGTGCCTTCAGCAAGCGCCCAGGATCGCTTGTTCAGCAGCGGGGCAAACCAGAAGGCTGAGGCCCTTCTGAAACAGATGACTGTCGATGAGAAGGTCGGCCAGCTCAATGAGTCCTCTGGGATCGTGATGCCTGGGATAGCGACTGAAAAGCCAGATGATCTGATTGCCAAAGGTGGCGGACCTTCGGGTCCGACCTCGACCAATTTGCCACCGCCTTCTCCGCCCCCTGCGACCGAGTCTACGTGCGCTACACCGGCGGCGAGCAATCCTGTTGGAGGCGGAGGGATTTACAAGCAAATCGTGATCGATCCGGGAGTCTATGGGAAGCGCGATACTTCCGGGCTTACGGTCTTTGGCTTCAGCCAGGAAGGCCAGAATCTCCCTGCCGATCCGCAGGTTCTTGCAATGTCGCCGAATATCGTTTCGCGCGCGTGGCAGCGGTGGGATCGAGGCGGAGTTCAGCCATCCGATTACAACTTCGGCTATCCCATGCAGGCGCGAGCGGCCGGCATCGCGTTCATAGGAGGAACAACAGCCACTGCTCTCTTCAGGGATGAGTTTCCTGCAGCGTCGACATTCAATGCAGTAGTCTCATGCGATGCGACGGGCCAGCCGGTGTTTCATTCTGCGATGAAATTCTACCGAGGTAGCCTGGCATCCCCGGCTTGCATTCGCTCTTATATAGGTTCGATTCCTACCGGTACGCGTTGCTGCATGTATGTCCTCGCGTGAGGGCTAATTCCCAACGTGAGGTCGGAAGGCCTGAATATCGTCCTTAGGAGTCATGCGGAACGTTCAGCGCTCCCCATTTAAACAGGCGTTGCGAGGAGCTAAGGGAGCGATCTATTGAAAACCGCTCCCCAAACCACTCCCCAAGTTTTGCGGACATCGCCTAAGTAATTCATTCTAAATAACTATGGTGAGCTCGCTGGGGCTCGAACCCAGGACCAGCGCCTTAAAAGGGCGATGCTCTACCAACTGAGCTACGAGCTCGTATAAGGCCGCTGCTTCCAAGCTAACACAGGGAAAGGTTTTTCGCCCCATTTGAAGGCTTGATGGGGCTGTTCAGGCGGCGGAAGACCCGACCCAAGCCGCGAACCCAAAATGGTCTTGTTCCGGCATCGGTACGGTATCGACAGAGTAATTCTCACCAAGTTCAGGCACGGCCGATTTCACGGCGGGTATTCATCAAGACTGGTACGATAGTAATCACGCTTTAGCGTGCCTCCGGGTGCGCGTGCCTAAATTGCGGATTGCCAAGAAGATGCAGCCGTTTGCCCGCGTGCGATGGCTGGAAAGTGGTAGGAAGGGAACTGTCCAAGTGTTATTGTTCCGACAACAGCGGGCGGCTACGATTCGGGTTGAGGAGCGCTTCCTATTTCAGTAAACCCCTCCGGGATTTAACGGTGCTTGCGCGGTGGGCGGTAGGGAACCAGACGGGAGCAATTCCGGCATCGAAATCATCGATGAGGGCCATATGACTGAATTCAACCCGCAGAGCGACCCGAACGCAACCCCGGAAGACGTGGCCACCCTATATTCATGGGCGAATTTGCACGGCGCAAAATATAGAGATTTCTCGGCGGCGCGGGCCCAGACGCGAGAGAAGGCACGTTTGCGCGCCGAGCAGGCATTGGAAGAGGAGCAAGGGCTAACGCGGGTAGACGCTCACCAGGAAGACGCTCACGCGGTCGCCAGGCGCACCGCGGAAGAGGATTATCTGGCAGCCATCCTGGCTCGCCAACAGGAACAGGCGCGCAGGGCCGGGCTTGCCGCTGAAACGGCTGCCCGCGAAGCGGAACGCGCCGCGCAGCAGGCCGCGGAAGAGGAAGCGCACCGCGCCGCGCAAGCGACAGCGGAGCGGGCTGCACGTCTGGAAGCAGAACAGGCCGCACGGAAGGCAGCGCATGCAGCGGCTGAACTCGCCGCCAAGCAGGCCGCGGAACAGGCGGAAAGGCAAGCACAGGAACTACGGGCTCAGGAACAGCAGGCGCAGGAACTACGGGCGCAAGAACAACGAGCCCAGGAACAAAGAGCCCAGGAACAGCTGGCCCAGGAACTGCGAATTCAGGAACAACGAATTCAGGAACAACGAGCTCAGGAACTGCGGGCCGAGGAACAGCGCGCTCAGGAACTGCGGGCTGAGGAACAGCGCGCTCAGGAGCAGGCCGCCCAACTGGCTGCGCAGCAAGTTGCCGATCGAGCCGCCGAGCAGGCCGCGCTGGCGGCTGCACAGCACCTTGCCCAGCAACGCGCCGCATGGCAACAGCTCAAGCCTCAGTTCGACACCCCGCATGGGGAAGAGAGATTTACCAATGTTGCCCCCGCGGCTCAACAGGCGCCGCCCAACTATCCGCCGCTTCCCAAAAACTTCGCAGACTATGGCCAGCCGCAATCCCGCCAACCGCAGCCCAGCCAGCCGCAATACAGCCCGCCACGGGAGGAGACGCCAATGCCGCGCAACCAATGGGCGACGCCCGAAGCGCGGGAGCCGGCCGGCAGACCCGCATGGTTGTCCACAGAAGCGCCTGCGGCCTCGGCGCCCTACCTGCCGGCCTCTACGCCGCCGCAGGCGCAGGCCTCCATTCCACCGTCGGGCATTCCGCCGTCCTCCGTTCCATTGGCGCCGGAGGATACGCTTCAAGGTTCGCGCGACCGCTTGGCTTCCCGCTGGTTCGCGCTACGCGGGGTGTTCGAGGGAATCCCGGTTCAGCCGGAAGCGATTCCCGCTCCCGTGATTTCACGCGCTCCGGCAATGGCGGTGTTTTCGCTGGCCGGCGGCGTAGGCAAAACCAGCCTGGTGGCCACCTTGGGCCGAGCTCTTTCCGCGCGCGGCGAACGGGTACTGTTGGTGGATACCGCCGCCTTCGGCCTGCTGCCGTTCTTTTTTGGAGCCACCGATCAGCGCCCAGGGCTGTTGCGCACTTTCAGCCCTCCGGGCGTAAGCAGCGATGCGCCCATCCAGATGGTGACAATCGACCCGGACGGGCTGGGCTCGGAGACGCCGGAGAGCCTGAGCGGCGAAATCTTGAAGTTCGCGCGCGGAGCCAGCCGCATCATCGTCGACCTGGCTACCGCATCCGGTGCAACCACGCGCCGCATCATGCGCATGTCGCCGCTGGTGCTGGTGCCGGTGGTTCCCGATATGAATTCCGTGGTGAGCGTAAGCTCCATTGACGCTTTCTTCGAGCACAACAGCAACCCCGCCGGCAAGCCAGCCATGCCGTTCTATGTCCTCAATCAATTCGACCCCTCTTTGCCCCTGCATCTCGATGTCCGCGAGGTGTTGCGCGAGCAACTCGGAGAGCGGCTGCTGAGCTTTGCCATGCGCCGCACCCCGGCCATGAGCGAGGCGCTTGCCGAGGGCATGACGGTGATGGATTACGCTCCCGGATCTCCGCTGGCAGAGGACTTCACGACCCTGGCGGGATGGGTGAAGAGCCTTTCTTCTCCCGCGACGACAAGCTACCGCGGCGTTCGCTGGAGTGAAAGATGACGGTAACAGGCCTTTGGCAGGATATCGGGGCCGGCGAAAACATCTTTACCAAAATTCTCCGCCTCGCCTTCCTGCTTGCGGCGGCAGTGGTGTTCTTCTTCCTTGCCATTCTGCCTCTTACCTGGCCGCAGCAGGCAGTGTGCGGAATACTAACACTGTTCATTTCGCTGGCCCTGGCGCGCAGTTCCGATTCCTACCTGATCACCCTCACGCTGATGATGATGTCGATTTTCTGCACTTTCCGCTACGGCTATTGGCGGCTGACGCAGACGGTGCACTTCTTTCAGGACCCCGCCAACCACTGGGGCGCTCTGAACGCATTCTTCATCATGAGCCTGATCCTGGCCGAGACCTACGCATTCTTCATACTCTTTCTCGGCTACTTTCAAACCATCTGGCCGCTGCGCCGCGCGCCCGTGGCGTTGCCGGAAGCTGAAGAAGAATGGCCGCACGTTGACGTTCTCATCCCCACCTACAACGAGCCGCTCGACGTGGTGCGCCACACCGCTCTGGGCGCGTTGAACATGGACTGGCCCGCCGACAGACTGCACGTATACCTGCTCGACGACGGCTCCCGCAAGGAATTTGAGGAGTTCGCTTTTGAGGCCGGCGTCGGCTACCGAACGCGTCCGGACAACTCCCATGCCAAGGCAGGCAACATCAATGCGGCATTGAAGACCACGAGTTCGCCGTATGTGGCCATTTTCGACTGCGATCACGTGCCTACGCGCAGCTTTCTGCAGATGACCCTAGGCTGGATGCTGCGCGACCGCAAGCTGGCCATGCTGCAGACGCCGCATCACTTCTATTCGCCGGACCCGTTCGAGCGCAACCTGGGCCAGTTTCGCGTGATTCCCAACGAGGGCGAGCTGTTCTACGGAATCGTGCAGGACGGCAACGACTTCTGGAATGCGACCTTCTTCTGCGGCTCCTGCGCGGTATTGCGGCGCAAGGCGCTCGACGAGATCGGCGGTATTGCCGTTGAAACTGTGACGGAAGACGCGCACACCTCGCTGCGCATGCAGATGAACGGCTGGGGCACGGCCTACATCAACATTCCGCAGGCGGCGGGCCTGGCAACGGAGCGGCTCTCGGCGCATGTAGGCCAGCGCATCCGCTGGGCCAGGGGCATGATCCAGATTCTGCGCATCGACAATCCGCTCTTCGCTCCCGGCCTGACGTTTCCCCAGCGTCTTTGCTACTTCAATGCAATGTTCCATTTTCTCTATGCGGTGCCGCGGCTGGTGTTTCTCTCCGCGCCGCTTATCTTTCTGCTTTTCAACCAAACCAACATTCCCGGATTCTGGGCTGCCATTCTGGCCTACGCCATGCCGCACCTTACGCTCGCGAGCGTCACCAACTCGCGCATCCAGGGCGAACATCGCCATTCATTCTGGAATGAGATTTACGAGACAGTGCTCTCGCCCTACATTCTGCTGCCGACGATGAAGGCGCTGATCAATCCCAAACTGGGCAAGTTCAACGTCACGGCCAAAGGCGGGGTGGTCAAGCGGACATTTTTCGATACCAGAATCGCCTGGCCGTTCCTGATCATGCTGGTCTTCAACGTGGCCGGGCTGTTGATTGCCATACCGCGCTTCTTCCTCTGGGATCGCGACCGGCCCGGCACGGTCGTCATGAATGCCGTGTGGTGCTTCTTCAATATCATCATTCTCGGAGTTTGCACCGCGGTGGCGCGCGAGATGAAGCAACTGCGCTCGAACGTCCGCGTCGGCGTTGCGATGCCCGCGATGGCGCGCACTCCGGAAGGACAGATGATCGCGGGAGAGACCATCGACATGTCTTCCGGCGGCAGCAGCCTGCGTTTTCCCGAGGGAGTGGAGTTCGCTCCGCAAACGCCGATATCGCTTTCGTTCCCACTGCCATCGGTGAGCACGGAGTTGCCCGCGACCGTGGTCTCCATGGAAGGATCGATCCTGCGCGTGCGCTTCCAGGATCTGACGATCGCCGAACAGGAAGTGCTGACGATGTTGCTTTATTCCCGCGCGGACTCGTGGCTGGGCTGGGGCGAAGCACGCGACCCGGACGACGTGCTGAAGAGCATGGCGCACATCTTTGCGATTTCATTCAAAGGCCTGGCCCACACTTTCCAGAGCCTGTTTGGCGGCTCGGACAGAAACACGCGCAAGAAAGCCGTGCCACTTTCGATGGCCAGGCCAGCAATCCTCTTCCTGCTTGCCTCGCTTTCAATTGGCGCCGCGCACAACCTCAGGGCGCAACAGCCCGGCTATTCCGCCGCAGCGCAGAATGCAGCGTCGAGCGATTACTCCGTGGCGGCAGTCGAGCCAGGGGCCGTCACCGGCTTTCCGGACAATGGCATCCCGGCTCCGTCGGGGCAATATCGCGATTCTTTCACGCTCAAGGATGCAGGTTCACCGCAGATCGAGTTGCACGGCATCGACAGCCGCCACGAGATCTTCTTTACGCTGCCGCAGACCCACGTGGTCCGTTCCGCCAAGATTCATCTCTTTTATTCGTTTTCTCCCAGCCTGCTGCCACAGATGAGCTATCTGAAACTGCTGATGAACGGCGCGCTGTTCGCCACGGTCCAGCCTACTCCGGGCCCGATGGGCGGCTCGGACAGCCGTGAGGCCGATGCCGAGTTCACCATTCCGCCCGAGCTTTTGGTGCACAACAACACGTTGACCATCCAGTTCATCGGCCACTACACCATGGTGTGCGAAGACCCTGCCAACAACACGCTTTGGTCGCGCGTGCGTCGCGCCAACACCTTCCTCGATATCGAAGGCGATCTTCTGCCGCTGGCCAACGATCTGAAGCAATTGCCCATGCCGTTTCTCGATCCTGGGGTGATTCAGCCGCGAAGCATTCCCATCGTGTTTGCATCCGCGCCCAGCCTCAAGGCGATTCAGGCTTCCGGCGTGGTTTCAAGCTACTTCGGGCTCATCTCCGAAAGCCGCCCGGTGCGTTTTCCGGTGCACATCGGCGCAATTCCGCAAGGCAACGCGATTGTCATCTTCGATAGCCCGGACAATCTTCCCGCCGGCTTGAATCTCGTGAACGTAAGCACGCCCACGGTGGCCATGCGCACCAATCCAAACGATCCGTATGGCAAGGTCCTGGTGATTGCCGGGGCCAATGCCGACCAGGCGCTGATTGCCGCGCAGGCCGTGGCGCTGCACAGCGATATGCTTAGCGGCGCGGATACCGCCATCGGCGACTTCAGGCTGCCGGATCGCCGCAAGCCAGACGACGCGCCGCGCTGGGCGCGCACCGACCAGTCGATCGCGCTGTGGGATTACACCACTGCGGACCAATTGCAGAGCGACGGCTCGGCGCCTTTGCCGGTCTACTTCCGCATTCCTCCCGACATCTACTACCAGGGCAAGGAACCCAACGCCACGCTGCACCTGGTCTACCGCTATAACTCTGTGCCCATCGGTCCCATCTCCAGCCTGCAGGTGCGCATCAACAACGCGTTTCTCGGTTCGGTCCCGCTGGTTCCCGGCCAGCAGGCCTCGCGGGAAAGGCAAGAGAGCGTGCCCGTCCCGGTGGTTAACCTGCGCCCCTTCTCGAACTCACTGTCGTTTGACTTCGCCTTTCAGTTACTCAAAAACAGCGGCTGCCAGAGCACCACGCCCATCAACATGCAGGGCGCCATCCTGCGCGACAGCTATCTCGATCTGCGCGGCTATCCGCACTACGCGCCGCTTCCTAACCTGGAGACCTTCGCCAACGCCGGCTTCCCGTTCACGCGCGTAGCCGATCTGGGCGAAACAACAGTGGTGCTTCCGCCCACCCCCACCGAGCAGGAGATCGAAGCCTTCGTCACGCTGATGGGACATTTCAGCCGCCAGACGGGCTTTCCCGCGCTGCGCGTCACCGTGGCAGGCGTGGATGCCTTGCAAGAGGGCGCGCGCACCGACTTTCTCATCATCGGCACTGGCGACGACCAACAGGCTTTCGAAAAACTCAACAACAATCTTCCCGTCGCGTTGCGCAGCGGCCAGGTTCAGGTGCGCGACACGCAGGGCTTCTTCGCGCCGGTGCTGCACAAGGCATGGTGGAAGGTGCAATCGGACGAGCACTCGGAAAGCGGCGAATTGACAGCCGGCGGCACGCCCGACGGAGTGATCGAAGGCATCGAATCGCCCTACGCCCCCGACGGCGACCGCAGCATTGTGGCCATTCACCTGAAAGATGCGGATTCGTTCGAACCGTTCATGGCCGGGTTCCTCAAGGTGCAGCAGTCGAGCGAAATATCCGGCTCGGTTTCCGTGCTGCACGGCGCGCAGTTCCAGTCCTTCCGCATCGGCGCCAATGTTTACCACGTGGGGGTTCTGCCCTGGTGGACGCGTTTGACGCTGTGGTTCATGGAAGTGCCGTGGCTGGTGGTGGTGGTGGCTATGATCCTGTGCCTGATGCTGGCCGTGTGGACCCGGCAATGGCTGCGGGTCAAGGCGAGAGCGCGGCTGAGGATGATTGAAGATTAGGGACTAAGGGACTAGGGACTAGGGACTAGGGACTAGGGCCTATCGGCGCGACGCTCTTCGGCTTGGGCACCGGACGCTACAATTGGAACGCCGCTCAAACCCACGCTGGAGCACCCCCGCAAATGGGCCTACGGACTCACCGGCCGGGCAAGCATTGGTTGCTGATCGTTTTGCTTCTGGCGCTCTACCCGTCGGGCGGATGCAACGCGGGTTCGTGGCCGCTGTGGGAGGCCTACAAGGCGCGCTTCATTGACAGCCACGGCCGCGTCATCGATCATACCGGCGGCGACTGCACCACTTCCGAAGGCCAGGCCTACGCCATGTTCTTCGCCCTCGCCGACGACGACCGCGCGACCTTCGACCGTGTGCTTGCATGGACCAAAACCAACTTGGCCAATGGCGACCTCACCACTCACCTTCCCTCATGGTTGTGGGGCAAGAGCCCGTCCGGCGAACGGAAGATACTCGACCCCAACTCGGCCTCCGATGCCGACGTATGGATGGCTTACACGCTGATTGAAGCCGGCCGCTTGTGGAATGTTCCTGCCGATACCAGCCTGGGCCGGGCGATGATGGCGCAAATAGCAAAACGCGAGGTGTCCAACCTCGCCGGCTTCGGCCCTCTGCTCATGCCCGGCCCGGTCGGATTCCAGCAGAAGCAGACCTGGACGCTGAACCCCAGTTACATGCCTCTGTTTCTGTTTCAGCGCCTGGCCACGATTGACCCCGCCGGCCCGTGGCGGCGGATTGCCGCCAACATTCCCCTCATGCTGGAGCAGAGCGCCCGCCACGGCTTTGTGATGGACTGGATCAACTACATTCCCGGCGACGGATTTTACCCCGCCCTGCCCATGCAAATCGGCAACAAGGACAGCGATCAGTCCGGCGGCAGCCATGACGCCATCCGTGTTTACCTGTGGGCGGGAATGATCTCCGGCGAGGGCACCATCCGCGCCCAGGTGCTGAACGACCTTCCCACCATGAGTGTCTATCTTGCCAATCATGATGCCCCCCCGGAAAAGGTCAGTGACCAGGGCATTCCTTTGGCGCAAGATGGACCTATAGGGTTCTCGGCTGCGGTGCTGCCTTACCTAAGGGCCTTCCCCGACCTCGGGCGTATCAGTGCCCGGCAAACGGTGCGCATGAGCAGAATGCGCGACCCTGTCACGGGCCTGTATGGAAAGGATTTGGCTTACTACGATCAGAATCTTGCCCTGTTTTCCACGGGCTTTCTGAGTGATCGGTTTCGGTTTGGATCGGCAGGGGAACTGAACGTAGAATGGAAGCGCTGATGAGCGTGGGTTGCGGGGCGTTGGCGAGGGGTGCGAAGGTTGGGGGCTGCCTGTTTTTGGCGCTGCTGCCAGGGCTTGCTCAAAATGCCGCGCACAAGACAGCTGCCAGCTCTCCTGAACCCGCGCGGACACTTCTAATCGAAAAGGCGCACGCACTCGAAGCCCGCGGCCGGCCGGACATGGCGATCCAGTTGTGGCAGCAGATTCTTCTTTCCGACCCCAACAATATCGAGTCGCTCGCCGGTCTCGCCAGGGACTTGAAGCTGACCGGCTCCGACAAGGCCATCGACGCCCTTGACCGCCTGCGCAACGTAGCCCCCAACAGCCCCGACATCGCCAAAATCGAAGGCCTCGCCAGCACCCAAGTCGAGAGCGCCTCACTGCGCCACGCGGGAGATCTGGCAAGCCAGGGCAAGGTCGAAGATGCCATGCGCATCTACAAACAGTTGTACGGCGATCATCCGCCGGACGGCGACATCGCGCTGGCCTACTACCAGACCATGTATGGAACCGCCGGCGGCAAGGCTCAAGCGATTGCCGGAATGCGCGGCGCTGCTGAACGCAATCCCGGCGATCCGCGTTTTGCCATCGAGTTGGGCACCATGCTCACCCGCGACCAGAAGAACCGCGCGGAAGGCATTCGCATCCTGAAGGAGCATTCCAAGGATACGAAGGCGCAAGCCGCACTGCGCCAGGCGCTGGTGGGGAACGCTGCCAATCCGTTGTCGGCCGCCGAATTACGCGAGTACGGCAAGGAGCACCCCAACGACGCGGAGTTTGCCGGCCGCCTGAAGGAAAACGAGAGCACGCTGGCGCAGATGAACTCCGGCATTGCGCGCACGCCCGCCGAACGCGCCGCTTTTGCGGACCTGAACGCGCACCATCTCGACGAAGCGGAAAAACGCTTCACGATCATCCTGAATGAAGAACCCAACAACGGCCGCGTTGCCGCAGGCATGGGTTTTCTGCGCATGCAGCAGAATAAATTCAGCGATGCGATCACTTACCTCGAGCGCGCCGAGGCCAACGGCTTCAAAGAGAAAACCGTTGAAGATTCGCTTGCCGCATCGCACTTTTGGTCCGTCGTGGGTGAAGCTTCGGGGGCATTCAACGCGAATCAATTCGACGTGGCCGACCAAAAGTATCGCGAGGCTCTGATTATGCGTCCGCGCTCTCCGGAAGCACTGAACGGCCTGGCCGGCCTGCTCATCAAGCAGCAGCAATACGCCGGAGCAGCCCTCATCTACGATCAGTTGGTCAAGGTCGCGCCCAACTCGACCGATGGCTGGCGCGGCCTGTTTCTTTGCTACGCGCGCGGCAACCAAAACGACAAGGCGCTTGCCGTTGAAACGCGCATCCCTGCGCCGGTGAAGACCGCACTGACGCGCGATCCGGAATACCTGCGCACGCTGGCCACCGTTTATCAGATTGAGAATCGCCCCGCCGACGCGCAGCGGGTGCTGGCACAGGCGCTGGCGCTCCCATTTCCCGGCGGTGGCTTGACTCTCAACGCAGATACCAAGCTTGAATATGCGGGAATCCTGATGCAGGCCAAGCGCTACGACCAGGCACTTGCCCTCTTCGCGCAGCTGCTCAACGACGACCCCGGCAGCCTCTCCGCATGGGAGGGCTTGATCAGTGCGCATCATGAATTGGCTCAGGACGCAGCCGCAATCGACGACGTGCCGCGAATGCCGCCCGCCGTCTACGAGTCGGCGCTCGGCGATCCCGGTTTTCTCACCCTGCTCGGCGCCATTTATGAGCAGGGAAACCAGTACGACGTTGCGCAAGGTTTGCTGGAACGTGCCGCTAAGCTTGAAATAGCGTCGAGCGGCGTGCCAACCGTGTCGCTTGAGGTGCAATTGGCCGGTGTCTACCTGCTGCGCAATGAGACCAAGCACGCCTACGACCTCTACCACCAGATCCTGGCCGGCAATCCTGAGCGCGCCGATGCTTGGAAGGGACTGATCGCCACGCTGACCGCCATCCATCGCGAGCCGGAGGCGCTTGAAGAGATCGCTATCATCCCCGAGCCGGTGCGCAAGCAACTCGAAGCCGACATCGAGTTCGTGCAGAGCGAGGCCGGCCTCTACGCCGCCACCGGCGACTATGCCCGCGCCGTCGAATACATGAACCGCGTGCAGGCGCACTACGCGAAGCTGCACATTCAGCCGCCCGCGAGTGTCGATATACAGAACGCGTGGCTGCTTTTGAACACGCACAACGACCGCCAACTCTATCCCGCGCTCATGCGCCTTGGCAGCCGGTCAGGACTCACCGTCGCGCAGAGCGAAACCATCCAGGACATCTGGGCCAACTGGAGCGTGCACCGCGCGGCTGTGGCGATGGACAATGGCAACGTGCAGCGGTCGGTCGATATTCTTGACGCCGCTTCGCAGGCCTTCCCCAGCAACATCGCAGTGCGCAAGGCCGTGGCGGGCGGGTACGCGCAGGTGGGCCGCGGCAAAGAGGCGCTGGCGCTCTTCAAGACAGTCCCCATGCAGGACGCGACATCGGGCGACTTTCAGGGAGCCGTCGGCGCTGCGCTCGCAGCCGGCGACAGGAATCAAGCCGAGCAGTGGCTGCGCCAGGCGCTGGAACGCTACCCGCACGACGCGGCCATTCTCTCGCTCGCTGCGCGCTATGAGCAGGCCCGCGGAGACAACCAGCGCGCCGCCGATTACTACCGCGCCTCGCTGGCCGCCATGCCTTCGGCATCGCCGTCCGAAAGGCTGGAGCACGTGCTCGTCTATCCCGACACCGACACCCGCGCCCATCGCGCCGTGACCGCGGCCGACTTGCAGCGCCTGCTCGACCCCGGCAACGAACCCTTCCCCAAAACCACCAAGCTTCCGCCACCCGCCGCGTACGGCCCCGACCCCTACGATGGCCCCGCGCCGGTGGTGCTTCCGCCCGGACCACCCTCGGCGCAGCAGGTCCCCCATGATGACCTTCCCACGCCCCAGCAACTGGAAGCCCCGAAGGTCTTTCCGCCTACCGCCGTCCAGGGCCAGATTCCTTCCGCGCCGGTATATGTTCCGCAATCGTGGCATCGCTCCGGGCCGCAGATTGCCCGCCGCCCTTTTCAGGCCGCCTCAGATAGCGACGCCCCCCGGCTGATGTACGCGACGCTGGCGATCAATCCGAGGGACCGGATGCGCGGGTATGGATACTTCAGGACCGCCTCTTTTGCATCGCGCGCCGCACCGCGGATAATTGAGGCCAACCTCGCGGATCCGCAGGCTGACATCCCGCTGGTTGAACTCTCCTCCAGTCCTCCCCACTCCGAGGCCTCCGACGCCTGGAAGGGGCTCGTCTTTTCCCTCATGGCCGG
>Ga0302325_10018984_pt1 | contig 14476 bp, 14 predicted proteins | sample Palsa_T0_2_FD_201948 | JGI IMG/M metagenome (GOLD analysis project Ga0302325, IMG submission 201948) | Peat permafrost microbial communities from Stordalen Mire near Abisko, Sweden - Palsa_T0_2 | ecosystem: Environmental > Terrestrial > Soil > Palsa > Peat permafrost | place: Sweden: Abisko... | reverse complement strand
ATGTCAGATCTAACAATCATCCACGGCTCCAAAAGAATAACCAAACAAGTCCCCCCCAGCACCCGCATTTCCGCCCTCAGAGCACTTATATCGCGCACCCTTGGGATAAGTGTTCGACGACGACGGATCCGGGTTAGGGAGCCAGGGGACACGGACGGGAGGGTTGTTGAGGAGGGGGATGGGGGGAGGGAGATTGGGTGGTTTGTTTGTGGGAGGGTGGCGGAGGTTGTTGTTGAGTAGGACGGGGGGATATCTTTGGGGGTTGGATTGTTGGTTGGAGTTTGGATTTAGATGCCCTGGATAATTTTGTTGGAGTTTGAGATGCATAATGAGGATATCTGGGGATAGAATGGTACATGATTCATCATCGCATCGGTTGAAATTGCTGCGTAGTGTGGAGAAGACAGTATTTTTGGACGCGGGGAAGGATGGTTAGACAAGGCAAGTGGGGCAAGAACGGTGAATGAGTTTGGGCTTCTGGGATGAGAGAGCCATGTAAAGCATTGATGGTTTGGCTTCTGTATCTCTGCCCATTAACATTGCCCCCTCGGCCCGCAATGTAAGTCGAACGTCATATATATCTCCAAGCAGAATAGAAGAAACAATTTATTCGCGATGTTGAAAGAGACGACAGCGATACCGGCGCAGAAATCCCTAAATTCCTCTTATTGAACGCGATCCGAAAGACCACAGCGAGGTCTGAAGCCGGCGGCGAGCTGTAAACAGTTTTGAAAGCCTTGCTTGCAGTTAAGTATTTATAGTGAAATATATTTATGACTATGTATGGAAACATAGCTGTATCGTCTTATTCACGATAGATGAGCAAAGATGAGGTGGTCATTAGAAGTCCCTCTGATGGACACAGTCGAGGACTTGAGGTTCGCTGCTTACTTGAGCTCAGACAGGCAGTGCACGGTCCGGTCCGCCCTCTATAAATATGACCTGTATTTAACATACCAGCCCCCCGCAGTCATTTTCGTGTCTGTGCGTCATTCGGCTATTCCTTAACTTCTCTCTGGCCCCTTTTCACTCTTGCGAGTATCACTCATCGCATTCATAACTTCATACGTTCCTTTGCCCGCAATTAAAGTTCGCAAGAAGCCACAGCACGGATTATCCATTCAAACGAGCCAGCTGACTGACTGATCGGCTAAACCTTCTGATTGATCCCCCCGGCTGGCTGATAACGGTTTCGTCCAATTAACTCGTCTCCACGTTTGCAGTCAGCGAGCCATGACGGTTGATATACAGTTCAAGAAGGAAGGAGAGAAGAAGCAGAAGAAGACGGACGAGAACAACAACAACAAGTCTGGCGACGGAGGAAAGCCTGCTCAGGGTCCGAAGGAGGTCATCAGGTGTGACGACGACGACGACGACGATATCGAGGACGACGACGATGAATCAGACTCCGGCGACGACGAGGGACCACTGCCCCTTGGCGGGCCGACGGATACTTCGGGCATGGTCAAGGCAGAACCGAAGCCAAAGACCAAGACGGAGCCGAAGACAGAATTCAAGAAGAAACGTCGGCCTGCAGACAGAGTCCAACGGACCGGAGACGTCGATTTAAACCTCACTGACAACTACGGCAGGAAATCCAATTGGGGAATCAGAGAAGGAGTCAGAGAGTTGATACAGAACTTGTACCTCCCCTGTCTCAGTCCCTTTCCTTCAGAGACTAACAATAGCGCCGATAATGTCCGGACACACGCCAACGGCACGCCGAGGGAGGTGGAATGGGTTTTCGAGCTTGGAGAAAAGGATCGTGTTCCTACTTACATTGCCTATACCAAGGGAACGAAACCAAAACCAGACGCTAAGACGGGATTGCATAATCGCAAAACGGCGCTGGGATATATTTTTCACAGATTGAACGAGAAAAGACTCGTTCTCATTAATCATAACACCAAGTTGTCGCGGGGAGTTTGGTCAATGGGAGAAACCACCAAGGCAACAAACGAGCACTGCATCGGTGGTCATGGTATGCGCCCATCCCTGAATTTCGTTGATGTGTAGGCGAGGGCATGAAAGTTGGCATTTGCGCATTGCTTCGACTGGGGATGCAGGTGAACTACTACACTAACAAAGAAATATGGGAGTGGTACTTCGGCCGACGATTCTGGCATGGGGACGTGAAGATCCAAAGAAAACTCCTCATACGGTTACATCCTCACAGGCCCCGAATAGCCAAACAAAACCCCCATATAAACGACGATGTCATCCTAGCAAGGACCGCCGCCGCCAAACACACCACGGTCATAGTCCAATCCCACTTCCCCATGCCAATCAACTTCGGGGACTATTTATTCCTGCACCCGCCCACAGGAGAAATCCAATCCACGGATCTGGGCAGGCTTATCCTCGACGACAAGTACCGTCATAAAATCTTTGTGAAGGGCATTTATATCGAAGAACGCGGAAGGAATAATCCCCCGCCGTTGAGATATGGGGTCGATTTTTCGATGGCATCGCTGGATCGGGATCGAAGGAGTTTGATGACCCATTCTGAGGCGGCAAATACTATGGCTAGGATGTGGGATACCATTATCGCGAGGGCGCCGATGGAAAGTGGCACGTACAAGTACCTCGAAATACTGCTTGAGGAGGAGAATTACTTGGAGACTTTGGGTGCTGAGAGGAACATCTCGATGAAGACTGCGCAGGCATTGATGAAAGCATTATGTTCCACAAATCCGGGGAAATTCTTCTACAGCAAAGAAGACAAAGACATCTCTGAGGTACTCAGCCCCGCAATTTCTAGTTTTACTAATTCAGACTATCCGTATTATACGAACTTGTCTCGCCAAGGAACCTAAACCGATCTCAAGTCGTCTTCACCGCATTCTAACGAGAGATCGCCTCATCCAAACCGCCCAAGGCAGGCGTGAGGAAATCTTCACAGAGTCTGCTTTATCACCCACTGGGGTAGACCCCTGGACAAAACATACCTTACACGCCTTCAAATCAGCATTATTACTGCATCCAGTCCTTGCAAACTGCCAATATGCGTTCTACGACGTTCCCGATACGGTCGGACTCAACATTCTCCGGGTAAAAGATCAGGATTCGACATTCCAATTACATCACCGGCTACTTAACTTTGAAGCGGTGCACAAAGAAAGAACTTCCTGTCCATTATTCCAGAGTCACCAACACCGCACGGCGCCGGAGGGGGAAATAGTCTGTGACTGTGCTGTGGACGAGTTATTGGAGTTACTGTTGTCTGAAATCGATGAGATCAGTTTCAAGGACAAGAAATCTATCAAACATCGACATATGGATTTAATGAGCAACATGCCGCGTCATATACTTGTCGACTACAAAAAAGAAATGAATCCTCCCGTGGAGATTAGTTGGGAGGTTCTGGTTTCGGAACATTTTGGTACAGATTTCGAGGTGTTTTTGTTCTCTGAGAACGATTGGGATACAGCAAAGGAAAATCACTTGTATTATGAAACTGCTCCTGTGGAGAATGAGGATGACCTGGAGGCGGAATCGGAAACTGACGTCGAATCGGACGGACCACGCAGCTCCTCGGCCCGTCGAGCCAGCACTCATTTGTCCAGATCGCCCTCGAACAAAAGCTCCAACACAAATTATGTGTGGCAAGGGAAAACGAAGAATTATGCTCGAAATATTCAACTACCATCGTCAATCACACCAGATCATTACTTTGCGACTATCCGCTCCGTCCAGCGAACAGGGGCTTTATATAGTTTGCCAGTCCGAGTCAATATTCCTTGTCCTTGTCCTCAAAACATCACCGCCGAACGAGAGGAGGGAAGAATCACCGTCAAATGGACATTCCCGGAGCTTGCCGCAAAGTTTAAGGTCACTTGTACTTCCATCTACGATACTATCCATACAAGTCCCATGGTTTCAGGCACGCGCTATGAGTTCGAGGTAGAGAGAGGTCAGAACTCGGATTTAGAGATCCAAATCATGGCGATCTCGAATGGGATTCAAAGTGCAGAGCGCGTTGTGTCGGTGAATACGAAGAAAAGTACGTTGCCTGATCCAGATGGAAGGGCCAGAGAGCCGGCGTCGGAGGGTATTATTAGTCCAAGTACTTCTCCTGCTCCATTTTCAGAGACGCCTTTGCGGCCGCATCGATCGCCTCGGCATCGATCGCCTTTGTGGGAAGAGGGCGGGGGGTTTGAATCAGAGTCGGATGGGGAGACTGTCAATGATGAGTTCGATGATAATGCTTCATACGCAGAAGAAAATGACGAAGTTCTTCTGAGCTTAACCAGCCCCGGAGCTAGTTCACATCAACATTCAGGAAAGAATGATTCCTCGCGTCCTCAGATGGACACTCGGTCGGCCGGTGTGCAGTTCGATAGTAGTCAACTCTCGAACACGACTTTTGCTCTAAGTCAAGATATCTCGCAAGACGAAATGCTCGCTTCTTCGAACGTTGCATCGACTTTTTCATTCACTGACGGAGTGACCTATCAGATCCGACTAGACGATGGCGCAAAACGAATAATTTATGTTCACAGGCAGGACCAAAAATCCGTGGTGGCTACGAGTTATATCTTCGAAAGCTCCTTGGCCGGCTGGTTTGAGACCGACGAATCTGGCTATCAAGAACGTCTATTCATGAAATATCTGGATTGGGATATGGCTGGTGAAGAGGACGATGCAGAAGAGCTACCTAAATCCCGCATCATCGAAGTCTCGCAAGAAGTCATTAAAATTCGAAAACCAGATGATCCTGTCGAGATGGAGGCCCCAGAAGACACCACTGTTACATACACCGTCGAATGGGGAATTCGAATTGCGGATAAATTACATGAAGTGCGAAGCTTTTATAACGTCAAAGACGATATAAGCGCCGACCCAACCGACCTTGCGAATTTGGCACAGGGCGATGTCGCTTATTACCTCGGTTTTGGCATCCCTAGCTGGTCTGTCGGATTCCAGAAGGCGGGATATGACATATCGGTCGCGGTTATCGAGGACGAAATGGCGGCTCAAATGTGGAGAGTTCTCCCTCCGTTTTGAAATGGCGCTGACTTTCAGGATAATCACAAGGGAAGACTTTACGAAGAGAGCGTTGAGAAGTTTGTAGAGGGATTTGCTGGACGTGCGATGAGGGAAGAGTTACAAACTCCTACCACGCTTTTAATTTCAACCCCATTGGATGGCAAGACCCTCTTGTCGAGAAGGCTAACGACAGACGCTTTTGAGCACGGAGCAGATTGCGACTTTTTCTCTGCCGCATCTGATGCACTTGAAACCATCTCGCCGACGATGATATTCCTCTCAACTCATCCCAAAATGCTCCAGTCAGAACACGCGAAATGTCTGTCGAAATTATATAACACGCTTCTTCGGAACTTCTATGAATTCCGATTTACCATCTACAATTCTTCGGACTTCGGAACCCAGGGGAACTCTCAAAAAGCCATCTTGTTTGCCTCCCGCATTGGGTTACGTGACCCACCAGGTACACATGCCTCGAGTACACCGCATACTGAAATTAGATGGTCTTGTGTTCGAGCCGACCATGGAAGAGGCCCTCTTTGCGCAGGGATTTGAAGCCGACTATAAAGTCCATGGAGCTTCTTTGCGTGACAGGGTGTGTTCTATCAGGGAAGCCGTTCCACCTCCTATGGCTGATGCGCTGGGGAGATTTGCGAAAGCCCATGTGAGGGATCTGGTGTCATTGACTACCGGGGTAGGTTCACAAGGTTGCAGGAAAAGGAAGCCTGAAGGGCACAACGAGGATGGAGAGGCTAAAAGAGTGAAACGACTTGGAAGTCCACTTTTTGTATAATTATTTTGCCATGCTGATTATCAGCATGTACATTCGTTTGCCCCTATATATGTATATTTATTAGTTTTGGGAGTCCTCTAGCATCGGCAGCGGCATAGGGATAGGTAGCTCAATTTAATCTGTCAATCATACGCCAAGACCCTGGTACCCTCCGGACCTATTTGCTGAGGCCGTGAAAAGCAAGTTTAGTTCAAGTCACTTTTCCGTCAGAGCAAAATTGTAGACTTCATCCATTTATCATTACAAAGCTCACAACAATATACGTATATAACAACTTAAACCCCATCCCCAACTTAAATAACAGCATCGTCCCTCGCAGAAGTTACACCCTCTCCATCTACCTTATTCTCGGCCATAAGATTGCTTCCAGCACTTCCAGCACTTCCTTGTCTCGTTCTGGACCGTCGTTTCGTCAATAACACAACCAAAACACACAGCGCAATCAACAACGGAATACCCACTCCAAGACCGACTCCCAATCCAATCTTAGCGCCCTCTGAAAGACCTCCGCCGCCGGTACTCGTCGGGGGACTGTAATTTTCGACGAAGATGTTGTTTTTGCCGCTATTGTCAGTTATGCAGGTCGTTCCATTAGCGGGGATTGTTCCTAGAAATCAGTACGAGCGAATAGTCAGATGGGATGGCAACAGGGGGAATGATAAGGGGGATTACCGTTGACGAAGTATCCGATGAGATTGTTCCAGGTACAATTATTGGGGTCGGAAACAGTACAATGCCCGAATCCTTCGTGGACGAGGAAGTTTGCATTATCGCTCCCCATCATGTTATAAGTCGCCAGAGCATCAGGATATGAAGTAACTGGATCGTCCGTCACCCCCACCACGAGAACCTTGTTCTTCAAAGATTTGGGGAAAGGCGAAGTTATCCGTTCAACATCGTATGAAGATAAATTAGGCCACGAAAGACATTGTGCGAAAGATACACCTTCATAGCCCACGAGGGGGTTGCCAGTGTTGATTTGGTTCGAGATGTAATCGACAAAGGTCTCGGTGGTATTGATTCCCTTGATCGACATGTCCAAACAAGTGACCGCGGGAAACACAAACGCGTTCCCTGCACCGGTAAGCGGATCATTCCGGTTCCAGCCCGTTGTTGAAACGTTCGCATTGGAATCGGTGGCAGGATCCGTAGGAATAGGGTTATCGTCCACCTGGGCAACCTCGTTGACTGCATTCGTAGGTTGTTGGTTCTGGATCAATTTCTCCGCATCTAGGAAATACTGTGCCAGCGAAGGGAAATAATCCGGACTCATAAGACCCGAACGAACGATCGAAGCAAGAGAAAAGAGAGAAACTGTTGCGTTGGCAGTATTATCATGGTATGTATTTGTTGTCAGATTGCCGATGACATAGTTCATTCGTTGCAGGACGTCGGCGCCCGGGTTCGTGGCGTTGAGAGACAGATTGGCTAGTTGACAGTATTTGACATCTTGTTGGGCGGCGGCAACGCAATGGTTTGCGAAATCTTCGAGAATTCGCGGGATCTCTTGATGGGAATTGTATGCGTAATCGAGGATGTTGCCGGTGGGACTAGTCCACATGGGAAAGTTACAAACACCTGTCATTAGCTACTAACCCACTGGAGTAAGTACCATCCAGGACCATCTTTCCAACACGATCGGGGAACATGTGAGCGTACATCGCTCCGATGACGGTTCCGTAACTGAACCCCCAATAATCCAAAGTCTCGTACCCCGTGAGATTACGAATCAAATCGAAATCCCGGACGACGTTCGGCGTATTCATATGTGCCAAGTAATCTTTATTTTCAAACTCGTTGCAAAAGGCGCCTGCCTGAGCGGCATACATCTCCACGTTCTCCATCAAACTGTCCGTCTTGAGCGGGTTTCCTGGTAATTGTAGTGCGGTAAAGGAAGACTGTGAGGCATTCGAGAAGGCACCGTAACTTTCTGAGGTGAATCCACAAGTCATATGTTGTGACCAACCTGTCTAACCGGTCAGAATGGGCCTTGAGATAGGAAAGACTCCGCGCGGATCAATTAGGAGAACATCGTATTGGCGACCAGTCACTTTGAAATAGTTCTTCGCTCCGGAAGAGACGTATGGCATGATCATCCTGGTATGAGAAATCCATGATGGACGAGGGAGTACGCTCCAGATGGGCCGCCGCGGTTGGAAAATAATGCCCCGATCGGCTTCTCCAATTCATTTGGCCGTCCACGAACAACACCGACTTGCGTCGTCGAATTCTGTGTTGACCGATAATCAATTGGAACAGTCAAATTTGCGCATTGCCAGGTAACGTTATATGTCGCCCCTTCATTCTGGAAACAATCCACCCACGGGATTGAAGTAGGTAACCACGACTACTCGTCAATTAGAAGTCACGAGTCAACATGAGGAATCGGGGGTCCTACCACAGAGGTCGCGTCGGCAGAAGAAGTATCATTTGAAGAAGATGAGGAATTAGACATTGTACCGCGGTACAAGAAAGTATTAAGAAAAGTGCGTTGATAACGAGAGTGAAACTCTGTCTCAGCAGAAGTGGCTCCCCTTCCTGCTCCCCTCGAAATGTCTTCTTATACTTCCGCCGTCCGTGTCGCCCTCAGGGTCCAGGACCTGCAGCCCCATCTGTAGTAATATATTCATTCTGTCAAACGTCGATATTCCGATTAGCCGCCTTGATGGCTGTCGACGAATTGTGGGCGGCGGATCCCTGGGCCGTTGGCAGCGGGAAAAGCTGACGTGGTGCATTGATTGGTGCCTCGAATCTCTGATCTGCGAACTGATTGATCGGCGAATTTTGGCTGGTCACATTCCTCGGCGGGGCGCCACAACCTCAAATAGCGCCTGTATTCGGACAATTAAATGTGCCGAGTGGAAACGATCGCAAGCTGATAAAGCAAGTTGAGTCAGAGTAATCATTGATGAGACTTCATCTCCCGAGAGCCCGAGAGCGGGTAAACAGATGCCCGCAAATCACAAGTTGCATCTGAGGAGATTGAATATCCGGTGAATCAGTTCTTTCGGGCAATTAAATCCAAGGCTTTAGCGTACAGTCGAGGAGCAGGTCAAGCCTATTATTCTCGGGCTTGTCCGCAATCGATGTAACGAAGGTAGGCTGTGGTAAGTAGTAGCTTGCTGGGTAGTTAGTTATTGTTGCGGAAGCAATCCGCCACTCTATTGTCGATCTCACACCCTGTCCGAGCCGTCCTGGTGGCCAGATCTGCGATTTTCAACACCAAAAAGTTCCAAAAATCACCGAAAAGTTCCAAAAATTGGCATTTTTTTAACACTATGTAAATAGATGGAGGCAGATGGAGGCAGATGGAGGCAGAAGGTGCACACACCCCCACATGCATACACACACACAGAGCAAGCTGGACGGGGCCAGCATAATCCAAGGATCCTAGGAGAAAGGCTGTCACCTGATTCCCCTCAAATTATACTACATAGTACATACCTACATTCTACCAACACTTCACTTCCACATCCCCACACAGGCCAATACTTTCCGTGTTTTTTTATATCTTCTGTACTTGCGAGACTTTCCACTTCCCTGTGGCTCTCCTGATTTTTTTCCCGAGAAACCAGAACACGATCAACAATGCCGTGATGACAAAGAGTATCACTGCGAAAATCCCACTGATGACGGCGATGCCGTCTGCTGCAATCCAGTTGAGGATGGAGAAGCCGGTGCCGAAGGAGATACATTGTTTGCAGGCACAGATAATGGCGAGCATTTCGGGGACGTTGTTGTTATAACAGTCGACCTACCGTTAGTCCCCTTTCACACACACAACTCCTGGGGAAATCATGCACGGGGAAAACGCACGCGTACGGCGTGGAGGACGTCATCCACCGCGCCGGGGACAGGGAAGGAAGGATAATACCGTGTACGAAAGCGTAATCACATAACCCATATACGCCCCCCCCTGAAACATCGCATTCCCAATAAACATCCCAATCCAATGTTTCTTATAATACGCCGTGAGACCATAACACAGTATCCCCGCCGGCGTAAGCAATATCGCTGGCGCAAGTGCGACAAGTCTCATTTCAGGTTCCCTGACACCGTTGTTCTTGCGCGTTAGACGCGCGGCGATGCGGTCGGAAATGGGCCCGATGGGCAGGCCGAAGAGGACACCTAGGGCGCCGCCGATGCTGCAGAGACCGCCGTTGGCGATGGGCCAGTTGTATGGGGGGGCGGTAATTATGGTGGGGAAGGAGTAGGAGACGAAGAGGGCTCCTGTGCCGATGAAAATACCGTAGGCGGCGATGGTCCAGAGGACCTGTTGTTAGAACGTCCCAAAGTAGATGAGGAGAAGGAGATTTGGGGGGATCGGTAGCATAAGATAAAGGGTGGACAGGGGTTGATGGGATGGATCTGACGAAGGGCGGGGAAGTGGGGGATCATACCGCTGGATAAGCAAGATAAGTAAAACTCCTAACCAAAGAAACCCAAAAACTCGCCTTAGGATTCCCCCCACTCCAAGGATTCAACTGCCGCGCATAAGATTTCCTCGGCGGCACCTGATAACTCATCACATGCGTAACCTGAGTCTCCAATTTATGATGATCCACCGCATACTCCTCGAGCGTCTCCGCGGGCACCGGCTCAGTCCGATCAAACCTCGTTTCCACAACGATAAAGAAGCCCATCACGAATAACAGTCCCGCTAGGCCGGCAAGGATGTAATAGCACAGACGCCAGCTGTGGGGCGGGGCATCGAGCATGTAGCCCGCGGGAAGGGGGGCGAGACCCGCGAAACAGAGTGAGGCGGTATAATAGCCGATTTTACCGCCCCGTTCGTGCAGGAAGAAGCAATCGTCGACTATCTACTGGGATTAGTTACTTGATGGAACCCCCACTAGTGGGAAAGGGGGACGGGGGGAGGACCATGACGGCGACGGATTCACAGATCCCGGCGGCAAGACTCGCGAAGATATGGAATACAAGGAGTTGTTCGTAAGTTTTTGCACAGGAGGCCGCGGAGATGAATGTCACGTACAGCAACAGACTTAATAGCCACGCAGTCCGTCGTCCGAATTTCAAGGCAAAGGGGATCCAGACGATATTTGCGACGCCATAGGCCAAGATTCCGTAACTCACGATTTTGGAGGAATCGTTGGGGGAGACATCGAAGTACGTTGCAAAGGGGAGGATGTAAACTGATGGGGCGAGACAGGTAGAATTTCCCACGAGAGAGTACAGAACCACGACGATGAGAATGGCGTTCTTGCGCCATTGCGGGAGACGTAAAGGGTCGTTCGGGTCTGCTGAGGGGACCGGATAAATGGCCTGTCCAAAGACCGTTACATCGTTTTCTAGGATCAGCATATCAGGGGGGTCAGATGGATGTACGATCGGGATTGAGATAGACTGTTCCGGGGACGACATCGGCGTAGGCGTGACTGACCACCGTGGTCTTTACATCTGTTGCAGTTTCCATCTCTTGAAACGAACTGACCTCGTGACTGACTACAACAGACTCCCCACCTGGCGCCCGAAGCTTTATATGCGTATACTCGACAGCCGATCCCGTTGTACTACTATACCTCGCCGGAGCGTCCCCCGCACCAAAAACAGGAACACGACCAAAAAGGGGAAGAATGCAGCCGATGCGGGGGAATTACACGAGATTCCCCGACGGCGGACGCAGCAAATCGGCAGGCAGGACACAGCGTCTCGGCAAGCCCGGCTCGTCGTTCGCTAAATTTCGTCCCAATTGAAGGCCATTCAATCGGCTGCCCACGCGTTCAAAGCTTGGCGCACCAACGCCGATCATGCATTGCGTGCATCCCCCACAGTCCCCGCAATGGTGGCTGGGATACTCAGATGCATATGAGCGCTCGACGAATGGCGTTGCAGAGTGCCTCGCAAATGGGATTCATTTCCACTTGCGCGCTGGGATCACCAGGCAACCACAGCCGTGGAAAACCACACGCACCACACGCACCACCAAGGAAGCGATGCAACGCCAGCTGCTGCGCGGTTGTTTGTATGTGGCCATCGGCTATATGTCGTTGAACTGTTCACGAGGGGCAACTTGGATATGGACAGCTCTGTGTGTCAAATGTGTAATATATGAGCGAGAGGGTCGAGGGAGACAAACTGACGCGCGGGTCGCCACTGTCACCGTGATTCTTCGTCGTACCCCTGCATGCCGCGCCCTTGCTGTTTTCTTTGGTGAGAGAGCTTTCCCGCCTTGAACGGATGCTACTTCCCTGCCTTCCAACAGGAAGAGTAGACCACTAGGATATTCGAGCGCCCGGTTGATCTCTTCCTTCACACCTCATCGCCGAAAATTTGGAACTAAAACTTGGGAGTCATTGTATGATCAGAAGCCGGCAATTAAACATCACTTGCCGAATCCACGTGAGAGACCCCGCTAGCGCACGTATATAACAATGCAACCAAGGTCCCATTTAATCTTACTTTTGGAACAATTGGAACAAAATGAAGGATCAAATCCATCTTACGTGGATCTCTCCAAAATTAAATCCACTTTTTCGCGCGCCTTCATCAGACTCTCCTCTCCGATATGAACACAAACCTGACCCACCAAGGGTGCAAAGCATCCCCTGAAAGGAGGACGCTGGAGGCCCGTTCCCAGATGCCAGCAGTTTCTCCTTCTGGTCAATGGCCACGAGAAGGGCGGCGCCGGGGGAGGGGGGGAGGGGAAGCATAGCTTGGAATCTCTGGGCCTGGGAGGTTATTGGTTATTGACGTTTTCGGCAACGAGCCCATAGTGCCATTATATACTCCAGTGTCCATTAATCTCGAGCTGTTTTCAGATAAAAGAGTATCTTAGTCTGCGAATCCAGAACCCATGAGCTTGCCAGTGGAATTAAACTCTCGAATTCCACTTCGGCGGGACGTTTTCCTTTCCTTGAATTCGAAATATTTTTAGAAGCTTGAATGCAGTTATTATTGTCTATGAATACATGCACCGAAGAGAACCAACTACAACGGTCTACGAACTCACAAAAAGTATTTACAAATCCCCCCCTCTTTAATCAAGCCTTGACATCAACGACCTGCAGCGTAGTAACCTTCTCATCATCAATACTCTCGACATCCTCCGTCTTATGCAACTTCTTCTTGCCAAACGGCTCGGCCAAGAACAGCGCATAAACAAAAACAAAGCAATACCCAATCATGGGGACAGGTTGACTCTTCTGTGTTCCAATGGCATCTGCAATGGCGCCCCGAATGGGGGGAAAGACGGCACCTCCACCGACGCCCATGATCAACAGACTGGAGCCCTTCTTTGTGTTCTTGCCGAGATCCTGGATGGCAAGCGTGAAGATGGTGGGGTACATGCAGCTTTCGAAGAAGAAGATTGCGATGAGGACGACGACGGCGGGGATGCCCTTCAGACCGATGGTAAGGCCGCAGAGGAGGGCGGCCATGAATGCGTAGACAATGAGGATATGACGTGGTTTGAAGAACTTCATCAAGCCCGTGGAAATGAAGCGGCCGAGGGTGAAGATTGCGAGGGCCGCGGAAAGGAGGTTCGAGCCCAGGGCGTCGGTGATGTATGTATCGACTTCGGTGACGTAGTTGAGGAAAAAGGACGCGAGCGTGACTTGGGATGCAACGTACACGAATTGCGCCAGGAACCCGAAGATGGTGTGCCATTGTTTGTGGAGGGGTCGGGCAGCGATTTCCGCGTCGCCGGAAGCAATGGCCTGCTCCATCATGAGATCGTCGGAGATTTCAGGGACATGGACAAACGCGAAGCCAATTGCGATGAGACCCACTGCGACGGCAATACCAAGGTACACGAATTGGACCGAAGTGAGATTGTTTTGATTGCCGTTGGAGAAGAAAGCATGGGACGCGATGAGCGGGCCGACAAAGGACCCAACACCATTGAACGACTGCGAAAAATTGAGTCGAAAGGAAGCCGATTCCTTTTTCCCCCCGAAAACGTCGGAATTCGTCACACGTGCCGGCAGACTGAATCCTTTTAACCTTTCCGAGTCAGGTCCCCCAAAGGAACCGACCTTTTCCCGCGCTGTTTCCATATTCTAGCACTCGATGTCCCTTGTATAATCACCCGCTGGCATTGCATCATCCTCCCTGCATAATCACATAGTCTCATCTTCGCCAGGGATCGGTTGCTGTTATCGCAGATCATTGCGACACCGGAGCGGATTGTATTGATGGCGAGCCTAAGGGCGCCAATCATTTATTGACTAGATATTTAAATACCCTAACCAACGCCTTTTTAGGGCACTTTTCTGTGACCGTGCTGAGTTAATTTCCAGCACCCTCCGCGAACTTTACACCACAAACGACAAAAAAGGTCAGGAAACGAATTCGTTGAGGACTGACTGAATCACCCAAACAAATGTCTGATAGTAAGCCCCCCAGTCCCTCCGAGATGTCGCACCATGACTTCTGCGCTGTGTTGGGCTGTGTTGGGCTGTGTTGATGGTAGACGGAGATCACCCTGAAGAAGTCGAGGTTGCTGCCGATGCCTCCAAGGCTGGCATGACCGTTGAGGATGCCCTGAGGGATGTCCTCAAGCGGGCTCTTGTTCACGACGGACTCGCCCGTGGACTTCGTGAATGTGCCAAGGCACTTGATCGGTACTTAACCCCCCCCCGGGATCGGTGTGCGGGGGCATGGTTTGTGTGGTTCTGGGCTGACGTCGACGGGCCCCTGCGACCCCCGGCGAGGTTTGGAACGGACGTGCGTGCG
>Ga0302325_10018983_pt1 | contig 14476 bp, 10 predicted proteins | sample Palsa_T0_2_FD_201948 | JGI IMG/M metagenome (GOLD analysis project Ga0302325, IMG submission 201948) | Peat permafrost microbial communities from Stordalen Mire near Abisko, Sweden - Palsa_T0_2 | ecosystem: Environmental > Terrestrial > Soil > Palsa > Peat permafrost | place: Sweden: Abisko... | reverse complement strand
CCGAAAACGCGGCTCCCGTGGCAATGCCGGCACTGCCGCATACGATTGCATTCGCCCCCAAATTGCCGGTGGCCGGGTCTGCAATGTGCATGGACCCGCCTTTGCCCTTGCAGTACCCGGCCTTCTTGCCCAACAATTCGGCAAACATTCGATCGGGGGAGGCGCCTTTCGCCAAACAATGTCCGTGACCGCGATGAGTGCTGGTAATGTAGTCGGTCTGCTCAAGGGCTTCGCATACGCCCACCGCGACCGCTTCCTCACCGATGTAGAGATGTGCCAGGCCAGGCATCAATGCGCGCGTGTAAAGTTCGTTGACCTGGGCTTCGAAATGGCGAATGGCCACCATCTGCCGATACATGCGGAGTAGCAGATCGGTCTTTTCTGAAATCTCGCTGTGCTGAGCCGCGGTCGTCATTTCTGTGCTCATTTTTGCACTCCCGACATCCGCGCCAAAACGTCGAATACGACGGCGAAGTCCTGTTTCTCCCAGCCCATGCCGCGGGCCGCAGTCAGGAACTCGTTGCTTACTGCGGTGGTGGGAACGGGAACATTCAGCTTGCGGCCTAGCTCCATTGCCAGGAGCATATCCTTCTGCATCATATTGACGTCGAACCACGCTTCTTCTGGTTGCTGCAGAACGAAGGGACCGCGGTACTGGATCATGGGTGAAGCAACGGCGCTGTGAACCAGAACGTCGACCGCAACTTCGCGCGAAATCCCGCTCTTTTCCGCCAGCAGCACGCCTTCGGAAAAAGCCAGCATCTGCACCGCCAGGCTCAGGTTCACGGCAATTTTCATGGCCAGCGCCAGGCCGTTGTCGCCGACATGCGTTACCTTCGGCCCAATATCAAGCAGCAACGGCTTCAGGCGCTCGAAAGTTTCTTTGCGGCCTCCGACCATCACCGAGAGCTTGCCTTGCTGTAGCGTGATGACACTGCCCGAGACCGGAGCGTCCACCATGTCGGCACCCTTCTCACGAACCTTCGCCGCCAGCGCGCGGCTCGCCTCCGGGCTCACGGTGCTCATATCAACGTGGAACTTGCCGGCACTCATCTCGACGAGCGAACCATCCGGTCCATCCGTCACCGCCGCGAGCGCTGCGGCATTCGTCACCATGGTGAACGTCACATCCGAAGCGGCCGCCACTGCCTTGGGAGAATCGGCAAACTTCATGCCTTTGTCGATCAACCACTGCGCCCTGGAGCGCGTCCGATTGTATCCGGTCACGGTGTGCCCTTTTTCGAGAAGGCGCGCTACCATGTTGCCGCCCATCACACCGAGACCGATGAATCCAAGCTTGGCCATGCAACAATTCCCTTTCGCCTGCGGGCTACTTTGAAGTGCGAACTACTTTTGCCCTACGAAGACGAATCCGCAAGCACCTGCTTGAGGTGGGCGCGCATCGCTTCCCGGGCCGCTTCCGGATCGCCCTGCAGAGTAGCCGCCAGGATTCGCTTGTGGTGAAACTGTCCGCGCTCCGGTCCTCCGTCTACAAGGAAAATCCGCCTGCGCTGTTCGCGCAAGAGACCAACAATCGAATCCAGGAGCGACAGGATCAGCGGGTTTCCCGCCGCTTCTGCGAGCGCTAAATGGAAATCGAGATCCGCTTCCACATAGGCATCGGGATCATGCAGGCTGCGATCCATCACTGCGACGGCTTCCCGCATGGTGCTCAGCAGTTGCTCCTCGATGCGGGCGGCAGCCAGGCCGGCAATCTCCGGCTCCAGTACCAGCCGCAACTCCGCCAGGTTCGCCAACCCCTCTTGCTGGTTGATGCGGATCATCAGATCGAGCGACTGCCGAATCGCCTGGGAAGTCCCATTCGTCACGAACGTGCCGCGGCCAGAATAGGCCTCAACCAAGCCCTTTTCACGCAAAGTTTTCACTGCCTCGCGCACCGCGGTGCGGCTGACGCCAAAGCTATGGGCGAGATCGCGCTCCGCCGGGAGTTGGTCCCCGGGCTTGAGCTGGCCTCTTAGAATGGAGTCTTCCACCTGCTGCACAATCTGCTCGTACAAGCGAGACGTCTTTACCGCCCGGTACATTGGCTTGGTGGCCAGAGAATCCAGCGTGTCGTTTGTCATTAGGCCCCCTCAACTCCCCAGGTTCAAACCACTCGCAAATGTGTATCGCGATCCAACCAAATATGCAACACGAGCGTCTGCCTACTGAATCCAAACCGTTTTGATGTTCATAAACTCGCGTATTCCTTGCACAGCCAGTTCTCGCCCGTGGCCTGAGTACTTCACGCCACCGAAAGGCAGGCGCGGATCGGAAGCCACCATCTTATTCAGGAAGACCATGCCGGCATCGAGCTCGTTGATAAATCTTTCAGCTTCCCCTGGATCGGCGGTCCAGGCGCTGGCACCCAGCCCGAAGCGGATGTCGTTGGCGACCCCGATGGCCTGATCGACGTCCTTCACGCGAAAAATGGACGCCACCGGGCCAAAGAATTCTTCCTGGTAAGCCGGGGAATCTTTCGGAATGTCGGTTAGCACCGTCGGAGCATAGAAGCAGCCGGGGCGGTCCAGGGGATGGCCGCCAGTCAACACACGCGCACCCGCAACCACAGTTTTCTTCACCGCGGCATCAAGAGAAGTGACAGCCTCCGCACTGGCGAGCGGACCGAGTTGCGTGCTCTCCTCGAATGGATCGCCCACACGCAAGTCCTGCATCCGTTTGACGAACTTACGCTCGAACTCAGCGGCAATTTTTTCCGACACGATAAAGCGCTTGGCCGCAATACACGACTGACCGTTATTCTGGATTCGCGCGTCGACCGCGGTCGCCACCGCGGCGTCAAGATCGGCACTGGGCATCACAATGAAAGGATCGCTGCCGCCCAGTTCGAGCACGACTTTCTTGATTCGCCGGGCTGCAGAAATTCCGACTTGAATCCCGGCCTGCTCGCTTCCCGTTAAGGTTGCGGCGACGACACGGGAATCGTTCAGGATGCCGTCGACCGGACCGGAGCCGATCAGCAGCGTCTGAAAGACGCCTTCGGCAAAACCGGCGCGCCGGACAATCTCTTCAATCTTCAGTGCGCATTGCGGAACATTCGAAGCATGCTTGAGAAGCCCGACATTACCCGCCATCAGCGCCGGCGCCAAAAAACGAAACACCTGCCAGAAGGGAAAGTTCCACGGCATGATGGCCAGGATCGGACCGATCGGCAGATAGCGGATGAAGCTGCTCTTCGCTCCAGTTTCCACAATGTCGTCGGCCAGAAATCTCTCAGCGTTCTCGGCATAGTAGCGGCAACCCGTGGCGCACTTCAGCGCTTCGGCCGCGGCGGCTTTCAAAGGCTTGCCCATTTCGAGCGTCATCAAACGGGCGCACTCGTCCTTTTCTTTTTCAAGAATCTCGGCCGCACGCATCATTTGGGCGGCTCGCTCCGCGAACGAAGTCCGCCGATGGTCTCGGAACGCGGAAGCCGCCAGCCGCAGTTTCTGCTCAATTCGCTCTGCGCTGAGAGGCTCAAAAATCTTCAGAACTTCACCGGTCGCAGGGTTAGTGGTCGCGATTGCCATATGCTGGATTCTTCCTTTAGTCGGCTAGTGGCGGCCTTTGTGCAGGTCGGCTAACAGTCTCCTGGGGGAGAGACTGCTGTCTAGTGGTCCGACCAGAATACTACTTGACTGGTAGCCCGCGTCAAGGGTATATCTTCAAATCGCAACTGGTTCGCAAAAAAACCAACCTTCGGTTGTCCAGCTGGTCCGGGCCAAGGAAGATGTTCTATCTCGATTTGGAGGCTGCGATGCATTCTCCGCTGAATGGCATTCGGGTTCTAGGAATCGTCTGCTTGGTAGTTGCCGTCTCTGTTCCCACGATTTCTCAAACCACTATGGGCCGCATTCTCGGGAGCGTTAGCGATCAGTCCGGCGCTGCGGTGGCGGGAGCTACGGTGGTCATCACCGATGTTCAGCGCGGTACTACGCGGACGGTAATCACCGATGCCTCCGGAAACTACGCCGCGCCGGAACTGCAACCAGGGGTTTACAAAGTCAGTGCGGAAGCAAAGGGTTTCAAGGTCGTGCAGCGCGTAAATATCGTCGTGGAAGTTGCCGAGGACTTGCGGGTCGACATTACGCTCCCGACTGGACCCATTTCTGAGACGGTGGTGGTTTACGCCGAGGTTCCGCTCGTCAACAGCACCTCCGCCACTTTGGGCGGCACGTTGAGCAACGCCGAAATCAACGATCTGCCGTTGAACGGCCGTAACTACGAGAATCTTCTTCAGTTGCGTCCCGGCGTTGTGCGGTATCCAGGTGGAGGATTCTCGACGACGAGCACGAACGGACTGCGGGCGGAAGACAATGCCTACTTCATTGAAGGCTTGTTCAACAGCGAACCGTATTCCGGCCAGGCCATCATCAATGGAGCCGGCATTGCTGGCGATTCGGCGACCATTTTGCCGATTGATTCCATTCAGGAGTTCAATATTCAGCAGAATCCACCTGCGGAGTATGGCTGGAAGCCGGGATCGGTGGTCAACGTGGGCCTCAAGTCTGGGACCAACAGCCTGCATGGGACCGCGTTTGCATTTGGCCGTGACGGCGATGTGTTTGATGCGCGGAATTTCTTCAACACTGTCCCGAATACAAAGTTGCCGCGAACTTTGGAGCAATACGGCGGTAGTGTGGGCGGGCCCATCATCAAGAACAAAGCTTTTTTCTTCGGTGCCTACGAAGGCCAGATGTATGACGTTGGCAATTCCTTCGGAGGAATTACCAGCCCATTTATGGTCGCCTCCACGACCAACGCCGGCAACTGCCTTTCCGCCACTGTAACCGGGGATTGCGCAGACAGCATCGTCGATGCCGTTCATGACCTGCAAGCCCAAGGAGTCGCGATTAGTCCGGCGAGTGAGCAGGTTTCGGGCTGCACTGTCGCTGGTTCCGGGATCACTTCCACGGTCGCGTGCAACGGCAAAGGCTTTCCGACCAATAACGCCCAGACGATCAACATTCCGAACGGATTCACCAACGATGTGGACGTAAAAAACGTCGTTAGCAAGGTGGATTTCAGGATCAACGACCGTCAAAGCATCAGCGGCATGTATTTTTTCGGAAACAACACAGGAACGGTGGAAGACTTTCCCGAGTTGCAACCCCAATGGCTCTCTGATATCCACACACGTGCTCAGGTGGCAGGGGGCAGCTGGATATGGACTCCCAACCCGCGCTGGGTGAATGAGGCGCGATTGGGCTACAACCGCTTGTATCAGCCCACATTGCCGGGCGATCTGAACGCACCGGCTACAAGTTATGGTCTGGACACTGGTGTTAGCGGGCCGTTCACCGGAGGCCTGCCACGCATTGGCTTCGGTGGCTACTTCTTCCCCGGGCTGGGCGGTTTCAAGTGGCCGAAGTTCCAGGGACCTGACGACGTCATTCAGTTCAGCGACCATGTTTCGTACATCGCAGGAAAGCACACGATAAAACTCGGTGGGGAATTCCATCGCAACAATGTCACCAACGCAGCTTACGGCAACTCTCGTGGCAGCATTACATTTCTCGGCGGGAACACGCCTACTCCCGGCAATCCGGCTATGCCTCTCAATACCACGACATTGGAAGACTTCTTTTCCGGCGCGCCGCTCAAGGCATCGGTGGAAGTGGGAAATCCGACGCTGGACCTGCACAACTGGGCCTATGCATTGTTTCTCCAGGACGACTGGCGGGTGGCGCGAAACCTGACCGTGAATCTCGGCGTGCGCTATGAGTTCAGCTCAGTCCCGACGGAAGACCACAACCATTTGGGCAATTTCGATCCAAACGTTGGACTGGTGCAAGTAAGTACCGGCGCTCATCCGATCAGCAGTCTCTACAATCCCGACCACAAGAACTTTAGTCCGCATGTGGGTTTTGCATGGGATCAGAACGGGAAGGGAAGCAACGTGTTTCGGGGCGGCTTGGGACTAACCTATGAGACGGTGAACTGGCAGTCGTTCATCGCCTTCAACAATGCCTTTGGACCCGGCAGCGTTCCGACCGGGGCCATCATTGACGCAGCCAACGATACCGCGGGCGGCAACATCACGACCGGAAACATCACTGTGTTCCCGAACTTCCCCTGGGACGATGGCCCGATCTACGGCAATACTACGACAATCAATTGTTTCAATAGCCCGTGTCCGATCATGACCGTGGATCGCAACCTGACCACCCCCTACGTCTGGAACTGGACCTTCAGTGTGCAGCACGCGTTCACCCCAAACCTCACGCTGGAACTGGCTTATGTCGGCAACCACGGCAGCAATCTGGTCGGCATTCGCGACATTAACCAGCCGCCGGTGGGATCGGGATGGGACACTGGTCCGGGTGGCGCGCTCACGCTGTGTCTGGCGAGCGCTCCGGCCTATAACTGCACCGTCGACCTCAACGGCACCGAAGAATCCAGCCGTCCGTTCGTGGCTAGGTTTCCATACCTGGCTAACATCTTTCAGATGGGCAATGTCTATCGGTCCAATTACAACGGATTGCAGGCGACGCTGAACTCCAGAAATTTCCACGGCTTGAGCATGGTAACGGGTTACACGTGGTCGCACTCTCTCGATGACGTGGGCGCGAACTGGGACTTCGGCTATGGATCGGGACTTCCGCAGAACGCTCATAACCCGGGAGCGGAATACGGGAACAGCGATTTCGACGTTCGGCAGCGTCTCACGGTTTCTCTCACTTACGCCATCCCCGGCAAGAAAGGCTATGCGCAGGCTTTAGAGGGCTGGGAACTCAACTCGATTGTCACTCTACAAAGTCCGCAATACTGGGGTCCGATGGATGAGGGCACGGACGCTGCCGGCATAGGTTCGCTGCCGGTCAGTCCCCCGGCAAACACTCCCATCCGATGGAACTTCTTTGGAAACCCGGATGATTTCAAATCAGGACCAACCGGAATTCCTCAATACACCGTGGGGACAACCGGCCTGCCCCCTGCCTGCACGTCGCAGGCTTTGATGCTGGATGGGGGGTCTCCCGGGGCCGCGACGGCCGCTCTCAATCTTTTCGGCTGCTATGCGCAACGCAACTCCGTCATGATTCCGCCAGCACTCGGGCAATTCGGCAACATGAGCCGCAACATGTTTCCTGATTCTGGTTTCCGCAACGTGGATTTCTCGGTGGCGAAGAACTGGCATTTTAGCGAACGTTTCCGTGCCCAGTTCCGGGTTGAATTCTTTAACATCTTCAACCATCCCAACTTGGCGAATCCATACGGCGGCCAGAATGGCTTCGGTCTCAACGATCCTTCCGCAGCCAGCTTTGGTTGCGGTTGCGCCACTCCCGACGTTGCCGCCGCCAACCCTGTCGTGGGGTCGGGTGGCAGCCGTGCCGTTCAACTGGGCCTCAAGCTTCTTTTCTGATGAACCGAGTTTGCGATTGTTAGGTTTTCGTAAAATCGTGGCCGGAATCCCTCCGGACCATCTTTTTGCAGACTGAAAGGAATTATCTTGTGTCGACGGTGCTAGAGAATAACCGCCATCCTGCTGGATCCACTCTCTTCTTAGCAAGATCATCGGCAATCGTATTGGCTCTGATCCTAGTGACCGTTCCTTGCTTCTCGCAGCAGCGCGCCGAGCGCACCATCGATGAGATCAAGACTGAGGCTATCCACCGCGCCGAGGTCGGACAGTACCCGCTCATCGGCCTCGATCCCGGCGACGTGAAGGAAGCCTTCAACTCCATCCATACCCGCGACAAGGACGAGTGGGCAGCCGCTTTTATGGGAGTGGCCGATCGTTACATGAACGAAGCGAAGTCGCTGGAGAAGACCGACCCGGTGCAAGCCAATGCCGACTACATTCGTGCGTGGCGGCTTTATTCCTTCGGACGCTGGCCGATCCCGGCGTCTCCGGGCAAGCAACGCTCCTACGAAAAAGCGATCGAGGCCTTCCTGGCACACGCTCGCTTTTGGGATCCACCGCTCGAAATCTTGAGGATTCCCTTCGAAGGAAAAGAAATCATCGGCTACCTGCGTTTGCCGAAGAATGCGAACGGGCCTGTGCCGCTCGTGCTGGCCGTGAATGGTCTGGACAGCCGCAAGGAAGACTTGTCCGAGAGCTTCAGCGCGATCCTGCCTTTCGGCATCGGCTTTCTCGCCGTCGATGGCCCGGGTACCGGGCAGAACCCCATCAAGGTCAGCGAGAACGCCGAGCGCGTGCTATCACGCGTGCTCGACTACATCGCGACCAGGCCCGAGATCGATAAAAACAGGGTTGCCATGCACGGCGTAAGCTGGGGCGCGTATTGGGCCACCAAAATGGCCATTGTAGAGCATGCCCGCTTACGGGGAGCGAGCGCCCAGTCGCCTCCTGCTGATAAATTCTTTCAAAAAGATTTTCTGATGAATTCTCTGATCGGCAACCGCGAATATCTTTTCGATCAGGTCCCGGCATTGATGGCGATCTTCGACAACGTGAAAACAATCGATGAAATGGCGGAAGTGTTGCCCAGGATGTCGCTCGTCAAACAAGGACTGCTCGGCAAGCCAATGTCGCCCATGCTCATTCTTGCCGGAGTGCGAGATACTCAAGTACCGATCTCCGACATCTACCTGCTGCTCGATCAGGGCGATGTGCCGAAGACCGCCTGGATCAATCCTGAGGGCGGTCATCTGGGGCGGCAAGTTGGCGTGTGGCCCGATCCGCGCATTTTCAAAGAGGTGATCATTCCGTGGCTGGTGCGCACGCTTGAACCTGAGCCTGCGAGATAGAGCGCTCGTTTAAAACAGACGACGAACGATGGAACCCCTTACATCTGCGCAGTCCCCTCCCGTGAACCCCGCACAGGCATCGAGCAAACTGCCCCTCTATAGGGAACTCTGGGTGCAGGTGCTGGTGGCCATTTTCCTGGCAATAGTTCTCGGCTACGTGAACCCGGCCCGCGCTATTGCCATGAAGCCGCTGGGCGATGCGTTCATCCGCTTGATCACGATGATCATCACCCTGATCATCTTCTGTACGGTGGTCACCGGCATCGCCGGCATGGAGAATCTGAGGAAAGTTGGCCGCGTCGGTGGCGTGGCGCTGCTTTATTTCGAAGTCGTCTCCACTATCGCCCTGCTGATCGGACTCCTGGTGGGCAACGTCGTGCGCCCGGGCAGCGGCTTTAACGTAAACGTGGCCACACTGGACGCCAAGGCGGTGGCCGATTACGCCGGCCAGGCAAAAGCGCAAAGCGTCACTGAGTTTCTGATGCACATCATCCCGACAACTGTGTTCGACGCCTTCGCCAAAGGAGATATTCTCGAAGTAGTTTTCGTTTCCATGCTGTTCGGATTTGCTTTGTCGGCCGCCGGAGCGCGCGCCAGACCGCTGCTCGAACTCGTCGACTCCCTCACTAGTGTCGTGTTCGGGGTGACGAAGATTTTGATGCAATTTGCTCCGATTGGAGCTTTCGGCGCCATGGCCTATACGGTCGGAAAGTTCGGCCTGGCTTCGCTCGGCCCGCTTGCCAGGCTGATCGGAACTTTTTGGCTCACTTCGGTGCTCTTTGTCATAATCGTTCTGGGAGCCATCGCCTGGGCCGCCAGCTTCAACATCTTTCGCTTTCTCGCATACATCAAGGAGGAGATCCTGCTTGTATTGGCTGTAAGTTCATCAGAGATCGCAATCCCGAATCTGATGGCCAAGCTTGAGAGACTCGGTTGCTCCCGGTCTCTCGTTGGACTGGTTGTTCCAACGGGCTTTACCTTCAACACAGATGGAACAAGCTTGTACATGACAATGGCTGCTCTATTCGTGGCACAGGCGACCAATACCCATCTTACTCTGACCCAGCAACTTACCATTCTCTCGGTAGCGGTTCTCACCTCCAAGGGGGCCAGCGGCATACAGGGAGCATCTTTCATCGCGCTCGTGGCCACGCTTTCTGTGATCCCAAGCATTCCCGTGGCAGGTATGGCACTAATTCTCGGAATCGACCGCTTCCTCAGTATGTTCAGGGCCTCGGTCAACATGATCGGGAACGGGGTAGCTACGATCGTCCTCGCGCGTTGGGAAGGAGAATTGGAGGCCGAAACCCTGAGGCAACAGTTAGCCAGACCGAGTTAGAGCCCTATCGATTCGTTACACGAACTCGGCTGTAGATTATAGGATCGACCGCGGGACAGGCCGCCATCTACCGCTGCGCTAAGTGAGGTGGCGAAAAGGAAACAGGCATTGCCTTTTGTGCGATCCTGCAAGAGCTGCGGACAGAAAAATCGGATTCCGGCGAAGTATCTCACTGAAAACTGTTAACTACCACAGCGGAAGGGATAGGATCAGTCGGGTTTGTGGGATCTGGATGACAGCAGGAATTGCATACCGAAATAACCGAGGAAATAGGATTGATTGCTTCTGGCAGGTTCCAGGCTGCGGCCGGCCATAAGGAGAAGGATCATCTGAGGACGGACCTTGTAGCGAGCGCCAAAGTCGATCGTGGGCTGATTTTCGCTGAGCCGGAAGGGACCCTGGTTGTAGAACTCCATGTCGCCTTCGAGTTTTGAACTGAACTCGTGGCCGATGACGAGGCCTGTGAGCCATCCGTCCCGCCCGTTGTGGACGAACTGATAACCGATTTCGTAATCCACATCAACCGGTCCAAATTTCCTGGAGAATTCTGCGGGTAGCAGAAAAGCTTCGCTCGCCGGTGTTATCCCGCGGCGTACGGCATCGTTGGGGTTGTTCAGAAAGAGTTGGGGAAAAATAGAAATCGATAGACCGGACTCCCCGGCGTCGTAGAATCGCCACTTAACACCGGGATTCGATTGACCCAGGCCATACTGGGTCGATCTGGAAGGATTGTGGACGCGCAACCAGGCGTTTTCGTAAGTAAGTTGGATCCGTTCGCCAACGCCGAAATTGATGTCGAGGTCGGGAGTGTGAGAGACGGACTGATCGCTGTAGAGGAAGGGCGTGTAGCCAACGTTGATTTCCCAATTGAGGTGGCCCGGTGTGCCCGGATCATTGGTGTAGTAAGGTGGTCCGCCCTGGGCAAATGCGTTAGCAGCTGTGAACAGCAAAAAAAGGAGGGAGACTAGGGTCAGAAGCCGGATATCCCGTCGAGCGGCGTCGGCCGCTTCAACTGTGATTACTTCATGCGATTTCGTGGAACCCATCCTAGCGGCCCGGCTCCAACATCAGCACCACGAAGGAATCCGGTTCCATTTTTCTCTCGGGCGGCGGACCTACTTTCGCCGCCACGGTGAAGAGCCGATGCGTCTTCAAATCGATGGTCATGGTGCGAGCGGACCTCTGCGTCGTGACCGTCTCCACCACGCTATACGTGTCCCCGCCTTGTTTCTTGATTACCGTTATCGTGCCGTCTCCGGCCGATGCAAAAGCCAGGCCGCGATCGGGATCGAATGCGGTGGCGTCGCATCCCTCCCCGATGGCGGGACTCGCCACAACTTTCCCGCTGTCTGCATCCACCACTGCCATCTTCTTATTCCCGCAGCCCGCAAACAGACGCCGGTCTTTCCTGTCAATCGACAATCCCGTCGGTTCTTCGCAGTCCGTGAGCTTCCACCGCGACTTCACTGCGAGCTTCTGCGGATCAAACGCCACCAACTCCGAGGTGTCTTCGATATTCACGAACACCGTGCCCTTTTCATCGGTCACGGCAAACTCCGGCTTGCCGCCCAGTTCGATCCTGCCCACGACCTCGCCCTTGGACGCATCCACGGCGGTCGCGGTTCTGTCATGGCCTTTGCCGTTGAAAGTGAATACGCGCTTCGAGAACGGGTCGTAGAGAATCGCGTCGGGTCCACTGCCTACCTTGATCTTCTTCTCGACCGCCAGCGACTTCAGATCGAAGACGCTCACGGTATCCTCGCGGCCGTTGCTCGTGAATCCACGACCGATTTCGTAATCCAGCGCGATCCCGTGCACGCCCGGCGTTTCCGGAATCTCGCCAACTTGCTTGCCCGACTCGGTGTCGACCACCATCACTCGCGTGCCTCGCGCAATAAACAGGCGATGCCCATCGCTATCGGCGATCAGGTAGTCCCATCCGCCGTCACCGCCCAGCTTCCACGTGTCAACAACCTTGTAGTCCGCACCGGACGCCACTATTGCCAGCAACCCGATGGTCGCCAATACGATCAAAGAGATTCGTACCGTTGTTCGCGCGCGCATACCTATCACCTTAACTTCATCTAATAAGATTCGCAAACGAAGCCGCGATTCAACGATTGCTGAGATGGGTTGGCCCCTCGCCTGCTCGAAAGCGTTTTATGACGAGCTCTCAGGAGGCTGGAGTCGGCTGGCGCGGCGGGCTTAACCGGAGTATTCGCCAATTCTAATGGAACTACAGGTCAAAGACCTTATAATTATTTGAGACTTTGACCCTTAGGTCAGGAGGCTCGCACCATGTTGTGCAGACTTTTCTGCGCGGCGGTCGTTGCGTGTCTGGCGGTGAATTCCGCTACGGCCCAAGACCCCACCAAGGTAGAACCCAAGCATTACAAACTGCACTTCGAGAATGACTGGGTGCAGGTTGTCGATGTCCACTATGGTCCCCACGAGAGGTCAGAGATGCACGACCATCCCGGTGGCGTTTCCGTCAGTGTGACGGGAGGGCACCTCAGGTTTACTGACCAGAATGGTAAGGTCACTGAAGTTTACGCCAAGGCGGGAGAGGCTCGATGGTTCCCGCCCCACAAGCACAGAGTCGAGAACCTCGGCGATGAAGCTTACAATGGCGTTTACATTGGCATCAAGGGCACGTCGGCTAAGGCCGCCTCCGACCCGAACCAACATTTTCCGATGAACGCCGAGCAGATCGGGAGAATCCTAATGGAACACGCCCAACCGACAGCGCAACCCTGATTTCTCAACTCTTCGGGCCTGCTCAACTATTGATAAATCGCCTGTCCAACAAGTCGGCATCGAATTGCGGCTGATCGCAAAGTGATTTCGGAAATCAGTAGCTTTGCCTACAACATACAACGGACTAAGAATGCCAACTGTGCTCTGCTATGTCCTTTGTTTAACATCTGTAAGCGGATTCCAATTGACGGTCTGTCCCGGTTATGGCCTAGCCTCATAGACCAAATTGAAGGGTGTCTGCGTGGCCCGCCGGAAGCGGCTGAACCCGGCAGAAGTGACGACTTTCTGCATTTGCTTCTCGCCAGCCTGAGCGCCCAGACACATCCCCACCTCCTGCGATCGGGAACAGGGCGTGCACAGCAAAGTCGAGAACGAATAGTAGACGCGGCCCACCGGGTTCAGATTGTCCTGAAGGTCGTCATTGGCAAAGGGCTCGACGATCATCCACGAACCATCTTCGGTCAAGGCTGCGCGGACATGCGCAGCAGCACCCACCGGGTCTCCCATGTCGTGGAGGCAGTCGAAGACCGCCACGAAGTCGTAATCCTTCCCGGGGAATTCTTTGGCTTTCGCGACTTCGAATGTGACACGATCCGCCACGTCCTGACGCTTGGCAGATTCCCGAGCCGCTTCGATGGACTTGTCGTGGTAGTCAAATCCGAAGATGTGGGACTTGGGGAAGGCTTTCGCCATCAGGATGGTGGAAGAGCCTTTCCCGCAGCCGACGTCGGCGACCTTCGCTCCGCGCGCGAGTTTGTCCTGGACCCCATCGAGAGCAGGAATCCAGGAGCTGACCAGATTCGCGGCGTAGCCCGGACGGAAGAACTTCTCACATCCGTGAAACACCCGGTCCTCGTGCTCGCCCCAGCCCATCCCGGCGCCCGAGCGGAATGCCTCTGTGATGCGCGGGACGGCGGCCAGCGATCCCAGCGCAAGTTCAAAAGCTCCGGGCAAGTAAGCCGGGCCATCTTCATTCGCCAGGGTGAGCGCCTGCTCTTCGGTCATTCCGAATTTGTGGGTTTGTGGGTTATACGTGATATAACCGCCCGCCGCCTGAGAAGCCAGCCACTCACGCACGTAGCGCTCATCCGTGCGGGTTATGGCAGACAGTTCCGGAGCGCTGAGCGGTCCGGCCGCGAGGGCCTTGTAGAGTCCAAGACGGTCTCCGATCACGACCATACCGGCGTGAACGGTGGCTCCCAGATCGTTCACAAACTGTCCTAAGAATTGCTCCAGCTTTTTTGTATCCACAGTCATGTGTTCCTCCAAATCGATTCAAAGAGCCAAGGATTTACTTCTTGCTCGGGTCGTCTGCGGGATTGACATAGTTAAACTGCAAGGGCGCGCTGCCGTGGACCTGCACGATGACTTCGCCGGAAGCCATCGCGTAGTGATGCATGTCGGGATCGAGATAGGCGAAGCTGCCGGCGGGGAATGATCCCATCTTGTCCTTGTCGAAGGTGTCTCCCATACCGACCTTGAACGTCCCTGAGATGACCGTGACGTTTTCGCGCTGGGGATGCCAGTGGGGTGCAATCCGATAACCGTCTGGCATTTTCAGGCGGACGGTATAGTCGCCGGCGGAAGCGGCAGGATTGCCTTCGATTACGGCGAGTTGCGCGCCCGGGGCAACGAAAGGCGGTGGCGGACCCCACGGAATTGTTTCCG
>Ga0302325_10018982_pt1 | contig 14476 bp, 9 predicted proteins | sample Palsa_T0_2_FD_201948 | JGI IMG/M metagenome (GOLD analysis project Ga0302325, IMG submission 201948) | Peat permafrost microbial communities from Stordalen Mire near Abisko, Sweden - Palsa_T0_2 | ecosystem: Environmental > Terrestrial > Soil > Palsa > Peat permafrost | place: Sweden: Abisko... | reverse complement strand
TGCTCTCGCGCGCCTGGTGCGTGTGGACGACGATGTGCCCCCGTGTCCACGATCTGGATGTACTGTCCCCCACGTCCGGTTGAGACTGCCCGTTCGACTCGCTGGAGCCATCTGGCAGGTTCTAGTGCATCCAAGCAGACCTACTGCTAGGATGGATCCCATGTTCCGTGTCATCCAGGTCATCCCAACCTTTGGTACTTACCCTGGTGTTACCACCACCAGGCGGGGTATAAACCAGCCGGGATAAAAACATTCCGGTGAGCCGGATGGCAGGGATGGCCTGGATAGGCAGGATCACCCCGTCATCGGGGCACCCCGAGCGTCGAGGAGGGTCGATGGCGAATCCCATGTACCGGCAGATCGCCGAAGATCTGCGTGAGCAGATCGAGTCAGGCCGACTCGAGCCAGGCCAGCAGCTGCTGACCGAGATCGAGTTGCGCGAGCGCTACGGGGCGTCGAGAAACACCGTTCGCGATGCGATCAAACTGCTCACCGCCCTGGGACTGGTCGAGACGCGCCCGGGCCAGGGCACCTTCGTCCCGAAGAAGATCGATTCCTTCGTCTCCACACTGTCCGGCGATCCCGAGACCGGTGTAGGCGGCGACGAAGGTGCCAGCTACCTGTCGGAGGTGAGCCAGCGGGCCAGGAAAGCCTCGACCAGCCCACTGCAGGTCGAGATCCAGGAAGCCTCCGATGATGTCTCCTCCGGGCTGGGGATAACCCAAGGCACCGAGGTCATCAGCAGGCATGCGCGGCGCTTCATCGACGGCATCCCCTGGTCGATGCAGACGTCGTATTACCCGATGGAGTTCGCGGACCGCGGTGCCGAGCGGCTCAGGAGCGCCCGCAACATCGACGAAGGAACCGTACGATACCTGGCCGATGCACTCCGCATCCACCAGGTCGGTTATCGCGACTGGATCACTGTGCGCGCACCCAACCCGACCGAGGAAGACTTCTTCAAGCTCCCTTCGGATGGCCGGATTGCGATGTACGAAATATTCAGGACCGCCTTCGACGGGAACGGCGTACCCATGCGTCTTACCGTGACCGTCTACCCGACGGACCGCAATCAGTTCATTGTGAACGTAGGGAAGGTCCCGGAATATGGTACCGAAGTCAACTCCGGGCCAGGCAAACGTAATTTGTTAGCTATCGATACTCGGCTTTTATAGGATTTTGACCGTTTTACGTCCGCGTTAGAGAAAAGGTTCTTGATATACTTAGAATTTGCTTTGTAAGCACGGTTCATATTTCTGGATAACATAGGTTTCTGTTCCTGGATCGCTCCGGTAGAGCAGGAATCGGCCCCCGCACAGGCTCCTGTCGGCGCCCCGACGCACTGGGACGGCGACCGGACAGGGCATTCTGGCCCTGGGCACGAGGAAGAACCCTCGTGCCGGTACGGATACAAAGGTTAAATCACCTAAACCGAACAGGTACACTCCAGCAGGAGTGTGAGAACGAGAAAGGGGGAGGGTGCAATGGCGAAACTACATGCACGGCCCTCCAACCAATATCGGTACGAGCACTACGATCCCCGTTTCTAGCGGGGATCGGTAAGAGCGCTGTATTCGGCGCGACCCGCTATTGGGGCCGTCCGCGCATTTTGCAAACCGTCGGCGCTGGTTGCGGAGAACCTACGCGCAGTTGCGCCGACGACGATTGAATTGCACCATATTTTCAGCAAAATCAGTACACCCCACCCTATTGGGTGAGAAAGGAGGCAAGTGCGATGGCTAAGATGCATGCACGTCCCTCCAATCAGTACCGGTATGAACACTACGATCCCTTTGGCAGGGTCAAGATCATCTAGCGGACCGTTAGCACACTACGCGTTCGGCCGACCCTTACTTTACGGGTCGGCCGAACCATTCGTTGAGCTGCCAGCTCGCCGTCACGAAGAGCGCTGACTGCTGATAAGCCTGATCCACGCGATACCTAAGTCACAAGAGATGACTGTGAGACACGATCAGCAGATGCGAACTGTGAAGAGGAAGGAGACCAAGAGGCTACTGCAGTCAAACCTATTACTCTCGCTCGGCAAATATTTCACCCAGCCGAAGCCTGGAAACGCCAAAGTCCGGCTAGGCCTAAAGTCCGCCTGATCGGTGTTTAGCCAGGCCAACGGTTTCTGCAGGTCGATACCCTCCTGCTGGCGGAGGCCGGGCTTGGCTTACGCACGCTCTCAGCGGTACCGCGTGAGCTGGATAAGGGTGACTATGTATCGGTGAGAAGTTACCCGTTTGCCCTACGTCTAGCCGCGGCAGGCGACCTGTTCAGGGTGCACAAGCTTGTCAGCGAAGCCGCGGAATGGCTCCGAACGAGCAAGGACACCGATCAATGGGCTAAACCGTGGCCAGACCGGGCCAGGCGAAATGAACGTATGCTAAATGACCTGCTGAAGGGCAAGACGTGGCTCCTGTGGGATGACAGCACCCCGGCTGGAACCATTACCCTCGATACCGAGGAGCCCGTAGCGGAAGGTTACCAACCGGTCTGGCCGGCGCATGCGCGTAATGAGCCAGCGCTCTACGTACGGCGTGTTATCGTGAATAGAAGATACGCTGGCTACGGCCTAGGTGCCGGACTTCTGGACTGGGCCGCTCACGTCGCGAAAGAAAACTACGGGGCCACCTCGATCCGTGTCGACGTATGGACCACCAACGTGCAACTCCACGCCTATTATGAAGGACAACGGTTTATACGTGTGGCGGGCAGGGATCCACGAGAACTTGCCGGCTACCCGTCACAGGCGCTCTTCGAGCGGAAAGTAGACCAGTCCGGATCGGGCTACGAAAGACTTTTCATCGGAGGCGATGGGTCGAGCGAGCGCAGCGCCCGCTTGTGGCGTCACTAGCGTAGCTGGTCGCAGGGAGCCGGGAAACTCGCGACCGCGGGCGGCCTGCACCTGACTTCGCTTGTCCATTGTCTTTGACGAACCTACGCTGTACGTCGTTCGCCTAACCATACGGGAAGCATCATGAAGGCGTTCTTCTCTTACTCAAGCCATGATGAGGCCATTGTCAACGCGGTCGCCCGCCAACTCGGGAGACCTTTCGTAACCATAGATAAGAACGCGTTCAGAACTGGCGATGACCTGCTCCAGTCGATCGAATCGGCGGTCAGGAATTCCGCCATCTTCGTTTACTTCGCAAGTGAAGCGGGATTCGATTCTGACTGGGTAAAGCATGAACTTAAAGAGGCTAAGTACCATCACTCCATGAATAAGCTCCGCAAGTTCATAGTGGTACTTCTAGATGACCGGCTGGGGGAAAGCGACTTCCCAGAGTGGATGCGTCGATTTGTCTTCCTACCCTCGCATGCAGCCGGACCCATCGCAAGGAAAATCCGCAGCGCAATAGACGATATGGTGGGCGAGGAACAGAGCGGCTTCTTCGTCGGCCGGGCCACCGAACAAGCAAACCTGCAAGCAGCCCTGGTTCCTCCTGACAATTCGGCTAGCGTAGCGATAGTGACGATCCGGGGACTGCCAGGAATTGGTCGGCGCACTCTGCTGAAGCGGGTTGCGCAGGATTCGCTGGACATCGAGCGGCTTCTCACGATCCGTATTGAGGCAGGAGATAAAACTAACTCAATTGCGGCCAAGTTGGCCGACTTGGTGGAACCGGTCATAACCCCAGATGAAACCCTGGCGATGGCGCGGCGAATACAATCAATGCCGTCGTCTGATGCGTGTTCCAATTTTGTCCAGAGCGTGACCAAAGCGCTTGAAATGCATGAGCTCGTAGTTCTTTACGATGAAGGCGGCATCCTAGATAACAATGGTTCCCCGACTGTGGACATAATAGAGCTACTCCAAGCGACGGCCAGAAAACCTGGATTGCTGGTTGCCTTGGTTACGAACAGGCGCCCCAGACTCCAAGGCATTCCCGCACTTGAAGATTCGGCGATTGTGGACGTAGGCCCTCTGTACGAGTCCGAAGTTCGCCAGCTAATCGCTTTGAAGGCTAGGGCCAAAAATATTAACTTTACCCCCGGTATAGCCAGCGCGCTCGTTGAAAGAGCCAAAGGCTATCCGCCCGCTGTTACTGCTCTCGTTCAACGGGCAGAAGTCTACGGACCTGAGCTTGCACCGACGGCCGCTAGCAGCGGAGCCGAATATCGTCCCCGCCCGCTGACGCGGTACCTGGCTGGACTTAAGCTTTCGCGCGCGGAACGAAAGATGCTCTCGATACTTGCCAGAAACAGCCCTCTCCCCCTAGAGATCCTCTCGCTATTCGCACAGAACAGCCGGGAGACCGGTGATGCGCTGACCAAGTTGATCGACGCGTCGTTGGTCATGCCCCAATCTGGAACTGCGTGGTACCGAATCAGCGATCCCGTGATCGACTATATAGACCGAGGTTTTCCCGTCTGCAGCGCGGCAGACTACGCGACGGTGGCAAATGCGCTCGGCAGGTTCCTCGACACGGACCGCGAGACGGGTGCCTATCTCGAGCTGTCCCGGGTTTTTTATCGCGCGCTGGTACATGCCGGCAAGGATTTGCAGCCGAAGGCCTATGCCCTGATGGCTGACTGGCTGCGCCTGGCGGCAGATTTCTATCATCAGCGAAATTACCAGAAAGCACAGGAGCTCGCATTTACAGCGTACCGGGAGACACCGAGCGCCGAGGCCCTGTCCTGGATTATTCGTTCTAATGTCAAGCTAGGTAAGATGAGCCAGGCCCTGGAGGACGTTGACGAAATGCGGAGTCTAGGCCATGTTCGAGATGCCTACTTCCTGCGCGGATTCCTGGAGCGGAACAGCGGAAATTACAAGGAAGCGATCAAATATTATGAACGAGCTAAGCACGCTGGCTGGACAGGTCTAGCGCTAGAAAGAGACTTGGCGGAGTGTTACTTCGAGGCTGACGAATTCGAACGAGCAACGGAATACATCGATGCAGCTCAGTCGCGCCAGCCGGACAATCCCTATGTCCTCAGCTTGCGGATCAAAATTGCCTGCCGTCAGTTCGACGAAGAGACAGCGCGCCGCCTATTGCCACTTCTCAAACAAGCCGACCGCCCTAATTTTGGAGCGCATCGCAGGTCGCTGGTGGAACTGACCTTCGGCAACATAAGCGCGGCATACGAGTACGCACTGGAGGCGGTCGGCTCCGAGGATCGCCCGCCCGCAGAAGCCCTGGCCAACCTGGCATATTGCCAGATCCTGGTAAATCAGACGAGCGCGGCAATCGATACGATCGAGAGGCTCGAATCGCTATACGGGAGTCGCTGGAGCGATGCGCTAGCCAGTTTGAAGGCCAGAGCTGCCATCGCGGAAGGGCGATACGAAAACGCTCTTAACTTCCTCAACCTGGCCGCAAGAGACAGCGTCACCAAGATGAAGCTGGAAAGAGACGCATTGAAGGGATCGCTCGAGCATGACTATCTAGCTCCAGAAGTCCGGCAGGAGCGGGAGCACCGGCTTACTGAACTGGAACATCGCCTGAGTACGACCGAACCTGACGGCGACGCCGACGAGCACTACTGGGACATTCTGGACGACTGATGAACCTGCTGCCCGGATGCCGGGCGTGGGCGTACGGCGGCCGAATCGATGAGAGCTTGCCGCGCCCATCAGGCAGGTCGGCTCATCTCCCGGCTGGAAGTGAGGAGTGTCGCGCCGATGGTGGCGCTGCCGAGGACGGCGTCGCCGTCGTAGAGGACGGCCGCCTGGCCCTTGGCCACACCGCGGACGGGGCGGTGCAGGCGGATGCGCAGCGTGCCTTCCTCCAACCAGGCGGTGCAGGCGTGCACGTCGCCGTGGGCGCGGAGCTGAACGAGGGCATCGCGCGGCGCCAGCGGCGGAGCACAGCCGGTCCAGACCGGACGGTCCGCGGTGATCTCGGTGATGTCAAGCCCCTCGGCCGACCCCACGGTCACCGTCCTGGTCACCGGCTCGATGCCGAGCACGTAGCGGGGCTTGCCATCCTCGGCGGGCGTGCCGAGACGCAAGCCCTTGCGCTGGCCCACGGTGAAGGCGTAGGCGCCGTCGTGCTCGCCCAGCACGGCGCCGGTGGCGTCGACGATCTGGCCCGGCGCCTGGCCCAGGTGCTTGGCGAGGAATCCCTTGGTGTCGCCGTCGGCGATGAAGCAGACGTCGTGGCTGTCCGGCTTGTCCGCGACGGCCAGGCCGCGTCGGGCCGCCTCGGCGCGGACCTGGACCTTGGGCGTGTCGCCGAGCGGGAAGATGGCGTGGCTGAGCTGATCGGAGGTGAGCACCGCCAGCACGTAGGACTGGTCCTTGCCAGCGTCCACGGCCCGGCGCAGGATGCCATCCGAGATCTGGGCGTAGTGGCCGGTGCACACCGCGTCGAAACCGAGCGCCAGCGCGCGGTCGAGGACCGCGGCGAACTTGATTTTCTCGTTGCAGCGCAGGCACGGGTTGGGGGTACGCCCCGCGGCGTACTCGGCGACGAAGTCCGCCACCACGTCGCGGTGGAAACGCTCGGCCATGTCCCACACGTAGAACGGGATGCCGATCACGTCGGCGGCCCGGCGGGCGTCCCGCGCGTCCTCCAGCGTGCAGCAGCCGCGAGCCCCCGTCCGGTACGACGACGGATTCGACGACAACGCCAGATGGACACCGGTCACCTCATGACCCGCGTCCACCGCACGAGCCGCGGCCGTCGCCGAATCCACCCCACCCGACATCGCCGCGAGCACCCTAAGCCCACTCACCCCAAAACCCTACCCGCCCCCTTCCACCCCTCCCGCCGTGACTGGATAGTGGGTCGGTGGCCCACAGAGCATGCTCTTGCGTGTACGGGGGGCCACCGACTCAATTACCGAGCGCGCCAGGGGCAGGCAGAAGAGGCAGGTGGGGCGGGCTCGCGGGCGGGCGGGTTAGCGGCGGGCGGGCGGGCTCGCGGCGGGCTAGCGGGCGGCGGCGCGGCGGGCGCGGGTTACGGCTTCGCCGATGACCAGGGCTAGGGCGTCGATGTCGGTCTTGGTGGAGGTGTGGCCGAGGGAGAAGCGGAGCGAGCCGCGGGCGCGGGAGTCGTCGGCGCCCATGGCGAGTAGGACGTGGCTGGGCTCGGCCACGCCTGCGGTGCAGGCTGACCCGGTGGAGCAGGCGATTCCGTTCGCGTCCAGGAGCATGAGCAGGGCGTCGCCCTCACAGCCGGGGAAGGAAAAGTGCGCGTTCCCGGGCAGCCGGCCGGGGCCGGGAGGCGGGCCGTTGAGCATAGCGTCGGGCACGGCGGCCAGGACCTGGTGGATCAGGTCATCGCGCAGCTCGGCCAGCCGCGCGGCCTCATCCACCCGGCAGCGCGCGCACTCCGCGGCGGCCACGGCGAACGCCCGGATGGCCGCCGTGTCGAGGGTGCCCGAGCGGATGTCGCGTTCCTGCCCGCCGCCGTGCAGCACCGGTACCGGTGTCACCCCGCGACCCAGGATGAGGGCGCCGACGCCGACCGGGCCGCCGAGTTTGTGACCGGTGACGGTGAGCGCGTCTGCTCCGCTGGCCGCGAAGTCGACGGGCAGCTGGGCGGCCGCCTGGACCGCGTCGGTGTGAAACGGCACGCCGTATTCGTGCGCCACCGCCGCGAGCTCGGTGACCGGGTTCACGGTGCCGACCTCGTTGTTCGCCCACATCACGCTGACCATGGCGACCTGCACGGGCGCCTCGCGGATAGCGGCACGAAGCGCCTCGGGGCGCACCACGCCGGCCACGTCGACACCGAGCCAGACGGCATCGGCCCCCTGGGCTTGGGAGAGCCAGCGGACCGAGTCGAGCACCGCGTGATGTTCCACCGAGGTGGTCAGCACCCGGCGGCGGGAACCCTGGTGCCGCGCCCAGTACAGCCCCTTGACGGCCAGGTTGTCCGCCTCGGTCCCGCCGCTGGTGAAGACGATCTCGCTCGGCCGCGCCCCGAACACCTCGGCGAGCTGTTCTCTGGATTCTTCCACCACCCGGCGGGCGCGCCGGCCCGCGGCGTGCAGCGACGAGGGATTGCCGAGCCGGGCCAGCTCCTCGGTCATCGCAACGATCGCTTCGGGCCGCATCGGCGTCGTCGCCGCGTGGTCCAGGTACACGGGACTTGCATCGTGCGAACTCATGGCTGCGTACAGCCTAGCCGTCGCGAAGATACGGTAGATACCGATGTAACGGGCAAACTACGAGCTACTTGCGCTTTTCGATCTCCTCGAGGAGCTGCGGGACGACCTTGAACAGGTCACCGACGACCCCGAAGTCGGCCAGCTCGAAGATCGGGGCCTCCGGGTCCTTGTTGACCGCGATGATCGTCTTGGAGGTCTGCATGCCGGCCCGGTGCTGGATGGCACCGGAAATGCCGATCGCCATGTACAGCTGCGGCGAGACGGTCTTGCCGGTCTGGCCGACCTGGAACTGGTGCGGGTACCAGCCGGCGTCGGTCACGGCCCGGGACGCGCCGACGGCCGCGTTGAGCGAGTCCGCCAGCGTCTCGATGATCTGGAAACCCTCGGCCCCGCCGGTGCCGCGCCCGCCGGAGACCACGATGGACGCCTCGGTCAGGTCGGGACGCTCGCCGCGGTCGGCCACCACCCGGTTGGTGACCCGGGCGCCGGTGGCCTCGCTGGCCAGTGATACCTGGGAAAGCTCCGCGGCACCTGGCGACGGCTCGGGCGCCACCGCGTTGGGGCGCATCGCGACGATCGGCGTTCCGCGCCGGACCCGCGAGTGGACGATCGTCGCGCCGCCGAAGGCCGACTGCTCGGCCACCGGCCCGTCGTCGCCGGGCTGCAGGTCCACTGCGTCGGTGAGCACGCCGGAGTCGATCTTGACCGCGAGCCGACCCGCGACCTCCTTGCCCTGTGCCGTGCCGGCCAGCAGCACGAGCGCAGGCGACTTCTCCCTGACCAGCTGGGCCAGCAACTCCGCGGCGGGCGCCACCACGTAGTCGTCGAAGGCCGCATCGGCAGCCACGTAAACCTTGGCCGCGCCGTACTCGGCGCACCGCGCCTGGGCCTGCTCCGCACCCGGCCCGGTCCATACCACCGAAGGCTCGCCGAACCTGCGGGCCAGCGTGATCAGCTCGAGCGTGACCTTCTTGACGTCGTCGTCCACGTGCTCCGCGAGCACCAGGATCTCAGCCATGCCGTTTCCCCTCCGGGCCGTTAGATGAACTTGCGCGCGGCGAGGAACCCGGCGACCTTGACGCCGCCGTCGCCTTCGTCCTTGACGATCGTGCCGGCCTCCCGCGGCGGCCGCTGGGTGTGATCGACCACCTCGGTGGCCGCGCCGCCCAAGCCCACCAAGGCAGGATCGATGCCCGCGTCGGCCAGGGACATCGTCTGCACCGGCTTCTTCTTCGCGGCCATGATGCCCTTGAACGACGGGTAACGCGGCTCGTTGATCTTCTCCACCACGCTGACCACGGCGGGCAGCGTGGACTCGACCTCGAAGTACCCGTCCTCGGAAACCCGGCGGATGCGGATCGCCGAGCCGTCGATCTCCACCTTGTTCGCCAGCGAGACCTGCGGCACGCCGAGCCGCTCGGCCAGCATCGCAGCCATCACGCCCATCCGGGCATCGGTGGACTCCGAGCCGCAGATGACCAGGTCGAAACCGGTCTGGCCGAGAACCTGGGCGAGCGCGTAGGAAGTCGACAGGGCATCGGAGCCGGCCAGGCCGTCGTCCAGCAGGTGCACGGCCTTGTCCGCGCCCATGGACAGCGCCTTGCGGATCGATTCGGCGGCCTTTTCCGGGCCCATGGTCACGATGGTGACCTCGGCCTCACCGCCCGCTGCCCGCTGCGCCTCGGCGATCTGCAGGCCCTCCTCGATGGCGTACTCGTCAAGCTCGTTGATGAGGCCGTCCACCGACGCGCGGTCCAGCGTGCCGTCCGCGGTGAGCTTGCGTTCGGCCCAGGTATCTGGCACCTGCTTGACCAACACGACGATGTTCATTGACTACACCGACCTCCTTCGTTGCTGACCTACAGCCTGCCAAACCGACAACCGCCGCCCGGCACCGGGCCACGCCCTACATGTTACTTGCCGGTAATTCGCGCCCCGTCCCCTGCACCCCAGGACGGGTTGGTGTGTTGCCACAGCGTGCATGCCCTTTTTGTGCCCGCCCTTTTGTGCAGGATGCCACAATCAGTACCATTCCCTGGCACCTTGGGCGCCGTCGACCCGGGGCGAGCATCGACCCGGCAGCCCTCGGCGGCGATTACGGCTGTTTCATCTGACGGCAAGGTGGCGGCCACGATCGCGTCGGCGGCCAGCGGCCGTCATGGGTAAGAATCATGAGGGGAACAACCACCGGCAGGAGGGACGATTTGGCTCGGGTCACCGTAATCGGGACCGGATACCTCGGCCTCACCCATGCCGTCTGCATGGCGGACCTCGGGCACGAGGTGCTGGCGATCGACGTCGACGAAGAGAAGGTGGCCAAGGCCGCGAAGGGCGAGGTCCCGTTCTTCGAGCCTGGCCTAGAACCGCTGCTGCGGAAGAACACCGATTCCGGGCGGCTCCGGTTCACGATGTCGTTTGCCGAGGTCGGCGGCTTCGGTGAGGTGCACTTCCTGTGCGTGGGAACGCCTGAGGGCGAGGGTGGCCAGGCCGACCTCAGCTCCGTCTACGCCGCGGCCGGTGCGCTCGCGCCGCACCTTGAGTCGCCGTGCCTGGTCGTGGGGAAGTCGACCGTCCCGGTCGGGACGGCCCGGCAGGTGCGCAGTCTCCTGCAGGCGGCGGCTCCGGCCGGGGATCAGGTCGAGCTGGCCTGGAATCCGGAGTTCCTGCGGGAGGGGTTCGCGGTGCAGGACAGCCTCGCTCCTGACCGCATCGTGCTCGGCGTGACCTCGCCGCGAGCCGAGCCCCGGCTCCGCCAGGTGTACGCCGCGCCGCTGGAAGCGGGTACACCGTTGCTGGTGATGGACCTGGAGACGGCCGAGCTGGTCAAGGTGGCGGCGAACGCGTTCCTCGCGACCAAGATCTCGTTCATCAACGCCATGGCCGAGATCTGCGAGGCGTCGGGCGCCGACGTGATCCCGCTGGCGGAGGCGCTCGGCTACGACGCGCGGATCGGCCGGCGGTTCCTGTCTCCGGGGCTGGGGTATGGCGGCGGCTGCCTGCCCAAGGACGTCCGCGGCTTCCGCGCCACCGCGTCAGAACTGGGCGTGGGCTCCGTGGTCAGCTTGCTGGCCACCGTGGACGCCATCAACATCGGCCGCCGGGACCGCGTCGCCGAGCTGGCCCGGGAGGTCGCGGGAGGCACGCTGGGGGGCAGGCGCGTGGCCGTGCTCGGCGTCGCGTTCAAGCCCAACAGCGACGACGTCCGGGATTCGCCCAGCATCGCCATCTGCGATCACCTGGTGGCCGAGGGGGCGATCGTGTCCGTGCACGACCCGGTAGCCATGCCCCAGGCGGCGAAGAAGCGGCCGGACCTGGAATACGCGCCGTCCGTCTTCGAGGCGGCGCAAGGCGCCGACCTGGTCCTGCACCTGACCGAGTGGTCCGACTACCGGGCCATCGATCCCGTCGCGCTCGCCCGGGTCGTCGCGCGCCGGGTGATCATCGACGCCAGGTGCACCCTGGACGCGGAGCTCTGGCGGCGGGCCGGCTGGTCCGTCTACATCCTCGGCCGTCCTGTGCTGGCCCGGAGGGACGACCCCCCGGAACCCCCCGATCACGGGGGGCTATCCGCCCCCCCGTGCCCCCCTGACCCCCACTTACGGGGGGCTATCCGCCCCCCGGCCGGCGGCTTCGACCACGTTGACGAGGAGCATGGCGCGGGTCATCGGGCCGACGCCGCCCGGCATCGGAGCCAGCCATCCGGCCACCTCGGCGACGTCCGGGGCGGCGTCGCCGACCAGCCCGGCTTCGGTGCGGGTGATCCCCACGTCGACCACCGCCGCGCCGGGCTTGACCATGCCGGCCGTCAGCAGGCCGGGGCGGCCCGCGGCCACCACCACGATGTCCGCGTTCTGCGTGTGCGCGGCCAGGTCCTTGGTTCCGGTGTGGCACAGCGTCACGGTGGCGTTCTCGCTGCGCCTGGTCAGCACCAGGCCCAGGGCGCGGCCGACGGTGATCCCGCGGCCGATGACGGTGACGTCGGCGCCCGCGATGGCCACGCCGTAGTGGCGCAGCAGTTCGACGATGCCGCGCGGCGTGCACGGCAGCGGGCCCGGCTCGCCGAGAACCAGCTTGCCGAGGTTGACCGGGTGCAGCCCGTCCGCGTCCTTGGCCGGATCCATCCGGTTCAGCACCGCATGGGCGTCAAGCCCGGCGGGCAGCGGCAGCTGGACGATGTACCCGGTGCAGGCCGGGTCGGCGTTCAGCTCGTCGACCACCGCCTCCACCTGGGCCTGGGACGCGTCGGCCGGCAGGTCCCACCGGATCGACGCGATCCCGACCTGCGCGCAGTCCCGGTGCTTGCCGTTCACGTACGCGCGGCTGCCCGGATCGTCGCCGACCAGGACCGTGCCGAGCCCGGGCACGATGCCGAGCTCGGCGAGCGCGGCCACCCGCTCCGTCAGCCCGGCCCGTATCTCCGCCGCGAGGGCCTTTCCGTCCAGCACCTGTGCGGTCACGTCCGCCCCCTTTAGTGGTAGAAGTGCCGGACGCCGGTGAAGTACAGCGCGACGCCCGCGTCCTGCGCGGCGGTAACGGTCAGATGATCGCGGATGGAGCCGCCCGGCTCCACCACCGCGGCTACCCCGGCCTGCGCCAGGATCTCGAACCCGTCGGCGAACGGGAAGTAGGCGTCGCTGGCGGCGACTGAGCCAACCGCCCGCTCCCCCGCGCGCAGCACCGCGAGCCGGGAGGAGTCGACCCGGTTGACCTGACCCATGCCGACTCCGACCGAGGCGCCGCCCGATGCGAGCAAGATGGCATTCGATTTGACCGAACGGCATGCCTTCCACGCGAACGCGAGATCGGCCAGCTGCGCCTGGCTGGCCGCCGGCCCGGCCTTGAGCTCCCAGTTCGCCGGATTATCCCCCGGCTCACTCACCCGGTCCGCCGACTGCAGCAAGATCCCGCCGGTAACCGGCCGCCACTCGACCGACGCGGCGGCGGCGGGCGGGGCGCAGCGGAGCAGCCGGACGTTCTTGGCCCCGGACAGGATGTCCAGCGCCTCGGCGTCGAACCCGGGCGCGATCACCACCTCGGTGAACACCTCGGCGATCTGCCGGGCCAGCCCCGCGGTCACCGGACCGTTGACCGCGATCACCCCGCCGAACGCCGAAACCGGGTCGCAGGCGTTTGCCTTGGCGTGTGCGTCGGCCAGGTCGGTGCCGATGGCGATCCCGCACGGGTTGGAGTGCTTGATGATGGCCACACACGGCTCGGGGAAGTCGTACGCCGCACGCCGGGCTGCGTCCGCGTCCACATAGTTGTTGTACGACATAGCCTTGCCGTGCAGGAGCTCGGCGGACGCGATGCCCTGATTGGCGCCGCCATCAACAGCCCGTTCGGCAGATATATAGAGAGCGGCCCGCTGGTGCGGATTCTCGCCGTACCGAAGTACGTCGGCCCGCCGCCACAGGGCACCGGCCACCTGGGGCCAGCCGGCGTCGCGGGCGGTCTCGTCAGGGGCGTAGGAGGCGGCGAACCAGGAGGCGACCGCGAGGTCGTAGGCGGCGGTGTGCGCGAACGCCTCGGCGGCCAGGTGCCGGCGCTGGTCCAGGGTGAAACCGCCCTCGGCCAGTGCGGCGAGCACGTCTGCGTAACGCGATGGGTCGGTGATGACCGTTACCGAGCCGTGGTTCTTGGCCGCGGCCCGGACCATGGCGGGGCCGCCGATGTCGATCTGCTCGACGCACTCCTGCGGCGAGGCACCCGAGGCGACCGTCGCCTCGAACGGGTACAGGTTGGACACGACCAGCTGGAACGGCTCGATGCCAAGCCGCGCTAGCTGGGCTTCGTGCTCGGGGTTGGCGGTGTCCGCGAGCAGCCCCGCGTGCACCGCGGGATGCAGGGTCTTCACCCGGCCGTCGAGGCACTCGGGGAAGCCGGTGAGCTCCTCCACCTTGGTGACCGGCACCCCGGCGGCGCTGATCCTGGCCGCGGTGCTGCCCGTGGAGGTGATCTCGACGCCGGCCGCATGCAGCCCGGACGCCAGATCCTCCAGGCCGGTCTTGTCATAGACGCTGATCAGCGCCCGTCTGATCGGAATCCTGCTCAACTGCCGATCCTCACCTTTCTGCCCCGGACGGACCAGCCTTCGCGGACCATCCTGCCCACCGTGCCGGCCAGCAGCGCCCGCTCGGCCACCTTGATCCGCTCGTGCAGCGTGTCCTCATCGTCATCGTCGGCCACCGGCACGCTGGCCTGCGCCACGATCGGCCCCGCGTCCACCCCGTCGTCGACGAGCAGAACGGTGCAGCCTGCGACCTTGACCCCGTGGGCGAGCGCGTCACGCACGCCGTGTGTCCCGGGAAACGACGGTAGCAGCGCCGGGTGCGTGTTCACGCACCGCCCGCCGAACGAATCGAGGAACGGCTTGCCCACCAGCTTCATGAAGCCGGCCAGCACGACCAGG
>Ga0302325_10018981_pt1 | contig 14477 bp, 12 predicted proteins | sample Palsa_T0_2_FD_201948 | JGI IMG/M metagenome (GOLD analysis project Ga0302325, IMG submission 201948) | Peat permafrost microbial communities from Stordalen Mire near Abisko, Sweden - Palsa_T0_2 | ecosystem: Environmental > Terrestrial > Soil > Palsa > Peat permafrost | place: Sweden: Abisko... | reverse complement strand
CGCACTGACGCGAAGGCCACGGCCCGTTCGATATAACCGGTTTGGCGTTTTGACCTTTACTCGGCGGCCTGGTCGGCGGCGTCGACCGCGTCGCGGGGGATGCCGAGCAGGTACAGGATCGTGTCCAGGTAGGGGACGTTGACCGCGGTGTCGGCGGCGTCGCGGACGACCGGCTTGGCGTTGAACGCGACGCCGAGCCCGGCCGCGCCGATCATGCCGAGGTCGTTGGCCCCGTCGCCGACGGCGACGGTCTGCGAGAGCGGGACGCCGGCCGCCCGGGCGAACCGGCGCAGCGCCTCGGTCTTGCCCTCGCGGTCGATGATCGGCTCGATCACCTGGCCGGTGAGCTTGCCGCCCGCGATCTCGAGGGTGTTCGCGGCCACGTAGTCGATGCCGAGCTCGTCCGCCAGCGGCGCGATGACCGAGGTGAAGCCGCCGCTGACGATGCCGCAGCGGTAACCGAGGCGCTTCAGCGTCCTGATCAGGGTGCGCGCGCCCGGGGTGAGCCGCAGGGCCGACCGGACCTCGTCCAGGACGCCCGCGTCGAGGCCCTTCAGCAGCGCGACGCGCTCGCGCAGGGACGCGGCGAAGTCGAGCTCGCCGCGCATGGCCGCCTCGGTCACGCCCGCCACCTCGGCCGCGCAGCCGGCCCGGTCGGCCAGCAGATCGATGACCTCGTCCTGGATCAGCGTCGAGTCGACGTCCATCACGATCAGCCGCATCGCCCGCCGCTCGAGGCCGGCCCGCTGCACCGCGACGTCCACCCCGCTGTCGACCGCCACCTGGGCGAGGGTGTTGCGCAGCGACACCGGGTCGGCCCCCGACACGTCGAGCTCGACGCAGGTCACCGGGTCGCTGGCGAGCCTGGTGATGCGGTCGATGTTGGCGCCGTCGGCCGCGATTCCGCCCGCCACCGCCGCCACCGCGCTGGGCTGGAGCGGGCTGCCGAGCACGGTGACGTGCAGCCGGCCGCGGACCCGGGCGGAGCCGGCCCGGGCGGGCGACTCGGCCGAGCCGGTGGTGATCTCCGCCTCGAGGCCGAAGTCGGCCGCCAGATCGCTCACCACGCCGTAGATCGCGGTCAGATCCGGCGGCTCGGTGCAGCTCACGAGCACACCCAGCACCAGGCGGCCCCTGATCGTCACCTGCTCGATGTCGGCTACGCTCAGCGGGAAGCGCGCGAGCGCCCCGAACAGGCGCGCGGTGACCCCGGGCCGGTCCCGGCCGGTGAGCGTGATCAGGAGCGTGGTCCGTGATTGATTCATCGCGTGCCAACCGTACCTTTCTGCCCGACGGCCGTTGTGACCAACCCCCGTGCCCTATTTGGGCAGGTGATTAGCCGAACGGCGCGCGGTGGCATAGGTTCGGTCTCGGCGGCCGTTCGACCCGGCGGAAGCGGGGTCGGCGTTGAGGAGGGGCAGGCAGTGTCAGACGAGGTGCTCAAGCTGCGGGGCGTCACTGTGCGGCGCGAAACGTCACTGCTGTTGCGTAACGTCGACTGGACCGCGCACGAGGACGAGCGCTGGATCGTGATCGGGCCGAACGGGGCGGGCAAGACCACGCTGCTCGCGGTCGCGGCGACGCAGGTGCACCCGACCGAGGGCACCGTCGAGGTGCTGGGCGAGCGCCTCGGCGAAGTGAACGTGTTTGACCTGCGGCCGCGGATCGGGCTGACCAGCGCCGCGCTGGCCGAGCGGGTGCCGGCCGGCGAGAAGGTCATCGACCTGGTGCTGACCGCCTCCTACGCGATCCTCGGCCGGTGGAAGGAAGAGTACGAGTCGGCCGACGTGACCAGGGCGGTCGAGCTGCTCGACGCGCTCGGCTGCGCGCACCTGATCAGGCGGCGGTTCTCCACGCTGTCGGAGGGCGAGCGCAAGCGCGTCCAGATCGCCCGCGCGATGATGCCCGACCCGGAGATGCTGCTGCTCGACGAGCCCGCCGCCGGGCTCGACCTGGGCGGCCGCGAGGACCTCCTGCGGCGGCTCTCGACCCTCGCCCGCGACCCCAAGGCGCCGATGATGGTGCTGGTCACCCACCATGTCGAGGAGGTGCCGGCCGGGTTCACGCACGCGATGCTGCTGCGCCGCGGCTCGGTCCTGGCGGCGGGCCCGATCGAGGACGTCTTCACCGCCCGCACCCTCTCCCGCTGCTTCGGCGTCCCGCTCGAGATCGAGCGCCGGGACGGCCGCTGGCGGGCCTGGGCCGCGCGCTAAGGCCGTCCCGCCGCCCTGCCGGGGCAGGCCCGCGGGTTAGTGAGCTCTATCGTTTGGCGGCACTAGTGCTCGGCGTGTTCGCCGGGTTACCGTGGGCTCTATCGGCTCGCTTGGGCGGAGATGACCCCGATGGGCACCATAGTCGCGATAGTCCTTCTCGTCCTTATCGTTGTGCTGGCGATCGTTACCGTGGTCAGATCGGTGCGGATCGTCCCGCAGGCGCAGGCGGGGATCGTGGAGCGGTTCGGCCGCTACCATCGGACCCTGCACGCCGGGCTGAACCTGGTCACGCCGTTCGTCGACCGGCTCCGCCCGCTCATCGACCTGCGCGAGCAGGTGGTGAGCTTCCCGCCGCAGCCGGTCATCACCAAGGACAACCTGGTGGTCGGGATCGACACGGTGATCTACTTCCAGGTGACCGACCCGAAGTCGGCGACCTACGAGATCGCCAACTACGTGGCCGCGGTCGAGCAGCTCACGGTGACCACGCTGCGGAACGTGGTCGGCGGCATGGACCTGGACACCACCCTCACGTCGCGGGACTTCATCAACGGCGAGCTCCGCAAGGAGCTCGACGAGGCGACCGGGCGGTGGGGGCTGCGGGTCAGCCGGGTGGAGCTCAAGGCGATCGAGCCGCCCGCGTCGATCCAGGGCTCGATGGAGAAGCAGATGCGGGCCGACCGGGACAAGCGGGCCGCGATCTTGTCGGCCGAGGGCGCCAAGCAGGCGGCCATCCTGACCGCCGAGGGCGAGAAGCAGGCGGCGGTGCTGCGGGCCCGCGGCGAGGCGGAGGCCGAGGTGGTCCGGGCGGAGGCGGACGCCACCGCCGAGGCCGCCCGGGCCCGCGGCCAGGCGCAGGCGATCGCGACCGTCTTCCGCGCGATCCACGAGGGCAACCCCGATCAGCGGCTGCTGGCCTACAAGTACCTGGAGATGCTGCCCGAGCTCGCCCAGGGCAGCGCCAACAAGATGTGGATCGTGCCGAGCGAGCTCGGCAAGGCGCTTGAGGGCCTCGGCGGCTTCTTCGGCCACCCGGCCGGCGACACGGCCGGGCAGCAGCCCCACGACGACGGCCCGGTGGCGCTGCCGGGCCCGGAGGGGAGCAACGGCAGCGTTACCCGGCTGCCGATCTGAACGGCCGCGGCCGCCACGACCCGGCCCGGCTGGCGGCGCGGCCGGCCTGCCGCGGCCGGACCTGGACCAGGCCGTCGGCGCTGACCCGGGTCTCGAAGGCCGGCTGGGTGGCGGTGGCCGGCCCCCGGCGCACGCGGCCGTCGCTGAGCCTGAAGGTCGAGCCGTGCCAGGGGCAGACCACGCAGGCGTCATCGCGGTCGACCACCAGGCGGCCCTGGTGCAGCGGGCCGCCGAGGTGCGAGCACTGGTCGGAGAGGACGGAGACGTCGTCGTCGGCGCGGACGGCGAGCAGGCTGAGGTACCCGAGCTGGCGTCGGGCGGGCCGGCCGTCGGGCAGCTCCGCCAGCGGGCAGAGATCCTGCCAGCCGATCGCGGCCAGGTGCCCGATCTGCTCGGCGTGGCTCGATCCGGCCCCGAGCCGCATCGCCAGGTGACCGCCGAGATAGCCGCCGACGGTGGCGGTGGCGAGGCCGCCGACCGCCAGCGCGGTGCCGCTGCCGCGCCGCCCGGCCCGCCGGGCGAGCAGCGAGCCCCCGAACAGCAGGGTCGCGCCGGCCTGGACGGCCGCGTGCACCAGCCCGACCCGCTGCTGGTGGGTGTGCAGCGCCGACCAGTCGGCCAGGCCGGTGGCGGCGGCCGGCAGCGCCGCCGCCACCCCGGCCGCGATCAGCGTGGCCGACGCCCGCTCGGCCTCGCGCCCGCCCAGCCAGTCGAGCAGCACGGCCGAGGTCCAGCAGCCGATCGGCAGCCGGACCGCGGCCGGGTGGGCGGGCTGGCCGAACGGGACGCCGTGCAGCAGGTCGACCGCCCGGCTGGGCGGCAGCGCGCGGACCACGGCTCTGGAGAGAGCGCGGACCGGCCCGTCGAGGGCGGTGGCGCGCTCGATGCGCTCGGCGAGCGGCCTCAGCTGACGGCCCCCGAGGCGATCGCGGCCTCGACTTCGACCTTGCGGGCGGCCAGCTCGGCCGCGTGCTCCTGTTCCATCCGGTCGGCCACCTGCTCGTCGTCGAGCATCAGGGCGTCGAGGTCGCTGTCGGCCGCGTCGATCACGCCGAGGTTGACGTACGCCTGCCGCACCTTCGGGCCCCACAGGCCGATGTCCTTCACGCAGGGCACGATCCGGGTGAACAGCAGCTTCCTGAACGCCTGCTGGACCGGCGAGTGCTCGGTGAACTCCACGCACTCGGCGACGTCGAAGCCGAGCCGCTCGTACACCTCGCGGGCGACGAACCGGTCGCGCATCAGATAGCACCCCTCGACCACGAACTCCTCCCGGTCGGCGAGCTCGGCCGAGGTCAGCTGCGCGTAGTAGTCCCGCAGGGCCAGCCGCCCGAACGCCACGTGCCGCGCCTCGTCCTGCATCACGTACGCGAGCAGCTGCTTGACCAGCGGGTTGGCGGCGACGTCGCGCTGCACGCCGAACGCGGCGAGCGCCAGCCCCTCGATCAGCACCTGCATCCCGAGGTAGGGCATGTCCCAGCGGGAATCGGCCAGCGCGTCCGCCAGCAGCCGGGCCAGATCCTGGTTGACCGGGTAGAACAGGCCGATCTTCTCGGTCGTGAAGCGGGAGAAGATCTCGACGTGCCTGGCCTCGTCCATCGCCTGGGTGGCGGCGTAGAACTTCGAGTCCAGGTCAGGGACCGACTCGATGATCCGCGCCGCCACCGTCAGCGCGCCCTGCTCACCGTGCAGGAACTGGCTGAACAGCCACGACGACATGTGGTGGCTGAGCTCGTCCCGCTCGGCCTGGTTCAGCTTCTCGTACTGCCGCGAGCCGTAGATCGCGGTGAGCTCCTCGCCGGTCTGCATGACGTTGGCCGGATCGACCGGCTGGTCCCAGTCGATCCGCTTGGTCGCGTCCCACTGCTTGTCCTTGCCCCGCTGGTACAGGTCGAGCAGCCGCTCCCGGCCGTCGTCGTACTCCCAGGAAAAGCGGGCCGCCCCGCTCGCGGGCACGTCCCAGGTGTCCGTCGAGACCGGCGTCGTGTACAGATCGTAGGTGCTCACGCGTGCCTCCAGGGGCCTCGCCAGTCGCCATCACCTTTCCTCATTACTAGCGAGTAGCGAAGCTCAGCGCAAGGCCTCAGGTCACGTTCCGGGAATTTCGTGAATCGCGGACGATTCGGCCGGCCGGTCGTCGGGCACGGCGTTCTCCTTGACCACCTCGCCGGGGTGGGTCTCCGCCCAGTCGACCGCCTTCTCGCCGTCGTCATCGTCGTCCTCGTCGATGGCGAGGCCGCTGTCGGGCGGGTCCTCGATGTACTGGTCGTACTCGGCGATCTCGAACTCCTGCTCGTCGTCGCCCATGTCGTCGGGACCGGGCCCCGTCCTGTCGTCACTAGTCATGGGATCCAGTCTGCCCCAGCCCCCGACCGGTCATGCCCCGCCGCCGCCGCGCAGCTCGACCAGGCGGTCGCGCATGATCTGCTCGAGCTGGGCCTGAAAGCCGAGGATGAGGGCGAGCTGCTCGTCGGTGTACTGCGCCGCGGCGGCCCGCCAGGCCTCGACCACGGGCGCGAAGACCGGGGCGACGTCGCGCAGCCCGCGGGTCGCGTCGAGGTGCACGACGACCCGGCGCCGGTCGTGGGCGTCCCGCTCGCGGCGAACGAAGCCGGCCTCCTCAAGCCGGTCGAGCACGCCGGTGATCGACGCGGTGGTCAGCCCGGTCGCCCGGGCGAGCTCGCCCGCCGTCAGCTGGCCGCTCAGCGCCAGGATGTTCAGGCAGTTGAGGTCGGTGACGTTGATGCCGATCCGCTCGGCCGAGGCCGAGCCGAGCAGCTGCATCACCGCGCCGGACCGGCGCAGCGCGAGCAGGAACTCGCTCTCCAGCCGCCGCCGGGCGTGGTCAGGGGAGTCAGCCATAATCCTTCGGCTCCTTATTAACTAGGAAGCCTAGACATTAGGTTTCCTAGAGGGTAGCGTACCTAGCGTTCGCTGGTAATCAAGGTTCTAGCACACGGACAGGGGATCATCACGATGACTCAGACCCAGCCTGACTCGAGGCCCGCCAGGCCCGCCATGTCGGCCGGCCAGGCGATCGGGCAGGCCGTCGGCCAGGCCCAGTCAGTCCTGAGCAGGGTGCTCGTCGAGGCGGTGGCGGAGGCGGGCACCACCCGCGAGACGTACCTGGCGCTGCAGCGGCTCGGCGTCCTCGGCGACGCGGCTGCGCTCGACGATTACGTCCTCGACGTCGTCGACTGGCTCGACCTGGACGCGCGGTCGGCGGGCGAGCTGGCTGACGGCCTGGCCCAGGCCGGGCTCGTTAACGCCCGCGACGGGGCGGTCGAGATCACGCCCGACGGCGCGCAGCTGCGCAGGAACGTCGTCGCCCGCATCAGCGGGGTCACCGAGCCGCTGTACGAGCACCTCAGCCCGTCCGACGTCGAGACGACCGTCCGCACCCTGCGCGGCCTCAGCGCCGGCGCCCGGGCCGCCCTGGCAGGCGGCCGAGCCGAGCCGGGGGAGGGCGCATGACCACCCGCAACCTGCCCGGCCGGAGCGACGCGGCCAGGCACGGGACCGGCGACGCGGACCTGACGATCATGCTCGCGGCGCACGCGGCGTTCCGCCGCGACCTGGCCCAGCTGGCCCGGGCGGCCGCGTTCGCGGACCTGCCCGACCCGTCCCGCCGGGCCTCGGTCCGGGCGGGCTGGGAGCTGTTCAAGCGGCAGCTGCACCTGCACCACACGGCCGAGGACGTCATCGTCTGGCCGGCCCTGCGCGAGCGACTGCCCAACCGCGATCACGCGCAGTCCGTGCTCGACGCGATGGAGGCCGAGCACCAGCAGATCGACCCGCTGCTGGCCGCCGTCGACGACGCCTTCGCCCGCGCCGACCACGGGCACCGAGCCGACGCCCGCGCGATCGGCGACGCCGCCGACGCCCTCGCCAGCTCGCTGACCGCCCACCTGGCGCACGAGGAGCGCGACGGCCTGCCGCTCATCGGCGAGGCGCTCACCAGCGCCGAGTGGCGCGCGGTGGGGTTCAAGATCGTCCGCAAGAACGGGTTGTCGGCCGGCGGCGAGATGTTCGCCTGGCTGGCCGACGGCGCGGATCCCGACCTGGCCGCCGCCGCGATCGGAACGCTGCCGCCGCCCGCCCGGCTGGTTTACCGCGCGATCTGGAAGCCGCGCTACAACCGAACCTCGCGTTGGTGAAGGCCTAGGCCTGGAAGCGGTAGCCCATGCCCGGCTCGGTCAGCAGGTAGCGCGGGCGCGACGGCTCGGGCTCGAGCTTGCGGCGGAGCTGGGCGATGTAGACCCGCAGGTAGTTGGACTCCGACCCGTACGAGGGGCCCCAGACTTCCTGCAGTAGCTGCTTCTGGGTGATCAGGCGGCCCCGGCTGCGGGCCAGGATCTCGAGCAGCTGCCACTCGGTCGGGGTCAGCCGGACGTCGGCGCCGTCCCTGACCACCCGCTTGGCGGCCAGGTCGACGGTGAAGTCGGGGGTGCTGACGACCGGCTCGTCCGGGGCCGGGGCGGACCGGCGGACCGCCGCCCGGAGCCGGGCCAGCAGCTCGTCCATGCCGAACGGCTTGGTCACGTAGTCGTCGGCGCCGGCGTCGAGGGCGGCCACCTTCTGCGGTTCCGCCCCCCAGACCGACAGCACGATGATCGGCGTGGTCGACCAGCCCCGGACCCCGTGGATGACCTCGGTTCCGTCCATGTCGGGCAGGCCGAGGTCGAGGATCACCGCGTCGGGCCGCTCGCGCGACACCGCCAGCAGGCCGGACGCGCCGTCGCCGGCGGTCGAGACCTCGTAGTTGCGGGCGGTCAGGTTGATCCGCAGCGCCCGCAGGATCGACGGCTCATCGTCGATCACCAGCACCCGGGTCACTGATCGGCCCCCAGCGCGGCGGGCACGTCGCTGGTCAGGGCGGGCATCGTCACCCGGACGGTAAGACCGCCGCGGGGGGTGTCGATGGCGACGATCGCGCCCCCCATCGCCTCGGCGAACCCCTTGGCGACGGCGAGCCCGAGCCCGACCCCGGGCGACCGCTCGTCGAGCCGGGCGAACGGCTCGAAGATCCGCTCCTTGAGGTCGGCCGGGACCCCGCAGCCGTGGTCGATCACGTCCAGGATCACCCGGTCGCCGTCCTCGCGGGCGCGCAGCGACGGCCGCTGATCCGGCGGGGAGTGCCGCAGCGCGTTGGAGAAGAGGTTGGCGAAGACCCGCTCGAGCAGCCCGGGGTCGGCCCGGACCAGGGGCAGGTCGTCGGGGACGACGATCAGCATCTGATCGGAGTCGTCGAGCCCGCGCAGCGCCACCGGGGCGACCTCGTCGATCGCGGTCGCGCGCAGGAACGGCGCCAGCGACCCGGCCTGCAGGCGGCTCATGTCGAGCAGGTTGCCGACCAGCGCGTCGAGCCGGTCGGCGTTCTGCTCGATGTTGGCCAGCAGCTCGGCCTCGTCCTCGGGCGACCAGCTGACGTCGGTCTGCCGGAGGCTCGACACGCTGGCCTTGATCGAGGCGAGCGGGGTGCGGAGGTCGTGGCTGACCGCGCGGAGCAGGGCGGTCCGCATCCGGTCGCCCTCGGCCAGCGCCTCGGCCTGGGCGGCCTGGGTCCGCAGCCGGGCCCGGTCGAGGGCCGCCACCGCCTGCGCGGTGTACCCGGCCAGCAGCGACGTGGTGGCGCTGGCGGCCTGCCCGTTCACCTCGAGGGCGAGGTCGGGGCGGACCTCGAACCGGAGGGTGCTCGCGCCCGGCTCCGGCGCGCCGCTCGACGCCACCATGATCCAGCGGCCGCTGACCCGCTCGAGCAGCTGCGCGTGGCCGCCGTGGCTGCTGGTCAGGTGGTCGAGGACGTCGGCCGGGGTGTCGGCGCCGCCGAGCACGGTCTGGGCCAGGCCGAGCAGCGACTCGGTCTCGCGGGCGCTGCGGGACGCGTCCGCCTCCCGCCGGGCGGCCAGGTGGACCACGCTGCTGACCGCGACCGCGACGGTGACGAACAGCACCAGCGCCAGCAGGTTGCGCGGCTCGGCGATCGTGAACGTGTGCAGCGGCACGGTGAAGTACCAGTTCAGCAGCAGGCAGGCGGCGACGGCGGCGAGCACCCCGGGCCAGAAGCCGCCGACGACGGTGGCCGCCACCACCAGCACCAGGTAGATCAGCAGGTCGTCGGACAGGTCCGGTGACCGGAAGACCGACAGCACCGCGGTCAGCGCGGGCAGGCCGACGGCCGCGATCGCGCCGCCGGCCAGCTGCCGGCGGAGATCGATGCCGCTTTCGCGCCGTCTGTCCACAGTCTCTAGTTTTACCCGCGCGGACCACTGCCGCACTACCGCGCCCGCGATCGCCGCCGCGAACGCGGTCGCCGCCAGCGTGATCGCCGCGCGGGAGGCGACCTCGCCGGTCAGCCGGAGGTCGGCGTAGGGCGGGCGGGAGAACCCGACCGCGGTCAGCCAGGCGATGACGGCGAGCGGCGCCGCCGCGGTCGGCTCCGACACCGGGGCGAGCGCCCCGACCACGATCGCGCAGCAGATCAGCACCCCGGTCGCGTCGAGGCGGCCGTGCAGCCCGGCCGCCACCGTGCCCACCGCGAGCAGGGCGGCGAACCCGGCCGGCAGCACGTAGGGCGCGGGCAGACCGCGCCGCCACGGCGATCGCACCCGAGAGCCCCTGTGCGGTCCGTAACCACGCGGTCCGTAGCTGCCCCGCGACCATGCCACCAAATGCCTACTTCCAGTCATCGTGCTTGCCATTTGAACGCCTGTTCCCCCCTTCTGCGGCCGATCTTGATGAATCCTTAACGCGCAGCTCAGGAGGATTAACGCGGCCCTTGCGGTGATCTGGTACGCCAGCGCTTAACGTGAAACCCGCTATGAGAAGACACCCCTCGCGCCCCCTGCCGCGGCACCGCCAGAAAGCCCCCCAGGGCACGATTCCCGCCCCTGATTGTTACTCAGCGTCAGGGGAAGGATGGCGGTCAGAAGGCCGCGAGGCGGCGGATGGGGGCGGTAGCTAGTGGCCGACGAGACAGCCAGCTTCGGCCTGTCCGGCACCCGGCTGCCGGAGACCTTCGGCTACGCGCTCAAGCGCAGGCTGCTCGGCCCGCCGCTGGTCAACGAGCAGCTTTCCGAAGAGCGGCTGTCCCGGCCGCTCGCGCTGGGCGTGCTCTCCTGCGACGGCATCTCGTCGGCCGCCTACGGCACCGAAGAGATGCTGATCGAGATGGTCCAGGTCGTCGGCCTGGCGGCGTTCACGCTGATCCTGCCGATGACGCTGGTCGTGCTGGCCGGCATCGCGCTGGTGGTGCTCTCCTACCGCGAGGTCGTCTCCGTCTACACCCGGGCCGGCGGTTCCTACGTCGTGGCGAGGGAGAACTTCGGGCCCCGAGTCGCTCAGGTCGCGGCGGTGGCGCTGCTCATCGACTACACGGTGACCGTCGCGGTGCAGACCGCGGCGGGCAGCGCCGCCATCGTCTCCGCGTTCCCGCAGCTGGCGAACATCCCGGTGATCGGGCCGAACATCCTGATCTTCATCTCCGTGATCGCCGTGCTGATCATGTGCTACGTCAACCTGCGGGGCATCCGCGAGGCAGGCCGGGCGTTCGCGCTGCCCACCTACCTGTTCTCCGCTTCGGTCGCGGCGATGATCGTCTACGGCCTGATTCGTGAGGTGTTCGGCGGCGGGCTGCCGATGGTGGGGAAGTACCCGGGCCCCATCTACCCGTTCGGGCACACCACCGAGGGACTGATCAGCATCGGGCTGATCTACATGCTGGCGAAGGCCTTCGCCAACGGCGGGTCGTCGCTGACCGGGATCGAGGCGGTGTCCAATGCGGTCGGGGCGCTGAAACCGCCGGAGGGCCGCAACGCACGGCAGATCCTCGTCACGCAGGGCTCGATCGTCGCGTTCCTCATCGCGGGCATTTCCTGGCTGGCGCACATCACCCATGCCACCCCCTACCTAGCCGGCTACCCGACGGTGCTCGCGCAGGAGGCCAACGTCGTGTTCGGCAGCGGCGGGCACTTCATGTACTTCGTGGTCCAGGCCGCGACCGCGCTGATCCTGTTCACCGGCGGTAACACCAGCTTCAGCGGCTTCCCCTACCTGGCCAGCTTCGTCGCGGCGGACTCCTTCCTGCCGCGCTGGCTGACCAAGCGCGGGCACCGGCTGGCGCTGTCGAACGGCATCATCGTGCTCACGGTGGTATCGCTGGCCCTGCTGGTCGCCACCCGCGCCGTCGTCAACGGGCTGATCCCGTTCTACGCGATCGGCGTCTTCACCGGGTTCACGATGGCCGGCTTCGGCATGGCCAAGTACCACAAGCGGGTGAAGGAGCGGGGCTGGCGACGCCGCCGGTTCATCAATACGACCGCCGCCGTCTACACCGCGCTGGTCGTGCTCATCTTCGCGGTGGTGAAGTTCACCGAGGGCGCCTGGCTGATCGTGATCATCTTCCCGGTGCTGGTTTACCTGCTGATCAGGCTCAACCGGGAGTACCGGCTGGAAGCCGAGATCCTGGAGGGCATCGGGGACCGGCGGGCGGCGGGGGTCCCGCCCCGGCAGCCCAACTACCGTCGCCGGGTGGTGCTGATCTTCGTCGACGACGTCGACCTGGCGACGTTCGCCGCCGTCAGGTACGCCCGGGGGCTGCGGCCGACCACCATGCGGGCGGTGCACTTCGTGATCGACAGCGCCCAGGCGGAGACGCTGCGGGAGCAGTGGGTCAGGTACGGCCAGGACATCCCGCTGGAGATGATCGACACCCCCGACCGCCGCCTCACCCGGGCCTCGCTCGAGCTGGTCAGCCGCGAGGCCGAGGCGCCGGGCACCCAGGTCACGGTGGTGCTGCCCAGGCGGGGCTACGCCCCGCTGCTCGGCCGGCTGCTGCACGACCGGACCGCGGACAAGATCGCCTCGGTGATCAGCCAGGTGCCGGACTCGGCCGCCACCATCATCCCCTTCGACGTCGAGAGCCGGGTGCACCTGCTGCACGCGAGGAGCGCCGCTCAGCTGGCGGCCGCCGACCAGGCTCAGCCCGGCGCGGGCCAGGTGGAACCGGGGACCGTTCGGAATACGGAGCAGGAGCAGCCGACCGCGGCCGGCCGCCGCCCGCCGCGCGGCACCGGCGCACCGCCCGCCGTAACCCCCAGCGGAACCGCGTACGGAACCGCCGGCGCAGCCGCGAACGGGACCCCCAACGGGGTGACCAGCATCGCCGCGCTCGAGAAGGCGCGCAAGGCGACGATCGAGGGCCGGGTCAGCTCGGTCGAGATCCGCCCGGTCGAGAACAGCTGCGTGTTCGAGGCCACGATCGCCGACGGCACCGGATCGCTGACGGTCATGTTCTACGGGCGGACCCACATCCCCGGGCTCGAGCCCGGGGTGCGGATCAGGCTCGACGGCAAGGTGTCGATGCGGGCCGGCGGGCCGGCCATGATCAACCCGGCCTACGAACTGCTGGCGAAGGACGGGTGAGCCGGCCCGCGGCGGCGCTAGTCGCTGAGGGAGACCAGCTCGTAGGCGGGGTTGATCATCACCGGCTGGCCCTCCTTGAGCCCGACCGAGCCGGTCAACCTGACCCTCGCGCCGCAGATCAGGCCGGGGATGTGCGAGCGGCCGTAGAACATCGCGGTGAGGTTGCCGGTCGAGTCGTTGATCTCGACCGCCAGCACCGAGTTGCGCTCGACCGGGCGAATCTCGACCACCCGGACCTTCCCCTCGACCGCGACCTTGCCGCCGGTGACGGCGCCGATCGCGGTGACGCCGGCCGCGGTGACCGGGCCCCGCTTCCTGAACAGGCTGTGCGCGGCCGCCACCTCGCCCTCGCGGGCCAGCTCGGCCGGGCTCGCCGCCTCCTCGACGGCCGTGTCGCCGGGCGGGGACGGCGGGGTTACGATAACGGGCTGCGGCCAGCCGTTAGCGGCGGCGGGCGGCTGGCCCTTGGCGGCGGCCTTGGCCGCCTTGGCGGCCGCGCTCGCGGCGGTCGACTTGGCCGCCTGGCGCTCCTGCAGGACGGCGACCCGGCTGGGCACGTCGTAGGGGACGATCGTGGCGGCCGAGCGGGGGATGCGGCTGACCGCGGCGGCGATCTTGTCGGCGGTGCGGTCGTGCAGCAGCCGGCCGAGCAGGGCCGAGTAGCTGCGCCGGGGCAGGATCACGGTGACGTGCGTGCCCTCGACCGCGACCTCGCGCTCGGCCAGGTCGGTGGCGGCCTTGATCAGCCGCCGGTCCGGGCAGTCGATGAAGTCGAGCGCCACCCCGCGGTCGGCCCTGGTCCACTTGTCCCGCAGCTTCTCGGCCCGCACGCTGTCGATGACGAAGTGCACCGCCCGGATCTGGGTCGGCCGCAGCGACCGGGCGTAGCGCAGCGCGGCCAGCGTGGCCAGGTCGAAGCTGTCGACCAGGACGAAGACCACCCGGCGGGAGTAGTGCGGTGGCGGCGGCGGCTGTTCCCCGGTGACCGTGTCGAGCACCTCGGCCTCGGCCCGGTACTCGGTATTCAGCCTGATCAGGGCGGGCACCAGGATGGCGAACAGCAGCAGCACGACCCAGGCGCCCTCGGTGAACTTCACCACCGCGAAGATGCCCACCACGACCAGGGTCAGCACGCCGGCCGAGAAGTTGATGATGAACTTGGGCCGCCAGCCCGGTGCGCGGTGGCTGGTGTGGTACCTGGCCATGCCGAAGCCGGCCATCGAGAACGCGGTGAACACGCCGATCGCGTACAGCGGCACCAGGCTGTTGACGTCCGCGTCCTTGATGACCAGGAGCGCGATCGCGGTGACGGTCAGCAGGATGATCGCGTTGGAGAACACCAGCCGGTGCCCGCGCTTGAGCAGCCACCGGGGCAGGAACGAGTCGCCCGCCACGTAGCTGGTGAGGAACGGGAAGCCGTTGAAGCTGGTGTTCGCGCCGGTGTAGAGGATCAGCATGGTCGCGAGCTGCACCAGCAGGAAGAACAGGTGGCCGACGACCGTGGAGCCGAAGACCGCCTGGGCCTCCTGCGCGAGCACCGTCGGGTAGCCGACGATGCGCGGCGTGGCGTGCGTGGTGTGCGCGAGCCAGGAGATGCCGGCCACCAGGACGCCGAGGATGAGGCCCTCGGTGACGAGCACCGTGCGGGCGTTGCGCCCCTCGGGCGGGTTGAACGCGCCGACCGCGTCGCTGACGGCTTCGATGCCG
>Ga0302325_10018979_pt1 | contig 14477 bp, 11 predicted proteins | sample Palsa_T0_2_FD_201948 | JGI IMG/M metagenome (GOLD analysis project Ga0302325, IMG submission 201948) | Peat permafrost microbial communities from Stordalen Mire near Abisko, Sweden - Palsa_T0_2 | ecosystem: Environmental > Terrestrial > Soil > Palsa > Peat permafrost | place: Sweden: Abisko... | reverse complement strand
AACGTTTGCCGCCAATGGCCCGGAAAAATTGGCTATCAGGTCACCGCCACCGCGTGCGATGTAGCGATCGAGGAGTTTGTCAACTGTCTGCTGCACCAAGCCTTCCATGTTGGCGACGCGTGAAGGAGTGAAAGCCCGAGAAACGAGTCGGCGCAGCTGACCGTGACGTGGTGCATCGAGGTAGTTGAGCATAGGGAGGAGAACCCCGGCTTCGGAGGCATCAGATGAGAATGTCTCGGTGTCCATCGCTGCTCGTCGAACATCCTCGAACCTACTTAGCACCCATGTATCACGTCCGATGTCATGGTAAACGGGATGGTTGTCACGCAATTCCCGATAGATGGATTCTCGATTAATGGCGAAGGAGTCAAGCGTTGGATCGAAGAGAGCGGGCATGAGAGGCTCCTTATAGCTGCGGCGTACTTCGGTTTTGAGGGCTCCTAGGTGTCTACGGCAGGATATCGACGTTCTCGATGATAGACAAGTGGGCGCTTGCTACACCGCTATCCGTAGGTGTTTGCGTCAGCATGACCGGTCACCTGGTCGTTAGGTCGCGACCAACGCGAGGGTCGGAGCTCGTTCGAGAGCCCGGGTGAGGGGAACCCGGAGCACCTGTCGGCTTCAAAAGCGGATCGGCGCGGCCATCGGTCCACCAATCTGAGTTGCCCATGCTGAATCTCACGCTGCGGGTCTCTTCCTCTCGCGTACACGTGCCATCTGCCCCAAGTGGAGCACTTGGAATCGTTCTGGCCCTTTGACCTTGGCGATCGAGACGCCAGGTCCAAACTTGATCATCGAATCTGTAGGTCACTCGTGCCGGATACCCGTTGTCAAGGACCTCGGCGTCAGCCGTTACATCGGTGCTGGAATGGAAGGCGCCATCCTCATCATGAACGAGTGCGAAGCCCCAACCATCAGCACCTACCGCAAAGGTTGCCTGTTCGATTGAACCGTCGTCGTATTCGTTGGCGATCTGTTGCCAGCAAATCTCTCGTCCCCGCCCATAGGGGCTTTGCATCCAGTCCACGCCGTTTGGCATGTAGTGAATCTCATGTCCAACGAATCCTTCTACTTCTCTGCCGATGAATCGACCGCTCGAGCGGTATTTGGCGGTGGCCGAATAGCAACCCCCGCCCTCCGGCCATGAATCGAACCATTGGATGGCCGGTGCAATCTGAATGCCCGTGATATCAAGAATGTCACCGTCGCGCCATCCACAACTCCCTTGGTGGTGGCGGATAGCGAGCAAGTCTTTGTCGGCAGGGGCAGCGAATATCAAATCGCTGGCGTCATGAAGCACCTCGATGGGTCCTCTATAGAGCTTGGAATTGGTCGACGGGTCGCACTGCAAGTGGCCGCCGGCGACCGCTTCGAAGGCGAAGGCGAAATCAGAGGAATTCGCCCCGAGCCCCCGAAGAGCTCGAAGCAGGTTGCCGTCTTCGTCACGCCACGTTCCGTAGAAGTAAGAAGCTGCTTTCGGGAGTCCGAAATAGTTCGAGGTCGGCAGCAATAGCTCGGCATCGAAACGACATTCGCCCACGAGGCAGTTGCCAACGAAATCTCCGGGTGATGGGATCTCACTCACTGAAGTGTGCCTTGGTCCGGCGTCGTGATCGGTGTGAAGTGCGCCATCGTGGCGTCATGTTGCCTCCGTCTCTTCCTGCCGGCACGCTTTAATTCGTCCGACAGAGCTGCGTCCTCGTGAAGTGAGGAAGCGGTTGATCTACCGATGTTCACACTCTATAGCGAAGTGTGTGACTACTTGATGATAGCCGCGTGGCGCGCTACCCTGCTTTGGGTTGATCGAGCGAGCGCGGCCCGGAATGAGAGGGGGGCAAATTGGACTTGCCGACCGGGGTGGTGGCGTGGATCGAAGGCGTCAGTGGCGGCCGAGTCAGGAGCATCGAACAGCAGGGTAGGTGGCGGCCTCACTTCTTTGTGGATGTCGAGCATGGCGATGGATCGGTCCTACCGCTGTTGCTCCGCTTTCCTCGTGACCCCGAGCTCATTGGGGAGTCGAGATTCCTCTCACACTTCGATATAAGTCACGAAGCTCGAATGTTGTCGGCCCTACAGGGCAACGGCCTCGCAATTCCAAAGTTCTACGGTTACAACGAGCAGTCTCAGTCAATCCTCATGGAGCGCGTCGACGGCACGAATGACCTGACGAGCCTGGATGAGGAGGCTCGACACACGGTGCTGTCCGAATACTTTGAAAATCTCGCACGTCTGCACTCTTTGCCGGTTGATGCAGCGGCGATGGTCGAGATCAGCCTGCCAAGTAGTCCAGAAGAGCTCGCGCTCGCCAACAAGTTCCGGTACATGGAGTTGGATTATGAGTCGGCTCAAGACGCCCTTCGTCCTGAACCACTGCTCGAATTTGCCATCTGGTGGATCCACGAACATGTGCCACAGGATCGCGACTCGGCGTCTTGGGTCCAGGGGGACACTGGCCCCGGGCAGTTTATGGTGCACGACGGCCACATCAGTGCCCTCATTGATTGGGAACTCGGCCATTTAGGTGACCCAATGCTTGACCTCGGGGTCATGAGGATGCGCAACATGCTCTACCCAGCGGGTGATCTGAAGAAGTATTTCGAAACCTACGCCGAAATGCGTGGCGAGCCGTTGCATGAGAAGGCACTTTGCTTCTACACGGTGTTGTCCACGCTGTTGTCGCCGCTCGGGATGGCAGTGACAATTCAAAACCCTGACCCAAAGGTTGGAAGTATGATTCCGCGATTTGGTTGGGACGTCACCTTGCGCCGGGGTTTGTGTGACGCGCTGTGCGAGGCGTACCGGGTCTGCGTCGAGCCTCCCGAACTGCCAGAAGCCTTTGCGCCTCGGCGTACGGACTTGCCGCGATTTCTCGTTGAATACCTCGACAGCTTATGTCTTCCAGTTGCTAAGAACGACTATGAACAGTTTGTTGTTCGCGGGGCGATTGGAGTTGCGCGCTCGCTAGAACTTCAGGACCAAGTGGGGTCATTGTTGGACCTCCATGACGTTGATGATATGAGCGCAGTCCTGGGAGACCGTCCGAGTGACCGGGAAGAAGGACTCCGGCAACTGAGTGACACCGTAGCGGTCGATCCGACCGCACATGCCCTCGACCTTCTCTGGTTGTTCTCTCGAATGGAGCAGCGCCGTGAATACCTTTGGGGTCCGATGATGATTGCGCAAGAATCCCGCCCTCTGGAGATCCTCTATGCGGCAGAACGGCGACTGCAGGGTCCGGCCGAACCAGGGCATCGAGCGTAGCGGTCCGCGCCGGTTCGAAAACCTGAAATATCGACTCGACCGGCGAAGAAGGGTCACGTTTCCGCCGGCCATAGCCGTGGTCGGGCTAGGCGACCACGTAGCGTTGAGGCGTTCCGTCCAGTATCACGGACGTCACGGACTTGGTTTCCAGATAGGCCATCAGGCCCTCGTAACCATTCGCGTCCCACCCCTGACTGCTTACCTCGCAACTGCGAAGTGTATAGTCACTTACAGACGCAGTCACGGGAAAATGGACGAATTCCCGCCGCAAATCCTTCTTTGTCATGCAACCGCGTTATGACAGGAAGTGAAGGAGACGATTCCTAGTCAAGGTGTCGTTGCATCCGGACGTCTCATGTCGTCGAAGCTGTCCCCACACCCCGGTTCGCCATGTGGCTAAAAGAGGTGGGGGAGCCGACCCGCATGACCGATCAGGGTGCCCGATTGGTTCTACCGGCGTTCGTACGTAATGCCGGAAGTCTCGGCATCGAACCCGCCTGAAGTGATGGGTTCGTCACGGAGCTGACGCTTCAGGACGCGTCCGACTGGACTACGGGGGAGCTCGCTTCGGAACTCAATGTAACGAGGTAGGGCAAAATATGGAAGTTGGTCGATACACCAGACGAAGAGCTCTGACTCCGTCAGGTTGGATGACTCCTTGAGAATTGCAGAGACCTTGAGATCGTCTTCTGTCAACTCGCTTGGTACTGCGTACACGGCAACGTCAGCCAGTTCGCCATGGCCCATCAGAATGCGCTCTACCTCGAAGCTCGAAATATTCTCCCCGCGGCGTCGCAGGTAGTCAGCCTTTCTATCGACAAAGTAGAGGTAGCCATCTTCGTCTACTCGCCCTATGTCGCCAGTGTGGTACCACCAATTCCTGCTGGTCGAGACGGTCGCATCCGGTCGGCCCCAATAGCCCTCGAACATCACGTGTGGCCGTTTTGGCCTAATGGCGATCTCTCCACTGATATCTGTGGCAACTTCGTTGTCATCGTCGTCGAATATTCGTACGTCGAAGTAGGTGTCGTTGATCACACCTGCCGCGTTGGGCCGATTGATGACGCCCGAAGGTTGCCACGAGATCAAGCTGGCTTCGGTTACGCCATAGGCACCCGAAAAGGTGGTAATTCCGAAGCGGTTCCGGATGACGGTGTCGACCTCGACCGGCATGGGCGCCGCTCCAATCATGCGAAGAGAGGTATTGGCCTCGGGCAGCCCTGACAGAGGCATTTCAGGTCGATCCGAGTCATGAGCCAACAAGTAAGCCATTGTTCCCAGCGTGGAGGTAATCGTGGCGCCGGTTCGGTTCATCTCACGCCAGAAGGCAGAGACTGAGAACTTTCGGTAGATGGCGGCACGTCCGCCGAAGAGCAAAGGTCCAACGACGGCCGTGGTGATGGCATTGAAGTGAAATAAGGGGAGAGGGGTCCAAAGCACGTCATCGGCGGTTCGTTCCCAACATGCGCCGATCTGAGCAGTAAGGGCGGCATGGTAATTGTGACTGAGCATGCAACCCTTGGATGGACCAGTTGTGCCGCCGGTGTAGACAAAGGTCGCCAGATCGGAGGGCATGGGAGTAATGCCGGGAACTGAGTCATCGCAGTCCAAGACGTCACTCCAGCTGACGACACTTTTGGGAATCTCCGCACTGGGCTCACCAATCAAGATGACATGGGAAAGCTGATCGAGCTTCTCGGCAACCTGAGCAGCCCGGTTGGCTAATGACGACTCGACGACGAGTACTTTGGCGCCGGCATCGTGTAGCTGATGGCGGAGATATTCCCCCTTGTAGGCGGTGTTGACAGGAACAGATATTGCCCCGGCGAGGATGGTGCCCCACCATGCCACCACAGCCTCCGCCGAGTTCTCGATCAGTGTTGCGACTCTGTCTCCAGGCCGAACGCCCAACTGGATCAGGGTGTTGGCCACCCGGTTGCCCGTTTGCGAGACTTCCGCAGCGCTCAGTTTCGTACCGCAGACATCGAGGTATTCGCCATCTGCATCGAATGTGAGACGACGCTCCAAGAGCGTTCTCAGCGTCCACTGCTCAGCACTGCTCGTCCACGTAGGGTCTTTCACGGCCACCCGTTCCCGCATCATCCCGCCCTGCGGTCTACGACCGGAGTTTGGGAAGGACCTCTTTGCCCATGAGCTCAATTGTCTTCATGATGTCGTCGTGGGGAACGCCGCCCATCTGCATGTGCACGATGACCTGGTCCACGCCGACGTCCTTGAACCTCTGCAATACCTCGAGCACGTCGTCCGGTGTTCCGGCAGCCACCATCCCAGAGTCCAAGATGCCCTGAGCGACCGCGTCGGGATCGGCTTCTATGGCCTTCTTGAAGTCCATCGTGTCGCCTTGAAAGACGTGTGCGTAGCTGGCAGGGACATTGTCAGGATCGGGCCACCCAGTGGTCATGAAGTGCGAGCCATGACGGGTGTGCTCGACCATTTTGGTGGCGGCTAGCCATCTGACTTCATCGCGCTTCTCTGGTTCCGCGCAGAGTGAGTTGACGAACCCCGCCACTTGGTTGTTCACGCCGCCCGCATACGGCTTCGCATCGCCGATGTTGGCGCGATATGCGGCAATTGATTCGGCCAGGGCCTCGGGCGCCGTATTGACAGCAAAAAACAGCATCCCGAGTCCGCGCTTTGCTGCACGCTCGGCATTGCCAGGACCAACGCCTCCCACCCATAGCGGGGGATGGGGCTTTTGAACCGGGCGGGGCAGGCTCGTTCGTGGCGGCATCGTGACGTACTTACCGTCCAGCGAGACGTCTTCGTAGGCCAAAAGTCGCGCCACGGCCTCGAGGCCCTCTTCCCACATCTCCCGGGATTCGTCGGGATCGATATCAAAGCCCAAAAGCTCAGCCGGCGTCGTGGAGCGTCCCGTGCCCAGATCGACTCGCCCATTGCTCAGGCAGTCCAGCATCGCCACGCGCTCGGCGATTCGTACGGGGTGGTTGTATTTTGGTGGCGTGAGGGCGAGCCCAAACCCAAAACGAATGTGCTCTGTCGCATACGCGGCCGCGCCGAACAGCACCTCGGCCGCGGACATGTGAGAGAACTGGCGCAGGAAGTGGTGCTCGGTGAGCCACACATAGTCCCAACCGAGTTGGTCGGCGTAGACGATCTGATCGACTGTCTCTCGGATAATTCGAGCTTCAGCTCCTGGGTCCTTGATGTCGTCGGGCGGCACGTACATCTCATAGAACAACCCGAATTTCATGGTCCTCCCCAATTCTTCGAGTGCGATACTTAACCGCAGGAACGATAGCAGGCACAGCAAGCAAGTACATACTCCATGAACGGAGGCTGATCCCTGGCCCCGATTCATCGCTCCAGGGTCGCATGCGACGTCGGAAGTGCCCCCTTCCGTACCCAGGGCCAGACGGGAGGATCTTCTTGGGCCGGAGACGGATTGGCCTTGTCGACCAATAGGCGTAGTGGCACGAGCTCGGCCAACTCCGCCTGGGTCCACGGCCCACCGGGCTTGCTGATTTCAGCATCGGCCTGCCACGAACCATATGCCCCGACCCCGCTCCCTCCGCACGTGAAAAGCTGACCATTTATGTCGACGGCCTGATCGCCCGCCAGGTACACCAACAGCGGTGGGACATGTGCGGCGGGCCATTCCGTCTCGCTCATGGGTGGACGTGATTCGGCTCGATACACTTCGCGCCAGGGTTCGTGTTTGTCGGCCAAGCGGCTGTTCCCAGCAGGGAAAATCGCATTGACACGAATGCCATAAGGGCCGAGATCGAGAGCAGCGCCAAATGTCAGGCCAATGGTGCCGGCCTTAGCCGCCGTGTAACTGCAGTTGGCGACAGCGCCGATAACGCTCACGCCGGACGACATGTTGATGATGCTCCCTCCGCGCTGCTGGATCATGTGTGGGATTGCGGCCTTCATGCAACTCCATGTGCCCTTGAGGTGGGTCTGGATGACCTCGTCAAAGTCTCGTTCGGGCATGTCCCAGATCATGTTCTGCCGACTAATTCCGGCGTTGTTGACCAGAATGTCGATCTTGCCGAAGTTGGCGAGGGCTGTTTCGATGATTCGGAGAGCTGATTGCAAGGTCCCCACTGAGTCGTAGTTCGCCACGGCGTGCCCCGAGGAGGCGCTGATGGTCGAGACGACCTCGTCAGCGACCCGCGGATCTGAGCCACTGCCACTGATATCTCCGCCAGGGTCATTGACGACCACGCTGGCTCCTTCAGAGGCGAAGGCAAGTGCAGTCGCTCGCCCGAGCCCTCGGCCGGCACCCGTTATGACCGCAACCTTGTCTTTTAGGCAGTTCACGGACTGCGCACCCCCTTTGACTTCGACATGTCCTGATGTCCCGATGAAACCGCGAAAGTGCGGGGCCCAAGTCCGAGTCGGCTTCCGACGCTGGAATCAGCAACGGTAGGTGGCATATGAGATTAGCACTTACTTCATAAACGGCCTCGTGGGCGTCCTGGTTTCCCGATCCGATGAACGGCTCTGGTGCGACCCAACCGTTTGGCGCCGTCCATAGGGGCAGTTCCGGCGACTCCAAATGAGCCGTTGACCACGCTCTCGAGCAATGGCAAACCCTCCAAAAGCATGCGGTACCTGCTTACTTTCCGATAAGGTCGGGCCAACTATCGACTGTTCAGATAGGCACGAGAAGAGGTTCATGGCACGGATTGAAGAGAAAGTAGAGCCGACGGAGGACCTGTCGGCCACGCCGACGCGAAGTCGGCGGAGCCGGGGTGAGCCTCGGCGCCTGCTCATCGAAGCCGCCCGGGGACTCTTCAATGAGCGGGGCTACAGCGGGGCCACCACCAGAGAAATTGCGGATCGCGCCGGGGTGTCAGAGACGCTCATGTTCCGCTATTTCGGCTCCAAGGTTGGCGTGTTTCAGCAAGCCATGGTGCAGCCGTTTGTCGAATTCGTGCAGGCGTATATCGCCCAGGCAGAAGCAGGGGATTTCTCCGATGTGGACGACGAAACAGCCTCTCGTCTCCTCATCGGGGGTTTATTCGACCTGTTCCATACCCACCGGGGCCTTGTGACCATGTTCTGGTCGGCCGATGTGATGGGGGAGAGCGAGCTCTCGGAGTCCGGCGTTCTCGGCGAGGTGCAAGAACAGTTTGACGCATTGATTGCTTTCGGTAGGTCGCAGATGCGAGTTCGCCACAACGAATTGCCAGCGCAGCACTTGACGACCAGGGTGACCATGGCAATGGTTATCGGAATGGCAGCTTTCGGCGAGTCGTTCTACGGGCATACTCGGCCTAAGCGGGATGCCATTGTCGAGGAACTGGTCCAAGCCGTTCTCTACGGACACCAGCGCCTTCCGGGTGCGGGTGCATCCAAGAAGGCGAGCGGGACGAAGTCCAAGGCCGCATCGACCAAGAAGGCAACCGGCGCCAGCAGGAGCAAGACCTCGAAGTCTTAGCCGCCGTGGCGGATCTCCTTGCGAATCTGCGAGCGGCAAAGCCGTTCCTCTCCGAGACCCCGGTCTGGTCCGGCGTGGCTGTGTGTCGCAAAGATCCTCACCCAAGCGGTACGAGTGGCGAGAGTGGCGAGCACTTGCTACTCTAAAAATCGGAAACGCACGATTCGGCCGGTATTGGGGGCTTTGCAAGTATGAACCATGCGGGGAACCTTCAACGCGGTGAGCGGCTGGCCGGGCATGAGCGGCTGACGGCGTGATGCAATTCTCTCTGGTCTTCGAGGCACAGTTGGCCGATCCCTCAGCTGACAACGAACGGCAGACTCTCAACGATTGCGTCGAGCAGGCGGTCGAGGCCGAACGGGTCGGCTTTGACCGCATCTGGGCCGTCGAGCATCATGCGCTGCGTTGGTATGCGCATATGAGTGCGCCAGAGGTGTTTCTCAGCTTTGTTGCGGCTAAGACGAGTCGTATTCGGCTCGGCCACGGGGTTGTCTGCATGCCCTTCGCCTACAACCATCCCGTGCGTGTCGGAGAGCGAGCCGCGATGCTTGATGTCCTTTCCGGGGGGCGGCTCGATCTTGGAGCGGGAAGGGGCGGTACGGAACAAGAGACCTCGCTGTTCGGGATTGATCGCGCAATCACTGCTGGACAGGTTGAAGAGGCGCTGCGGATGATCGCTTCAATGTGGCGCGAAGATTCGTTTGCCTGGAGCGGCGAAGAACTTCAGTTCGCTCCCCACCCAATTGTTCCTCGCCCCGTCCAGCTGCCGCACCCGCCGCTGTTCTTGGCGTGTAGTCATCGGGAGACCCTCGAGAAGGCGGCCGCCCTCGGGGTGGGTGCGTTGGTCTTTGGATTTGGCGGGCCGCCCGAGGTGGCGGAGTTTCGAGAACTCTACGACGAGGCCCGCTCGGCCCGAGATGTCTCCCTGTGCGTCTCGGACAAGATCACGGATCACTTGGCAGCACTGTGCCCGGCGATTGTTCTTGAGGATGCTGCGGAGGCGAGGCGCATTGGAACACGCGGGCAGCGGTTCTTTTCCGAGGCAATCGACCACTGGTACCAGGGGCGACCAGAACCGATTGAAGGAACTGACCACGACGACGATGATGGGGCGCTCGCCATTGCGCACGCCGGTCTACGCGACCGCCTGGAACGCATGCACGTTCAATACACTCCCTCTCACGGCATGGTCTATCGCCCGAGTCCAGCGTTTGGAGATGCCGAGTCGGCCAGCAGGTATGTGGGAGAACTCGGTGACGCTGGAGCCGACGAGGTGATGTTCCTGGTTCAGATGGGGACCGTGCCCCATGAGGTGTGCATGGAAACGATTCGGCGCCTTGGCGAAGACGTCATCCCCCAGTTCCGCTCCAAGGTAGGTGACCGATAAGCCGACTCCGTGCGGCGGCCACGGGTCACGATGATCGAGATCTCCAGAGGACTACTTGTGCGACGCGCCTGAGATCCCCCTTTGCCCCCATTCGTGCAAGTGGTCCTCTGGGGGGCTCGACGGCGGTCAGGGGCGACTAGCGGCTGGGTGTGAGGCGAAGCCGCAAAGTCTCTGGCCCGTGGATCATTCCGGTCTTGGGGGAGGCCCAGTCATATCCTTCTCCGAGGCTGAACTTTTCGACGTGATCACACCATGCGTTGAGTCCCAGTCGGAGTTCGAGGCGCGCGAGTGCTGCTCCTGGACAGATGTGAGGTCCGGTGCCAAACGCCAGGTGGTCCCGCAGGCCATCCCGGTGCGGATCAAATACCAGAGGATCGTGAAAAGCCGCCGGGTCCAAATTCGCTGCGCCAATGCTCAACATGAGGCTGTCGCCCTCGTGAAGCTCGACTCCTCCCAGCTCCCTTTCGGGCACCAAACAACGTCGAACCATGAACTGTGCCGGGGCGTCGGTCCGCAACGCTTCTTCGACTGCGGGTTCCACCATCGAACGGTCCTCCCGAATCTCCGCATAGAGGTCGGGATCCTGGGAAAGTCGAAAAAGCAGGCTTCCGAGAGTGTTGCGCGTCGTCTCACTTCCTGCTCCGATTGCGAACATGACCTGAACGGCGATGGCTCGGTGAGAAAGTGTCTCTCCATCGACGGCGGTGCTAAGGAACCGGGACAACGCATCGTTCGGCCAATCCTCAGTTGGCAGGAGGGCTCTCTCGGCGATCCGGTCGTCTACATACCGAGCCATTTCCGGACAGCCCTCCCGCATGGAGATCGAGCGCCCCTCTGAGACCGCCTCGGCAAACGCCATACCCAGTTGGGCCCCCCACTGGTAGTAGCGGGAGGAGTCCTCCGCCGGGAAGCCAAGAAGGCGAGCCATAGCCGCCGGCGGAAGAGGATCAACGAACAGCGGCATGACGTCGATGCCTTCCGGTGATCCAGCGCCTTCGGCGCCAATGGTGTCTTGCGCAAGTTTGTTGCAGAGATCAGCTAAGTATGGCTCGATTTGTTGTGACTTATGGAAAGCCACGACGGAGTTGATGATTCGACGCACCCATCCGTGTCGGGGTTCTGGGAGTCCCGCGACCGAGGTGTCTTCCTCGGGCAGCCCATACTGTCCGGCGCTGCCGCCGAACTCCGACACGCTACGGAGTCCGGTTTGTACGGTTTCGTGATCTAAGGCCATGAAGCGCCCGGGTCCTACTGCGTGAACCGGACATTGCGCCCTCATCGCCGCGTACGCCTCTGAGCGTCGCGCCGGGTTGGGGTCGAGTGGACTCGGCGGCCCGCTCATTGCGCGGCAGATCGGCCGACGGTCGAATGGCGGCCGATCGGTAACGAAGCGCCCACAACTGGCATTAGCAAGTGCATACCCCACACTCTAATACGGTCGCATTTTCGGTCGGGAGCGGTCACTGCGTTCGGCTGCGAGCTTCGGATTTGGTGGCGGGCAGCGCTTGCATCACACAGCAGCCTCCGTCGGCGTAGAGGTCACTTCCCGAGATGAACGCAGCTTCTTCCGAGGCCAGGAAGGTAGCCGCATGGGCAATATCGAGTGGCTCTCCGAATCGCGTCAGGTGGGTTGATCGCATCGCAGCGCTCATCGCCTCGTCTGCGGCGAACTTTTCGGCCAGGGGATTGGAGATCACGAATCCGACAATCACCGTGTTGGCGCGTATGCGATCACGCGCGTAGTCGGCGGCAACCGACCGAGTCAGGGCCTGCAATCCTCCCTTGGCGACGGCATAGCCAAAGACCCGAGGACACGCTTTTATGCCAGCAGCGGACGAGATGTTGACGATAGAGCCGTGACCAGCCGCCTGCATATGAGGAATGGCGTGGTAGCAGGTCCAGTAGGCGCCATACAGGCCGACGTGCAGTATCTGGTCAAACTCATCTGTCTCGACGTCGGTCAGCCTGCCATCCAGGTTACCGGGGCCAACTAGATCGGTCGGTGCCGCGTTGTTGATCAAGACGGTCGGGTGTCCGAATTCTTCGGCGGCCTCGTCCACGAGGCGTTTCACATCCTCCTCGACGCTGATGTCCGCTTGGACGAAGATTGCCTCGTTCCCTTCCTTCCGGATGTCCGCCGCAACCGACTCACCAGACTCTCGGCGCCCGGTCACGACAACCTTCGCTCCCTCTGCGGCGGCCAGGTGGGCGATGGCCACTCCGATTCCGGTGGTGGAACCGGTAACAATCGCTACTTCGTCTTTCAGTTTCATTTCTGCCTTTCACTTGCGCGAAACTCCAGGATTGAGGTGTAACTAATCTGCGTGTGCGCCGGCGGGATCGAGACGATGGTTCTCCATTTCTGAGGCCTTCACTCGCAACTCTGCTTTCTGGACTTTGCCGAGAGCATTGCGCGGCAACGCATCAAACTTCACTGCGTGGAGGGCCTCCGGGCGTTTCAGTCGTCCCAGGATTTCGGTGACGTCTGCCAGAAGTTCTCCGATCACTTCGTCCGGAACGTTCTCAGCCAACACGACGTACCCGACCGGCACCTCTCCCACGCGGGCATCGGGAACGCCAATTACAGTCGCTTCCTCGACTCGAGGGTCAGCCACGAGCACGCGTTCTATCTCGGCCGAATAGATATTGAAACCTCCTCGGATGATCACATCTTTCTTTCGGTCGAGTAGGTACACGAAGCCGTTTTCGTCAATGCGCCCAATGTCGCCAGTGCGGAACCAATGTCCTGCCGCGAGCTCCAGGTGAATGTCGGGCCAGTACCGCTTGGTGACAAAGTGTGCGTGGACCGCAATTTCGCCGATTTGCCCTTGGGCGGCTGGTCTGTCGTCGTCATCCAGAATGGAGAGCACGTTCTTCCCGCGAGGGTATATCCGCCCGGAAGCTCCCCAAGGGGCATCACCACCGAGATCCATGACGAAGGCGCCGATCATCTCCGTCATGGCGTAACCCTGTGTCAATGGCACTCCGGCGACACGGAGGAACTCGGCTGCCACTTCGGGGTGGAGGGGAGCGCCACCGCAGGAAAGTACCCTCAGGTGAGTGAGGTCCAGCCGGCCGGTTTCTGCCTCGGCGAGGAGCCGAGGCACCATCGGCGAGGACAGCACGGTGTAACTGATCGGGTACCGCTGCGACGCCTTGGCGAACGCGACGGGGTCGAACTTGTCGGCCAGCAGCGTGGTGGCTCCGACGTGAAGCGTCGTCGCCACTTGGGGAAGAAATCCTGGCAGGGAGAAGAGTGGCGTCGATTCGTACACGACCCACGAGGAGTCATAGCCGACCTCACGTTGAAGCAACGAGAGCTGAGCTGCAATCGCCTCGTGGGTGTGCACGACGCCTTTTGGGAGCCCGGTGGTTCCAGAGGTGTAGGCGATCACTGACGGATCGGTCCCTTGCACAGGTTTCGGAGACCAGGAGTTGAGATCCACGTCGCTTCTCGGAATGGCGATGGATGCAACGTGCGTATCGGGTGCGAGGGCCCGGAGGCGGGACAGAAAACGGCTCTCGGCGGCGACGACCGTCGGTGCGCAGTTTGTGAGGATGCGCTCCCATTCGGCGTCTGCCAGCAAGAAGTTCAGTTCGACGGATATGGCGCCGAGACCTTGTACGGCGTACCAGGTCGCCACGTGCTCGGGAGTACTCCCGGCCGCGATTGCGACTCGATCGCCCGGACGGACTCCAAGGTCGTCAAGACGGGCACCGGCTTGCGCGACGAGTTCGGCGAGCGCAGCGTACGAGAAGTGCCGGTCGGCGATGAGGGCCGTGGCCTCGGGCCTCTTTCGGGCCATCTCGAAGAGCTCCGCTGTCACATTCGAGCACTCCGGCGCGACCGATCCCTCCCCAGCCGGATCCTGATGCACGTTCGGCCCTATCCTTTCATTCGACCGCCCACGAAGGGCGGGTTCCGCGTTGAGGAGTGTACGCTTACTTCATGTTAGCGCCCAAAGGGGAACATGTCCGCTGAGGAGGGGAGTGGGGTCGAAAAGGCCGTGTCGTACTGTCGGATATGCCCGGCACTGTGCGGCATTGTCGTCGACATCAGCGAGGATCGGCGAGAGGTCCTTCGTGTCCGGGGCGATCCCGACAACGCCGCGTCCAAAGGGTTCACTTGCCCGAAAGGGCGGGCGTTGCCCAAAGAAGTTCACGCGCCCGATCGACTTCGACATTCTTGGCGCCGAGAGACGGACGGCTCAAAAACTTCACTGACATCTGAGCAAGCGTTGGATGAGATTGCGGGACGCCTATCGGCCATCGTCAAAAAGCATGGTCCACGATCGATAGGCCTCTACGTGGGTACTCGGGGATACGAGACTCTTCCCCTCGCTTCCGCCACAGCGTGGTTGAGAGGCATCGGTTCTCCGTCGCTCTATTCCACGTACACCA
>Ga0302325_10018976_pt1 | contig 14479 bp, 9 predicted proteins | sample Palsa_T0_2_FD_201948 | JGI IMG/M metagenome (GOLD analysis project Ga0302325, IMG submission 201948) | Peat permafrost microbial communities from Stordalen Mire near Abisko, Sweden - Palsa_T0_2 | ecosystem: Environmental > Terrestrial > Soil > Palsa > Peat permafrost | place: Sweden: Abisko... | reverse complement strand
GCGGAACGCACCGGCCGCTGAGATCGCGGCGAACATCCGGCCCTGCTGCACGGGGTCCAGCAGGATCGTGTGCAGGCACATCCCGCCCGCGCCCGGCTGCCAGGACGGGCCGGACTCATGACCCCGCAGCCTGGGCAGTTCCTGCCAGCTCTGCCCGCCGTCACCGGAGCGGAACAGCCCGGCGTCCTCGACCCCGGCGTACACCGTGTCCGGGTCGTCCAGCGACGGCTCCAGGTGCCAGACCCGGGCGAACTCCCACGGGTGCGGTGTCCCGTCGTACCACTGGTGGGTGCCGGGAGTGCCCTGGTAGGCGAACTGGTTGCCCGCCGGCGCCCAGGACTTGCCGCCGTCGTCTGACCGCTGGATCACCTGCCCTGACCAGCTGCTTGACTGCGACGCGTACAGTCGGCCGGGGTCGGCCGGCGAGCCTTTCACGTGGTAGACCTCCCAGCCCGCGAAGTGCGGGCCGCTGACCTCCCACTTCTTGCGCGTGCCGTCGGAGGTCAAGACGAACGCGCCCTTGCGCGTGCCTGCCAGTACCCGTACACCGCTCACGCCCTGCTCCCCTCGGTAGTCCCGCCCGGCGCGAGGACACGCCCGGCCCGGCCGGGCATGATCACGACCGACCAGGCGATCGCCGCCAGGCACAGACGTATCACGGCCCGCTGACATTCTGACGGAAGACAGCCGCCAAACTCATCGCGACACCGGTGTCGCGCTTGCCGTGCCGGATGCCGACATCGCCTATCAGTTGGCGCAGCGGCCGCAAGACTCCGCAGCAGCCCAAGCGCTCCGCTATGTCGAGTCCTGCTCCTCCGCTGCTGGCCCTATATGGTGCCAGTATCGGCCGTCCGGAAGCGCGTGCTCCTCGATGCGGGCGCCGCGACGCCTGCGAAGAACACGATCGACATCGGACCGCGGCGTGGCGGGGATGCCGCCGGGCGGGATCCGCCGCCATCGTGGGGTCTCCGCAGGGCTGACGACGAGCCGGGAGAACATGACAATGCGGGTTTCCGGGTCCAGTTGGCGGCAGTTTTCCAGTGACACCGGTACTTCGGGAAGCTCCGTGATCCGCAGGAGCTCGTCGTCTGCGGTCAGTTCCGCCACTTCACGGATGTAGCCGCAGAACTTCGCCGTCAGGGGGGTGGTGGCCTCGTAGGCGCCGTCGGCCTGCCTGAGGAGGTCGGCCAGAACAACCCCAGGGAGCCGCTTCTCGATCCCGGCCCGGTACATCTTCATCATCACATGGTCAGGCCTGAGGACCTCGGCGTATGTGCTGAACGTTGCCATCCTCCACCACCTGGTTACCGCTCTCGTAACGAGGCAACAGGCGCGGCAGGCCTGCACCTGTGCTCTGCTCAGTCTGTCACGCGCAGGTCGGGCGTCGCATCGACGTCCACTATCGCGACCTGGACGTCGTTGAGCAGGAAATTGCCGCGTCTACTTCACCCGCCGCTTGGGCGTCACGCCGCAGGCCTACCGGCACCGGTTCAGCCAGCTGGCAGGGTAGCGATGCGCGCGTAGTCTGTCCGATCCATGGGCCGTACACGGTTGCCCGCCCGACCCTTGTGTGTCATTCTGGAAGTGCCAAACGAAAAAATGACACACGTTGCGATGGCGCGAGGGGGTCATGCCATGCGAATCGCGGTACTGGGCGGAGGCCCGGGCGGTCTGTTCGCGGCGACGCTGGTCAAGACTGGTGACCCGCGCCGCGAGGTTGTGTTGTTCGAACGCAACCGCGCTGAGGACACGTTCGGCTTCGGTGTCGTGTTCTCTGACGCCACGCTGGACGGCATCCACGCCGCAGACCCGGTGCTGCGCACCGCGCTGACAGAGCATGGCGTGCACTGGGACCCGATCGAGGTGCGGTTGCACGGTGAACGGTTCGCGTGTCACGGGAACGGCATGGCGGCCGTCGAACGGCGAACCCTGCTACGGCTCATGCAGCAGCGCGCAGTCGAAGCCGGCGTGGACGTCAGGTTCTCAACGCCGGTGGATCCCGATCAATTGCTCGCCGGCGGCTACGACCTCGTCGTAGCGGCCGACGGTGCCAACTCCCGGCTGCGTGACCGTTTTGCCGAGGTATTTGAACCCAGCGTTGAGACCGCCACCGCGAAGTTCATCTGGCTCGGCACCAGCCACCCCTTCGAAGGTCTGACGTTCATCCACGAGCGCAGTCCTCACGGGGTGTTCGCGGTCCACGGATACCCCATTGGCAATGGTGTTTCCACGTTCATCGTAGAAACCGACGAGGAGTCATGGCGGGCGGCCGGACTGGACGAGTTCGACGTCAACCAGCCGCCGGGCAAGAGCGACGAGAAGACCAGGGCCTACCTACAAGAGTTGTTCGCTGAGCAGATCGACGGCGCCCCACTGCTGGTGAACAACTCGCGGTGGGGGAACTTCCGTACCCGGCGAGCCAGGCGCTGGCGTCACCGCGCGGGCGGGACGGCCATAGCTCTGCTCGGCGACGCTGCGCACACCGCTCACTTCTCCGTCGGTTCCGGCACAAAGATGGCCATGGAGGACGCCGTAGCCCTCGCGGCCTCGCTGGACGAGCATCCGGACGACATCGACGCTGCCCTGGTGGCATACGAGACGACGCGGCAGCCCCAGGTCACCAGGATCCAGGATTCAGCCCGACCGAGCCTGTCTTGGTGGGAGCACTTCGGGCGCTCTTACGACACGCTGCCGCCGTGGCAGTTTGCCTACCACTTCTTCACGCGCAGCCTTCCAGAGTCCAAGCTTCGCCGTCGCGATGACGGCTTCGTCGAAGACGTCCATGCCCTATGGCGGGATGAGCACCATGCGGAGCCGCTGGCCAGTCCGCTCGCGGTCGGAACGGGCCGCCTCGCCGGCCGCAGGGTCGAGATCGTGGACGGTGCAGTGGTCCTTGATGGCTCGGAGCCGCTGCGGCTGCGGTCCGAACCGGGCGAGGACCCAGGCGCGTGGGGCTTGTGGGTCGACGCTCCGGAGAGTGAAGCCGAACTACCGGCCGCGCTCGACCTTATCGGCAAGGCCGCCGCCGCGGGCAGTAGCTTGGTCGCCGTCGGCGGCGGCACCACCCTCACCAGGAGGTTGCTGTGCGAGGTGGCACGCCTCGAGCGCGGAACGATCAGCCTGCTGGTCGAGGACGTCGATCCCGACCGCGCGGATGACGTCGCCGTCACCGCTGTGCTGTCCGGCCGCGCCGACCTCGTCGGCGTGACCGGCCGCCCGGACGCACCGTGAGTCGCCTCGAGCCGCTGTTCGCGCCGCGAGGTATCGCCATCGTGGGCGCGTCACGTGACCAGGCCAAGCTGGGCGCGGTGATGGCCCGATCGCTGCGTCGGTTTCCTGGCACGGTCGCCGGGGTTAATCCTCGCGACCCTGACCCGGCGGCCGGTCGTTACGCCTCTGTCGTCGACGCCGCAGCCGCGTCCTCGGCACCCATCGACCTCGCGATCCTCTGTGTGCCGGCCGCAGTGTCAGCGCGGGCGCTCGCCGACGCGGCCGCAGCAGGAGTCCGGGCCGCGCTCGTCTGCTCCGGCGGATACGCCGAATCAGGCGGACCCGGCGTCGGATACCAACGCGACCTGACAGCCGCGGCGCGCGCGGCAGGAGTGGCAGTCCTTGGGCCCAACACGTCGGGTTTCTTCGTTCCCCGCCGAGATCTGACCGCTTCCTTCGTGCCCGGTGCCGCGGCCGTCAAGGCAGGCCCCATCGCGGTCGTCGCCGCGAGCGGCGGCGTCAACCACGCACTGTCGTTCCTGCTCGCCGAAGCCGACCTCGGCGTCTCGCTCGCTGTCGGACTCGGCAATGCCGTCGACGTGACAGCGGCCGACGTGCTGCGATACCTGGCCGACGACGAGACGACGCGCGCCGTCGCGCTGCACGTCGAGTCGGTCAGCGACGGCCCCGCGCTGGTGCAGGCGGTACGCGCGCTCACTGACCGCGTTCCTGTGGTCGCCCTGGTTGTCGGTCGCAACGACGTCGCCGAGTTCGCCAAGTCGCACACGGGAGCTCTTGTCACCTCTTGGCGTACGACCCGCGCCGCGCTGAGCGCCGCCGGGGCCGTGATCGTCGAAGACGAGCATCAGCTGGTCGACGCGGTCGCCGCACTGTCCGCCGTCCGGCTGCCCGCACTGGCAGATCCCGGAGTGGGCGTGGTGACGGCGCAGGCGGGTCCCGGCCTGCTGCACATCGACGGCCTGCGCGGACGCGGCATCTCCGTGCCGCCGTTGACCGCCCGTACCCAGGCGGCGCTCTCGACGTTGTTGCCGCCGCTGACCTACCAATCGAATCCGGTCGACACCGGGCGGCCTGACGAAGGCTTCGGCAAGGTCGTCGCCACGGTCGCGGACGATCCGGCGATTGACCTGGTGAGCGTGTACGCGCTGGCCGAGCCGGACGTCCTCGACCTGCCAGCCACCATCGAGAGTGCTTCGGTCGGACGCGTGCTCGTCGGACTAGGCGGCCCGAGAGACCAGGTGGCGCCGCAACGCCGCGCTCTTCGCAAGCTGGGCATCGCCGCGCTCGGCAGCCCCTCGGCCCTCACCACCGCCGTCGCCGCGCTCATCGACGACGCCCGCGCCCGCAGGCCCGACGCCGGCCCCACGTCGCAGGTGTCCGTCACCGCCCCGGAGCACGACCTTGACGAGGACGAAGCTAAGACCCTGCTGAACGAACTCGGCATCAATACCCTCCCACGCCGGGTGTGCACGGACAGGGCCGGCGCGCATCGCGCGCTGACCGAACTGTCGGGACCGGTCGTGGTCAAACTGGTCGACGCGTCGATCACCCACAAGTCCGATGCCGGCGGCGTCCACCTCGGCGTGCGCGACGCCACCGGGCTCGACGCTGCCTTGGACGCGCTGGAGCAGATCGGCGCCACCCGCTTCATGCTCGAGACAATGGCGGGACCGGGGGTCGACCTCATCGTCGGCGCATCACGCGACCCCGTGTTCGGGCCGATGGTGCTGCTCGGCCTCGGCGGGATCACCGCGGAAGCGCTCGCAGACTTCGTGGTCGCACCGGCTCCAATCAGTGAGCGAGCCGCCGCCGAGCTGGGAGACCAGCTCGCCGGCCGAGCGTTGCTCGACGGCTTCCGCGGCGGCCCTGTCGCCGACCGCGCTCAGCTGGGCTCGGTGCTGGCCGCCCTCGGCAACCTGCTTGTTGACCACCCCGTAATCGCCGACGTGGAGATCAACCCGCTCCGCGTCACGGTCGACGGGCTAATCGCCCTCGACGCTGTCCTCACGATGGGCAAGGAGGCCCGTTCATGACACGACGGAGAACCGCGACCCCCACCGCTGACGGAACGATCCCCTGGCCTGAGGACCTTGACTCCGTCGCCCTCGTCGACGGGCCGCTGCGCATGACCTACCGCTCGCTCGCCGCGCGCGCCGACGCCCTGGCCAGCCGGCTCGTCGACGATCTCGGCCTACGACCTGACGACCGTGTCGTCGTGCAACTGCCCAACTGCTGGCAGTTCGTCGTGCTCGCCATCGCCTGCCTGCGCGTGGGGATCGTGCCGGTGATGGCATTGCCCGCGCACCGGCAGCACGAGCTCCGTTACCTGATCGGCCACAGCGAAGCAGCAGCCATCGCCATCCCGGCCGTGGTGCGAGGATTCGACCACGCGGAGATGGCCTGCGGCCTGCGCGCCGAGTCCGACTTCCTCGAGCACATCCTCCTCGTGGGTGATGAAGTCCCCGAAGGCATTGTGGACCTCACCGCATTGTGCGAGGAACCTGACGATCCCGCACCGCACCGGGCACGGTGGGACGCTAACCAGCCAAGCAGCCGTTCCGTCGCGGTCTTCCTGCTCTCCGGCGGCACGACCGGGCTGCCCAAGCTGATCGCCCGCACCCACGATGACTATGTGTACAACGCGGTGGCGAGCGCCGAACTGTGCGGCATGGGCGTCGACTCGGTGTACCTGGGCACGTTGCCGGCATCGCACAACTTCCCGCTGGCATGCCCAGGAGTCCTCGGCACGCTGCTGGTCGGCGGCCGGGTCGTCATGCTGCCCTCCCCGGAGCCCGAGCGGGTGTTCGCCACCGTCGCCGCCGAGGGTGTCACGGTCGCCGCCGCCGTCCCCGTGGTCGCCCAAAGGTGGCTGGCTCACGCCGCGGAGCAGGGTTCCGAGCAAATGGCAACCCTCGAACTCCTGCAGGTCGGCGGCGCAAGGCTGGCGGACGAGCTCGCGGTCACCGTCCGGCCGCTGCTTGGTGCAACCTTGCAACAGGTGTTTGGCATGGCCGAGGGCCTCTTGAATTACACCCGCCTTGACGACCCGGACGACGTCGTCTGCACCACCCAAGGTCGGCCGCTCAGCGACGGTGACGAGGTCCGGATCGTCGATGAGATGGGCTTCGATCTGCCCGACGGCGTGCCAGGGGCGTTGCTGACCCGCGGGCCTTACACGCCACGCGGTTACTACCGAGCAGCGGAGCAGAATGCCAAGGCGTTCACCCCGGACGGGTGGTACCGCAGCGGCGACATCGTGCGTCGGCGGCCTGACGGCAACCTGGTCGTCGAGGGCCGCGACAAGGACATGATCAACCGCGGTGGGGAGAAGATCAGCGCGGAGGAAGTCGAGAATCTCGTCTACCAGCTGCCGCAGGTCGCTGCCGTGGCCGCGGTAGCCATGCCCGATGCCCAACTTGGCGAACGCGTCTGCCTTTACGCCGTGCTCAAACCTGGGGCAACGCTAACGGTCGAAGAGATCCGAGCCTCGATGGACGCCGCTGGCGTCGCCAGCTACAAGTGGCCCGATCGGCTGGAGTTGGTCGACGAGCTGCGCATGACCAAGGTCGGAAAAATCGACAAGAAGGCACTGCGTGAAGACATCGCCGCCCGCTTGACGATGGTCTGATCATCAATTTCGACAGCCTGGAGCACCAGGCCAAACTCGACGAGCTCTACCGCGACTTCGCCGCCGTCGGCATGACACCGCTCTGGACCACCCGCGAGGGACTCATGCCTGCTCACCCGACGCCGCGAGCGGTACCGCACCTGTGGCGGTGGAACGAGCTGTATCCGCTCGCGGCGCGGAGCGCAGAACTCGTACCCGTCGGGCGGGGCGGCGAGCGACGCGCCATCAGTCTTGGCAACCCGGGCCTGCCGGGGGACCCGTATACGACCCCCACCCTCTGGGCCGCCATCCAGTACCTCGCACCCCGCGAGAACGCCCCGGAGCACCGGCACTCTCAGTCGGCCTTCCGGTTCGTCCTGGAAGGCGAAGGCGTCTGGACCGTCGTCGATGGCGACCCGGTGGCCATGCGACGCGGCGACCTGCTCCTCACGCCCGGGTGGCGATTCCACGGCCACCAGAACATCAGCGACGAACCGATGGCCTGGCTGGACGGGCTCGATATCCCGCTTGTCTCCCAGACCGACCAGGGCTTCTTCGAGTTCGGACCTGAGCTGCTCAGCGAGCTCGCCACGCCCGCACGCAGCCGCAGCGAACGGCTCTGGGGTAGGCCGGGCCTCACCCCGTTGTCCGCCGCAGGAACGGCGCAACCGTCCTCGCCGCTGATGGCCTACCGGTGGGAACACACCGACGCCGCGCTGTCCGCACAGCTGGAGATCGAGGACGAGGGACATCCTGGCGTCGTGTCACCCGGCCACGCCGCCATCCGGTTCACCAACCCCACCTCTGGCGGCGACGCGCTGACCACGATGCGTACCGAGATGCACCGGGTGCGCTCCGGTGCGGCCACGCGACGTAGCAGGACGTCCGCGTCGTCGGTGTGGCAGGTCTTCGAGGGCACCGGCACGTTGACGATGAACGGGCAGGAGTACCAGCTGCGGCGCGGCGACGTCATCGCCGTCCCGGCCTGGACCGAGTTTGGCGTAAGGGCCGCCGACGCCCTCGACTTGTTCACCTTCTCCGACGCTCCGGTGTTTGAGAAGCTCAACCTGCTGCGCACGGAGGTCACGGGCTGATGCGACTGGCTACCATCCGCACGGCGGCCGGTACCCGTGCCGTCCGCATCGACGGCGAGCGAGCGGTCGAGACCGGCCACTCAGACCTGGGGATGCTCCTCGGCGAGACGAACTGGCGCGAGCAGGCAGCGGCGGCGGGCGGCCCCAGCCACGATCGCTCGGCGCTCGACTACGCCCCCGTCGTGCCGCGACCAGGAAAGATCATCTGCGTCGGGGTCAACTACGCCGCACACGTCGCCGAGATGGGCCGTGACATTCCGCGCTATCCGACCCTGTTCGCGAAGTACGCGGAGGCGCTCGTCGGGGCCTATGACGACATCGTCCTGCCATCGGCATCGGACGCGGTGGACTGGGAGGCCGAGCTGGCCGTCGTGATCGGCGCGCCGGCCCGCCACGTCCATGAGAGCGCCGCCGAGCTGGTCATCGCCGGATACACGGTCCTGAACGATGTCACCGCCAGGGACTGGCAGTACCGCACGCTGCAGTGGCTCCAGGGCAAGACCTTCGAAGCCACGACGCCGATCGGGCCCGAGCTGGTCACGGCCGATGAAGCTGGAAGCGGGCTCGACTTGCGGTGCGAAGTCGACGGCGAGGTCGTACAGACGGCGAATACTGACGACCTGGTGTTCGGTGCTACCGCGACGATCGCGTACGTGTCGACGATCCTCACCCTGCAACCCGGAGACGTCATCGCGCTTGGCACCCCGGGTGGCGTGGGGCACGCCCGCAAGCCACCACGTTATCTGCAGCCGGGGCAGACCCTCACCACCTCGATACGGGGCCTCGGACAGTGCCGGAATACCTGTGTCGCCGAGAAATGACCGCACCACGGTGACCAGGCCACCCACTGGCACTTGGTACGCCGGAGGCGAGCGGTTCCTCGACGAGGCGTTGAACCGGCTGGCGGGTGTCGACCTCGACGGCCCGTCCCTGCTTCCCGGCTGGCCGCGGCGGACCGTGATCGCTCACGTGGCCCGCAACGCCGACGCCCTGTGCAACCTGCTGACATGGGCCAGGACCGGAGCCGAGACGCCCATGTACGCCTCGTCGGAGGTGCGTGACAACGCGATCGCCACCACCGCGCAGCTCCCGCTGGCGCCACTGGTGGAGGACTGCCGGACAGCCTCGCGGCGGTTCGCCGCGGCGGTGAACGGCCTGCCCGAGCCCGCCTGGGACGTAGCGGTCCGGACGGCGCAAGGTCGCACCGTCCCGGTGTCGCAGGCGGTGTGGATGCGCTGCCGCGAAGTGTGGGTGCACGCCGTTGATCTCGACACCGGTAAGGGCTTCGACGACATTCCCGACGACGTGCTCGTGGCGCTGATAGACGACGTCACCGGGCTGTGGGCGCGGCGCGGGCAGACGCCCGATGCCAGATTCAGTGCCGGCGACCGCCATTGGGGCACGGGCGAGGTCGTGGTGACGGCCGACCTCGCCGACCTCGCCGGGTACGTCACCGGCCGACGCCGCGATGCCGGCGATGACCGGCCGACTCTTCCCCCGTGGTTGTGACACACCGACCGTCCCAACGGCGGCCGGATCACTTGCAAAGGAGCACACCATGTCCGACCCGTTCGTCCTCATCACCGGCGCCTGGCACGGCGGCTGGGCTTGGCGCCCGGTCGCCAAGCACCTGCGCGCAGCCGGACACGACGTATACGCGCCAACCCTGCCCGGGCTCGCCGACGGCGACGACCCGACGCAGTACTCCCTGGCAGACACCGTGCAGGCAGTGGTCGACCTCATCGAGGGCGAAGACCTGCACGACGTCACCCTCGTCGGACACAGCTGGGGCGGCTATCCGATCACCGGCGCCGCGCCCGCCATCGCCGCCAGGCTGCGCAAGCTCGTCTACTGGAGCGCGTTCGTTCCGGCGTCCGGGCGGTCGCTGTATGACGAGGTACCCCCGTCATACCAGGAACTGTTCGCCTCCCTGGCCCAGGCTTCCGGCACGAACTCGGTCGCGATGCCTTTCCAGGTGTGGCAAGGCGCGTTCATGAACGACGCGGGTGAGGAAGCCCAGCGCATCGCCCACTCGCTCATGGTGCCGCAGCCGTATCAATACTTCACCGAGACGGTGGAACCGATCGCCGGTGAGACATTGGGAGTTCCCGCCGCTTACGTGCTCAGCGAGCAGGACATCGCGCTGCCCCCGGGCGAATACGGCTGGGCGCGTTTCGCGGACCGTCTCGGAGTCATGCCGCAGTCAGCGCCAGGAAGCCACGAGGCGTGTTTCACCCAGCCGGCCGGCTTGGCAGAGGCATTGCTCAAGGCGTGACGCGAGCGGGTGCGGGGCTTGGTGACAGCTGGATCTCGAGGCCCCCACCCGGCTCGGCCAACCTTGTCAGCCGGCTTCGGACACCTTCGCGCCGGCCAGTACTTCGTCGATAAAGTGGTTCGCGGCTGGTGCCAGCAGGTCATGCTCGGTACGGAACAGCTCGTGCGCCTCCGTCCCGTGCCATGCCTTAGGCAGGAGTTCCGTGGGCAGGTCTGGGTCTCGGAAAGGAAACTTCCGGTAGTCGTGGACGAGTTCGGTTCGCAGCACCAGCGACCTCAGCGGGCTGAGCGTGCCTGAACTTATCGACGCCTGCTTGGGACGATAAGCCTTCACGAACTCGCTGTAGTCGCGGTTCAGCTGAGCCAGGTCCCAGCACCGTGCCGTCATCTCCTGGTCCTGCTCGGCGCTTACTGCTCGACACGTGAGCAGGTCGAGCCGCAAGCCCGGGATCCCACGCAGTCGGTCGGCCACCGCATCGAGTTTGTCGCGCGGCGAGATCCAGGTCGACGTGGCGAGCGGACCGAACCCCAGCCAGGCCAGCTCTTGACGCACCTCGTCCCGCACACCGCGTTGCGCCTCCGGAACCTCGTAAATCACCATCCGCCATTGGCCGTCCCACGGGTCGGTGCCGCGGTCGAAAATCCTGGCCCGCCCCTCGTCCAGCATCGCCCAGCTCTTGGCCGACAACGTATAGATCGTTTCCCGGCCGAGCGCCTCGGTGTCGAACCAGCCTTCGCGCCGCAACCGTGCCAATACGACTCGGGCCGTGCTCTCGGGTACGCCGAAGGCCTCAAGCAGCGACACCAGCGTGAGCAGCCGGGCCGAACCACCGCGGTAGCGGAGGTAGTCGCCGAAGAGATCGAAGACGATCGAACGCGGTCGCATCCTCATCCCGTCCGTAATTCACCACGACTGCTGCACCCTGATAAGCACACCCGAGTCTAGTCGCGGTCTACCGCGCGGGCAGAGGCGCGCGGGCAGTGGCGCGCTTGCAGTGGCGCGCTTGCAGCGGCCAGTTCAACGCTGGAGCGAATCGGCCAGCCTCTTGGCGTCGACGAGGGGCAGGCTCTGCCCCGCGCGCTAAATCCCACGCATGCGCTTCGCCGACCCCAGGCCGAGGGTGAGTGAGTTAATGAACCGTTAATATCTGCCCCGCGCCATAAATATTCGGTGAACGGCCGCCTCTTGCAAGGCGGTCCGCGTCAGGTGTTGCCTCCGGAATTCCTGGTAGATGCCCTGGCAATGAAAAACGCTCAGGCCGGGCGCGCGAACTCACAGGATTCCTGGTCATTGACATTCCTGTTTCCGCGTTGTTCCATGCCGGTTACAAGCCCCGTCCATTGGGTTGCCAGCACAAGAAATGCCATTGGCGCTTGTCGCGCCGCCGTCCGTCTTTCGCGGTCGTCTGCAAGCAGTGCATTGCGCATGCCCACAGCCGGGATTCATGTCTCTAGATGTAAGGAGTCACCCGTGCGCACGCCCTATTTCAGCTGGTGCCTGAGGCGGGCGCGGGCCGCGGCGGTGGCGCTCGCCGTCGTGGCCGTGCCGCTCGCAGCGGCTTCCGCCGCCGCGCCGCACGCGGTCGCAGCGACCACGTGCCCTTGGGTCAACTCGACCGCGCCGATCTCCACCCGCGTCAGCGAGCTAATGGCCCAGATGTCGCTCAGCCAGGAGATCGCCCTGATGACCGGCGCGTCCGGTTCGAGCTACGTCGGGAACATCCCGGCGATCAGCTCCCTGTGCATCCCCGCCATGAACCTGGAGGACGGCCCCGCTGGCGTCGGCGACGGGATGAGCAACGTCACCCAGCTGCCCGCCCCGGTCGACGTCGCAGCCACCTGGGACACCTCGGCCGAGCAGGAGTACGGCCACGTGATCGGCGCCGAGCAGGCCGCCAAGGGCAGCACGGTCGACCTGGGCCCGACGATCAACATCGTGCGCGACCCGCGCTGGGGCCGCGCCTTCGAGTCGATCGGAGAGGACCCGTACCTGGCCGGCCAGCTGAGCGCGGCGGACATCCGCGGCGTGCAGTCCGCCGGCACCATGGCCCAGGTCAAGCACTACGCGGTGTACAACCAGGAGACCAACCGCAACACCTCGAGTGACAACGCGGTCGTCAGCACCCAGGCCGAGCAGGAAATTTACCTGCCCGCCTTCCAGGCCGCGGTGCAGCAGGGCGCGGCCTCGTCGGTGATGTGCTCCTACAGCTACATCAACGGCACCGCCGCCTGCCAGAACCCGTACACGCTGACCACGGTGCTGCGCCAGCAGTTCGGCTACACCGGCTTCGTGACCTCCGATTGGGGCGCGACGCACTCGACCGCCGCCTCCGCGAACGCCGGCCTGGACATGGACATGCCCGGCAACGACGGGTTCTACGGCTCGGCGCTGCAGAGCGCCGTCACCTCCGGGCAAGTTAGCCAGGCCACGATCAACTCGGCCGTCTCGGACATCCTGACCCAGATGTTCGCCTTCGGCCTGTTCGACAAGGCACCGAGCGGGTCACCGTCAGCAGTCGCGACGAACTCCACCGACCAGGCCGACGCAACGCAGCTGGCCGAGGAGGGCACTGTGCTGCTGAAGAACTCCGGCAGCGTTCTGCCGCTCACCTCGTCTGACCAGTCAATCGCGGTGATCGGGGCGGACGCCTCCACCAGCCCGCAGACCGTCGGCGGCGGCAGCGCGGGGGTGAATTCCAGCGGCACCGTCACCCCGCTGCAGGGTATCCAGGCGGCCGCGCCCAGCGGCACGTCCGTCACCTACAACGACGGTTCCTCCGACAGTTCGGCGGCATCGGCGGCCGCGGCGGCCAGCGTCGCGATCGTATTCGCCAACCTCGGCGAGTCCGAGGGCTCGGACCTGACCAGCATCGACCTGGGCACGGCCCAGGACAATCTGATCACCTCGGTGGCCGCGGCCAACCCGAACACGATCGTGGTACTCAACACCGGCTCCGCGGTCACCATGCCCTGGCTCTCCTCAGTCAAGGGCGTGCTTGAGGCCTGGTACCCCGGCCAGGGGGACGGCACCGCGATCGCTGGTGTCCTGTTCGGCAGCTACGACCCGTCCGGGCACCTGACCGTCACCTTCCCGACCTCCCTGTCGCAGGTTCCCGCCAGCACCACCGCCCAGTGGCCCGGCACCGGCGGCACCGTGCAGTACTCCGAGGGCATCGACGTCGGCTACCGCTGGTATGACAGCAAGAACCTGACGCCGCTGTACCCGTTCGGGTACGGCCTGTCGTACACGACCTTCTCGTTCAGCAACCTGCACGTCGGCCCGCTGACCGCGGGCGGCGCGGCCACCGTGACCGCCACCGTGACCAACACCGGCGCACGCTCCGGCGCGGACGTCGCCCAGCTGTACGTCACCGACCCGCCCGCCTCCGGCCAGCCGCCGCTTCAGCTTGAGGGCTTCCAGCGGGTGAACCTGGCCGCAGGGGCATCGACCACCGTCACCTTCACCCTGACCCAGCAGAACCTGCAGTACTGGAACAGCAGCTCCAACGCCTGGGCCACCAGCACCGGCAACTACACGGTTTCCGTGGGCGACTCCAGCGCGAGCCTGCCGCTGACCGGGGCCCTGGCCGTCGCGTCAAGCCAGCTCGGTGTCCCGGTCACCCTGGCCAATCCTGGCCCGCAGGCCAGCCTGGTCGGCAGCGCCGCATCCTCGGTCACCCTCAGCGGCAAGGACGCCACCAGCGGCCAGACGCTGGCCTATTCGGCTACCGGCCTGCCCGTCGGCCTGTCGATCTCCTCCGCCGGCGTCATCTCCGGCACTCCCACCACCGACGGCACTACCACGGTGACGGTCACCGCGAAGGACGGCAACGGCGCCTACGCCACCCAAAGCTTCGTATGGACCGTCTCGCCTGGCACCGCCAGCAGCACCGCGGCTCCCACCGGCCCGATCACCGGGTACGAGAGCCTGTGCCTGGACGATCGGTCGGCCAGCACCGCAGAGTACAACCCAATCCAGGTCTACACCTGCAACGGAACGAACGCCCAGCAGTGGACCGTGGAGTCCAACGGCACCCTTGAGGTGCTCGGCATGTGCCTCGACGTCGACGCTGCGGGCACGGCCAACGGAACCCTCGTCGACCTGTACACCTGCAACGGCACTGGCGCACAGCAGTGGCAGGCCCAGTCCAACGGCGAGCTAGTTAACCCGGAATCCGGCAAGTGCCTGGACGACACCGGCTCTGGTGGTTCCGGCACCCAGGTCCAAATCTGGGCCTGCACTGACGGTGCCAACCAGCAATGGAATCTGCCC